>Ga0224510_10000308_pt1 | contig 40066 bp, 39 predicted proteins | sample SF_May12_sed_USG_FD_170161 | JGI IMG/M metagenome (GOLD analysis project Ga0224510, IMG submission 170161) | Sediment microbial communities from San Francisco Bay, California, United States - SF_May12_sed_USGS_4_1 | ecosystem: Environmental > Aquatic > Marine > Sediment | place: USA: California... | reverse complement strand
TACCCGACCCCGACAACGGAAATTGCCGACGTCGTCTTACCCGCCGCCATGTGGGTCGAACGTGCGGGTTGCTTTGGCAACAGCGAGCGAAGAACCCAGCAGTGGAACAAACTTGTCGAACCGCCGGGCGACGCCCACCCCGACTCGTGGTACAACATCGAGATCGCCCGGCGTCTGGGTCATGGCAACCTCTTCCCCTGGAAAGACCAGGCCGAACAAGCCGAGGGGTTATATGAAGAGTATCGAAAATTTACCCTCGGGGTTGGCAAAGACGTCGCCCCGTATAAGCGGCTTCAAAAAGAACGCGGCCTGCGTTGGCCGGTGGTCAACGGTAAAGAGACCCTCTGGCGTTACCGCGAAGGCTCCGACCCCTACGTACACAAAGGCCAGGGGTTTTCGTTTTACGGGAACAAGAAACTCGACAACCGGGCCGTGATCTGGGAAAGACCCTACGAGGCCCCCCCGGAAATACCCGACAAAGAATACCCCTTCTGGCTATGCACTGGCCGGGTGATTGAACACTGGCATACCGGGTCGATGACAAGACGGGTCGAGCAAATTCACAAGGCCATGCCGCACGCCTACGTGGAACTCAACGAAGACGACGCAAAGGCCCTGAAAATCAAAGACGGCGACGACGTGAAGCTGACGACCCGCCGGGGTGAGCTTATCCTGCCGGCCATGATCAACGGCCGGGCCCGCCCCAAAAAAGGCCTCGTCTTTGTACCCTTCTTTGACGAATCGCTGTTGATCAACAAACTCACCCTCGACGCCCACTGCCCGATTTCAAAACAACCGGACTACAAGAAGTGCGCGGTAAAGGTAGAAAGAGGTTAACCATGCCAGGAAATTTCAATACAAAAACTTTCAAGATGAGAAATTTTTTACTCATAACAGGTCTCGCCGTTTTGGTCGCAGGCACGAGTTGCGCCAAGAAAAATGATCGCGTCGCCTATGTCGAAAAACGGGCAAAGATTCGCGCTTACGAAGGCGCCCCGCCGGTTATACCCCACACGATCGTAAAAGGCGAAACAAAGTATTGTTTGTCCTGCCACGAAAAGGGAATCGTCTTTGAAAAAGACGCCGAACTGATGGGGGTAAAAAGCGCGGTGGCGAAAATTACCCCGCACCCCACCTGGGTAAATTGCTTTCAGTGCCACGTTCCCCAGCAAGATGTGAAGGTCTTTCATAAAAATACCTTCAAGACGTTTCGGCTGGCTCATGTGGCAAACCCTGAAAAAACCGGCGAAGAACCGGCCCCGCCAATGATGCCCCACCAGATGGAAAACCGCGAAAGCTGCACAGTTTGTCACTTCTCGAAAACCGCCGACCCGTCGATAACGCCTAAGCACGGCATGAGAGAAGGTTGCGAGTTTTGCCACCAGCCGCCCGAAAGCCTGAATATTTACCCGGGCGAAGACGAGTAAAGGTTAAAACGATTCTGTGCAGGACATCCGGATTTGCTTTCTCGGCGACTCCCTGGTAAACGGGACGGGCGACGAAACGGCCCAGGGCTGGGTCGCCAGGGTCTGCGCCGGGGCCGCCGCCAAAGGCAGCCCCGTTACCTGCTACAACCTCGGCATACGGCGAGAGACCAGCCGCGACATTCTATCGCGCTGGCAAAATGAATGTGCCCGCCGCCTCCCCGGTTTTTGCGACGGCCGGGTCGTGCTTTCCTGCGGCGTAAACGACACGGTCATCGAAGAAGGAAAAACCCGGGTTGACCTTGACGAATCGCTGCGAAACGTCGCCGAAATTCTCCAGGGCGCCGCAAAAAAATACAAGGTCCTCCTGGTTGGGCCCCCGCCGGTTGGCGACGAGGCGCACAACGTACGAATTCAGGTCCTGTCGAACGCCCTGGCCGAAGCGGCCCGGCTTCAAAACATACCCTTTATCGACCTCTTCTCGCCCATGATTTCCGACGTTGAATATAAACAAGACGTCTTAAACAACGACGGCGCCCACCCCACCGCCAGGGGATACCAGAAACTCGCCGCCATCGTCAGCTCTTCGCCCCAATGGTGGTTTCTCTAAAAATAATTTTCAAAACTGCATTTGATTTTAAAATTGAAAACCTTGCAAAACAACAAATTTTACGGTTTTTCAATTTACCGGCGCGGCGAGTTTTCCAGAAAAAATCTGTGTGGGGTAGGCGGCAACCGCGTTGCCGCATAGGGGAGAGACTTCTCCCCTTTAAATTTTATATTATATTTGTCTTACAATTCAGGAATGTCTTTCCCTGTACAAGACATATGAATATATAAAAATTCCGCCGATAAAAACCACGAGCCAGCCCATCAGAACGAAAAATACCCAGGGCCGGTTTACGAAGGCAAAGATCGACCAGAAGATTCCGGTCAGCACAAACAGGTAACCGCCGATGCGATGGGTTTTTTCCCAGACGGTTTCGTCGGCCAACGTCCATGGCGTGCGTATGCCGAGGGTGTAGTTGGGCCTTACCACCGGCAGGTAATTTCCGAGTACGACAAATAATATACCGACGAAAAACTTTACCAGGAACACCACGTCGATGTCGTAACCCAGCGAATACCCGATCGTGATCCAGTGTAGCCCGATCATGAACGACACAAGGGTCATGGCCATGACCCCGTAGGCCCCGGCGTGTTTGTCATAACTGTCTTTTCTCGGGTCAATTTTCGGAATCAGCCAGAACAGGCCGTACATGACCAGGGGCAACAGGGCGGTTACGAACGTGTAGACCCGCGGGCCATACCGATCGATCTGGCCGTCAATTCCCCAATGCACCGGTATCTGGTCGGGGAGCCGCGAGTAAACGCCTAACGTCGCAACTACCGAAAGTATTCCTAAAATCCATATCCACTTTACCTGTTTCATTTTATTCTCCTTTGATGTCATATATCCACTCCAGGACTTCCTGGAATACCGTCGTGTTGATGCTGTAGATCACGTTCTGGCCCCTTTTTTCAGACATCACCAGCCCCGCCTGTTTCAAAATCGTCAGGTGATGATTCAACGACGAACCCTTCATGTCAAAATGCGCCAAAATATCTCCTGCATTGAGGCTTTTCTTCTTCAGCATCTTCAGAATTTTCCGCCGCGTCGGGTCGGCCAGCGCCTTGAATAAATCGTTCACTTGAATACCTCTCCTGTCATATTTAGGAATTTAGCTAAATATCGGCATAACGGCAATTTTTTTTTTGCGGGGTGGATAAAGGCTGTTATGTGCAAGAATGGTGTTATTTCCTTCTAACCAATTGAATTTAGTTAACGATTTTTATACTCTTGAATTCTCTTCATATAATCGGGAATAATTAATTCAATAGTTTTCTTTTCTGAATCATATGACAAAAAATACGTATCATTCATCATTTTTGTTTGTAAAGTTAATTGAGTAATCTCATCTTCTATCTCTGGATTATAATATTCAATAAAAGCTGATAAATATTTTTCAATTACTTCTTCGTATTCTTGCTTTTGCATTTCTTTTGGAAATAATAGTTTAAATTTTTTATTATTTTTTTCACCGATATGTATTGAGAAAGTAAATGAATATGGGTATTTATCATTAATTTTACCCTTTGTTCCAACTAATTTTACTCTATCTTTTTTTATTAATTCCTCGTATAGTCCTATTACACTTTTTTTTAAACCCAGATAAATATCTTTGCCAAGTTCTGTTAATATTCCTGAAAATATGGCTGATGTTATAAAAAGAATAACCGCAGTTGGCACATGTAATTCAGACATCGCCATTGGACCACGATCTGGGATTTTTTCTTTTTTATAATTTGCATTTAAGCTATTCATGTTTTGATCAAAAGTTTCAAATATTGAATCTGAAAAATTTTCATTATATAAAATAAATATATCTATATTCTGATTAATCATTTGGTACCGTCAATTAATTGTAAAATTTAATTTGTGAAGCAAATATTTTTCAAAGTTATTTTCCCGAACCTTTTCAAGTTCTTCATTATTAATTAAAGCTCGAATTATTATATAGTCATTTTCACCTAAATCTTCATAAGTAAGTTCATATGTTGAATCTTGTTTTTTAGCATTGGTTTTCCTTGGGACTAATGGCAACAATGTACCATCTTCTTTTTCAATTTCAATATAAACTAACCTTGAAAAACTTTCACCTACAGCCTCTATTGGTATTTTTACTTTTTTTTCCATTGGTTTATATTTTTGAATTCCTAATATATATTTATACATTTTATTTTCCTATCTTTTTTATTGTAACCATTCCAGCACATAACAGCGCATAACAGGTTCGCCGCTTTCAGCGGCTCCGGTCTCACAATTCTACTTTCTAAATTATTGATTTACAGTAAAGACAATTTATCTTCTATTGTAATCTCGTGATTGTTCGACCACATTTTTTGATGGTCTTCATTTAACCGCAAGGACTCGCACCAAACTGGAGTTTAGTTTGTGCTCGCCTTGCTGATTCAGACCATCAAAAAACGTCAGTTATGCGCAAACGTTGCGCGACATTTTTTACTTAGACCAGTTTTCTATTCGAAGATTTGATATTCTTGTAAATTCTTTTTCGTTATTTGTCACTATTGTGAGATTCTCTGCCATTGCATGAGCAGCGATTAACATATCCATATTTCCAATAATTATCCCTTTTTGCTCCAGGTATGCTCTTATTTCACCATATTTGGCGGCAGAGGCTTCTGTATATGGCAATATATTCAAGGGAGCCAGGAATTCCATTAACGCAATTTTATTTTTTGCCTGATGCTTGCTTTTTGAAACTCCGTATTCAAGTTCGCTACACGTAATGGCAGAAATTGCGATGTCATTTATACTGGTTTTTGTTAATCGCTGAATTACCAAAGGAGGCTGTTTTTTTATGATATAGATACATATATTTGTATCAAGTAAATATTTCATTCAAAATTTTCTTTCCTTTTTTGAGGCGGAGAATCCTTTCTTTGGTTCATAAAGTCTGTCGAAAATTTTGATAGACTTTCAAGCATCGGCGACCAGGGGCTTTTTTTTGGAATCAAAATAACGATATCATCATATTTCTTTATGTACACTTCTTCGCCGTCAAACCTGCATTCTTTAGGCAACCGGACAGCCTGGCTCCGCCCATTTGAAAATAATTTGGCAATCTGCATTTAATTCCACCTTTGTTTTAATATATATCATGATCTATACTTTGTCCATTATAATTCGGCGCGACTTCAGGCGCGTCGAGGCTCGTAATTCCCCTACGCGCCCGACAAGTGCCTGGCCAATTGATCCCGAACCGATAAGAACGATAAAATCAGGGGTTTTTATTTTCTTCCGGAAATCAAAATCGCGGTTTTAACGCCCCCGGTTTTCACCGGCTCCATCGTTACGCTAACACTGGAATAATGATACTCCAGCCTCTGGCGGATGTTTTCAAGCGAGCCTTCCGGCTTGACCTTGATTTCGCCGGTTATTCCGTCATCGCTTACGCTCAGACTTAATCCATTCTCAGTCATTTTTGCCGCCATGGAAATGGTCAACAGGTATTTATCTTTTTTACCTTTGGCAGCATTATTTGGTTTTGCATGCTTGAGACAATTTTCTACCAGCGTCTGCAACGTCAGCGGAGGGATCATAAAGGTCGATGCATTCTTATCCATTTTTATATTTATTTTATATTTTCTACCAATTCGCTTGTTCATGATCCCAAAGTACTTGAGGGCAAATTGCCACTCTTCTTTGAGAAGTACCAGATCCTTTTCCAGGTAGTACGTCATGTACTCGTAAATGTCGGCAAGTTCGCCTACAGTTCGTTTGACGGCTTTTTTGTCTTCCTCCAGCATGCCCAAAACCATGTTCAGTGAATTATATAAAAAATGCGGATTGACCTTACCCTGCAGATTCGAAAATTCCAGTTTTTTTATCTGCATCTCTTTGTCCAGATTTGTCTGCCGCATAAGGTTAATTCTGTAACCCAGCGCAAGGGAAAAAAGCAGGGCCTCCAGAGAACTACCCAATTGCAGTGAGTAATTGCCATTGCTGAGCGCCGGAATATAGATATCAAAAAGTTTTAATTCCTGGATCACCATCCCCAGAACAAACATCGTGGTCGCTGCAAAATAGTAACGCGCTACGCGAATTCTAAACGACAATAATAAACTAATAACAAAGGAAAACAATACGTTGATAATAATCAACAGGCCGATCAATGCTGTCGCCATTTCAAAACCCGCAAACGGATACAGGAGAGACGGAACCAAAAACATGACAATCATAAAAACATAAATACCATAAATACGCGGGTAATGGCTTTTTATTGAAAGCAAAGAAGTGGTGAACAAAATCGAACAAGGCCATGCAATGGAGGCGCCAAAGACCACAACAAAATGCCATAACTTAAAATGATCCGGAGCAATGTACTGAACGAATAATCCATCCAACGTACTTTGCGCCAGAATATAAACCAGCAGATAAATAACATAATACAAATACGCCCGATCCCGTATGGCAAAATAAATAAAGGCATTGTAGATCAGCATCGAGATCATGATGCCGTAATAAATGCCCAGAATCAGCATATCGCGGGAGTTTTTTTCAATAAAAGAAACCGTTGTATGCAAACTTGCGTTTAATTCAATCGTGGAAGAGGAAGGTTTTATACTAAAATATATGGTCTGGTTTTTACCGGGAATGCCCAGCGGAAAAAGTTCATTTCGGTGGTGCACGGTCCGTGTGTAAAATGACTGCCAGTCGTTCTGGTGAAAACTTCGGATAATTTTTTTGTCAGATACAATGTATAAATCTATTTCACCGGAAAGCCTCGGCGATGGGAAAAACAAAAGCCATGCATCCGCCGACGATTCATTTTTCAATTCAAATTTGCTCCATACGTTGTGCCTGATGACGCCAAAATTGGCGTCGGCTCTTTTAACAAACAATTGTCCTTTGGCATCTTTTGCCATGACCTCCTCGATGGTCAAACTGCCAACTATATCTTCGTAAAATGAGAGGTGGGGCGTAACTTCCGCCGTTTTCAGATCACGGGTCAGATTTAAACCGGATTCGGCAAATGTGGAGACAGAAATAAGAAAAATCAACGCAAAAAACTTAATTGGGCGGGTAATAAACCATATGTATATTTTTGTATGCGTTCGGAATATTTTTAAATAAGACATTAATAAATATTTCAAATGAAACATATATTTTTCCACAGGAATCTTTTTGATTTCAATAAATAATTTACCTTCATCAAAACGAAAAGTATAAACAGCATTTAAGTTTTAGAAAAAAGGGTATAAAGTGTCAATTAATAAATAGAAATTATTGGATATAGTTTTTACCCGGACGCTGATTCCCCGAAATAATGAAGACTTTTCCATGAATTTGCCGACTTTGTCAGTATGAGCGCATTTAAATTTTATGCAAATTTCCAAACTGTTACAGTATGTCGCGGCTTCAATTTATCAATAACGTGCGGCAAAACAAGGCCAGGGAATGGATGCTGTTCGAAGGTATCTACGCCATTAAGTCATCTTCGCATGCGGGTTACGAGAATCCTTCACAGTTCAACCGGGAATACAACTTTTTTTGGCGACTTCCGGCAAAAACATTGTAACTGTCTGATATAACGAAAAATAAAATCATCTTATTATGGCAGTAAATCTCCGGCTTGCATATTATAAACCAAAGTGATTTATAGAAATTAGATAAAATAAGGATTTAAAATGAGTATAATGAAAAAAGTATCTGCAATATTTTTTTGCTTTTTCTTCACAGGTTCCCTTGCCGCACAAGATGCGGACATAAAAACAAACGATTCTCTATCGGAGAAAAAAACCAAGGTTGAGCAACACCTGTGGTTTAACGTAGAAGGCGGCGGCGGATGGCAAAGCGTTAACGATGTCGAGATCCCCTACCCCAATGCCACACGGTTTTCCCTGGTTGATTTTGGAAGAGGCCCCTTCTTTGTTTACCGGTTTTACCTGGGTTATGAAATAAACCGCCACTATCTGCGGGCCATGGTCGCCCCCTTGACTGTACAGGTTTCAGGAAAACCTGCCCAGGACATCAGCTTTCAAAAAATTATCTTTCCCGCAGGAGTGGAAACGACAGGGTATTATACCTTTAACTCCTACAGGCTGACCTACGCCTATGCTTTGGTAAAAGATGATAACTTTATTTTTCGGCTGGGGTTCACCGGTAAAATCAGGGACGCTGAAATACGACTTAAAAATCAGTTTAGTGATGAGCATCGTGCCAACGTGGGTTTTGTTCCGCTTATCAACCTGGGGTTGGAATACAACTTCTGGGGGCCTCTCTGGTTCACACTGGATGCCGATGCCCTATGGTCCCCTTATGGCCGCGCCGAAGATGTTGCCCTTAAACTACGCTACGATGTCAATCCCTGGTTGAACCTTGAGGCCGGTTACCGCATGGTCGAAGGCGGCGCCGGCGGCGGGGGCGGTGTTTACAACTTTGCCTGGCTGCACTACGCAGTTTTCTCTGCCCGGTTTACTTTTTTTTAATCACCGCTTTTGAAAAAAATGTTGGTGATTGCGATGCTTGCCTGCATGCTCTATCCGCCAGATTATGGATTTTCTGATGATCTGATAACTATACGCAAATTCATTTTTGAATTTTTTCAGAAGGAAATCTGGTTATTGTATCGACCGCCAAAAGCATAAGAACACAAACGTCCCTTATTGTGAATAAAATTGTTTACTACGGGGAGCATTTCATAAAAACGCGAAGCGAGTTATTTAAGGTTCCTGAATAATACCAGGATGCCCTGAATTGATAAAAACCTGAGAGCCTGTGCGCCAACTGTATTCTGAAAACAACGTCAACCCCAAAGTTCAATGCTTTACTCGAAAAGCTTGTAGCGCATCTTTACTATTTCATAGTGACGCGCTACCTGAGCTGTCTCAAGCGACAGCTTGATTTTTCTTCGAAAAACTCCGTGAATGGCCTTTTGGCCCGCCTATTGGCGGACCTATTGGCCACTTTTCGATCGCATTGTACTTTCTCATCTTACTCAGAAAGCAGGTTGGCGCACAGGCTCCTGATGTCCGAACTTTAGTAGGAACATCGGCGATATAATACTTGCAGACACTGAAAGCCAAAACAAAATGGAACCTGCTGTTTTAATAAACACAAAAAACCAGGAATACAGTAGGAGAAAACAAATGAACTTTTCAAAAACAAAAACCGGAATATTAATGTTCTGCATGCTGGCGATGTCTCTTTCGACAAGCGCGGCGGCAAACCAGGAAACCACTGACAAGGCGGCCAACGCCTTTACCTACCAGGCGGGTGAAATTACCCTGCCGGGTGAAATGGCTGCCCTGAAGTTGAATAAAAATTACAAGTTTCTCGATTCGAAACAGGCTAAAACGGTTATCGAGGAAATCTGGGGAAACCCCGAATCTGACGCCCCCCTTGGCATGATCGTACCGGCAAATTTCGACCCGACCTCGGCAGGCGGCTGGGCCATCATCGTCACCTTTTCGGAAGACGGCTATGTCAACGATGAAGATGCCGAAAAAATTGATTACACAAAACTTCTGACAGAAATGAAAGAAGAAATTGCCAAAGAAAATATCGAACGCAAGAAAGAAAATTACCCAACGATCGAACTGGTCGGCTGGGCCACGCCCCCCAAGTATGTCAAGGCCGAACACAAAATGTATTGGGCCAAGGAATTGAAATTTGAAGGCGACGAAACGAGCACGCTCAACTACAACATCCGCGTTCTCGGTAGAAAAGGCGTCCTGGTGTTAAACGCCGTTGCCGACATGCAAAGCCTCAAAGAGATCGAAAAGGCAACGCCCGAGATACTCTCGATGGTTGAATTTACCAAAGGCAATACCTATGCCGACTTCAACAAGGACAGCGACAAGGTTGCCGGTTACGGCATCGCCGCCCTGGTTGCCGGCGGGCTTGCCGCCAAGGTCGGTCTCTTCAAAGGTCTCTGGATTGCCATTTTGGCCTTTAAGAAATTTATCCTGTTTGGAATTTTCGCTGTCGGCAGCGCCGTCGCATCGCTTTGGAAACGCAAAAAAAACAAACCGGAATGAGTACCTACGAATTTTACATTTCCAGCGAAAACGAGGGGAAGGTTCGCGAAATAAAACAATACATTCGGGAAGAATGCCATGTCGCGACCGAAATTGTTCCGCTGACCATCAACAACCTGACGCCCGGGCAGAAGGCCCGGTATAATCCCGTCGAAGACGGCGACTCGTTTTTAGAAAACGCCCGGATCAAAGCCCGGGCGCTTTTTCAAATTGTCCAGGCCCCCGTTATCGCCGACGATTCGGGGCTTGAAGTGGACCTTTTAAATGGCGAGCCCGGCGTCTACTCAAGCCGCTACGAAAAAACCGACGAACTGCGAATCGCCAAACTATTAAGAGAGCTTGATGGTCAACCGGCTCACCTGAAAACCGCTCGGTTTGTTTCGTGCATCTGCTTTATAGACAAAACCGGAAATGAAATTTTTTTCAACGGCAAGGTCGAGGGCCTCATCATTGACGAAGCGCGCGGTAAAAACGGCTTCGGCTATGACCCTGTTTTTTTCTACCCCGAGTTGAATAAAACCTTTGGCGAACTTCTCCCCGAAGAAAAACAAACGGTCAGCCACCGGTCAAAGGCGCTGAAACTTTTCTTACATTTTTTAAACCGCTACGTCTGATAAAAGGTCGCCTCAAAAAATATTTTTATTTTTCAGGAAATCCATCGGTACGTGATCTCTTTTCCAGCAAATTACGGAAAAATAATACAGCGGTTTGCCATCGATGGACAACCTGTGACGATATCTCTCCAGGTGATTTATGTTAAGGTATTCGGAGAAAATCAATTCTCTTATTAACCGTGAAAACCCGGTTGAATCTGATTCATGCAGGAAGGTTTCTTTAATATTAAATGCGATCCAGCCGGTTTCGTTAATCAGGTTGAAGGCATTTATAAACGCTTTTGTCGGTATGTCGCCAAACCCTAAGGCGGCAATCGTTGTTAACGCGTTTAAGTTCCATGATTTAATTTCCGCAACGTCATCTTCTGAAAGGTTTGTGAAATCCTTAACAAAATACATGTCGTATGTGCCGGGCCGATCTCTTTCTGTCGCCATTTTTGCTTCATTTAGTATATCTGCGCCAACCAGGCGGGCTACGCCGGTTTTTTTCAGCTCCTCGCCCATAATCCCGTTTCCGGCGCCAAAATCCAGAACTTTCATTTCTGAAAAATTTTCCTTATTTTGCTCGATGGTTTGTTTTAAAGACTCGGAAACTTTTCTGGGTGATATACATTTGAGCCTGTCATAAAATAATTGCTCATAAAGGCCGGGTACTTCATAAATTCTGGTATAATCATGAAATAAAATTTTCTCTTTTTTATCCCCTGTATTTAAATAAAAAAAAGCTTCATCCTGGTTAAGATGTTCTGCTGCAAAGGGTGGAAACTGAATATTGTGTCTTGTCATACGTACCTCAAAATTTATTAGTAAAATGAAAACTTAAATTCTGAGACAGTAGGGTAAATGTAATGCCTGTTTTTACTACCCGGACAATGGTTTCAGGGAACCCTGTGTAAAGCATAAAACCTGTGCAAGCATTGCATTTTTAAAAAATATGTCACGAAGAAGCTTTATTTAATGTATCATATAACGCCCGGTGCGAAATACTATTTTGATTCCTTTTCCCTGAAAATACCCTGGAAATGAACGTGGGCGCTTTCCCGGGGCCTATACCGTCGGCCGGTTAAACAAGCCCAGAATGTCGTTTTTTGAAAGATGAATGACCGTGGGTCTGCCGTGCGGGCATCGTAACGGCTGTTGACAACGGTAGAGTTTTTCGATAATTTCGGAATAATCTTCGAGGGAGGCCTGTTCGCCCTTTTTGATCGCGCTTCGGCAGGAAAGCGATTTTGCCATATGGTCAAATAAAATTTCCTGGTTGATTTTGTCGTCACCCGATAGAATATTCAACAGGACCCGGATTCCCTCGCTTTCCTGGCCCTTGAAAAGGTAGGTCGGCGCCGAATTGATCTTGATTCCGGCGGGGCCAAAATCTTCCAGGTCAAAACCAAGTTTGCCGATACGGTTATAATTGTCCTGCAGCAGGTTTTTTTCCGCCGGCGACAACTCGACGACGACAGGGGCAAGGAGGGTTTGTTTGCCCACCTCGCCCCGGCGAATCTTCTCGAGGTACTTCTCGTACTGGATTCGTTCGTGGGCCGTATGCTGGTCGATTAAAAATATCCCCTCACGGGAACTGGCCAGTATAAACGTGTCGAAAAGCCGCGAATGAATCACCTCGGGTAGAACGATACTCCGCTCGCCGGTTTGCGCCGCCCGGGTCGGCTCGCCATACGATATGTTTTTATTGACGTCGCTGACATAGGCCGGGGTTTCAAATTCCAGAAGCGGGGTATACGAAACGTTATCGCCGCCCCCCGACAACGATGATTTTTTTACCGCCTGCCGCAGCTTGAAAGAGACATCGACAGACCCCTTGTTTTCAACCCCCCGCAGGATCGACGTATAAACCGCCTCGCTGACCAGGGCCTCGTCTTTAAACCGGATTTCTTTTTTCTGGGGATGAACGTTGACGTCAATCGCGGCCGGATCAATTTCAACAAACAGAAATGCCGCGGGGAATTTACCCGGGGGGAGCAATTCCCCATAGGCCTTTTTCAAAAGCCTCAGAAGAGGCGGGTAAATCACCGGACGCCGGTTTACAAAAAACTTCACAAAAACCGCCCGGGAATGATAAGAGCCAGAACCGGAAATATAACCCTGAATTTTCATTTCATACGTCGACTGGTCCTCGTAATACACCGGGTTCATCGACTTCATAAAGCTGCCCTGGTAGACCTGGTCCAGGCGCCCCGACAGGCCGGTTTCGGGGGGCAGGTTGATCACCTGGTCGTCTTCGATGGCGCACTTAAAACCAATTTCAGGATATGAAACGGCATAGGATGTTACCAACTCGACAATCGCCTGTTTGATCTTCGCATCGCTTTGCAGAAATTTCTTGCGTATCGGGACATTGAAAAACAAATTCTCAACAAGTACTCTCGTACCTGCCGGTAAGGCGCAGGGTTCGGGCTTTGAGATCAAATCGCCCTCGCCGGTTATTTTCCAGGAGCGGTCGGCCCCGGCCTGCCTGCTTTCGATCGTCACCTTCGCCACAGAGCGAATCGAGCTCAGGGCCTCGCCCCGAAACCCCATGCTGACGATCTGGAACAAATCGTCCGAAGAACTGATCTTGCTGGTGGCAAAACTGGCCAGGGCCAGCGGCAGGTCGTCGAGACTGATGCCCGCGCCGTCGTCGCGCACCTGCAGCGAGGTCATCCCCATGTCGCGCAACAGCACCTCGATGTTTTTCGCCCCCGCGTCGATGGAGTTTTCTACCAGCTCCTTGATAACCGCCACGGGGCTTTCGATAACCTCCCCGGCGGCTATCTGCGCTATAATCAATTCGGATAACTGCAAAATGGCCACAGAGGTCCAGTTCGGCATTCTTTTTTAGCCCGTCACCCAAAAGACGGCGCGGGCAGGTTTATTTGTAAAGCGGTGGCAAACCCCTGAGCCAATAGCTTGAGTTTTACAACTCAAGGAACAAAGTGGGCGGTCAAGATCTTCAAGGTTCCGTTTACGTCTTGCATATGGTACACCCAGCGAACCTTGCCCAACAAGGCCCCGCCGACGCCGTATAGGTTAAAGATCGTCTCGCAGACCACATTGTTCCCGGCAAAATTTGAGACGGCGACGATTTCAAAATCGGCGCTTTTCACATGGATGGAGGCAAAATAATCTACCGGTACCTTTTCAAAGGTCTTGAGTACGTCAGACGCCATAAAGGAGGTAAAGTCCCCCGGGGTTTTTTCGATGATACAGGGGTAGATAAAAAATTCCCCTATTTTATCCAGGTTGCCCTGTACAAAGGCCTTCTGGTATTCTGTAAAAAAAGCCGATAATTTTTCTTTGGACATAGCAACCCCCGTATACCTGAATGAATTTTTTCGTCAGGAACGATGTTCAGGTATAATAATACTATTCTGCTAACGTACTTTGTCAACTCCATTATATTCATTTTTGTAAATAAATCGGGAATGGTTGTACCTAACGGTGTGTTAACCTGGTATGGAGTTGACCTCTACACATCAGCCCGGCGATGATCCCAGGACCCTTTCTGAGGGGATGGGCAGCAACAGGCGGTTGTCTGAAAAGTCACGATTTTGCCCCCAACGGGCAGATTTATGACTTTTTAGACAACCGCATGGTGTCGCCCAAGGGGAGCTGCGCTCCCCTTTTTGCCTCTTTTTACCTTTTTTTGTACCATAGCCCGCTGCGAGCTCTTTCTAAATCGAGTGTAGACCTCAAATTGCAAACCTCAAATCGAGGCAATTTTATATAAAATAAATTGACGGTATGAAAAGATTTTTATTTCTATACGTATATGGCAAGAATAGAGAGAGAAAAACGGGAATACAACGTTTACGAATATTTCAACAGCGGAACTTACGTGCGTGACGAGGAGCCTATCGAATCGGCCCTGAAACGATTTAAACGTGAAGTTACCAATGCCGGTATCTTGACCGAGCTTAAAAAACGCGAATTTTACGAAAAACCCAGCATCATTAAAAAGCGAGCCATTGAAGCGGCCGTTCGAAAGCGCGTTCGCAAGGTTCGTCTTTTCAGCACCGAATAATTTGCCGCCTGGCCCCACCAAAAGCATTAAAAGTTTGACTCATCGAATCGATTTCTCACTCTAAATCATGCCCGGCGATGCAGAACGGCTTCTGCAAAACATCTCCATCGAAAGCTTTATCCAGAGGTATGTCCAGTTAAAAAAACGGGGCAATAACTTCTGGGCCTGCTGCCCGTTTCACTCCGAAAAGAGCCCCTCGTTTAGCGTCTCCCCCGAAAAGGGGATCTTCAAGTGCTTCGGCTGCGGCAAGGGCGGCAACGTCATCACCTTTGTCCAGGAATACGAGCGGGTCGACTTTGTCGAGGCCCTCAAGATTCTCTCCGAATACTCCGGCATTCCCCTGGAGGGTAACCGCGCCCGCCAGGAGGCCGGTAAGACCCACCGCGACCACCTGCTTGCCATCAACCAGAAGGTCCGCGATATCTTTGTGGCCGAGGTGGGCCGACCTTCTGTGGCCGCCTACCTCAAAGAACGCAAAATCCGCGAAGATTCGATCAAGCACTTCATGCTCGGCTACTCGCCGCCGGAGTTTCGTTTTCTCGAAAAGCAACTCGGCAAAAACATTACCCGCGAACAGGCCGAGAATGTCGAAAGCGCCCTGTTTGAACTGGGCCTGGTCGGCAAGGGCAACGACCACTCGACCTACAACCGCTACCAGGATCGCCTGATTTTCCCCATCATCGACGTCAAGGGCAAGTGCATCGCCTTTGGCGGCCGCATCATTGAAAACCGGGACAATACGGCCAAGTACGTCAACTCGCCCGAGTCGATTATATTTTCTAAAAAAAATTGTCTTTATAATATCAACCACGCCAAAGAAGCGATTCGAAAGGACCAGCAGGTTGTTCTTGTCGAAGGCTACCTTGATGTCGTCGGCCTCTACCAGGTGGGCATTGAAAATGTCGTCGCCCCCCTGGGTACGGCCTTTACCGAAGAACAGGCCCGGATGATCAAACGCTACACCGACCGGGTCATCTTTTTCTTCGACAACGACTCTGCCGGGGTCGAGGCCTCGTTTAAGGCCATGGGCATTGCCCGGGCGGCCAAACTCGACGCCAGGGCCGTCACCCAGAACATCGCCAAGGACCCCTTCGACATCAGCCAACGGATGACCCAGGTGGACATTCTCACCCTGCTCGACACCGCCAAGCCGGAGCTTGCCTTCGTTCTCTGGTACTTTTTCAGCCACAGGTACAGCCTCAACTCGATCACCGAAAAAAGAACCGCCATCGAAAAGTTCTTCGAGTACGCCACGGGCCTTGAGCAGGAATGGGAAAAGGAAGACTACCTCAAGTCGGCCGCCAAGGTGATCGGCATCGACCTCGACGCCCTGAAAAACGACTACAGGAATTATCTTAAAACCGGAAGCTTTAAACCACTTTACCAGAAAGAAGAAGAAATTTCGGTTAAGGAAAAGGTCCCCAGGATCGAAAAAGAGGTACTTTCTTTACTTTTGAAATTTCCGGGGTTCTGGCAAAAAGAAGATTTAATCGACCAGATGCAATGGCACCGCGCGCACAAGAATATCTTTTTGTTATACACCTTCTTTCGCGACCGTCTCAAGGCCGGCGAATTCTGGCAATGGAACGAGCTCAACCAGGCCGTAAACCTGTTGCCCCAGGAGTTGAGAAACCTCCTCACCGAAATCCTTATTGAAATGGAAGAGGTCTTTACCGAATGGGAAAATACCCGCAAGGACGACGAAATCGCCCTGGAAGCCTTTTTTTACCGCAAGCTGCAAAACCTGATTTTTTTGCACAAAAAACAAAAGCTCGTCCATGACATCGCCGTTATGCAAAAAACCCTCGTCAGCGCCGAAAATTTGCAAAACGACGACCTCGACCAAATCACCGAAGAACTCGACAAAATGCTTTCTGAAAAATCCAAAATTGAAAAGTACCTAGCTACGGTGAGGACGTAAGGGGGTGTTGGGCGGAGGAAATAGGGAGAAAATATATATTGCTTGTTTAATACTATTTTTTGTTTACATAGCATTTCCATATATATTATGTCTCTAAATATGAAATATAAAAAATTTATTATTAATAAATATAAAGCCGTAGATAACGTAGAAATTAATTTTAAAGACAGCTTGATTCCAATTATTGGGATTAATGAGTCTGGCAAAACAAGTATTTTACAAGGCATTCTTGCATTTGATAAAAACTGTGATTCAATACTAAATGGTCAACATTTAGATGCAAAAAATAGATACGAATATGATTCTATTGATCATTCAGTAACTGCTGAAGTAATCATTGAAAATGCGAAAGAAAAGGAAGCGATATTAAATTCTGCTCTACGAAAAAAAAATCCGGCATATCAACAAGTCAAAGATTTTTTAAAAGTAAATTCGCCAATAAGGATTCAGAGAAATATTGATACAAAAATGTATGATTTACCTGACCTTAATTGTAATGAAGATATTAAAAATAGAATTATTGATCAGATTCTAAATAGTACGCCCTATTTACTATATTTTGATGATTTTACTGATCGAGTTCCTGACGAAATACGTTTCTCGAATGCATATATAAATAACGAAAAACCTGAAAATGGAAAATCTAATTATGAATTATCAGAATGGAATAAATATATTGAAGAAATATTTTATAGAGCTACAAATAAATCACTTACTCTAAAGGACTTCTTAAAAATTGAAAGAAGTAAAGACAGAAGTGGTGTATTAGATGATGTTTCAGACAAGCTACATGAAGATGTAATAAAAAATTGGCAAAAATTAAAAGTTCTCAAACAATCCTTAAAATGGGAAATCGGTGGCCTCACATTAAAATTAGATTATGAAATAGACAATAATCAAGATCATATTTTTTCTTTTGGAGTAATTGATAAAAATAATCAGGATAGGAAAAGACATTTTAGTATAAGTGAAAGAAGTAAAGGGTTCCAATGGTTTTTTAATTTTGCAATTAAATTGAAATACAATACCAAGTATATGGAAAATTTTGAAAATGCAATATATCTATTAGATGAACCCGGTTCATATTTACATTCTTCGGCTCAAAGTGAATTATTAAATGCTTTAAAGGATATTTCAAAAACCAATAAAGTTATATATTGTACGCACACGCAACATCTTCTTGTTCCTAACATAATAAATATTCGCAGTATCAAAGTCGCTGTCAGAAACTCTAGCTCTGTAACCTTGCAAAACTTTAGTGAATACAAAGAATCAACAGGATCTGGTGGTGCTTTAGCTCCCTTATACCATGCTCTTCAATTAAATATAGGTACAGATTTAGCCTTTAAAAACAATGACATATTAGTTACTGAAGGAGTAGTAGATTACTATTTTTTAACAATGATCTTAAAGCATATTAAAATATATTCTACCGTAGATATTGTTATTATCCCTGGTGCTGGTGCAAAAAATCTTAGGGATTTAATATCGTACTCTATTGCATGGTCAAAAAGATATCTATTATTACTAGATTCAGACCAAGAGGGTAGGGATGCATTTATTATGTATAAGAATTTTTTTTCAGAAGAAGAGTGCTACAATTGGTTTACTTTAGAAACTCCTAAATCAAGTTCCGATATTGTTATTGAGTCTTTATTATCAGCAAATGACTCAGCTCGATTACTTGCATTAACAAACAATAATCATGTTAAAAGAGCAATTTCAACCTTATTTTTTGGGTCAGCTAAAAATAAAATTGATTTTTTCAAAGACTTGGATTCCGATAGTCTATCTAACATAGATCATTTATTTAAAAAATTTTCTCAGCATTTTAAATAATATTATTCTTTACGGATATGGCAATCCACATTTATGAAAATGATTTTCTTCTGTTAAATAAGTAAAAATGGATAAATATTCCATGATATATTTTGTTACCCAATTTTTACAATCCACTAATTCATTCGATTGTGCAAGCTCAACCCGGTGTTTATACAAAATTCTCAATAAATGTGCATAAAGTTTTTTTTGGGGCTTTATTATGTGACCGCCATTTTTTAATCTTCCGAATGCAATATTTAAAAGTATTAATTCATTAATTAACGGTAAAATATGTAATCCAAGTTTGTTTATGGGAACTTTAAAGTCTATTATCTGATTCTTTGATAAATAATGAATAGTTAAAGCCGCAACTTTATGCCTGTCCATATTTCCTTTTAAATTAAAGTATTTTCTCCAGTGTTCGATATCGGAAAAATATTCTTCTATTGCAGTTTGCACATTATTTCGGTTTACTGCAACCTCCTGAAACAAGTTTGGATATTGTAAATTGATTGGTTTCAAATAGTTTTCTATGATTTGAATAATAGTATAGAATCTATTATCCGATTGAGAATTAGACATTATTTTGGTTTTTTAAATAATGAAATAGCTTCTTCAGCCAGTTCCAAGTCAGTATCTACTCGACTTGATGAGTTTGCAATCCATTCTTCATTATCCGTTGATGGCTCATCATTCGAAATTGAAAGTTTTAAAATTTCATCAATTTCTTCTTCCGAAGTGGTTTTGTACTTTAATTGATACATTTTCCCTCCCGCTACCTTTCGACCTTGTCACTTTTATATATTTTAACAGGGTGTCGACATATTAAATTGCTAAACATTGATGTCAAGGCAATTTACCTGACCTTCGGAGGCATGAATTTGTTTCTTGAGAGAAAGAAGATTGAGCAGAGTTTCAGGGATCTCAAAGACCAGCTTGGAATCCACAAATGTATTTTATTGTGAATTAAAATTTTTCACTACAGGGAGCATTTCATAAAAACGCGAAGCAAGTTATTTAAAGTTTCAGGATAATACCAGGATGCTCTGAATTGATAAAAATCTGATGTCCGAACTTTAGTCGGAACATCAGTAACATCAAGATACGTTCAAACATTAATTGAATTACCCCACCCATTTTCCTTTTTACCCCCCCTCTAATTATCAATTAAAATTCATGATATGTCTTGACAGATAAAAACTGATTTTATATAGTACTATACAAGGTCTAATTGAATGAGAACGACGAACCGCTAGACCCACTCGTATTTTCAGGATAAACTATGTTTATAGAATGGAACAAAGATTACGAGCTGGGCATTGCCCAGATCGACGAGCAACACAAGCATCTTATCGACCTGATCAACAAACTTGATGGGGCCCGACATTCACATTCCCCTAAGGAATGTATCGAGAAGGTATTCCTGGAATTGATCAACTATTCCAACTACCACTTTACGCTCGAAGAAAGGGCGATGAAAAACGAAAATTATTCCCGGCTTGACCTGCATATTTCGTCCCATGATTTATTTGTCCAGTACATACACAAGTGTTACTATAAAAACAAAAAAAACGATTATTTTGCCATTTCGGATGCGCTGAAATTTCTCAGCGACTGGATCGTTGATCACATCATGGTGGAGGACCGCAATTTCACCATGATTCTCCTAGATCAACCGCATCATGATCAATACCAGAAAGCCGCCCACCGATAACCCGGAAAACAGATAAATATTTACCGCCATCAACAAGGCGTCTTTTTTAATTTCATTTTGAGAATCACCAAGGACGGGTTTGTTTAAAATTTCCCCGCCATAATATGCCCGGCCGCCAAGAGAAATCCCCAGGGCGCCCGCAAAAATACTCATCGGGTGGGCGGCATTTGGCGACTGGCTTTTATGCCTGTCCCGGAAAAAAATCTTCGTTGCCTTAACCGGGTTTGCACATGACAAAACAATACCCGGTAGTATAAAAAACAAACTCAACCGGGCAGGTATGAAATTCATCGCATCGTCCATTCGCGCGCTAAACTTACCAAACTTCTCGTAGATGTCATTTTTATAACCTACCATCGAATCGAGGGTGTTTGTTATGCGATACACCAGCATGGCCCCCGGACCAAAAAGACCTTCATAACCGGGCCAGGCAAGCTTTCCGAAAAATACCCCCAGGGCAAACCAGAACATCGGGGATAAAAAACCGTCGACAAAACTTTCCGCCATGCTTTCGACGCCGGCCCGAACGATTCCTTCTTCCTCCAGGTGACCAACGTCCCGGCCGACAATGCGTTTTAATCTGTCGCGCGCAAGAGGCAAGTTGTTTTGCGCCAGGGCATTATAAATCGGTTTTACATGATCGATCATGTCGCGAAACGCAAAACAGGAGTAGACGACAAAGACTTCAACCCCGATCGGCAAAAAAGGAAAGTGACTTTTTTGAAGAATAATATCAATAAAAGCAAAAAGCCCGCAAACCGGAATGACTGCCAAAAACCAGAGGGCGACACCATGGAAAATACCGGTAAGGTTATGTGAAAAAAAAATCTTTTCGAGCTTTGAAATCCAGTTGCCGATCAATCGTACCGGGTGCAAAAAATACACGGGGTCGCCCAGAAGCAGGTCGAGCACAAACGCAAGCCCAATGACAAGCGCCGCCCCGGGGACCGTTGCCCATATATCTGTAAACAACGGCATCATGTAAACGACAGCGGAACCCAGAATATGGAAAAAAAATGAATCTTTAAAAAAGGTAAAGCGACCAGTAAAAGACTCTCGGTAATCTCGGAAGTGGCCCCGAGAACATCCCCGGTGATTCCCCCGATTTTACGGTTTGAAAACAACCCCACCAGTACGGCGGCGGCAATTCCGATAACGATTAATATCACCGAGGCGCGGCCAAAAAACCAGACCAGCAAGGCGGCGGTATACATGGCCGCCACGGCAGCCTGAATATACGAAACATTCGAGATGACGGCATGGCCGGTTCCCTCGTTTCTGGCATACGAAAACGGGGCAGCCAGAACCGTCATGGCCAGTCTCGAAACGACAACCGGGGGTACAATCATCCACAATGTATTTTCTTTGACAATGTGATACAGGGCCAGATACTTTATCGCCAGAATTACCGTCAGGGCGATAACGCCAAAGGTTCCGGTTGCGGAATCTTTCATGATGGCCAGAATGCGTTCTCTGGTATGGCCGCCCCAGAAACCGTCGGCCATGTCGGCAATACCGTCAAGGTGAAACGCCCTGGTTAGAACAACCATGGCAATGAGAATCGACAGGGCGATCCAGTCAGGCGAAACTTCAAGGGCGCTCAGGCCAAGGGCAAGGCCGAAGTAAAAACCCCCGAGGATGAACCCGACCAACGGAAAATAAACTGCGCAGGTTTTTACCTGCATCGCCCACCTGGAGGGTACGGGCAAAATCGTAAGCAGGCCTATGGCGGTAAAAAACGATTTCATATGGTCACCAGGGTCACTTGATCTTTACAGGAATAGAACTGACCATCAGGAAAACCGCCCCGGCGGCCCGGGCCATTTTGGAATTCAACAAGCCAAGTTCGTCCTGGTACTGCCTTGCCAGTTTATTTTCAGGAATAATACCCAGGCCGACCTCGTTGGTAATTACGATGGCCGGAATCTTTTTGTGAGCCAGGGTTTCGATCAACTGATCCGTTTTTTCATCGCGGATTTTTTTGTCCTCTAGGTGGTACATCAGGTTGCCCATCCAGAGAGTCAGGCAATCAATTAGGATAATTTCAATAGTAGAATCGAGGTTATTTATTTTTTCGGCAATTTCGATTTTTTCTTCGATGGTTTCAAGCGGCAACCCCTGGCGCTCTTTCTGATGCGCCGCAATTTTTGGTTTCATCGAGACGTCGTCGCGGTCGGCGGTGGCAATAAAGGCTCCCTTTTTTAAGGGCCTGCCTTCGACCTGGCCTGCCAACTGCAGGGCATAGGCGCTCTTGCCGCTTTTTATTCCCCCGGTGATCAACGTTATCATATCAATAGACTGGTTAAATTTAACCCTGTCAGAACGCCGGTTTTACCGTCGTGGTCAATAACATTAAGAGAAGGTCTTTGAATGCTGAAGGAAAGGTGATGGGCATAGTCGATGTTTAGCATACGGCAGATGATGAATCGAATAGCGCCGCCGTGACAAACCAATACGTTGATTTTGTTTTTTTGTAAAATTTCAGAATCTAGAAAGTCATTAATACGCACAATAAATTCCTCCACAGACTCGCCGCCCGGAAATCGAAACCGCATCGGGTTTCGGGACCATTCGGTGATCCCCTCGGGGAATTTCAGGGATATTTCATCGAAGCTTAACCCGGTCCAGTCGCCAAAGTCCACCTCGTTGATTCTCGCGTCGCAGGCGCATTCTACCCCGGGAAAAAGAATCTCGCGCGTTTGCGTGGCCCGTTTTAATTTTGAAGAATAATAACGCACATTCGAATTTTGAAGGGTTATGCCGGTTTTAAGGTTTCGCGCATCTTCGATTCCCTGGGCTGAAAGTTCAACATCGTTCTTACCCACGAGAGCGCTTTTACCCGCTACGGTAGTGGCATGCCGGATGAGTATCAATTTGTGATTCATGAGATTTTTAACGATCGTTTATTCGATTTAATATCATTTTCAGATCTTGTTGTTCTGGTTTATTTACAAAATATAAAAAGTCAAATATGCCAATATCTTTTTTACAATCTGAAAAAAAAATCCGTCATACTCGACAATAATCTGTTTAAAAGCCGGTCAAATAAATCTTTCCCTTTAACCGGGCTTATCTTCCTGGTTAAGTGGTATTCTTTTTGAAGCTTGTAATAAGTAAAATGGCCTAACGGATCATAGTAAAACAGAGTTTCGTCTCTATCCGGGTCATTGGGCCATTTAATCGATTGGTTCAGGCTAAAGATATTATATTTTCTAAAAAAATGTAATTCAAATGAAATTATTTTTGTATATAAAATATTGTCCACATTATTATGTAAAATTCGATAGGCAAATGTATATGAAAAATATTCCGTATACGCTTTTGATATGATTTTAGTCGGATCGTCAGGCAGCGTTAAAACCTGCGACATCCCCCTGATTTTATCGGAATAGTAATCATTCCATTCATTTATCAGGTTTATTAGAATCTCAGTTCTTGCGAGAACTACTTTTTCAAGTTCTCCCTGAATTTCACCGGCGGCGTGTTTTATCGCTTTATTAATTTTATCTCGACTGATTTTATAGTCATTTTCGGTAATTTTCATGCATCAGTATTTTTCTTTAGCTGCTTTTTCATTCCTTTTCAGGGTTTCAGTTAAAGTTTTTGACTCTTGCAGTAAAACGTAAGGATTGTATTGGTTTGCATGGTTTTTTTCTTGTGCCATAACTTCTTGAAAACCTTGTTTTCCGCTGGTTTCATTAAAAAATATAATTTGTTTTGCACTTTTGTCCATGCTACCCTCTTCTATAACAATATATTAAAATTTAAATAAGATGACAAGCTGCTTTTATGCTCCCCTTCGTTTCCAGATTGTATTAAGGAACGACTTTTTCACTTTCGACCGGCAAGTCTTTTTCAAAAAAATCTGTTATATCGTCGGCCTTGCTTTTGTCGTTAATCGTATTTGACTGGTTTTCTTCGCGAAGCGTGCGGATGTTAATCCTTTCGCTCATGGCCATATTGGATTCGTTTTCCCATTTTTTTGCAAGCGAAAGGTATTTGCCGTCGGGGAATAACTCCTGGGTTTTTGAAAAAAGCCGCGAGGCCATTGGGTAGTCGCGCAACTGGTAGTACGACTGGCCTTTCTTTAAATAAGCGCTTTCGTCTTTTTCCCCGGGGGGGTACTTGATGACATCGTCGAAGAATTCAATTGCCTTTTTGTAGTCCCCGTTCATGTACTCCATATTTCCGAGGTAGTATAAACTTGTTTCGGAATATTTCGTCGAAGGAAACTTGTCGGATATAAACTCAAAGTATTTTTTTGCCGCTTTCAAGTCTCCGTCATGAAACACTTCGGTCGCCGAAGCCAAAAGCTTTTTTTGAAAATTTTCCGAAGTTTCCTCATTATGCTCGCTTCTGTTGATGTAAATATTAAAAAAATGTTCGTACTGCTTCAGGGCATCGTCGTATTTTTTTTGAAGAAACAAAACGCCCCCGAGCTCTAAATCGGCATTCTTGTTTTTCGGGTTCTCCGAAATCGCGATTTCATAGTTTGTCTGCGCGTTTACGAGATTTTTCTGTCTTGAGTTAAATCGCGCAATTTCGGTATAGATATCCGAACGCAGCATGTCGTCGACATTTTCCGATAACAACACCATGAGGGCATTGTAACCCTCCTGGGCATTGTACCTTGACAACTGAAGCCTGGCGATGCTGAACTTTACCTTGTCGGCCAACTCCTTATTCAGGTTTAGACCCAGTAGCGCCCGGTACTTGTTGATCGCAACGTCGATATTTCCCCATTTTTCATACAGCTCGGCCAGGTAGTACAGGGCCTCCTTGCCGGCGTCATTTTTCGGAAAGCTCGAGGCCACGGTTGTGAAAACTTCCATCGCCTCTTTTTGCGTGTCCATGGAATTTTGTTCCAGGAGGAGGCGGCCCTTCGTCAACAGCGCCTTCGACTGTCTTTCGGGCGAAAAAATTTCCTGGTTAAAAGTAATGACGCCCAACCCCGCAAGGATGGTCAGGGAGCCGGCGACAATGTATAGATTTTTCATTTCGTAATTTTCTCCAGTATTTGCCTGTACCAGAAGTCGGCCCTTTCTGTGTAAACGCTTTTTACCGAATTGTCCATGATCATATCCATGGCTTCGCGGTAATTCCCGAGGTAGTAGTTGCTCAAAGCCGAATAAAAAATTGCCCGCGCCCTGATTTTCCGGTTTTGATGGTGACGGTATTCTTTTAACAAATCCAGGGTCTCACGATAGTTTTCCTGCAGGTAGGTACTTCTCAAAATGCTGTTGATCTTTTCCTCCCCAAGTATCGAGGTGTTGTCAAAAATTGAAAAATCAACTTCTATGTTGTCCTGTCTTCGAAGATCCTGCGTCTTTACCTGCTTGTCGATTACCTCTATCTTTTTATAAATAACCGGGCCTACCAGGTTGTCGCCGAACTTAAGCTCGGCCGGTAAAACTCCCTTGGGGGTGGTCAGAAAAATCGCATAGTAATACAGGCCGTCCTTTTCCGGCGAATCAAAATATGAATCCTCATTCATTTCAATTTTGGCAATATAATTATCAGTTGATAGATCCTTCATCGATTCGGGTTTACTGGTAAACCTGAAAAGGTGGTAATATACGCCCTTGACCGGCAACGCCTCCAGTTGTTTTTTATCGGGCTTCCAGAAAATACGGACCATGTTTTTTTCATTCGTGGCCTGCATGTCGTAAAATGTTCCCTGCTCCGGGTTTACCGGGGCGACAACCGTATTTTCGACCGGGGCTTCGACCTTTTTCTTCACGGCAAAATTAATCAACGTATTTTCGCCCGGCAGAAGGGTTCTTTGAATGCTGCCCTGCTTGTTTTGCGTCAACACGGCATAGTACAGTTGCGTCTCCGGTATATTCTGGTCGAGATAGGTAAAGATGTTCGAGCCGACCCTGTCGAGAATCGTGGCGCTTTGCAGGTCGGCCTCATGAAGAATCTGCCGGTCGCTCCGGTAAATAATATACTCGCTGGTATATTGCGGGGAAGGGTCATACCAGTTCAGCACAATCTGGCTGTTGGCATTGCCGGTGGCGCGAAGCGACCTGACCACCGAAGAGGGAATTTCGGGTTTTTTTATCGGCAACGTGGTATAATTCTGGTTGGCCTTAAACTGGTATTTTTCAATTTCAAACTGGGTAAAAACGGTAACGGCATAGTATAAATCGCCGGTAACGGCATCCTGGTCGTCAAAATAATTTTTTTCCGAAGGTACGGTGCCTACCCGGGTTGAACTCTTCAACCTGGCTTCGTCGCTGATTTCCGAAGAGGCCCTGTAGACCAAAAGCGATGTATTCGGGGCGGGTTCAAAAGCCCATTGCACCCTGACCGTTTTGTTATCCAGTATTTCAACTTTTATACCGGTAACCGTTTCGTTTACCAGCCTCGTCCTTGAGGCAAGGTCCTTTTCCTCAAAATGAATCACGGAAGTTGAAAAATTTTCATTGGGCTTGAGAATTACATTGTCGTCTTTCAATCTCTGGTATGAAACCACCGCATAATAGTAATCGCCGGCCAGGGCAATGGTATCTTTAAAATAAGTTTCGTCGTTCGATAAAACGGTAATGACCTTGCCCATCTTGAGAAGGCTCAGGTTTGAAATTGGTTTCTCGTGCCTGACCACAGCCAGCTCTGTCTTCGTGCGAAGGTTATTCCATGATAGCAGTACTTCGCCCTTTGCTGCTTTGTTAATTTTAATTTTCAGGTTATTAATGTCGATATCGGGGTCTTTAACCCGGATCACGTCCATATCTTTCTGGGTCGTGAACTTGTCTTCCGGTAAAATGAACTGCGCATGAGATGCCGTAAAGCCGCCGAAAAATATCGCCAGTAGTATATACGTATTCCTGCTGATTTTTGTAAAACCCATAAGTCTGTTTTTATTTTCGGCTAAAAAGCGCCGGTATTGTAGCGGTAAATACCGTATTCCGGTAAAAAGTGGTTTTTCACCGCCGGGGCAGAAAACCGGAAATGCCCCGGTTACAGAACCTGTACCCGGAATATCGGCGACGGTTTCCAGCCTGGCGGCGATATTTTATTCAAAGTCTTTATACATCATGCTGGGTTGAATGCCCTGGTTGGCCTGGTATTTGTTACTTTTATACTCGTCGTATTCGCCCATGATGGTATGGTAAAATATCTGGCAGATGCCAACCCCGGCATAAATCCGGATGGGTTGTACGGCAATCATCTCGAGCGTCCAGAAACCCTTGAAACCGACATCGCCGAACCCGGCCGTAATATGAACAAACAAGCCAAGACGGCCAACGCTGCTTCTGCCCTCGAGCATGGGCACCAGGTTGTAGGTTTCGGTATATTCCCTTGTCCGGCCCAGGTAAAGTTTATTGGTCTGGAGCAAATAACCCTCGGGGGGTATCTTTATCCTTTCGGCCTCACAGGGTTGCTTCATATCCAGTTCGCGGTTTTTATAAACCATCAATTCGTCAGACAAGGTCAGGTTATACGAATTGGGGTTAACGTACTTCTTCTCAAAGGGCTCGATAATGATGTCGCCGCCCAGTCTTTTCTCAATCTCTTTTCCGGATAAAATCATTTATTGCCCCGTTACGCTTCTACCTTTTTTGCTATCTGTTTGACGATATTCTCATACGCCTTGATCACCTTCACGGTATCTTCGCCCGCCAGCGTGGCGTCAACGGCGGTAATCGGAAAACCCTTTTCGCCGGAATCCATGACGGTCTTTGAAAGAGGAATTTCCCCCAGGAAGTCAATTTCCAGGCTTTTGGCAATATTCGAACCGCCTTCTGATGAAAAAATATGAGTTCCCTTGCCGCAATGCGGGCAGATGAATTCGCTCATGTTTTCAACGATGCCCAGGATTTTGACCTTGACCTGGTCGAACATGTCGATCGCCCGCCGGGCGTCCTGCAGGGCGACACCCTGGGGGGTCGTGACGATAACGACGCCGTCAAGGTCGATCAACTGAACAAGAGACAACTGAACGTCGCCCGTACCAGGGGGTAGGTCAATTAGAAGATAGTCCAGCTCGCCCCATTCGATGTCAAACAGGAATTGCTCAATGGCCTTGCCCAGCATCGGCCCGCGCCAGACGACGGCGCGATTGGCCTCAATGAGAAACGAAAAGCTGATCATCTTGATGCCGTGTTTTTTCACCGGTATGATTTTTTCATTTTCGATTTTTACCGGCACTGTCGCCTCGTAGCCCGCCATGCGGCCAATCGAGGGGCCATAGATGTCGCCATCGAGAATACCAACCTTGTAACCCAGCTTGACCATGGTTGCGGCAATGTTCATCGTGGCGGTTGACTTGCCAACCCCGCCCTTGCCCGAACCTACGGCGACAATGTGCTTGATGTTGTCGAGGGTCCGGCTGCCAACCTGGGGCGAAATCGGGGCAGCCCCCTCGACCTGGTTAAACTTTACCTTGATGTTTTCAACCGGAATATGGTTTTTTGAAAGAGCCGTCTTGATATGCGCCTCAAGGGCCAGCATCTCGGCCCGCTCGCCGGCAGCCTCAATGGTGATGACAAGTTTATCGCCCTCGGGTTTGATATCCTTGACAAGACCGTCTTCGATAATGTTGGTTTTTGCGTTGGAGTAACTGACCCCGGTAAGAATTTCCCTGATTTTCTGTAAATCAGGAAACTTGCTGTTTTCGTTTGACATAAAAATCCTTTATATGTTTTTTAAAATATGTTCTTTAAATTTTGCCCTGAATTACCTAGGGCGATCGAGAATCTCTGCGGGTTTCAGTATAACTGGAATCCACAGAGATTATTTTATTTTGATTTTTTCGCCGTTTTATCGGGACGCTTTTCATCCAGTATCCTGGCAACCCGGGAAATATCTTTTTCTTTTTTGAAGCCGGAATTCCCGTTTTCCGGATTCATATGCATCGACCCCTGTTTCGCCAACCTGGTGGCAATGACAACAAGCTGGATCAACTTATAAATCAGGTACCCTACTAAAAGGTACAAAAGCGCTCTGATAATCAAAACTTATTCTCCGCTGTCTGGTCTTGCTTCCGGTCTGCCCTGGGAGCTGCCCTCGGGTCTGTTTTGGGAACCGCTATCCGGCCTGTCGGCAGATTTATTTTCTGGCCGACGATTTTGGCGGTTATCGGGCTTTTTAAAGGACCTTCTTCTGCGCCCACCGCCCTGCGAGCTGCGGCCGCCCTGGGGTTCGCGCGGGACTCCCCCGTGAGATCTCGCCCCGTGAGAACCATGAGAAGAACCCTGGTAAGAAGAACCCCCCGGGGTATCTTCCAGGCCCTTGTTGACAATTTTTCGGATGGCAAATTTTAACTTCTTGCGCATGCCGATTTCCCAGAAAAGGGCGCGTTGAATACCCTTGTCGTCTTCTTTGGCCCGGACAAAGATCTTGTACACAATAAAGGCTTCCTGGAAAAAGGGCTTGTTTTTAAAGTTACGAACCCAGGTTTTGTTGTCGCTTTCTTCCTGGTAAAATTGCCGCTGGGCATTGTAGATTTGCATGATGCTTTCGCTCTCGTTGCGCGTCAGGCCCAGGTCTTTAGAGACAACTTCCATCCTGTTTTTAATCTCCCGCTCAAAGCCACGGTCGCGCGGGTCGGTGTCGAAAAGGTCCTGCACAAAGACGGCGCCCAGGATGGCAAAATAAATCGTGGTGTTGATGTCTTCGTGTTCCGAAATCATGCGGTCGGCGATTTGCAGACTCTTGCCCATGATACTGGTGTCGAAGTTCTTCGGCCATTCTTCGTAGACCTCTTTGCTCTTTCGGGCAAGATCCGGAAACAGGGCGTCGAACAAACCAAGATCAGCCATGCGTTTGAAAATCGTGTAGGTCTGGCCGGTACGAAAGATCTTGTTGTATTCTTCGTGAAGACGCGGGGCCGAAGCCTTTTGAATCAACTTGCGGTGCTTGCGAATGCCCTTTTCAAGGTTTTCATGAATGTCGAAATTCAAGATCGCGGCAAATTTCACGGCGCGGATCATACGAACCGGGTCTTCCGGCAAAGAGACATTTTCGTCGCCGATGATCCGGACAATCTTGTGTTGGATGTCTTCATAACCGCCGGTGTAATCCACGATCGACTCGTTGCGGAGGTCAAAGAAAAGAGAGTTGATGGTAAAGTCTCTCCTGGCGGCGTCTTCCTTGAAAGTGCCAAATTCGTTGTCGCGGTGAAGCAACAGGTCGGCCTCGTCTTTGGCGCCCTTGCGGCTTGAGGGCAGGGAGCGGGCCGTAGAGACCTCGATGATTTTGTTGCCCTTGAAGACAACGTGGACAATTCGAAACCGTTTGCCGATCAAACGGCTGTTGACAAATATTTTTTTAACCTCGGCAGGCGTCGCGTTCGTTACAATATCATAATCTTTAGGTCTGCGCTTTAGTAGAAGATCACGGACACACCCGCCAACAATGTAGGCCTTAAAACCAAACTGGTTGAGTCTGCCGATAACCTTTTGTGCATCAATATCAATGTAATTTTTTCTAATATTATGAAAATCGGGATAATATCTTTTCCCGACCGGATACTTTAAAATATCATCTGTAACGGATTGATCGCCCCGAGAGAACAATTTTTTAACCCATTTTAACATTAGCGTCGATATATGGATCTTCAGACAGTTCATCAACAATTTTATCTTTATAATTGAAAAAAGGGGGGCCGAGAGATTTTCAGGCAAACCGTTATTGACGGGTCAATAACGGTAATTTTATCGCAACCCCCCTGGCTTCCCCCGCACCACTTTTTGCCCGGATTTTTTGAAAATTGTTTATGTAGTTTTTAACTTTATTAACCATTTATAATAATTCGGCAAAAAGTGGTGCGGGGTCCGCCACCCCCCAACGTATTTTACGACCGGTCGCGATGCAGTCAAAACCGACAGGGGGCGGGTCATGGTCACTGTGGTTCGACAGGCTCACCAACCGCCTGTCGAAGTGCGACCCGCCCCTGCATAACGTCCGTCGCGCCCCCTACCTGTTATCAGAAAAATCCAGGGTATAGGTTAAGCCGGCAGAAATATAAACGTCATTGAAACTCGGCTGGGCGCTGCGAATGGAAGTTTTTGGGCGCCACCCCCCGGATCCGCTTTTTGGCCCGCCAGGGCCCGTCGCGCCGCCTGCCGAGGCTGTACCGGCAACCTGGGTTGAGTATCCTTTAAAGCTGCCGCCAACACCAAGCGACAGGTTTTCAAGAATATCATAATCCAGGTTCATTTTGAGGCCAGCCATGGTATAATTCGAAGAATCAAAACCCGCAAGAATGTCGGCGCCAATCGACAGGGATTTTTGAATATACCATGTAACGCCCGCGCTGAAAGAATAATCGTTAAAGGCGCCGCTGGTATTATAAGAACCCAGGCCAAAATCACCAGAAATATTTAGATCGATTTTTTTGTTTACCTCGTATATATAAAAGACCCCCGCCATGATATTGTCGATGGTAACATTCAAACTCCCCGGCATGTACAGGTAAGATTTTTTTCCATACCCCGCGTAGGCGCCGGCGTGGAATTTTTCCGCGGTGTACTTTCCCTCAAGAATGGCCTCCGGGTAGCTCAGGTTTTGAAAAAAAGAATACGAAGGCGAAACGGACACCTCCCAAAAGTCATTCGGAAAGTAAAAAAACTGCCCCTGGATATAAACGCTGTTGGTAAACATATGATTGCCGTTGCCATCGTATAAAATATCGTTCCCCCTCCAGGCGCCCTCTAACCTGGCCGAAAAAATATCAGACAACCTGCCAGAGGCGCCAATACCGGCGCCATAGTCCGGCGACGTGATATACCCAAAGGAGTGGCCGCCCTCCAGCCTGGTGAATAACGACCAGGAAAACAAAGAAGTCGACAGGAAAGTCGAAAGAAGAAAGCTTGTACATAAAAATCGAATCAGGTTCATAAAATTCCGGGGTTATAATAAAACCGCCCTTTTTACAGCAGGCGGCAAAAGGACGGCTTTAAAGTTTAGACCAGCAGGAAACCGGGTTATTTACCTTTTCCCTGACCATGATACGCGAATCCCGAAAAGTAGATTTTCTGTCAAACATTTTATTTATATAAAAATCGCTTAAAATGTCCGTAATTTATTATACCGGGGAAAATTAAAATGAGCCTGTGCGACAACTGTTTTCTCATCTTACCCAGAAAGCAGGTTGGCGCACAGGCTCAAATATTCACACAATATTTATCCGGGGAGCGTGTAAATATCTTGACAGGGAAACCCGAAAATATATAAATAACGAGAAATGTCTTTTTTAAAAAGGCGGATAACGTATGGGGTTTTTGCAATATCATGAAAAATAAAAAAATGAAACATGCCGTGGTCATCGGCGGAAGTATTGGCGGATTGGTCGCCGCAAGAGTGCTATCTGATTATTTCGAAAAGATAACGGTTTTAGAACGCGACTCCTATGCGTCAAAGCCCCGGCCCAGAAAATTCCTGCCCCAGGGCAACCATATACATATTTTGCTCAGCAAGGGCAAGACACTGCTGGAACAATATTTCCCGGGCCTGCCTGACGACCTGGCCGCCCAGGGCGAAAAGTCCCTGGACTTTGCCCGTGATATCAACTGGTTTTTCCAGGGTTGCTGGCGGCCACGGTACAAAAGCGGAATCGAGTTTTACCCCCTTTATCGACCAAGCCTCGACTGGGTCCTGGCAAAACGCATAAAACGGGATTACCCAAACGTTAAAATGATAGAGAAATGCTCCGTAGAAGAACTTGGCTGGAATGAAGCAAAGACCCATGTCACTGGCGTTATCTGCAAGACAAGCGGCGGGAAAACAAAAAAACTGGAGGCCGACCTTGTCGTCGATTCGTCTGGCAGGTATTCCAAAACCCCGCAGTGGCTGGAATTGGCAGGGTACAAACCCCCCCTTGAAAAAGAAACGAAAATTGACGTCGCTTATACCACGCGCATTTACAAGAGACCTGCAAACTTTGACGAAAACTGGAAACTTCTGTCCCTTTATTATCAATTCCCGTTAAATTGGCAATCGGGAATCATCAACAACATACAAAATAACAAATGGCTGGTTACCCTTGGCGGGTATTTCGGTAAATCGCCCTCTTCCAGCGACTCGGGTTATTTGAAGTTTGCAAAAAATCTTCCCCGCCACGAAATTTACGATAGAATAAAAAATGAAAAACCCATCAGCGAAACCTGGGTTTACAGAATTCCGCAAATACGGCGCCGGTATTTTGAAAAATTAAACCGGTTTCCCGACGGATTGATTGTCATGGGAGACGCCAACTGTGTATTTAACCCGATTTTCGGTCAAGGTATCACGGCCATTGCGCTATACGCCGAAGCGCTGGGCGCCCACCTGGAAAAATGGAAAGACCGGTACAACCTTGACGGGCTTTCCATGGCCTTTCAAAAAAGCCTGCCCGGCGCGCTGGATCTGCCATGGTTTATAACGAATATGATTGACCTGAGTTTTCCACAAACCCAGGGGAAAAGACCTCCCGGAATGCGCTTTATAAGCTGGTACCTGGCGCGAACCCTCGAATCGGTTTCGCTTTCTCCAAGGCTATACCAGAGATTTTTACGCGTGATGCATCTGGAAGCCGGCTGGGGCGCTCTTTTAAACCCGGCCTTTTCATTACCCGTGCTTTTTTACGCCTTGAAATCATTTTTTATACCGCTGGAAAAACGGGCCAATACGGGCGAAATGCCATGATAACGTTTCATGCGTTCTTTCTGCGGTTGTGGTAATCGATACAGCCCAAATTACCAAGGTCTGAAAGAACCCCGATACCCTTTTCGAAAAGGTCATTTTCACCCAAAAAACGACCCGCTTCGCATAACGTAACGGCGTATTCTTCCCGGTTTGGGCCGGATTCCAGGATTTTTAACGCATTTTCATAGGCATTCCTGGCCTGGGTTTTTTTATTTTCAAAAGCGGCAATAGAACCCTTTAGACGCCACGCAGCCCCTTTAATATAAGCCAGGTTTTTTCCAATGGACATTCCCTTGCGGGCGCATTTTTTTGCCAGTTTCAATAATTGTTTTTTTTCGGAAGCGGAAACCGCAGCGCCGGCCGCAAAAAGAGCCGCCTCGCCGCCGTAGATATAGGCCAGCTGGATATGCGTGATCACCACTTTATACAAACCGGTCCTGGTATAGGCAAGCCGGGCAAAATGTTTGGCCCTGGCGGCATCATTATTATAAATTGTGGCCCGACACTCATAACTATACATCAAAATTTCGCCGGGCATGTCGTTTGCTTGAAGGGACGATTCTATACAGGCGTCAATTTTTTTAGTCATTTCGGCGTATTCAAGCTCTTTTCTCAGGTAATCTATAAAGGATATTGCGCCAACCGCCCAGGCGATATGCATTTTAGAACCCAGCTTCTCACTTGCAATTTTCAGGTCGTGGAATGCTTTATGAGAAATTTCAAGGGTCCCTTCATAATGCCACAAGATGGCTTTTACGGCAATGCCCATCATCATTTCCCACATGTTGCCAACCTGCTGGAACATCACGATCGACTTATCAAGTAAATCGCGACCATACTCAAGATCATTACTATACATTGACAGACACCCGTAACGTTCCAGCGCAATTGCTTTCATCCCGGGGTCATTTGCCCTTTCGGCGCACTCCAGCGATTTTTTCAAATACTTCTCAGCCAACTCTAGAAACCCGAGACTCTGTAAAATCGTCGCATAGTTTGACCAGCCGCCCGAAAGAATTTTATCCGTACGAATTCGCTCTGAAAGATTCAATTCGTAGAACCCGGCCCATGCCAGTTTGTTTACATCGGTAAAAAAATATACCTTTGCCAGGGTCTTCAATGTGTTTATCCGGTTCATGTAGAGATCCTGTTTTTTCCCCGGGATCTTTCTGATGAACCAGGGGAAAAAATAATGAACCGCCTGAATCATCACCTGGTTTAAAATCGCCAGGATAGTTGTTACCTCGGAAGAAGGAATACTTTTTCCGAGAAGCTTTAAAGCATGTTCCAGTTCGCTAACGGTTTTGGGAAGATCCCCCATTTCCTGGTAAACCTGCCCCAACCCGAAATGAACCTGCGACCTTTCCATGCGATATTGTTTGGCATCATAGTAATCAAGACATTTGGAATACAGGTCAAGCGACCTGGCATATTCGCCCGTCTGGCAAAATACGTGGGCGAGGCTTTTCATTGTACTGTATTTCAAAGTCTCCGGATGACTATGATCCATTTCAAGCATCGATATGGCTTTTTCATAGTAATGTACGGCGTCTTTATTTGCATAAATGCTTTTTGCGGCATCCGCCGCGCCCAGGGCAAACCGGATTGCCTTGGTATAATTGCCGCTGTGTTCATAATGGTAGGCAAGTATATTGTATACCTCGGAGAGCCTGTCCGAATGTTTTTCCTCGATCAGTTCGCCGATCTTTCCATGAATTTCCTGCCTGGTCGAGCGCAACAGGGCATTATACGCCACATCACGAATCACCACGTGCTTGAAAATATAGGTCAGGGGAGAAATACTTTCTACGGGCGTCAGGTCCATGTTATGCAGGTTATCCAGGTGACTCTTGACGTTTGCCCGCATGACCTCGGGAAGAACTTTGCCAATAAGTTCAAATAGAAAAACCCGGCCGATTACCGAGGCGGTTTTAATTAAAATCTGTTCAAACTCGTGAAGACTGTCAATCCTCTGGTGAACGATATCCTGAATGGAGTTCGGGATTTTCATGTTTTCCGGCGACTTGGTGATTTTAAACTTTCCGTTTTTCTGGCGCTCCACGTAACCGTGTTCCTGGAAACTCTGGATAATATTTTCCATAAAAAACGGGTTGCCATTGGATCGGCTGATGATCAAATTTTCAACACCTTCATTCTTTTCCTCAAGAGGCAACTTGGACTGAATAAAAAGACGGGAGTCCTTTTCTCCCATTTCATTGAGGTTAATGGTTTTTACCAAAGGAAGTTTCTCAAGTTTATGAATCCTCTCATCGGGTCGTGTCGCCGCAATGATCAATAAAGGAAAATCACCGGCAGATTTGACAAAAAATTCCATCAGACCGAGAGAAATATCGTCGATCCAGTGTACGTCTTCAAGACACAGGGCGACGGGTTTCCCCAACGCTTCTTTTTTAAACAATCCGAAAAGAATTTCAAAAATCCTGTCGCGCTTTTGACGAGCGTCCATATCCTTTGTCATTTCTTCTTCTTCAACGGCAAAGCCCAGCAAGGAGGCAATAACGGGAGCCCAGCGCACATCAATATCCCCGGCTTCCCGAATCTTCATGGAGATATTATTTAAAATAAATTCAACGGTATTGTTTCCATCGGTACCCCCGGTATTGAAAAAATGGGATAAAATATTTTTCCATATAAAATATGGCGTATACTGCTCATGGCTGAAGCTTGCGCCCGAATAAATGACAAACCCGTTTTTCCTGACATTTTCAAGAAACGCTTTTAATAACCGGGATTTGCCAATACCCGGCTCGCCTTCAATGATGACGGTCTGCCCGCGCTTTTGTAAAGATTCGGCAATACTTTCCCGCAGGCTCGCCATTTCCGAATCCCGCCCGATAAACCCTTCCTCGTAATCCGGTTGCATCGTATTTTCCGAAATCTCTTTGCCAAGAAAATATGCCGGGACCATCTGCTCGATACCCTTAAATTTCATATTGGCTTTAAAGGATATTTCAAAGGACTTTGCAATCCGGGCCTGCATAACCTCGTCAATGATAATTTCGCCAGGCTTTGCCGTGACCATCAACCTTGAGGCCAGGTTTACAGATTCCCCGATGACGGTGTAATCCTTGCGAAACGAAGCCCCGACATCGCCGCAGTAGTTTAGTCCGACGGTCATACCGATCTGAACTTTTTCCGGGAACCCTTCACCGGCTGATTCTTCAATAACAGACAGCGCAAACCTTGTAGCCATGACTTCTTTCTGGCCGAGGGCGATAGGCGCGCCAAAAACAATTAAAAACACATTGCCTTTATCCGATAAATCGACCTGAAAAAGATTACCTCCAAAGCTCTCGCATTTTTTCTTTATGGTTTCATAAAATTTGTTGTAGTGACGGGCAATGTCACCGGCATCGCCATTTTCAAAAACATCCCCCTCAAAACGAACAAAAACGCTGACAACATCGCGGAATTCGCCAAGAGCATTGTGATACCCGGTGACCAGTTTGTTATATATAGCCGGCAAAACAAAATAATTACATTTTTTCAAGATGGCTTCATCATACCGATTAATTTCCTGGCTGACTTCAAAAGCGACATTTTCAATTTCAGCTTCGGCAATGCCAAGACGAAAAACATTGGCGTCCAGCTTGTTTGACGAATTTCGAATTCCGTCCGGCAAAAGCGAAAAGAACTTTTCATCCGAAACGGAAAAATCCGGCGAAGAATGATTCATCAGGGCGCCTACGCTGACCACAGGATCCCCTTTTACCGAAAGCATATAGTTAGTTTGATTGTTACCAAGAAGCATTTCGGAATAAGAGCCGTAAGAACAGGCGAGTTTAAATGTAAAATTCTGAATTTTTTCTTTTGCCCTGAAAAGAGCGTATATCTCGCCGATACAGGAAATCGCCCTGGCGACCACATCCGCGTCGGTTTCGCCGTCGCTTTTATTGACCCCGATTAAAACGGAATCCCCGGCAAACTGGTAGGCCAGGCCATTGTATTTGTAAATTACTTTAAGTACATTGTTATAAATTTCGCTTAAAATGTTTTGAAGTTCTTCGATACCTGCCTCGCCACGGGAAGAAAATTTTGCGGTTTGCGCCGTAAAACCAACCAGGTCAAAATAAAGAATCGCCCCATTGCAAACGCCAACGCGTCTTACCCGGAAATCGGCATTTCCAATAACTTTCACAATGGGTCCGGGAATATAGGGAAGCAAGGATTTTATTTTACGCTCAACGTCTGACATACCGATACAAATACTCTCAAAAAACACCTTGTCAAGATATTTATATTTTAAACAGACCCCCGGGGAACCGGTGTCCCGGAAAAGCCTGAAGCCTCTATATAATACATTTTGGAAAAATATTCTGGAAAATCCTTTCGGCAGATTGAGTCCGAAAAAATTTCATTTTTGACAAACGCTAACTGCAAATGAAACCGTCTGGCGCTTATAAAAGGGTTCTTTGAGAGACATCTCCGGTTTCACTAAACAAATCAGGAATTAGAAATACCCGGGGTTTTTACTTAAATGTCCAGCTTGTGAAAGGGAAGCTGCAGGGCATGGGCGACGGCCTGGCAGACAATTTTACCGTCGGCGACGTTGGCGCCTTTTTGCAGACCCGGGTTTTCTTTCAAGGCGGCCCGCCAACCTTTGTCGGCCAACTGCATCACGTAGGGCAGCGTGGCGTTGGTTAAGGCCATGGTCGAGGTTCTGGGTACGGCCCCGGGAATATTTCCGACACAGTAATGTACGATACCCTCGTCGATATAGATCGGGTCGTCGTGGGTCGTAGGGCGCGAAGTCTCGAAAACACCCCCCTGGTCAATCGAGATGTCGACCACGACAGACCCGGGTTTCATAGTCCGAAGAAGCTTGCGGGAAATCAACCGGGGCGTCTTGTCGCCGGGAACCAGCACCGCCCCGATCACCAGGTCGCATACCGGCAACAGGCGGCGAATCTCCGCCGGGCTAGACGCCAGGGTTATGCAGTTGGCCGGCAGAATATCGTTCAGGTAACGCAGGCGTTCAATGCTCTTGTCGAGAATATAAACCTTGGCGCCCATCCCGGAGGCCATTCTGGCGGCATTGAGCCCGGCCATTCCCCCTCCAAGAATCAGGACCGTCGCCGGTTCAACCCCGACTACCCCGCCAAGTAAAATGCCCGAACCGCCATAGTGCATCTCGAGATACTTGGCGCCTTCGTGAATGGCCACCCTGCCGGCAATCTCGCTCATCGGGGCAAGAAGCGGCAGGCTACCATCGTCGCCCATAACGGTTTCGTAGGCGATGGCAATGCACCCCGACTTTACCAGGGCCCGGGTCAATTCAGGCTCGGCGGCAAGATGTAAAAACGTAAAAAGCGCCTGGTCTTTACGAAGCAGGGCATACTCGGATGGTTGCGGCTCTTTAACATGAAGAACCAGGTCGGCCTGATCGTAGATCTCTAGCGGGTTGGGTAAAATTTCGGCGCCATGAGAAATATAATCCTGGTCGGCAAAACCGCTGCCAAGACCGGCGCCTTCTTGAAGAATAACCCGGTGACCGCGCAGGGTCAACTCTTCGGCGCCGTAGGGGGTCAGGGCGACCCTCATTTCCTCATTTTTGATTTCCTTGAGAACGCCGACGATCATATTATCCCTGGCGATTTAATCAATGGGTTCTTCAACCAGCGTCCCGTTGTTATAGACCTCGTTGACATCCATAATGATACAGTTTTTTTCGTTCATCTTACCCTCGACATCCCATGCCAGGGTACCGTTAAGAACAACGCACTTGTCGATAAATTCGTTGGACTTTGAAATCTTCTCGTAATTGCCCTTCTCAATAAGGGGTTTCATATCATAAATTACAATCTTACCGTCGTCAAAATAAACGATCACCGTAAAATTGCTCTGGGGAATTACCTGTACTACCTCAAACACACTCGCTCCTTAAAATGAAATTTATAGTTCAACCTCCACAGTCGAACCTGCTTGTAAATCACAAATCCTTGTATCCGGCCCTCTGATGTTCCGACTAAAGTTCGGACATCAGGTTTGACAAACCAGAACAAATCGTCACCCATTTTGACTGGCCAAAACGGGTGACCCCAGTCTGCTTTTCATGCCTCCTGCATTCAGCAGACCCGGCACATCGTGTGCCGTGAGTCATCCCAAAGCTATGCCATTTTAAAAGCAGGATGCTTTGAAGTTTGCCGAGCGCACGAAGCGCGAAAGGCAAACCAGGCATGGCTTTGGGCAATTTATGTGCATCCTGGTATTATTCTGGATCTTTAAATAACTTGCTTCGCGTTTTTATGATCGACTTCCCATAGCAGATTATATTAACATAGAATCAGCGTTTATTTT
>Ga0224510_10000307_pt1 | contig 40129 bp, 36 predicted proteins | sample SF_May12_sed_USG_FD_170161 | JGI IMG/M metagenome (GOLD analysis project Ga0224510, IMG submission 170161) | Sediment microbial communities from San Francisco Bay, California, United States - SF_May12_sed_USGS_4_1 | ecosystem: Environmental > Aquatic > Marine > Sediment | place: USA: California... | reverse complement strand
GTTGTGGCAAAAGTTCGGGTGTCGCAGGTGTCCACCGCTGCCCGAGCTGCGCGCAAAAAAAAGCCGCGCCCCTGAGGGCGCGGCTATATCGGATGCCCTGTGGGCCGCCTGTTACTTGAATGCGTATTCGAAACCGACCGAGAACATCCAGGCCGAATCCGTATCCTGAATGTCGAACCATTCATACTCGGCGCGCAGCCCAAATCCGCTCGCACCAGTAAACCGGCCGCCGAAGCCCAAAGCCAGATCTTCACCGCTGTCCGAGCCCTGGTCGATGCCGTCGATGCTCGCTGAGGCGTCCCAGCTTATAATCCCTGCCTTGCCGAACAGGTCGAATGTGTCGCTCACCGGAAAGGCGCCGACCGCATACAGGTCAAAACCATCAGCGTCTAATTCGGCATTGGAGCCAGCAATGTTCTCTGAGAGACTGCCGAAGTCCAGCCAGCTGCCTTCTACTCCCCAGTTATCAGTGAACATGTAAGCGCCAAAGATCTTGTAGCCGACGTCATTAAAGTCGACGTTGATGCCGCTGTCCCCAATCGAAATATTCGAATAGCCGAGCGATGCACCTGCCGAAAATCCCTTGTCCGCAAATGCCGGGCTGGCGCCCAGTACCGCGAGCAATACTGAACCCACAATAATTTTCTTCATGACGAACCTCCTGTTGCTACCCGAGCCGCGTCACACAGCTCGGATTGAATAAACACCCAATCGAAATATCTACCAACTGCAAAAATCATCTACCTGAATTGCAACTGACGTTCGTGTTGCGCTCTAACAACAATTTCACCGGTCTCAACACGCGCGGAGTATGTCCCTGAGCAAGTGAATTAGCAATAGCGCCCGTCACCAAAATCATAAAAATAACAGCCAATTACGGGAAGTCCCTACGTGTTACGGAAAGTCCCTACGTGGCTTATGTGATGGGTACGGCCGCGCGGAATTTCCTTTCTGTAACGAGATCACCACAGTATCGAATGTGCCAGCTGAATGACGGCTGAATCGCCCGGATCAGTTGCCCGATGCCTGAGCCGCGGCGCGGTCGATGGCCAGCTGGATAAGCTCGCGCGCTTCGGTGACGCCGTGCCAGTCGCCGATCCGAACCCACTTGCCGGGCTCCAGATCCTTGTAATGCTCGAAGAAATGTTCGACCTGCCGCAGCGTGATTTCCGGAAGGTCGGTGTAGTTCTGCACGTTGTCGTATCGCTTCGTCAGCTTGTGCGACGGTACCGCCAGAATCTTTTCGTCCTGGCCGGCGTTGTCTTCCATGATCAGCACGCCGATCGGCCTGACGTTGATGACGCAACCGGGGATCAACTGGCGCGTGTTGCACACGAGGACATCGATAGGATCGCCGTCCTCGGACAAGGTATGTGGCACGAATCCGTAGTTGCCGGGGTAGGACATCGGCGTGTACAGGAATCGGTCGACGACCAGCGTGCCGGCATCTTTATCCATTTCATATTTGATCGGTTGCCCGCCCAGCGGTACTTCGATGATGACGTTGACGTCGTCCGGGGGGTTATTGCCGATGGCAATGGCATCGATGCGCATAAGAAAAAATCCTGGGATACGGAGTCACGCGCAGAGTGCCCTAAAATCAGTATCTTGCAAAGCCGGCCTTCCAGTGCCCGCAGCTATGTCATTGATTGCTGCAATGCGCATAGCGCTTCGCAGCACATGTCACGTAGGCTCCCGCGATGATACGCATGTCCACATTCCAGGAGTTGCAACACAACGATCATTCACTCGGTCTTTACTGCATAACTTGCGATCGCTGGGGCATGGCCGACCTGCAACTCCTGATCGATACCGGCCGCGGTAACTACACGGTTACCGGTGCGCGCTTTCGTTGCACCGATTGCGGAAGTCTCGTGCAGAAACAATTGCGGCCGCCGGCGCCGACGCTCGGCAATACCGCGCGTTACATCTGACCGTCATTGCGAGCGCACCCCCGTCATTGCGAGCGTACCCCCGTCATTGCGAGCGCACCCCCGTCATTGCGAGCGCAGCGAAGCAATCTCCTGCAATCCGATCACTAATCGAAAGTTTGCGTCGTCACTTCGTTCCTCGCAAAGACGAATCTGAAGTGCATCCCAGGTAGTGTGACAGGTAACCCGTTCCAGCCCGCTTGGCTTCGCGAATCATCGGCGCAGTTATCGAGCCGTGCTCGATCATCGAAAGGGTCAGCACCAGGTCGGTTATTTCTATGAAGTAATAGAATGCATCCCGCATCTCTGCCGTGTCGGGCAACTCGAAGTGTCGCGAAAACACCTCGTACATCACGATACCCACCGAACGATCGTTCAGTCGGTCGGATTGCTTGACCTCAGGTGGCGTCTTGCCTCCGATGAGAAGTTGCCGCGCCGGCGGATTGTCCCTGTAAACCCTGACGCCGACATCGACCAGATATTCTGCAAGCGCTTTCCAGTCTCTACGCCTCGCCACCGGAACGGGCCGACGATGTGCGTCAATAAACAGATCGCTCAGCTTCTTTGCCAGCGCCGAAAATATATCGAAGCGGTTGGCAAAGAAGTGGTAGGCCGAGCCCTCCGGTATACCGGCTTTCTCCGCGATGTCTCGAAACGAGATGTCTTCGACAGGGCGTTCGCACAGCAGGTCGTAGCTTGCCTGCAGCAATTGCTCGCGACGTTCATCGCCGCGTTTTCGCGTAATATCCTGTTGCTTTCGTTTGCCGATTCTCTGGCGCGTGGACATCGGTTAGCGTAGAGCAGCAGGCTGCTGCTGCGTGATGCAGTGCACGCCGCCGCCACCAACCGCAATGTCGTTGATCTGCACTTGCACGACCATCCTTTCAGGATACAGATTTCGATAGGTTTCTACTGCAGCATCGTCGCGGTCGTAACCGTAGCCCGGCACGACCACGGCGCCGTTCGCGAGATAGGAGTTGACGTAGGAGCTGCAACCGCCGTTCCAGATACCCTCGTGATAAATGCCTTCGTGGATGAACTCGATCTGCAGCGTGCGGCCCTTGGCATCCTTCTGGTTTTTCAGTGCTGCGAGGTTTATCTCGCCGATCGAACAATGCGGATCGGTCTTGTCCGGATTTATTTCGAGCAGCACACGTCCGGGCTCGACAAATGCGGCAATGCCGTCGACGTGTCCGTCGGTTTCGTGATCCTGCGGGTCGCCTGGCAGCCAGATGACTTTCGTGGCGCCGAGCGTACGGCACAACTCCGCCTCAACCTGCTTCCTGGTCCAGCCAGGATTGCGGTTCTTGTTGAGAAAGCAGGTCTCGGTAGTGATGACGGTTCCTTCACCGTCGACCGTGACGCCGCCGCCTTCGGCGACCAGCGTTGACGTGAACTCGCGCACTCCGGCCCGCTCGAGGATTCGCGTACCCATCAGCGCATCCTGGTCGAAGGGCTGGTACTTGTTGCCCCAGGCATTGAATACCCATGTCGATCCGGCGAGTTCGCCTGAATCGCTGACGAGAAAATTCGGACCCGAATCGCGCGCCCAGGAGTCGTCTATTGGCAACTCGATGATTTCGATGCCGGCATCGAGCAGGGAACGCGCGGACTCCAGTTTGTGCGGCGGCACGAGCATCTTCAGCGGTTCGAATTTCGCGATGGTATTCGCGACGTCAGCGTAAGCCTGCTGCGTTGCCTGCGAATCGCCCCACATGCCTTTGCGGCACGGCCATGCCATCCAGCAGCAGCTGTGCTCTGCCCATTCCCCCGGCATGTAAAAACCGAAGTCTCTCGGGTCCCCGCCGGACGTCGTCATACCGCTGTCTGCGCAGCCGGCGCCCGCCGCTCCGATACGAGGAAACAGCTGATCGCGATCAGGAAAAGAACGATGGACAGCAGGAATACGTATCGATAGTTGCCGCTGCCGACAATCAGTGCAGCAAGTCCCGGGCCGGCCGCTCCGCCGATCGTGGCGGCGGACGAGCCGGCAGCAATTGCGCTGCCGTGCGGATCAAGAGCAGCCATCAGGCTTTGTATATACGGCAGGCAGAATGCCCAGGCAAAACCGAGGCAGCAGCTGCCGGCGAAGTACCAGGCGAAACTGTTGCCGCCGATCAGCATCAGCAGTCCGGCAATTGCCGTGCCCAGCCCGAATGCCAGCGGCCCGAGACGGCCGAAGCGGTGGCCGATGATAACGATCGTGAAGGCGCCCGGGATACCGATGAGCGATGCGATCATCAGCGCCGTGCCTATCTGCCGGTGCGACAGGTCGATCGAGATGCCGAATCTCTCGACGTAAGTGAACTGGGCGGTGTTGGCTGCTTCGAACAGGCCATACCCGAGAATTGACAGTACAGTGACGAGAGCCAGCAGGACCGTCAGTTCGGATTTGTGCTGTGCCCCGGCATGCTGATCGATCGCTTTTCCCGGCAGAGAACGAATCATTGTCAATGACAGCAGACCCAACAGCGCGAACATCAGGTACATGCCCTTCACGCCGAGTTCCGAGGCATAGACCGGCAACACGTACAGGCCGAGGCCACTGACGATGAACTGCAGGGTCACGAACAGACCGTAACCACGCTCGACCTCCTCGTGCCTCGCGAACGCTGCAAGCGCCGCGATGTGCGCGGAGCCGGCCGCAAGACCAGTGACAAAGCGCAGCAGCAGGAACCAGCCGTCTGGCGCCGCAACGAAAGCCGATAGCGTGTCGGCGAGAATGGAGATGCACAGCCCGATCATCGCAATCCTGCGCAGGTCGAGCCGGTGTATGCGCAAAGCCATCAACAAGGCGATCAGGGCGCCACCGAAGAAGTTGAACGATGCTACCCAGCCGGCAAAGGGTTCGCTCATACCGGCTTCGTCGACCAGTACGCCGACCATGGCTGGCAGTACCAGCAAGGGCATCAGCGTAACCGTGCCGATGACCGAGTAGGCGGAGAACTGCGAGAGATTCCTGATGCGCACGCGGAATTCCGAAACAGATTCTAGAGCGGTGGCGCCGAGTGCTGGCCGTCCAATGTAAGCAACGAGCGGTACAGGTCCGGGCGCCGGTCGCGAAACAGGCCCCAGTTGCGCCTGTATCGTCGTATCTTCTCCAGGTCGAAGCTGGCAGTCAGTACCGCTTCACTCTTTCGATCGGCTGCCTGCAACATCGCGCCCGTTTCATCGCAGATAAACGACGAACCGTAGAACTCCATTTCCTTACCGTTGCTCGATTCCTTGCCGATGCGATTGGAAGCAATCACGGGGGCCACATTTGCCGCCGCGTGGCCGCGCATCACCGTTTGCCAATGATCCTTGCTGTCGAAGTCGGGTTGATTGAGTTCGCTGCCGATCGCAGTCGGGTAAAACAACATGTCGGCACCTTTCAGCACCATCGCGCGCGCCGCTTCCGGGAACCACTGGTCCCAGCAGATGCCGACACCGAGACATCCGTATTCGGTGTCGATAGCTTTAAAGCCAGTGTCGCCCGGGCTGAAGTAGAATTTTTCCTCGTAAACCGGGAAGTCCGGGATGTGGCTCTTGCGATAGTGGCCGGCGATGCTGCCGTCCGCGTCGACTATGGCGATTGCGTTGTAATACGCGGGGCCGGCACGTTCGAAAAAAGATACCGGCAGCACCAGTTGCCGATCCTTCGCAATCTTCTGCATGCGTTTGATTGTCGGCTGCTCGGCCAGCGTGTGCGCGAGGGCAAAGTGGCGGTTCTGCGTGTCGATGCAGAAATAGGGCGTTTCGAACAGTTCCTGCAGCAGCACGATGTTGGCGCCGTCGTCGGCCGCTTTGTGCACCAGCGACTCTGCGCGTTTGATGTTCTCCTCGATTTCCCAGCTGCAATGCATCTGGGTGCAGGCCACGGTTACTTGCATGGGAATCACCGGATTTCGTTTCAGGACTTAGTCAAGTTAACTCGACTTTCAGCCCGAGTCAACGAAGCCGGGTGCGCTCAGGGCTGGACGTCCGGCCGGCGGAAAACCTGGAATTCAGCACGGAACCCACTGAGTTTCCAAGAGAAATAGCTCAACACGAAAAAGCTCTGCATCATCAGCGCGAAAATCCATTCGATGATGTTTTCTGCCTGATTGCTGTCTTGCAGAGCTGCTTTCAGGACCAGGTTGAGAATACCCAGGGCGAATGGCGCAACGGCCAAGGCAAGTTGCCACTTCGAAATCAGCGCAAGCGAGCCGATCCCCGCCTGTGTCGCAAGCTGCAGCGAGCGGCTCGCCAACAGAATCTGGGCAAAAACCGAGAGAGCGAAATACAGGTACACGCCGAACCGCCGCATGAATTCGTAGAACGGTTCGGCAGACCCGAGGAAAATGACGTAGAGAATCAGGAACAGCGCGCCGCCACTTCCGAGTGCGGCAATCGACCGATAGCGTCTCGCAGGTACGCCCAGCGAGATTTCGAAAGTGCGGAGCCACGCTACGTTCAACAACCAATACGCGAAAAGCAGCATCGAATTCGGCAGCATTACCGCCTTGAACAAATAGCTCGCCGGCTCGTAGCGGCCGGTCGCGCTGATCGAAACGCAACCCTCGACATAGGGAATGCAGCCTGGCAACAGCGAATGCTGAATGGCAATCAGGTAGCAGAGATGTATCGCGATGATCGGCGCAAGACCGGCCACAATCGGAACCATGCGCATCTTCATGACAACAGTATAGGCGAGCCAGGCTTGGCGATGCGCTCGTGCATCTGCCGGATGTGCTTTGGACCCATGCGACAGCAACCGCCAATGATCTTCGCGCCGGCCCGAAGCCATTCCTGTGCCGCCAGAGCGCACTCGACCGGCGTGGAAGTACCGTGCCAGGTATTGGTTTCGGCTTCATAACGCTCGCCGGAATTGGGGTAGACAATGATTGCCTTGTCAGTTGCAGCGGCTTTGAGCTCGCCGATCAGGGCCGGTATGTACTGCGGCGGCGTGCAGTTCACGCCGAGCGCAAGCACCTTTGGATGATCGATAAACAAAGCTGCGCAGTCGCTGATCGCGGTGCCGTCACTAATATGCTGCCCGTCGGCACAGGAAAAGCTTACCCAGGCCGGCGTTGTAACGGTCCTGAGAAGTTCGCAAAGAACGACGATCTCCTGGAAATCCGGTATGGTCTCGCAGGCCAATACGTCGGCGCCACTGGCGTCAAGCAAATGCAGTCGCTGCTCGTGAAATTCGCGAAGCGCGGCTTTCGATACGCCGTAGGCTCCGACGTACTCCGATCCGTCGTGCAATGCGGCGCCATAGGGCCCGATGCTGGCGGCTATCAGTATCTGTTGTTGCGCTTGCGGATTGGCCGCGACGAACCGATCTCTTGCCTCCTGCGCAAGGCCTACCGAGCGAACGATCAATGCATCCGCTTCGTCTGCGGATATGCCAAGGGTCATCAGACCCTTGCGCGTTGCCTGGTAGCTGGCACTGATGATGCAACTGGCACCGGCTTCCAGGTAGGCGAGGTGCGCCTTGACGATGGCTTCGGGATCACTGTGCAGATGCGCGGCCGACCACAGCGACTCGTGCAGCTTCGCACCCTGTGCCTCGAGTTCCGTGGCGAGACCACCGTCCAGAATGATCGGGGCAGCTTTCTTCAGCGCATCTGAGAACGGGTTCGTGCCGGGCATGCACGGATTCTAGCCGCAATCGGCCGCGATTTGAGTAAGCTCTCCATATGCTGAGCTACCGACACGCATTTCACGCCGGAAATTACGCCGACGTCATGAAACACGTCGTATTGACGGCGCTATTGCGGTACATGACCCGCAAGGATTCACCGCTCTGCTTCGTTGACACCCACGCCGGCGCCGGAGGATACGACCTGCAGTCGGACTATGCGCTGAAGAATGAGGAAAGCAACCTGGGGATCGGCAAACTTTGGTATGTGAAAGACTCGCCAGAGCCAATCGCCGCATACCTCGAATTGATCCGCCAATTCAACGACGGCGATCAGCTCCTTCGCTACCCGGGTTCGCCCTGGATTGGTGCGCAACTATTGAGGGCTCAAGACCGGCTGATGCTTTGCGAGCTGCACGGCAGCGACTATCCGTTGCTGCAGCAGACTTTCAAAAGAGACCGGCGTGTGCATTGCTTCGCCGAAGACGGATACCGCTTCAGTAAAGGGTTGCTGCCGCCGGCCGAACGGCGGGGGCTGATCCTGATCGACCCGTCCTACGAACTGGACGGTGAGTACGAAACGGTCATGGCAACGCTTGTCGCCTTGCACCGGCGTTTCTCCACCGGCATATACGCCGTCTGGTACCCGATTCTCGACGACCGCCGAACCGCCTTGCTACGTCAGTGTGTCGATAAAGCCGCGATACGCGATGTACTGAACCTCGAACTGACTATCGCCGATCGAGAAATTCATCCTGGCATGTACGGCTGCGGCATGATCGTCGTCAATCCGCCATGGACCCTGCGCGAGGAGATGAAGCTGGCGCTGCCCTGGCTTGCATCAGCTTTGGGACAATGCAATTCGTCCGGATTTCGCATCGAGCAGTGGGTGGCAGAGTAAGATACGCCGAATCGGGGTTACGACTATCGGTCTTCGGACAGCTCTTCCGCCAGCCATTCCTCGACCCAGGCAACATGCTGCTCTTCCTCTGCAGCCAATTCCGCAGCCATTTCCCGAACGCGCTCATCCGTGCTGTCATCGACGACATCGTTGTAAAATTCGTAGGCGCGTTTTTCATTGTCGAGCGCCAGCTTCATCGCCTGGCACGGCGTCATCAGATGAAAGAGTCTGTTGCTGTCAGTGTTTTCCGGCGCTTCGGGTCCGGGCCAGGAATATTCGCTTGGGGTGAGAACCGGCAATTCACGACCTCGAATCTGCCGGTCGATCGATTCCGCATGCGTGGCTTCGATTTCCGCCATCTTCGCGAATAATCTCGAGACCTTCCTGTTGCCAATATTCTCCATCATATTGGCAAGTTCTTCGTAGCGGTGTTTCGCCTCGCGTTCAATCACGAGTGCATGAAGCAGCAGTTCTCTGATCGACAGCTTGCATATCGGGATTTCCCGAAGATCGCCTGTGTTGGGCAGATGTTGCATCGGATTTCTCCCCGCTGGAAGACAGTGGCCGAGCCATTACACGAGTCGATTTTAGGAAATTTGAACCACGAACCGGGACCGGAGTGGCCGTATTCGTGAACCAGTTCCGATCCGCCCGCAAATTATGTGAAATGCGACAAGAGAATTCGCCAATGATTCCCGCCATTCCGGAATTGACGATACCCGGTGGTCCCTTTTATTAATGACCGAATCCAAATAACACGGCAGAGACAATGACTCCAAACCACCACGCTGCTGCCGAACCGCCCACCCAGCGATTCGACAAACGAACACGCTCTGCCGATCTTGTCGTGAGTGACCATACAATCCGGCCGGATCGCAAGATATACTCGTTGCGCACCCGTGCCAATTTCGATTAACGAAAAATCAATGGAGATTCCCATGCAGAAAACCCGTTTCAGGTTCCTTGTTGCCGCATTGGCGATTACTACAGGACCAGCTGCATCGCTGGTTGCAACCGCGGAGACGACCTCACAGGATGCGGCCGACTATCGCGAATCCGTCATGACCTCGCTCAAGGGGCATATTGGCGCGGCTTCAATGCACGTGCGCGGCCTGGTCGACGGTCCGGAGTTTCTGCTCAAACATGCTCGCGGCCTTGCCAACGGCGCTTCGGAAATCGCAACGCTTTTTCCAGCCGGTTCCAATGTCGAAGGGTCGGAGGCGCTGCCGGTGATCTGGGAGCAACCGGAGGAATTTGCGGCAGCTGTCGAGAAACTCGTTGATGCGACGAAAAAATTCGTAGCAGCGGCGGAAAGAGACGACAAGCCCGCGATCGCCGCCGCCTTTCGCGATGTTGGCGGCAGCTGCAAGGGTTGTCACGACAAGTTCCGCGCGCCAAAGGACTGAGTCAAAACTTTGCGCTATGTATTGCTGGCCGTCGCCTTGAGCAGTGCGGCGGCCCTTGCGGACGAGGCGCTGCTGGAAAAGGGCAAATACCTCGTTTACGCCGGCGGCTGTATCACATGCCATACGGAAGAGGTGGAGGGCGCCGTGCCGCTGGCGGGCGGGCACGCCCTCAAATCACCTTTCGGCACATTCTATGCGCCGAATATCACACCGGACACGGAAACGGGTATCGGCAAATGGTCCGACGACGATTTCCTGCGCGCATTTCACGAGGGATTGAATCCGGACGGTGACGCGTATTTTCCGGCCTTTCCGTACACCTCTTACACAGGCATGTCACGCGAAGACCTGCTGGCAATCAAAGCTTACCTCTTCAGCCTGGAGCCGGTGACGAAGGAAATTCCGGATCACGACCTGCCGGTGTTCATGTCATCACGGCTCGCCGCGCGCGGCTGGCAAATGACCTACTTCAATTCGGGCCGTTTCGGGCCCGATGAAACAAAGAGTACGGAATGGAATCGCGGAGCCTACCTGGTACGGCATGTCGGCCATTGCGGCGAATGCCATACGCCGCGCGGCCGGCTGGGCGGCCTGCAATACGACAAAGGATTGACCGGCAATCCTGACGGGCCCGATGGCGAGAGTATCCCGAACATCACGGCGGATCCGGAGCACGGCATCGGCCGCTGGCAATTGCGTGACATCGAGTTTTTTCTCGACATTGGCATGTTGCCCGACGGTGACTTCACCGGTGGATCGATGTCTGCCGTCATCGACGACAACACCAGTCATCTTACGCCCGAAGACCGCAAAGCGATCGCGATTTACCTCAAGTCGCTGGCGCCGGGTATGGACTAAAAAAAGAAAAAAAGGGGTCAGAGTTAATTAACGGGAACCGTCAATTAACTCTGACCCCTTTTTTCAAAGACCTTTTTTCATTCGGCCCGCGGCGGGAGTCCCGTGTGTTGCGACAAAGCCTTTCCCTTGCGAATGCGTTTCTCATGTGCAGCATCCGAATTCTTGCGTCGCGGAGAGCGGTGCGCTGCGACTCCTCGCGGCTGATGCAGTGGCACAAGTTTGTCCTTGCCGGCGCCGACCAGGTGGCCGAGCTTCATATCGAACAGCGCTTTTCGAATGAGCGGCCAGTTTTTCGGGTCGTGGTAGCGCAGTAGCGCTTTGTGTAGTCGGCGCTTCTCCGGGCTCTTGATACTTTCGACGCCATCGCTTTTGTACGTCACTTTACGCAGCGGGTTCTTGCCCGAGTGAAACATCGCGGTCGCCGTTGCCATCGGCGACGGGTAAAACGCCTGCACTTGGTCCGCCCGGAAGCCGTTCGCTTTGAGCCATAGCGCGAGGTTGACCATGTCCTCGTCGCTAGTGCCCGGGTGCGCCGCGATGAAATACGGGATCAGGTACTGTTCCTTGCCGGCTTCGGCCGAGAACTTCTCGAACAATTCTTTGAACTTGTCGTAAGCGCCGATCCCGGGTTTCATCATCTTGTCGAGCGGACCTTTTTCGGTGTGCTCGGGCGCGATCTTCAGATAACCGCCGACGTGGTGCGTGACCAGTTCTTTAACGTATTCCGGGTCCTTGATCGCGAGGTCGTAACGCAGGCCGGATGCGATGAGCACTTTCTTGACGCCCGGCAGCGCACGCGCCCGGCGATAGAGTTTCGTCAGTGACGAGTGATCGGTGTTGAGATTGCTGCAGACATCCGGAAATACGCAGCTCGGCAGGCGACATGCCGCTTCGATTTTGCGGCTCTTGCAGGCGAGCCGGTACATGTTGGCCGTCGGTCCGCCGAGATCCGAGATGACGCCGGTAAAACCCGGAACAGTGTCGCGGATCTTTTCGATCTCTTCGAGGATGGATTCCTCGGAGCGGTTCTGGATGATGCGGCCTTCGTGCTCGGTGATGGAGCAGAAAGTACAGCCACCGAAACAGCCGCGCATGATGTTGACCGAAAACCGGATCATCTCGTAGGCCGGAATCTTTGCATCGCCGTAGGCTTTGTGTGGCGTCCGCGTGAACGGCATGCCGAAGACGTAATCCATTTCCTCGGTCGTCAGCGGCAACGCCGGCGGATTCAGCCAGAGATCACGGTGCTCGTGCGCCTGAACCAGCGCACGCGCATTGCCGGGATTGGTTTCGAGATGCAATACGCGGTTCGCGTGCGCATACAGTACCGCATCGTTCCTGACTTTCTCGAAAGACGGCAGTCTGATGACCGTGCGCTCGCGATTACGGCGGGCATCCGGCACGAATCGCAATACGTTGTCGGCCGTTTGCGGTTCAGCCTGCTTCGTTGCGCAGGCTTCCGTATCCTGCGTGTTGACGTAGGGACTCACTATCGCGTCGATGCGTCCCGGCCGGTCGATGCGCGTCGAGTCGATTTCCCACCAGCCATCCGGCTTGTCGTGACGAATGAATGCGGTGCCGCGCACGTCGGTGATGTCCCTGATCGCGTCACCGCGGGCGATGCGATGCGACAACTCGACTATGGCGCGTTCGGCATTGCCGTAAACCAGTATGTCCGCGCTGGCATCCAGCAGGATCGAACGTCTTACGCTCCCCTGCCAGTAATCGTAGTGCGCGATGCGACGCAAAGACGCTTCGATGCCACCCAGCACGACGGGGACGTCGGTGTACGCTTCCTTGCAGCGTTGCGAGTACACGAGCGAGCAGCGGTCCGGCCGCATTCCGCCGACGCCGTGCGGTGTGTAGGCGTCGTCGTTCCGCACTTTCTTGTCCGCCGTGTAGCGGTTGATCATCGAATCCATGTTGCCGGCAGCGACGCCGAAGTAAAGATTCGGTTTTCCCAGCTGCATGAACGCGTCTTTGGACTTCCAGTCGGGCTGCGCGATGATGCCGACACGAAAACCGTGTGCTTCGAGCAGCCGGCCAATGATCGCCATGCCGAAAGAAGGGTGATCGACGTAGGCATCGCCGGTGACGATGACGATGTCGCAGGAATCCCAGCCGAGCGCATCCATTTCCGCGCGCGACATGGGCAGCTGCGGCGCCGTGCCGAAGCACTCGGCCCAGTACTTGTTATAGTCATACAGCGGTGTGGCGGTTGCGGGCATCAGCGGAATTCGCGCGAGCGGGGCTGGTGATCATAACCGTTCCCGAGCGGGGACGCAGGGCCGGAAGACAATTCGAATTTCGAATTGCCGACGCAGCCGCTTGATAACACGAGATTTTTGCAGAGAATCTTGTGTACTTCGTCGACCGGTTCCGTGGCAGCAACGAATACCTGGTGAGCGCAATTCCGCTGTAAGCAGCGGCAATCTTACGCTGTCTCGCCTCCTGTGGCCGCGGTATGCGCGGGCACGTCACGTGGCTCCAGCGCCTGTTCAATGGCCGGCGGTTCTATCTCCGGATCACGTAACTGGCCTTCCCATTTCGCAACCGCTGCCGTGGCGACCGAGTTGCCGACTACATTGGTCGCGCTGCGACCCATATCCAGGAAATGGTCGACTGCCAGTATGAGCAGCAAACCATCCTCCGGAAGCCCGAGAAAGGAAAGCGTCGCAGCGATGACGACCAGCGACGCGCGCGGCACACCCGCCATGCCTTTGGAGGTGATCATCAGAAGAAGCAACATTGAGACCTGTTGCACTACCGAAAGCTCGATTCCGTAAACCTGGGCTATGAATACTGTCGCAAAAGCACAGTACATCATCGAGCCATCGAGATTGAACGAGTAACCGAGTGGCAATACGAAGCTCGCAATGCGATTGGATATGCCAAAGCGCTCGAGTTTCTCGAGCAATTTCGGGTAGGCAGCCTCCGAACTCGCGGTTGAGAAGGCGAGTGTGACCGGTTCACGAATCGCCCGGACGAGTGGAAAGATTCGCGCACCGATCACGAGCCGGCCTGCAAATGCAAGTGCTATCCAAAGTACGACGAGCGAAAGGTAGAAGCCCCCAACGAATGCGCCGTAGGTTACGATTACGCCAATACCGTGCGTTGCAATCACGCCGCCAATAGCGGCGAAGACAGCAAGCGGGGCAAATAGCATGACGTACCCGGTCATTCGCAATATAACGAATGCACTTTGCTCCAATAATTCGGTCACACGCACCGTCTTTTCGCCAAGCGCACCAAGCGCGATTCCGGCGAAGACCGAGAACACGACGATCTGAAGTATTTCGTTGTCGGCCATTGCCTCGAATAGGGAGCGCGGCACGAGATGTGTAACGAATCCTGCCAGCGTAAATGCCCCAGCAGTCGTAGCCGAGGGTCCGACCGCCGGAGAGGCAAGGTCAAAACCCTCTCCCGGTTGCAGCAGATTAACCAGCACCAGGCCGAGGGACAGTGAAAAAAACGATGCACCGATGAACCAGCTGATCGTACGAAGACCAACACGTCCCAGCGTCTTCGAATCTCCCATGTGTGCAATACCGACAATGAGCGTAGTCAGCACCAGCGGTGCAATAATCATTTTGATCAGGCGCAAGAAGATATCGGTAACAATTTTAAGATTTGCAGCGACCGCTGAAGTACTATCCGGGGTCAGGGTGGCATGGACGATTGTCCCGAACGCGATGCCGGCGAGCATGGCGATAACAATAAATCGGAAGATGTCTTTGTTCATACTGGTCCTGTCAAACAGTTATCTACGGAGATAACAGAATGAGCGCATTGAGAATCCTTACCTTGTTCGGTTTGTGTGCTACGGCCTGCGCGGAAGCCCAATCCTTGCCTCGCTGGCAGCAGAGTCCGGAGCAGATACGATCGACTGCAAGCCAGGTACGCGCGGGGGCGGACCTGACGCCGCAGGCGTGGCCGAATTTCGCGCGCGTTGCTGTTGGTCTCTCGTTCGACGTGGATACCGAGCTGGTCTGGCTCGAAGATACGGATATGCAGAGCCCGTCGACGATGTCGCGCGGTGAATACGGCGCGCGCACCGGCCTGCCGCGTGTGCTGGCGTTGCTGGCAAAGTACGACATTCCGGCCACTTTTTTCATTCCGTCGATGAGCATGGAGCTGCATCCGGAAATGGTGCGCATGATCAAGACGGATCCGCGCCACGAATTCGGCTTTCATTCCTACGCGCACGAGAACCCGCTGGCACTGAGTGCGGCCGACGAGCGCGCCGCGTACGAGAAGGGAATTGAGCTTTTCGTCAAGCACGTCGGTTCGCGCCCGCAAGGATTTCGTTCGGCGGCCTGGGACCTGACGCCGGCGACAATTGAAATCGTCAAGGCACTGGGCTTCGCATACGACAGCAGCATGATGGCCGACGACAGGCCCTATATGTTGATCTCGGAAGGCCGCGAATCCGGGCTGATCGAGTTGCCGGTCGAATGGATACTCGACGATTGGCCGTACTTCCAGCTCGACTGGGCCGACGGGCAGAACTCGATGCGCAATGCCGACGACGTGTACTCGATATGGCGCGATGAGTTCGACGTCGCGTACGAAGAGGGCACGATGTTCATCCTGACGATGCACCCGCAGGTGATCGGTCACCGCTATCGCATGAAGATGCTGGACCGGCTGATCGAACACATGAAGAGTCGGCCCGACGTGTGGTTTGCAACCCATGCACAAATTGCTGCTTTCGTAAGCCAGTCCAATAAATGACATAGGCGCGGCGTGCCGGGGCAATCAGGGCTTACCGCCAGGTTTTTTCAGGACATGGTAATAACACCATATCGCCAGCACGATGACGGACAGCACCGCGGTGCTCATGAAAATTATTGCCAGGATGGTCATTTGGGTCTCTCCGGGAGGCCAATTGGCCCGGTGGAATCGTCGGGCGGCCGTTTGCCGTCGATATCCATGCCGGCGGCGCGCCAGCGACGCGACCCGATGGCCGTCACGACCATCAGCATCGCAATCGAGCCGAGTATCACCAGCCAGGCGTAGATGACCGACCGGTTGGCCGGCGTTCCGCTAGCCGGATCGCCCAGCACCGACCGAACGTAAGGCGGCAGGTTGTACCAGCAGAAGCCGAGGAAAATGACTATCAGGTAAACCGGTGACACGTACTTGATGATGAAGCGGAAGACGCGCGGAATCCGTATCTGTGCGCCGCGATTCGCTTCCTCCAGGCCCTTGTCGGCGCCGAAGACCCAGGAAAAGCAAATGATCTGCGTGCCGGCGACGACGAATATCATGAAAGTGCCGACCCAGAAATCCAGCGTATCGAGCGCGACCAGGCCCTTGCTGAACCACAACACGAACAGGTTGCCGGCTATGCAGAGTCCGGCCACGAGCACGGTCGCTCCCTTGTGCGTGAGTCCCAGGGCTTCTTCGAAAAAAGCCTTGGTCGGTTGCAGCATCGACAACGAACTGGTGATTGCGGCGAGGAACAACATGAAAAACCACACAGCGCCAAAGAAGTCGCCGAGCGGCATGCGCACGAATACGACGGGCAATGCTGTAAAGCCGGTACTGAACGTGCCACCGATATTCGCTTGTGTGGCAACGAGCCCGAGAAACACGACGGCGGCCGTGAGCGTGATCATGCCGCCCAGTGCGACCTCGAAAAATTCGTTGGTTGCCGATGAAGTCAGGCTGGATAGAACAATATCGTCGTTCTTCTTCAGGTAAGAAGCGTAGTTTATGACGACGCCGAAGCCGACCGACAGACTGAAGAATATCTGGCCGGTCGCTGCGAGCCAGGTCTGGAAGTTTCCGAGTGCCGCGAAGTCCGGATTCCACATGAAGTTGAGCCCGGCCGCGACGTTTTGATCCGGCAAGCTGGGATCCGGTGTACCGAGGGTCAATACGCGCACCAGCACGATCAGTGCGCAAACTGCCATCGCCGGCATGGCCCAGCGACAGAAGGTTTCGATGCCGCGATGCAGGCCCCTGTACAGGAAGTAGATATTAAGCGCGAAGGTAATGCCCCAGAAAATGACCGATGGATGCAGCCCGCCCTGGGCCAGCAGACCGTCGAAGTTGGCACCGGTGGTCTCGTTGAAGTAAAGCTCGGACGCTGCGACCTGTTCAGTGACCGTCTGACCGGGGACGATGCCTATGCCGCCGCTGACGTAACTCCAGGCATACGACAGGCACCAGGCTTCGATCAGCACGTAGTAGAAGTAAACCACCAGCGGAACGAGCACGCCGAACGAACCCATGTAGCGGGCAATGGCACCGCGCCCCCACAATCCCATTATCGCGGGTGCCGAATGAAATCCCTTGCGGCCGCCATAGCGCCCCATCGTCCATTCCGCCCAGCCAATGGGGATTCCCAGCAGCAGGAACGCGATGAAGTAGGGGATGAGGAACGCGCCACCGCCGTTTTCCGCGGCGTTGCCGGGAAAGCGCAGAAAATTTCCCAAACCCACTGCCGAACCGGATACCGCGAGGATGATGCCGAGGCGGGAGCCCCAGGCTTGGGGAGTTGCGTTGTTACTCACGACACATTGTCCTTTTCCTCGGAAAAACACAGCGCCGCCAGCGGGCCATCGGTTTGTTACCGGTTATGCAGGAGCGGGGTGCCAGCCGATCAGCGCAAGCATTACAGCGAAACCGGCCAGGTATGCGAGCGGAATGGCCCAGCCGTAGCGTAGCCACAGGAACACGGACTTTGCCTGCGGAAACTGCGTCGACAGCGCCACCCCGGCCGACGAACCGAACCAGACCATCGAGCCGCCGAAGCCGACGGCAAAAGCCAATGCGCCCCAATCGTAGCCGCCCTGCTCGAGTGCGAGTTTGGTCAGCGGGATGTTGTCGAAAACGGCCGACACGAAACCGAGCCCGACGGCCGTTTGCCAGGACGGTGCCGGCAAGCTTTCGACCGGCATCATCGACGCACAAGTCACCAGCGATAGCAGGAACAGGCTGCCGAGTGCCGCCGGCGGCACTAGTTTCCAGTCGGGCGCACGCCACGGCGTCGTCACGAGAACGATCACCCAGACGGCTGCCGCCAGGAAAGGAAAGCGGTCGGCAAGCTCCGTGAACTGCGTGTTGACGATGACATTGGTACCGATGACAGCACCGAGAATCAGCGCGACGATTGCGACACGGGACCAGTCAAGGTGCAGGCCTGGCGGCGGATCGCAGACGATTGGAGAAAGCTTCTGCTGGGCCAAAGATGCCGGAATGCTGAATACGGCCAACGCAACAAGAGCCGGCAGAAACGCCGTCGCGACGTCACGCGGGGACACTCCTTCGATCCACATCATCGTGGTCGTCGTATCGCCGACGACGCTGCCGGCACCGCCGGCGTTGGACGCGGCGACAATCGCGGCCAGGTAGCCCAGGTGAACCTTTTTCTGGAACACCGAAGACGCGATCGTGCCGCCGATGATGGCGGCCGCAATGTTGTCCAGGAAAGTGGACATGACAAAGATCATGACGAGCAGCGTCACCGGACCACGCCAGTCATCCGGAAGCAGTGCCGGCAGCAATCCCGGAATATGACTTTTCTCGAAATGGTCGGCCAGCAGGGCAAAACCGACCAGCAGGCCGAACAGGTTGGCCAGAATGACCCATTCGTGAACAAAATGGTGGGCGAGTCCAGTCAGACCCGGGACGCCGTCGAATCCAGTGAAAATCAGCTTGTATGCCGTTATCGTCGCCAGACCTATCAGCCCGACGCGCAATGTGTGGTAATGAAAAATCGCGACGCCGAGCAAGGTCAGCGCAAACAAAATAAAGGCAACGGGGATACCGGCTACCGTCGGCCCTTGTGCCGCGCTTTCCGCGATGCTGCTCACTGACATGTCTGTATCCGGAGGATTGAGCTTGCCCCGATCTTTAAACCGGGACTGCCATTTGGTCTCATTGTGACTTCGAGAGAGAGATTTTACGGCCTGCACGATAGCGCATTTCTAGTCCCATCAATCTGGAATATTTTTCGCAAGAAGCGTCCGGATCCATTGACAGACCGATAGATTAATCAAATGTCTCCGCCGGCGGGCGGCCCGGCCTTCCTCGTCAAGTCCCCGATTGACTGGCGAATACTGTTCAACCACTTTCTGGCCCAGGCAAATTCCACGCCGAGAATTGCAAGGCCGAGGGGAATGACAACAACGGCCGGTCCGGGCAGAAGGATCATGGCGAGACCGACCAACAGCACAGTTGAACCCAGCAGCAGGATAACGACCTTGCGCGCTTGCCGATAGGACCGCAGAACCAGCCGTTCGATTTCGCCGGCAAGCGGCGACATGAGAGCGATGGTATCCCTGCCTGCCAGCATGGAAGCGAGGATGCCCACGGAGAGAATTCCGCCGATGACCGCCAGCGATACCAGGTTCGGAATCGGATAGTGATGAACCAGCAACATCTTCACGCCGATATAGGCGAGCAGGAACACAAGGCTCATTTTCAGGTAGCGGAATTTCTCCATCAGCCCTGCCAATACGAAGTAGAGCGACCGCAGCCCCAGAATTGCGAACACGTTTGATGTAAACACAATGAACGGATCGCGAGTAATGGCGAATATTGCCGGAATCGAGTCAATGGCAAACGTTACGTCGCTTGTTTCCACAAGTACCAGCGCGAGCAATAACGGAGTCGCGTGTCGCACGCCGTCGATCGTCACAAAGAAACGGCCGCCGTGAAACTCGGTTGTCACCGGATAGAAGCGACGTACCAGTCTGACCATGACATTGCTTTCCGGCGCCAGGTTGTCATGGCGCATTATCAGCATGCTCGCGGCCGAAAAAATCAATATCGCACCAAAAACGTACACCACCCAGTCATATCGCTCGATGAGCGCTATGCCGCCGAAGATCATCAGCCCGCGCAGTACAACAGCGCCAAAAATTCCCCAGAAAAGTACCCGGTGCTGCTCGACCAGCGGTACCTGAAAGTGCGCGAATATCATGGCAATGACAAACACGTTGTCGATCGATAGCGACTTTTCGACCAGATAGCCGGTGAAGAACTGGATGGCCGCTTCCTGGCCAGTCAGTTGTTCGGTGTCCATATCCCAGCCGGATGGATTGATTTCGTACAGGTAATACACGCCCACGTTGAATGCGATAGCAAGGGAAACCCAGACGGCCGTCCACCCCAGTGCTTCGGGCAGGCTGATAACGTGTTGCTTTTTATGAAAGACGCCGAGATCCAGCGCCACGACGATGGCGATCAATGACAGAAAGCCGATCCAGACAAGCGTGGTGAACGAGATGGCCATTGACGAACTCTGTTGGGGGGTGATTCGGTGTCTTGTGAGGGCTGTCGCTAGTAGCCGGCCGCTGCGCCATCAAAGCGCATTTCCGACGCGCCATGATAAACGCCGGTCGCCGGGTCCCGCCAGACTGCCTGGTAACCGCCAACCGCACCGACGTACGGTCTCGCACCATGGTCCACCTGGTGCCCGCGCTTCCTGAGCTCCCCGACGACTTGCTCGCTAACGCCCGCTTCCAGTAACACGCGACCGCCGTCCGACATAGAGTCTCCGGTTGGTTGCGACGCACCGCTGTGCACGAACCTCGCAGCATCGCCGGCTTCCTGCACGTTCATGCCGAAGTCGATTACATTGACCAGGATCTGCACGTGACCCTGCGGTTGCAAAAATCCGCCCATGACACCAAATGCCATCACCGGCAGATCTTCCTTCATCACCATGGCTGGAATGATGGTGTGGAATGGGCGCTTGCCGGGTGCGTAGACATTGGCATGTCCGGCCTCCATGGAGAAGGCGCTGCCGCGGTTCTGCAACGCGAAACCCAGGCCGTCGGGGACGATGCCGCTGCCGAATTCCCAGTAGTTACTCTGGATGAACGACACCATCATGCCGGACTCGTCGGCGACGGCCAGGTACGTCGTGTCACCGTGTGCCGGCGGCGCACCCGCGGGCAGTGAAAGCGAAGCTTTCTGCATGTCGATCAGCTTGCGACGCTCTGTTGCGTAATCCTTGGACAGAAGCCAGTCGTAGGTCTCGCGATCGAAATCCGGGTCGGCGTAATACTTTGCTCGATCTTCGTAGGCGAGCTTGGACGCTTCGATCATCAGGTGCCAGAAATCGGCATTGTCGCGACCGAGTTCCGCCAGCGGATAAGCCTCGAGAATGTTGAGCATCTGCAGCGCGGCAATTCCCTGGCTGTTGGGCGGCAGTTCATAGACGTCGTAGCCGCGATAGGCAATCGATACGGGCCTTACCCACTCTCCCTTGTGCAGGTTCATGTCCTCGCGCTGCAGTGCACCGCCGTGTTTCCGGATTGCGGCAGCAATCTGCCTTGCGGTTTCTCCCTGGTAGAAACTTTCGCGGCCGCCTTTGACAAGGCGCTCATAACTGGCGGCGAGGTCTTCGTTGCGAAAGATTTGCCCGGCACGCGGCGGCTGCCCGTCGATCTGATAGGTTCGAAAGAGCTCATCGAGCATGGCTTCGGGTAAATCGCTGTTCCTGAACTCACCAATCGCCTCGGCCCACAAGGCTGCATCGACTTCGGTAACCGGAATGCCTTCGCGTGCGTATCGAATGGCAGGCTCCAGCAGTTTGGCCATCGACAGGCGTCCGAACTTTTCGTGCAAGGCATACCAGCCATCGACCGCGCCCGGTACGCTGATGGACAGCGGGCCGAACAACGGTATGGTTTCTGCATTGCCGAGCACTTCGCGCATCGCCTCGTAACTGAATCCCATCGGCGTGCGACCGCTACCGTTATAACCGTAAAGTTCGCCGGTGGCCGGATCCCAGACGATTGCGAACAGGTCGCCGCCGATGCCACAGGCGTGTGGCTCGACGAGCGCCAGCATCGCGTTTGCCGCTATGGCCGCATCGATTGCACTGCCGCCTTTCTTCAAAATCTCAACCGCAATGGAGGAGGCGATGGGATGCGATGTCGCCGCCATTCCGTGCCGCCCGAGCACCGGGCTGCGGCTTGCAAAACCATCGCCGGTGTAGCGAGTGCCACCGTCCGGTCCAGCAAATGCGGCCGTGCAGGTCAAAAACAGGCAAGGCAGTGCGACGAATCGCGCGAGGCATGACGTAATGTTGTTGGGACTTTGGAACTGCATGGTTCACCGGCCTGGCTTGGCTGTGGCACAGTGTACCTGCGCCGTTCGTCAACAATCGAATCTGCGTTTCCTTTGTCGCGGTAAATGCGGACAGACAGTGCAGATATATTCACCGAAACTGCCTTTTCGTATCAATTGCAACGGTAAACTGCATGCCGGCTGACTTCTTTGATCGTGCACTCGTGGGGGCGATGCCATGGGTGCCACGGCCCCTGATCTGGCGCTTCTCGCAACGTTACATTGCCGGAACGACATTGCGGGACGCGTTTGAGGTCGTGCGGGAACTCAACGCGGCCGGCTGCACGGCAACCATGGATGTGCTCGGCGAGGACAGCACCACGACGCAGCAGGTGGATGCCGCCCGCGACCTGTATCTCGAGGCCCTGCAGGGGATCCAGTCGGCGTCCCTCGATTGCAACATATCGGTCAAGCTGTCCGAGATGGGCCTGCGATTCGACATAGCACAGACCCGTCGGGTGATGCGAGAGCTGTTGTCGGACGCCAGGGACAGGGGCAACTTCGTCCGCATCGACATGGAAGATTCCAGCGTCACTGCCGTTACGCTCGACATGTATCGTGAACTGCGAAAGGATTTCGACAATGTCGGCGTCGTGTTGCAGTCCTGCCTGAAACGCAGTGCAGTGGATGTCGATGAACTGCTGCACGGTGGCCGGACGAACGTTCGGCTGTGCAAAGGTATCTACATCGAGCCGGAGGACATTGCCTACCGGTCGCCAGATGAAATACGCGAGTCATTCCAGCGTTTGCTGGAGCAGTTATTCGAAGGCGGTGCAACTCGCGTCGGCATTGCGACCCACGATCCGGAGCTGGTCACCCACGCAGAAAAGACGATCAGGCGCCTGAAAGTAAGCAAGCACCGATACGAATTCCAGATGCTGCTGGGTGTCGCCGGAACCCTTCGCCGGCAACTCGTGGACAAAGGGCATCCGCTTCGCGTTTACGTGCCTTTCGGTGAGTTATGGTTCAATTATTCGATGCGTCGCCTGCGGGAAAACCCCGACATCGCAGGACATATCATCAAGAACCTGTTCAGTGCGCAATGAGCTTACTGGCCGAACCAGATATGAAAGCGCACGGCGGCGAGAAGCGCGTGAGCGTCGATGGTCGCATCCGATGAATCGAAGCCCGAATTTTCGATGTACTGCAGTGCGACGGTAAGGTGCGAGGTCTCGGAAAGAAGCGGTATCCGGAAAAAGGTCTCGGCATGTATCGTGTCGTTCGTACCGAGATCAACCAAGGGGTCTGATTCATAGATTTTGCCGACGCCAATTCCAAAAGCGCCGAACGGGGTCACGCCCTCGTAAGCGGCGCCGATGAAAAACTCTGCCGGTGATACCGTGGCTCGTGCCGCGCCGGCGCGGAAGTTGACTCCATGATTGCCGGATTGCCAGCCATAGACTCCATAGGCGCCGTAGTTGTGTAGGCTTGAGTCCGGATTGCCGATCTCGGGATGTTCATCGGAGCGATACCAGCCGCCAAAGCCGATCCGCGTGGCGCCAATGGCCCAGCGCGCGCCAAGTCCGGCAAAAATGCCCTTTCCGGCATCGGCTACGTCGATCAGCTCGCGATACGAGCGACCGGGGTTGTCTGCAAGTCCATCCGAGCTGGAGAGGATCGCAGTAATTTCCGGCGACGTTGCCGTTCGGTTGATCCGGTACATCAGGCCCAGTGCGTAATCCGGAAACTCGATCGTCGGGTTATTGACGAAGCTGGCGCCGAGAAAGTGCGCGTTTTCGTCGTTTGCAATACGGCTTCGGTCGAGATGCGCGGACGGGTCGATCTGCCCGAGTGTCAGTTCGTTCCGCTCATTGATAACCCACCGATAATTGAACTCGGATACCTGAATGCGGCTGCCGCCATCGTCGTCCTGTGCGCTACCGGCATCGGCGTTGCTTTCGGGGTAAACGTTGAAGAGGCTGTCGACCGAGGTCGCGGTTGCTCCCTCGATGTATAACATCCACTCGCCACTGGATACGGGCAGGAACAGGAACAGGTCGCCGGAGACGGCGGTATCTTGCCGGTCGCCGTTCGTCTCGCGCTGATGCACGGCCGTTATCCCGCCCTCAGCGCGAAACGCTTGCCAGTCGCCAAGGGCCGCAACAGGCGCGAGTAGCAACAGGAACGCCGTAACAATTCGATTCATTTTCAGAGCCGCAGCTGACGGGGACGAGGGTGGTCCGCCCGGCCAATTATTCTGGTCGGGGCTCGACGGGGGCGCCTCTATATACAATCATTGACAGCAGTTGCAAATATTTGCGGCTTCGCCAAACAGAATGATTATCGAAATCCGACTTGCGACTATTCGACACATCGAAGACCTGCTTCCGCTGGTCTGTGCGTACCATGAGTTCGAGGGCGTCGTTCAGGATCAGCAGACGCGGCGCAATGCGGTTGCCGAAATGCTGATGACGCCGGATTTCGGTTACATCTGGCGGATTTACTCGGACGATCAGCTGGCCGGCTACATTGCGATAACGCTCGGTTACAGCATCGAGTTCGGCGGCAAGGACGGCTTCGTGGACGAATTCTTTTTGTCTACCGAATTCCGTGGCAAGGGCATCGGCAGGAAAGTGCTTACGAAGGTTCTCGAACAATTGCGAATCGACGAGGTCAAGGCCCTGCACCTCGAGGTGGCGCAAAGCAATCGACGCGCGCGGGAATTATACGAGGCGCTGGGATTCGAGCTGCGCGATCAGTATCACCTGATGTCCTGTCAGTTGGAAGAAATGAAGCGCTGAGGTAGAACGCATCTATCGTCGTCAGCGATGGCTCGCCATTCTTGCCTGTGTTCGCATCTATCCGCCATTGCTTCGCTTTAACCAACGGATCAATGTGGGTGTCTTGGTCACGGCTCCTCCGCGCCGCGCGGCGCATGCGCGCTTATTACGGCTTCTTAAGTTTGTTGAGGAAGCCTTTTGCTTTCTCGGTCACGCTTTCTTTTTTCTCCTCGGCCGGTGGTTCGTTCGCGCTTGCAGGCGAGACGACTCCGACGTTCGACTGTGCGTAATGAATGCCCCAGTCGCGAGAATCCCAATGGAGCATGGCGGCGGTTTCCCCATCAATCAGTGCGCGATCGCGGGTGTAGTCCTTCTCGTAGTTTGCCAACGCATTATCGATCACGATCAGCGTGTAGAAATCTTCTTTGTCGACGGCCTCGATGTATTCCATCGCCGTGCCCCAGAGTGCTTTGTCCAACTGCTGGCTGCCGGCGGCATCGATTGCGTCTTCCTGCGCCTTGCCGGCTTTACTCAAGCTGTCCGATCGAGCCTGGTCCCTATCCGCTAAAGCGGCGAGTTCCGGATTGCTTTGTTCCAGCTCATCGATTTCATCCAGCAGTTCATCCGCCTCGTCGAATTTGCCTTGCTGCATGAGTACGCCCACTTGCTGCGTGAGCGACATGTAACGGTTTGCGAGTTCCGGGTTCTTCTGCATGATGCGGTTGAACTCGGCATCTTCTGCGGACTCGCCGGCGGGGGCCGGTTGCGCGGTGGCTGCAAGCTGCTGCCGGGCCGAAACCGGGGCCATCATCGCGGCCTGCATGCGCTCGCCTTGCAGATCCCCATAGCGCTTTTGCAGGGACTCATCCACCGGCTTCAGCTCGGGGCCCTTGTGTTGAAAAAAAGCGGATTCGAGGTGACCGTATTTCCTGGACATCGCTTCCAGGTCTGCCACCTCGCGCTTGCCTGGCTCAGGCCCGTACCAGGCGACGCTTTGATGGAACAGGCCGAGGTGCTTGAATAGTGAATAGAACAGGTAGTCCTCCTGCCCTGGAATTCCCTCGCCGTAGGTGGCTGGCAGCGGCGTTTGACCCTTGACCGGCGGTGGTGCAAGGGCGTGCACGGAAACACCGGAGTAGATAAATCCGTTTGTCTTCCCCGCATCAGTGTCAATCTCGGCCCAGGCGCGCTCGGCGTATACCTGGAAGCCGTGTTTCCCATCCTCGCCCTGCAGCGGACGCATGGCACCGATGGACTTGTCGTAGAACGCCTTCACCTTGTCGATGGGGTCGCGGGCAAGAAAACACCACGGTCCGACCTGAAGGTTCGCATTGGCCGCCTCTTCGTTACTAATGGGTCTGCCTGCAAAGTCAGTCGATGACCTCCGACCCTGGCAATCCAGCGTCTTGATGTCGCCGAAAGTACCGATGTAGATCGCGGCGGCCTCCGCACCCTCGGCTGGAACGGCCGCCACGGCGCCAGGGTAAACAGGCGCTGCCAGATTACGAGTTTCCGCGGCGGAAACACTCGTTATGGCAAATACCGATACGACCGCTGTTATCGTCACCCAAAAAGCTGTCTCTGAACGCATCACAATTCTCCACACGCATCCGAATCCGCGCGGCCAGCCTTACGGTGGCGCTGCGCGCAATTAACACACACGCAAGGAAAGGTGATAGGCGATGCCCCGGCGGGACAGGCAGCTTTGCCCTTCCTTGGAACCTGCGATGCTTCGGCCTGTATGCGACCTGTTCTTATTCTTAATAAGAGTCTGAATTCAGCCCGACTCGCGACACTGAATTTACTCCGGTGCCGAGGCTTTGGGAATAGGGTTCAATCACCGCTAGTCAGTCGTTGCGTTCAACGGCGCCTTCATGATGACCTCGCGGTGCGGGTACGGGATCTTTATGCTGTTTTCCTTGAACGTATCCCAAAGTGCCAGCAAGACCTGGCCGCGAATATTGGTCAGGCCGTTCTGTGGATCGCGAATCCAGAACCTCAGGACGAAATCGAGCGATGAATCGCCGAAACCAGTCATCCAGCAAACCGGTTTCTGGTCCTGAACAATTCGCGAGACCGTGTTCGTCGCGTCGACGGAAAGATTGGTCACGACGTGTGGGTCCGAGTCGTAGGAAACGCCAAAAGGTACGTCCAGCCTCACCAGGTCATCCGAAAATGACCAGTTAATGACTTCGCGAGTGATGAAGTCCTCGTTCGGTATCAGATACTCGCGGCCGTCACGGGTGACCACCGACACGAATCGTGCACGAAGTTCGCGAATCCAGCCGAAGGTCTCACCGAGCGAAATCGTATCGCCCGGCTTTATTGACCGGTCCGCGAGAATGATGATGCCCGAAATGAAATTCGAGACCACTTTCTGCAGGCCGAAACCGATACCGACACCGATGGCACCCGAGAGAACCGTGAATACCGTAAGGTCGATTTCCAGGGCGGACATCGCGACCATGCCGGCCAGGATGACCAGGGAGATGCGCAGGATTTTGCCGACAAGCACGCGAAGCGACGGAGTCAGTTCTTCGAATCGCTGTACACGATGATCGAGGAAATTTCCGATGGTGTAAGCCAGCCAGAGCAGCAAGCCGAAAACTATGGTTCCGCGCAGAATCGACCAAAGCGATATCTGCAGTTGCCCGACGCCGATATTGGCGGCAAGCAGCAGTTCCCGGACGTCATCATTGATGCCGAGAATCGTGACGGCAACAAATGCCCAGCCGGCGGCAGCGAGGACATTTCGCAATGCGCGGCTGTTTATCGTGTGCGACAGCACCGAAATCGCAAGCCATGCCAGCGCCAGCAGGAGAACGTTGGACGTCAGTTGCTGTTTCTCGGGCCAGCCGACAATGCCGCTCGCCGTGTAGGCGCCGGCCGTCAGGAGCACGAAAAAGGCCCACTCTGTGCGTTCGATTACCGCATGCACGACCCGGCGAAATCCGGAAGTGCCTCCAAGGCCCTGGGCGCGTCGTTTGAGGCGCGGTTCGACCCACCACGATATGACAAAGGCAATCATCAGGAAGCTGACCAGCATCAGCAGCTGATAGATGATCGAGGGGTGACGCAGGTACTCGAGAATGCCTTGCACGGACTGATCGGCCAGAGCCAGTAGGTGTGCGATTTTTTCGTCCAAGTGTCCCGTGCCCCCGGCCTGTTAACGAATTTCGATCTGACGAATACCGTGCGGATCGGTCCGCGGCATTGTTTCAGATTTGTGGCGAATAAGCATCCACAGGCAAATGTCGGGCCTCGACGATAGAAACAGCCCTGGACACGGCTTCGTGTCGCGTAGTGACCCGGTGGGTTTCCTGCACGAGATCCAGGATGCCGAGCCGCGCCAGCAGTCTGGCAACGGCGAAATTCAGACCGACGATGATAACCTGCCGTTTGGCGCGTGCCGCGGATTGCATTATTTCCTCCAGTGCCAGTGCGGCACTGCCATCGACTTTCGGTACATCAAGCAGATCGATGATCAGAACTTCGTAGTCGCTGATACGCGACATTCGCCTCACCAGCTCATTGGCCGCACCGAAGCTCATCAGCCCGGAAAGGTGCAGGATCAGCGCTTTGCCGCCGCAGCGCTGGAACAGCGCGCGTTCTTCGTCGGTCAGCAGATGTTCGTTGTCGGCATGTGAGATCGTCCGGATCGACTCGATTTGCAGATCTGCGGTTTCTTTGACGAACAGCAGGCTGGCGAAGATCATGCCGGCAGCCACTGCCGTTATGACGTCTACGAACACCGTTAGCGCCAGCACGATAAGCATAGTGACGAGGTCGGCCCGTGGCGCGCGATGCATTCGCCGCAGGAATCGCCAGTCGATGACATCGATCCCAACCTTCAGCAAGATGCCGGCCAATGCCGCATGCGGGATATAAGCGACCAGCGGCCCCATCCCGAGGGCGATAAGGAGCAGGACGACGGCATGGAACATGCCTGACAGTGGGGTGCGACCACCGGCACGGATATTGCTCAGCGTGCGAATGGTGGCGCCAGCCCCCGGAATGCCGCCGAGCAGTCCGGAAACCAGGTTACCAATGCCCTGGCCGGTCAGCTCCCTGTCGGAATCGTGGAAGTCCCGGGTGACGTTATCGGCAACCAGCGAGGTCAGAAGGCTGTCGATGGAGCCCAGGCCGCCGATCACGGCGGCGAAGATCAGCATCTGGTTCAGGTCGGCGAAATCAAAGACCGGCATATGCAGAGTCGGAAGCGCTGTCGGGATTTCGCCTATGACCGGTGCGCCGGGCAGTATGGCGACGAGCGCCACTCCTGCGGCTATCGCCAGTACTGGCGGAGGCACGACTCGGGCTACGCGGAACGGCAGCAGCAGGCAGATGCCGAAACTGACGAGGCCTATGCTCACGGCGTGCCAGTTCGGATCGCTGAAATCGGCAGGCAGGACAGTAATGGCGTTGATAACGTTGCCGAGGGCCGGATAGCCGAGCAAGGGTGTGAGTTGCAGCACGATCAGTATGCAGCCGATCCCGTTCATGAAGCCGGAGATGACCGGGTACGGCATCAGATTTACGTAGCGTCCCAGCTTCAGGTAACCAAACAGTATCTGGAAGAGGCCGGCCATCATCACGATCGTGAAAGCCTGTGAGGGATTCGATCCGTAATGCGTGAATACCGTTGCGGCGACGATGGTCATCGGACCGGTCGGTCCGGAGATCTGGCTGGGCGTACCGCCGAACAGCGAGGCAAAAAAACCGACGCAGATCGCCCCGTACAATCCGGCCACAGGGCCGGCTCCGGAGGCAACGCCGAATGCCAGGGCAAGGGGAAGCGCGACGATCGCTGCAGTCAGTCCGCCGAACAGATCATTGCGCAGATTCGAAAAATTCAGGTGCCGGATCACTTTGCCAAGCCAATGTCTTTCTGTCGGTGTCCGAAGTCTGGCGACGGGGGCGATTCATGGCAATGATTTTCGAAACTGTTGAAATCGCGGCCCTCGAACGCAATTCTGGGCGTCAACACAGATTCCCGGTCGCCCGGTGCCACAGTCGGGTTCGAGTCGAAAATCGCACAGTGAGACATGTTTCACACTGCCGTAGAAAAACTTGTTGACAATCGTTTGTCTGTAAATATATTACCGCGCGAATAGGGCGGGCTAAATCCCGCACGACTCGACGGGCCGGGTCGGTTTTCGATTGCAGGTCGCCCAACTGCAGCGCTAAGGAATGAAATGAAAACCGCCAGAGTCGTCGCGGAAGAACCTCCGGGGAGCGCGGCCGAAAGTCGTCCTGCCCCTTCTGAACCCCCCCTATCCAAGAATATCCCTCCTGTTCGCCTCGCCCAGACCATCGCAAAACGCGAGCGGGCGAAATTTCGCGTTTCCGAGCGGTCGGCGGAGTTCCTGCGCCGCTGCTATCCGGACGCGACAGTCGAAGACTGGAACGACTGGCGATGGCAGAACCGAAACCGGGTTCGCACGCTTGCCGACCTGGAGAGGATGATCACGCTTTCCGACGAAGAGATTTCCGCAATTCGTCGCCATACCGGCGCGCTGCCGGTAGGCATAACACCATACTACGCCTCGCTGCTCGATCAGCGGGACGCGGGCCAGGCCCTGCGCCGAACGGTCGTGCCCGTGCTGGGCGAGTACGAGACAGGCCGCGGCGAGAACGAAGATCCGCTTGGCGAGGACTCGCACAGCCCGGTGCCGGGCCTGGTGCACCGCTACCCGGATCGCGTATTGCTGCTGGTCACGAATTTCTGTTCGGTCTACTGCCGTTACTGCACCCGGGCCCGCATGGTCGGTTCCGTCGGCGAGCGCAGCGTCAAGAAAACGGATATCGAGTTGGCGCTGGATTACATCGAGCGGACCCCGGTAGTTCGGGACGTACTGATTTCCGGTGGCGACCCCTTAAGTCTCGACGACGATCGGCTGGAATACATCCTGCGTCGCCTGCGAAAGATTCCGCATGTCGAGTTCATTCGCATAGGCAGTAAGCAGCCGGTGGTGCAACCAATGCGTATCACGCCGTCGTTGACACGCATCTTGAAGCGATATCACCCGCTTTGGATGAGCCTGCATTTCACGCACCCCGACGAGCTGACCCCGGAAGTGGCGGAAGCTTGCGGGCGATTGGCCGATGCCGGTATTCCGCTGGGCAGCCAGACCGTCCTGTTGAAGGAGGTGAACGATAGCGTCGACACCTTGAAACAACTGATGCACGGGCTGCTGAAGATCCGGGTGAAACCCTACTACCTGTATCAGTGTGATCCGATCTCGGGTTCTGCTCATTTCCGCACGCCGGTATCGAAGGGCGTCGAACTGATTCGTGGCTTGCGCGGGCATACAACGGGCTATGCGGTGCCGACCTTTGTTGTCGATGCGCCGAACGGCGGCGGCAAGATCCCGCTGGCACCGGACTATGTCGTTGGTTACGAGAATGGCGACCTGCTGTTGAACAGCTACGACGGCGGCACCTACCGCTATCCGGATAGTGGCACACCGGTTCAGGTTGCCACGGGAGAACGCTCATGAGCCCGTCAGAATTGCGTATAGGCCTGACGTACGACCTGCGCGATGCCTACCTCGAAGCCGGCTTCAGCGACATTGAAACGGCCGAGTTCGATCGCGCCGACACCATCGAGAGCATCGAGGCTGCGCTGGTCAAGCTGGGTTACCGGGTCGACCGTATCGGTCACGTCAAACAGCTTGCTGCAAGACTGGTCGCGGGAGACCGCTGGGACCTCGTGTTCAATATATGCGAGGGCATGCACGGAATCGGTCGCGAGGCGCAGGTGCCGGCGCTGCTGGACGCCTACCAGATACCCTACGTGTTCTCGGATACGCTGGCCTGTGCGCTCACGCTGCACAAAGGCATGACCAAGGATGTCGTTCGTGCCGCAGGCGTTGCTACGCCGGACTATGCGGTCGTGCACGATCTCGCATGTCTCAAGAACGTAAACCTGCCGTATCCCTTGTTCGCGAAGCCCATTGCAGAGGGCACCGGCAAAGGCATCAGCGCCAATTCGAAGATCACAAATGCGACAGAACTGCAGAACGTTTGCCGCAAGCTTCTGAAGGAATACAAGCAACCTGTTCTCGTCGAGCGATTTCTGCCGGGACGCGAGTTCACGGTTGGCATTCTGGGCACGGGCAGGAAAGCCGCTGCTTTGGCAACCCTCGAAATCGAGTTGTTGCCGGATGCGGATGCCGAGGTCTACTCCTACAACAACAAGGAAAATTGCGAGGAGCTGGTCAAGTACAAGTTGCTGCCCTCCGGCAAGCTCAGGCGGGAGGTCGAGTCGCTGGCCGTTCGCGCCTGGCGTGCACTCGGTTGCCGGGACGCCGGCCGAATCGATGTTCGGCTGGATGACCAGGGGCAGGTCAGTTTCATCGAAGTGAATCCGCTGGCCGGAATTCATCCGGAACATTCGGATCTTCCTATCATGGCAACCATGATCGGTGTTGAGTACACATCGCTTATCGGCCGCATCATGAATTCAGCCGTGCAGCGCTGCAGCACTCAGCAGCGAACCGCTTCGCTGGCAGCATAGTTGCACACTGACAGTTTCCCTATTAGGTCCACGCCATTGTCCGTCCTCGTGGTGCACGAGGCGATCGGGGCGGACGCGCGCCCGGACGAGTCAGACGCGCTGGTTCAGGTCGAGCAAGTATCGGCTGCGATGAAAAAGCTCGGCTGGCGGGTCAGCGTTCTGCCAACAGGGCTGGACCTTCAGTCGACGATTGCTGCTATTAGAATGCATGACGCTGGTTGTGTTTTTAACCTGGTAGAGGCCCTGGGCGGAGACGGCAGGTTGATTCACCTCCTGCCGGCGGCGCTGGGCGTGGCAAAAATCGCGTATACCGGCTCAGACGCCGATGCGATTTACACCAGCTCGCAAAAGTTGCTGGCGAAGAGTCTCATGCAGTTACATGCGATACCCACGCCTTCTTATTTCACGCGCAGCGACGTTTGCAACGATAGTGACAGCATCTGGATAGTCAAGTCGGTCTGGGAGCATGCGTCGTTCGGCATGGACGACGGCTGTGTCGTCAAGGGTACCGAAGCGGCGCACGCGAGAATGGCGGAAAGCGAGGCCGCACATGGCGGCGAATGGTTCGCGGAGAAATTTGTCGACGGGCGTGAATTCAACATTTCTGTTCTCGAGCAGGACGGGCAGCCCTACATCCTGCCGGTTGCAGAAATGACGTTCGTGGACTATCCGAAGGGCAAGCCCAGGATCGTCGGATATGCGGCGAAGTGGGACGAAAGTGCTCCGGAGTACTCGGCGACGCGCCGCGTGTTTCCTACTCTGGCGGACGGCGAGCGAAACCGGCTGAAATCCATAGTCGAGCAGTGCTGGAAAGTATTCGGGCTGCGTGGCTACGCACGGATTGACCTGCGGCTCGATTCGCACGGGGATCCATGGGTGCTGGAGATCAATGCCAATCCCTGCCTTTCTCAGGATGCGGGATTTGCTGCGGCGGCGCTGGAGGCCGGCATCCGCTTTGAAAAACTGATCGAACGGGTCGTACTGGCCGCACGGCGTCCCGCTTTACTGTCGTATCGCCGGACCGGATAATCGTTCGACGCCTGCACTTTCGCAGCGCTCTGGAAAATCATGTTTCGAATTCACAAAGTTTTCGACGTTACAACGCCGACGAACAAGCAGCTGCTGAGCCAGGTTCAGGCGATGCTCCGTGTGCAGTTCAATGACCTCAGTGAGAAGGACATTGCCAAACTGCCCTCGCAACTGGCCAATCCGCTCAAGTATCGATTTCGCTCGATTTTGCTGGTCGCAGAAGACGGTGATGCTACCGTGCGAGGGTTCGCGATGCTGCTGCACGCGCCGGATCTCGAGTTCAGTTATCTCGACTACGTTTGCGCCGGGCGCGGTGAGACCGGCGGTGGCATTGGCGGTGCATTGTATTCCCGGGTACGCGAGGAGGCTTTTCAACTCGGCGTGTGCGGTATTTTCCTGGAATGCCTGCCGGACGATCCGGCCTTGTCTCCCGACCCGGGAATTCGTAAACAGAACGTGGCAAGACTTCGCTTCTACGAGCGATACGGCGCTCGACCGATTGCGAACACAGCTTATGAAACGCCCCTGACTGAGAACGACACAGATCCACCGTACCTAGTATTCGATAATCTCGGCCAGGACGACAAGGTGCTGGAGCGCGAACAGGCGCGGAAGATCATCCGGGCGATTCTCGATCGCAAATATGCCAATGTCTGTTCACCCGAATACATCGAGAAGATCGTCAAATCGATCAAGGACAATCCGGTCAGGCTGCGTGAGCCTCGCTATATCAAGGAACCGGACAAGGCTGCAGAACATCGACCGCGACAGCGACGCATTGCACTGATAGTGAACGACAAGCACGCCATTCATCATGTCAACGATCGTGGTTACGTCGAGGCGCCGGTCCGAATCCAGTCGATTACCAAGGAACTGGATCGTACCCAGTTGTTCGAAACAATTCAGGCGCGAAAATTCGGTATCGGCGTAATCGAGCAGGTGCATAAACCCGAGTTCGTGCAGTTCCTGAAGCTCGCTTGCGAGAACGTACCGCCGGGAAAGTCCGTCTACCCGTACGTGTTTCCGGTGCGAAATCACTCGAGGCCGCCGAAAGAACTGCCGCTTCGCGCCGGTTACTATTGCATCGACACGTTTACCCCGTTGAATGCGAATGCATACAAGGCAGCGCGTCGCTCCGTGGACTGCGCAATGACTGGCGCCGATTGCCTGCTGGACGGCAATCGTGCCGCGTATGCCCTGGTCAGGCCGCCAGGACACCATGCCGAACACGAAGCATTTGGCGGATTCTGTTACTTCAATTCATCCGCAATTGCCGCACATCACCTGAGTCAGCATGGTCGGGTTGTATTGCTGGACATCGACTACCATCACGGCAACGGCGCACAGGACATCTTCTACAAGAGAAAGGACGTTTTCACGATTTCCCTGCATGGCCATCCCCGCTACAGCTACCCGTACTTTTCAGGGTTTGACGACGAAAAGGGCGAAGACGAGGGTAAGGGGTTCAACCTGAATTACCCGCTTCAGGAAAATCTTGACGGACCGCAGTACCGAAAGGTTCTCGCAGAAGCGCTGACGAAACTTCAAAAGTTCAAGCCCCAGTTTCTGGTATTGGCACTTGGGCTCGACACAGCGAAAGGTGATCCGACAGGTTCGTTCCGCCTGATGACGAAGGACTTTCGTGAAAACGGCCGCATGATCGGCGCACTCGGATTGCCCACGTTGGTTGTGCAGGAAGGTGGTTACAAGACGCAGACACTGGGTGTCAATGCGCGCCATTTTTTCACCGGTCTGTGGGAAGGCATGCCGGGCACGCCCGCCGTGGCTCCGGCCAGGAAAAGCAAACAAAAATGAAGTGGCGCACGGCCGTACGCGAAAGCGATTCTGCGGCCGTGCGCGAGTTGGTTGCCGCGACCGGTTTCTTTACCGATGAAGAAGTGGAGGTCGCTGTCGAACTGGTCGATGAGACTCTCGCGAATGGCAAGTCCAGCGGCTACGAGTTCGTGTTTGCGGACGCTCCGGACGATTCGGGGAGACTGCTAGGTTATACGTGCTTCGGTGCCATTCCGATGACAGTATCCAGTTGCGACCTGTACTGGATCGCCGTTGCGCCCGGCAAGCAACGCAGCGGGCTTGGCGGCCAACTGATTCGCGAATCGGAGCGACTTGCCAAAGGGCTGGGCACGACACAGATGTTCGTCGATACCGCCGGACGTGAAAAGTATGCGCCGACTCGGGCTTTCTATGAGCGCTGCGGCTACCGGAAGGCGGCCGTGCTCGATGACTTCTACGCGCCGGGCGATGCCAAGGTCATTTACGCTAAAACGCTTTGATTTTCGAAATTTCGGGTCGCCTGCAATGCAGGCTCCTACTGTCCAAGCCCACACGTCTCGATAATACTGCTGTAGGAGCCTGCATTGCAGGCGACCGCCGAAACTATTCCTTGTCGCCCGCGGAACGATCGCCTTTTGATCCGACGATGTCGAATACCAGTCCCGCCAGCGCGTTCATTCTGGTAACGCGAAAGATTACCTGGCGCAAAGAGATCTCGCGGACTGCCCGAACCTCGCGAAGCTTGGGCGTCAATAACGCGACCACGGCCGCACGCGCGATGGTCGACACGACAAATACGCCATACAGCGGACTCAGCCAGCTGTAGCTATGGCCGAAAAGGGTCAGTTCCGTTGGCATGACCGTTCCAAGATAACCGCCGAGCACGGCGCCGGTGAAGATGCCAACGCTCGCCAGCACATTGTGCACGGCAAGATAGGTGGCGCGACGGTTCGGGCTGATCAGGTCGTAGATAAAATTGCTGGCGCTAAGGCTGAAGCCCGCCCAGGAAAATCCACTGAGAGCCTGGATTGCAATCAGGTACCAGATATTGCTCGAGAACGTCCACAGTAGCGGCATGACCGGTATGAACAGGCCGGTGACGACAAGAATACGACGATTGCCAAACACGTCGCTGATCCGTCCCCATTGGGACAGGGTCAGGAACTGCGCGAGGATGGCGGTTCCGGTGTTCACAGTAAACGCAAGGTAGGAGAACTCCAGATCGCGCAACATGTAAACAGTAAAGAACGGTGATGCGATCGCGACCGAGAATTGCATCAGGGCGAAAAAAAGAGAGAACCGCACAGCGTTCGAATCGCGTATTCGTTCCCACCAGTCACGCCCGCTCGGAAACTCCAGCGCGGCAACATGACCGGACGGATCGTGCATTCGTGAAAGGTGATAGATCGAAACCAGACGCGCGACAATCGCCGTGCTGAACAGCACAATGAAACCGTAAAGCGTCTTGCTGTCCTCAGTGAAGAAATGCAGCAACAGGCCGCCGGTCATCAGCGATGCAAACGTCATGGCCGTGATCAGGCGGGTGCGCTGGGCAAAGAAGCGGCCACGCTTGCGCGGCGGTACGATATCGCCAAGCAGGCTGCTCCATTGCGGTGTCGTCAGGTGGGCGCCTCCGTGATAAAGCACGACAGAGGCGATCAATAGCGGCACCGCGTGTTCCGGCAGCAACAAGGGCAGCCAGAGAATCGGAATCCAGGCAAAGGCCTGAATGCTGGCACCTGCAATGATGATCGCCTTGCGGCGGCCCGTAACGCGGCCGAGCCATGCGGACAGCAGTTGCACCAGCGATGCCAGCATCGGCGGCAGCGATGCGAGCAGCCCGATCTGTGGTGTGCTGGCTTTCAGAAACAGCGCAAAGGCAGACAGGTAGGTTTCGCCGATCCCGGTCATCGTCGCGAATGCGGTCGCGTCTTTCAGCGAGTGCTGCAGCGATCGTTCGGTAACGGGGTCGTTCGAAAAAACTGGCATTACGTGCGGTAGTCTGGTCCGGTTGGGGGCGACAATGATCGGGCAAAGCTGTGCCTAAATCCATCGGCTGCGCCACACTTTGATCTGTACTCTGTCAACTTTCCCTGAGGTATCCCCAGGAGTGCAGCTTGTCATGGTCCTCGAACCAGCGATCGCCGATGTCTTTTCGGTAATACATGTTGGGAATCAGAATGTTCTTGACCCGCTGGTAGGCTTGGGCCTGCGCCTGTTTTACCGAAATGCCCTGGCCGGTAACTATCAATACGACGCCGGTGTGTCCGGTGATGAGCCATTCGCCCTTGACCAGCTTGACGTCCTCGATGTGAATCCCGTCAAAGTTGGGCTTGCGAAAAATGACCACCCGGTCTTTTGAATTGGCCTCGAAAGTCTTTGGATCGTTGTAAGGAAAGGGCGGAACCACGACGCGAAGACCGATCTGGAAACCCTTCTTCGTCTTGAAATCTTTCAGCGACCCATCTGCCATGCCGAGAAGAAACTCGCCGATCGGCATCGACAGGCCCTCTGCCTGGATGCTGATGCTGGGGTAGCCGAAGCGGGCCGTGAACTCCAGCGGATAAATGCCCTGTCCGTTGACGATACAGTTGACGTCAATGTAGCCGACGTATTTTTCCTCGGCCAGGCGATCGCGCAGTTTCGCGAGCGTAGCTGTGTATATCCGGTTCGGCCCGCTCCAGTACATGCAGGTGCCCATCTCGCCGGTTGCCGGGCCGATATCGCCGGGAAAGAGCGGTTTGTGTTCGAAGTTGACGTTGATCGGCATCATGAAGTCGCTGCCGTTGAAAAATGCGCCGACCGCTACCTCTACACCACGCACGCGCCGCTGCAGCTGGAATATTTTTACGGTATCCGCGTACACGGCCTTGTAGGACTGCAACACGTGCACAACATCCTTGCCATCGTCTTCCTGTCCGACAAACAACAGCCGCTTGATGTTCTGTGCCTCGCCACTCGGCTTGATTACGTACGGTGCCGGGTTATTGCTGACATAGTCTATCGCGGTGTCGAAATCGCTGAATTCCTGGAACGGGATGATCGAAACACCGTGACGCTTGAGTTCCTGCTGGCCGAACGTCCGGTCGTCCTCGAGCCTGTCTGTATACGGTGTGCCGCCGACGACGCGCTTGCCGGCATCGCGCAACTTCTTGGCTTTCTCGCCCTGGCCGAGAACGTCGTCGAATATGATGATATCGGCCCAGTCGACATGAGACTCCCAGTCATCGACCTTGGGCACGAAACCATCGCCGATGGAGCGCTCGGTTTCGTTTTCGATGTAATACCGGACTTTTTGCCCTTCCTTGACGACCTGCCAGGCGATGTCGCTGATCAGTGCGTCTATCGATACGAACAGGAATTTCTTGGTCTGACTGGCCAGGGCGTTCTCCGCGATTTCAGAATTACCGGAACTGCGGTCCTAAAGATACCAGTCTTTTCGCAGGCCGGCTCTGCACTTGCCAGTCGCGCAATGGAATCGAATGGAAGCGGGGGCTCGCTGCGAGCCCCCGGTCAGTCGCCTATTTCTGTAATCCGAGCAATATTGCTGTGCTGCCGTTGTCGACAACGAACACCATCGCATCGTTTTGCGATATCAGGTCGAAGATCGATATGAGCCCACTGTAGTCCCCTGCAATTCCGCAGCCCGAAATCGTGCTTTGGACTGCATACAGATCAAATCGCGAATCGATGATGGAAATCTGGCCATTGGACACGCAGCCTTGCATGTTTTGCCCGTCGAACGAACCCGAGTTCTGTATCGTGAACGTGACGTCCGGGTTTCCGAGATCGTCGTAGGCTGTCCACATGCCGCTCAGCAGAGATAACGACGAATCGCGCTCGTAGAAATCGTCATAGTACAGGTCGAACGTGCCGGACTCCGTCGCTGTCGTGCTCCATGCGCCGGACATCGTATTTCGCTGTGCGACGGTCGCCGCGATGCTCAGGTCGCCGACCGTGGAACCATCCGGCCAGATTCCGCCGGGACTGGCGAATGCCTTGCCATCTCCTGTAAGGCTCGTGCCGGCGACCGTGACCAGGGCGCTCATCTGGGTCAATGTGTCGGCCGAGATCAGCCGGAGTCGACCGTCCTCACTGACCATGCCTATGACATCTTCGCTGCCCATGGCAGCATCAAAGGTCATCGTGCCGAACCAGAGTCCGCCCGGCAGTTGATCGACCGGTGGTGGCGTCACAACAACCGGTGGTGTAGCCGGCGCGTCGGAGCCGCCACCGCACGCCGCAAGGACGGACATCAGGCCAGCACAGGCCAATACTTTGAATTTGTTCATGTGTAACTCTCCCTGTGAAATTTCCGATTGACCAGCCCCTGAAAATGGCGCTGCGTCGACGCTTGCAGATTGCGGGAGAATTCGGCCTGGCTCCTGACGGCCAGGCGAGGATTGCTGATGATTTGCTGATGAAAGCCGGAATTGTGTGAACGGCCGGCCGGAAACCGGTCAAAATGCCCGGGACGTTCGAATCAGGCCACGGACTATGATTTTCAAGCCGCTTCCGCTGCTACTGCTTTTTGGTTTGCTGACAACTGTTGACGCACGGGCGTTCGAGATCCGCTCGCTGGAAACGAAGCGCGTCGACAAGCGATTTACCATCAGCCTGACCGCCCGGCTCGAGCGTCCCGTAGACGTCGTTTACGGGCGCCTAACCAGCTACGATCAGCTGAGCCAGCTTTCCGCTTCGATCGAGGAAAGCCGGCAATTGAAGGCGGATGAAGCCGGCGAAGTTATTGTCTACACGCGGGTGCGTCCCTGCGTATTGTTTGTCTGCAAGACGGTACGAATATTCGAGACCATCAGTTATCCGGCGCAGTACCAGATCGTCGCTACTGTCATTCCTGCCAGGAGCGAGTTGGCTTACGGCAGCGCGCACTGGACGCTGATGGCGGAAGGCGACGGTACCTTGCTGAACTACGAGTCCGAAATCGAACCGGGCTTCGACATGTTTCCACTTATCGGGCCTGCTGCCGCCAGCTACAGCATGAAAAAGCAGGCAAAGGAATTCCTCAAGGGCCTCGAGCAGTAACAGCAAACAGGAAAAGAAAAAAGGAACAAAAAAGGGGCCGGATACATTTTCGAGCACGAAAAATGTATCCGGCCCCTTTTTTTACTTGCTGATGCGTTCCTGTACTTCGTCGAACAATGCCTGGCGCAATCCCAGCAATTGGAATATCTCGACGATCGTAAAAAAAGGAGCCGCAATATTGGCTTGGATCGGATGCTTGATAACCACCGGTGCGGACTTTTCCACGGCGTGG
>Ga0224510_10000306_pt1 | contig 40158 bp, 30 predicted proteins | sample SF_May12_sed_USG_FD_170161 | JGI IMG/M metagenome (GOLD analysis project Ga0224510, IMG submission 170161) | Sediment microbial communities from San Francisco Bay, California, United States - SF_May12_sed_USGS_4_1 | ecosystem: Environmental > Aquatic > Marine > Sediment | place: USA: California... | reverse complement strand
CGACAGTAGATTACCTGCACTGCAAAAGCCTCGTTGAGTTCCCAGAGACCGATGTCGCTCATTTTCAGGCCATTGCGCCTGAGCAGCTTGGGGACGGCGTAAACAGGACCGATGCCCATCTCGTCGGGCTCGCAGCCGGCCACCGCGGTGCCGCGATAAATGCCGAGCGGTTCAATGCCGCGCTTCGCCGCGACCGAGGCTTCCATGAGCACTGCCGACGAGGCGCCGTCGGACAACTGGCTCGCATTGCCGGCCGTGATCACACCGTGGTCGCGAACCGGCTTGAGTGCCAGAAGGCCCTCAAGCGTCGTCGATGGCCGGTTGCCCTCGTCCTGCTCGAGTAACACATCCTTAAAGGAAACTTCCTTCGTCTCCTTGTCCATCACCGCCATCGACGCTGCCAGCGGCACAATCTCGGCGGCGAACCGGCCAGCTGCCTGTGCCGCCGCCGTGCGTTGCTGGCTTTGCAGCGCATATTCGTCCTGCGCTTCGCGGCTGATGGCATAGCGTTTGGCAACTACTTCCGCCGTATCGATCATGGCCATGTAGGTGTGTGCGTGCAGCGCCACCACTCGCGGGTCGATGGCACGGTAGGTGTTCATGTGTTCATTCTGCACCAGGCTGATCGACTCGAAGCCGCCGCCGACGACAATATCCATGCCGTCGGCAAGGATTGCCTTGGCGGCAATACCAATCGCCATCATGCCGGATGAGCACTGCCGGTCGACCGTCATGCCCGCGACGCTCACCGGCAACCCGGCCGCAAGCAGCGCCTGGCGCGCCACGTTCTTGCCCTGCGTGCCCTGTGGCATCGCGCAGCCCATGATGACGTCGTCAATCTCCGAGGTGTAGACGCCTGCGCGCTCGACCGCGTGCCGGATCGCATGCCCGCCCAGCGTTGGCGCTTCTGTGTTGTTGAATGCGCCGCGATAGGCTTTGCCGATCGGCGTGCGGGCAGTGGCAATAATGACGGCTTCTCTCATGGTTTGATCCCTGTTTTTGCGGCGCTCAGGGCCGCGAGTTTGCTGGCCTGTTCGAAGCCGCTGGCAAAAATTTGCATATTGTCGTGATTGGTAATGTCATGCCAGGCCGCAGCCACGCCCTCGGCGCTCAATTTGTCCGGCAGCAAACTCACGCCAGTTGTTTCGAAGCCTTGGTAGATCGCAAACGCGCCACCTCCCGCCGCCAGCACGACCCGGCTTGGTGCATCGCGGCTGACCAGGAATATTACGCCCGGGCTGACCGACGCCGGCGTCAGCAAATCGAAAACCGCCGCTGGCAACAGGCCATCGGTCATCGCTGTGCCCGCTGCCGGCGCGAGGCAGTTTACGCGTATGTCGTACTTTGCGCCTTCGAGATGCAAGGTATGCATCAGTCCGACCAGTGCCATCTTCGCCGCGCCGTAATTCGCCTGCCCGAAGTTGCCATAAAGCCCGCTGCTCGAGGTAGTAAAGATGATGCGCCCATAGGATTGTGCGCGCATGATGTCCCAGACAGCCTTGCTGCAGTTGGCGCTGCCCATGAGGTGCACGTCGACAACCTGTCGAAAGTCATGCATCGACATTTTCTGGAAACTCTTGTCGCGCAGGATTCCGGCGTTGTTGATGAGAATATCAACGCGGCCCCAGTTCTGTATTGCGCGCTCGACCATTGCGGCAACCTGCGAAAAGTCGGTGACATCGGCCAGATCTGCGATTGCCTGGCCACCGGCCGCATGAATTTCAGCAACCACCGCGGGTGCATCGCTGAGGTCATTGACGACGACAGAGGCGCCACGTTCCGCGAGCGCCAGCGCGTGGGCACGACCGAGTCCGCGACCGGCACCGGTTACAATGGCCACCTGGCCCTTCAAACTGATCGTCACAGCGGCTCCTTGCCGATGATTGGCTGGCACTACAATATACAAGAATCAGATTTCGTTCGATTGCGAAGGAGTTACGGTGGGTCAAGCAAACAGGGTTCAGCTCGGCACGCTTAAGGTGGATGCCGCATTGCACGCTTTTATCGGCGACGAGTTGCTGCCCGCTACCGGCATCGACGCAGTGCGCTTCTGGACCGGGCTCGAAGCGATCATTGACGAGCTGACGCCAATCAATCGTGAGCTGCTGCGCAAACGCGATGCCTTGCAGGGCGAAATTGACCGCTGGCACAAGCAGCACGCTGGCGCGTCAATCGACCATGCCGAGTACACGCGCTTTCTGCGCCAGATCGGCTACCTCGAAGAACCGGCCGGGCCCTTCAAGATCACCACCGCGGGCGTGGATGCGGAAATTGCCAGCATCGCCGGCCCGCAGCTGGTTGTGCCGGTCAGCAATGCGCGATTTGCGTTGAACGCAGCGAATGCGAGATGGGGCAGTCTGTATGACGCGCTTTACGGCACCGACGTGATTGCGGAGCACGATGGTTGCGAGCGGGGTGCGGGCTATAACCCGCGGCGTGGTGCGGCGGTAATCTCGGCTGCTGCGGCATTTCTGGATCGGGTTATCCCGCTGCGCTGCGGAACGCATGCAAAGCCCGATGCTGCGGCGTATCGCGATGCACCCGGCTTCGTCGGCTACAGCGTGCAGGGATCGCGCACGTCCTACCTGTTTCGCCACCACAATCTGCACATCGAAATCCAGACCGACCCGGCGCACGTCATCGGCCGCGGCGCGCCCGGCAATGTCAGCGATGTGGTGCTCGAGTCCGCCATTACTACCATCCAGGACTGCGAGGATTCGGTGGCCGCGGTCGATGCGGCAGACAAGATCCTTGTGTATCGCAACTGGCTCGGTCTGATGCAGGGCACGCTGAGTGCGGAATTCGCGAAAGCAGGCACATCAGTAACGCGCGAGTTGAATCGCGATCGCCACTACACGACGGCTGACGGTCGCGCACTGGTATTAAGCGGCCGCAGCTTGTTGCTGGTACGCAATGTCGGCCACCTGATGCAGACCGACGCTATCCTTGATCACAACGGTGACGAGGTTTTCGAGGGTATTCTCGATGCGGTCATTACCGTAGCCTGTGCAATCGCCAATACGCAGCAGACCGACAGGTTGCCAAACAGTCGCAGTGGCAGTGTTTATATTGTGAAGCCGAAAATGCACGGCTCGGCCGAGGTCGCATATACCAACACGCTGTTCGCGCGTGTCGAGCAACTGCTGGGGCTGGCACACAACACCATCAAGGTCGGCGTCATGGACGAGGAACGCCGTACGACTGTCAACCTGCCGAACTGTATTCGTGCGGTGGCCGAGCGGCTGGTATTCATTAATACCGGGTTTCTCGATCGAACCGGCGACGAGATTCACACCAGCATGTACGCCGGTGCCGTGCTGCCGAAGGAATCGATCAAGACACAGCCGTGGATCAAGGCTTACGAAGACTGGAACGTCGATGTGGGAATTCGTTGCGGCCTCCCCGGGCGGGCGCAGATTGGCAAGGGCATGTGGCCGAAGCCCGATGAAATGCGGCAGATGATGGACAGCAAGCAGGCGCACCCGGAGGCCGGAGCGAATTGCGCCTGGGTGCCATCGCCGACGGCCGCGACGCTGCACGCGATGCACTACCATTACGTCGATGTGCAACAACGGCAGCAACAACTGGCGTCGCGCGAACTTGCGAGCCTCGACGACATCCTGAGGCCGCCGCTGGGTGATCCGGCCAGACTCGACGCGCCGACGATCCAGCGCGAACTCGATAACAACGCGCAAGGCATCCTGGGTTACGTCGTGCGCTGGATCGACCAGGGTGTCGGTTGCTCGAAGGTGCCCGACATTGCCAACGTGGGGCTCATGGAGGACCGTGCGACGCTCAGGATTTCGAGCCAGCATATCGCGAACTGGTTGCTGCACGGCGTGATCACCGAACAGCAGGTCATGCAAACCTTGCGGCGCATGGCGGCCGTGGTTGACCGGCAGAATGCCAACGATCCGGCCTATGTACGCATGAGTGATGACTTCGCACACAGCATCGCCTTTGCTGCGGCCTGTGACCTGGTATTTAAAGGCGCTGCACAGCCGAATGGCTATACCGAGCCGTTGCTGCATGCGCATCGGCGCCGCCGCAAGGCGCAGCTGCAGTGCGCCTGAGCGGCGCAATTCTATTTTTTTGCCTGTCACTGACCGCGACAGCGGACACGGTGACGGTCGCGGTGGCGAGTAATTTTCGCAGCACCGCGGAACTTATCGCGGCGGAGTTCACGACCCAAACCGGGCATGCAGTTCGCCTCAGCACGGCGTCCACCGGCAAACTGCACGCGCAGATCCTGCACGGTGCGCCCTTTGACGTGTTACTGGCCGCGGACGCGGACAGCCCCCGCCTGCTGGATGAGTCCGGCGCCGGGGTGGCGGGTACGCGTTTCACTTACGCCATCGGAATCCTGGTGCTCTGGTCCGCCGCTGCTGACGCTGCCAATTGCCGTAGCGACCTGGACAAATCCGGACAATTCCGGGTCGCAATTGCCAATCCCCTGACGGCGCCGTACGGGCGTGCCGCCGAGACGTTTCTGCGCAGTGCCGGTCTCTGGGAATCGTTGACGCCGCAACTCGTGTACGGCGAAAACGTAGCACAGGCGCTGCATTTTGCAGTCAGCGGCAATGCCCGCTATGCGCTGGTGGCGAAATCGCAAACGCTGGATGCTACGTTGCCGTCGGCGACCTGTGCCTGGCAGGTGCCGGCCGACGCGCACGCGCCACTGCTACAGCAGGCGATCCTGCTGCAACATGCGGCGGGCAATACGGCCGCGAAAGACTTTCTGTCCTTCCTGCAGGGCGAGATTGCGCGTGACACAATTCGCCGTTCAGGATACGGAGTCCCCTAGATGGATCTCGGGCCCTTATGGCTCTCGGTGCAGCTGGCAAGCATTACGATGCTGCTGTTGCTGCTGATTGGTACGCCGCTCGGCTGGTGGCTGGCGCGCACGCGGTCGCGCCTGCGGCCTGTGCTGCAGGCAATCGTTGCCTTGCCGATTGTCCTGCCACCGACGGTACTGGGTTTCTACTTGTTGATCCTGCTCGGACCGGCCGGCTCGCTGGGCGAATGGTGGTTCCGGCTGAGCGGCGAGTCGCTGACGTTTTCGTTTGCGGGGCTGGTGATCGCTTCCTGTATCTACAGCCTGCCATTTGCGGTGCAGCCGATCATGAGTGCATTCGAGGCGGTCAGGCAAAGCGACCTCGAAGCAGCCTGGACCCTGGGTGCCGATCGACGCGATGCGTTTTTCTCCATCGCGCTGCCGCAGTCGCTACGCGGCTACCTGAATGCCGCGATCCTGAGTTTCGCGCACACACTGGGGGAGTTCGGCGTGGTGCTCATGGTCGGCGGCAATATTCCCGGCGAAACCCGCGTTATCTCGATCGCCATCTACGACCAGGTCGAATCGCTGCAGTACGCGGCGGCACACCAGCTCTCGGCAATACTGCTGGTATTCGCGTTCGCAGTGCTGTTGGCGATGTTTGCGCTCAACCGGCAATGGCGGCAGCAATGAGTTCGGTCGGTGAAATAGCACTTCGCTATCAGCTGCAGCGCGGCGACTTCTCGCTTCAGGTCGCACTGCAATTACCGCTGTCCGGCATTACCGGGATTTTCGGCGCATCCGGCGCGGGCAAAACCACGCTGTTGCGCTGTATTGCGGGGCTTGAGGAAGCGCCGGGCAGTGAGTTGTTGGTCGCCGGTGAACGTTGGCAGGATGCGATTTCTTCGCGGCCTGCGCACGCACGCGAGATCGGTTACGTATTCCAGGAGCCGCGGCTATTCAGTCATCTTGATGTGCGTGCCAACATTGAATATGGCATGCGCCGCAGCCCCAGGCGCGAAGCGGCCGAATTCGCGGCCGTGATTGCGCTGCTGGGGATCGATAAGCTGCTCGATCGCAAGCCGGCAGAGTTGTCAGGCGGTGAGGCACAGCGCGTCGCTATCGCGCGTGCCTTGATGCGCGCACCGCGCTTTGTGCTCATGGACGAACCGCTGGCGTCACTCGATGCTGCACGCAAGAGCGAGATCCTGCCGTACCTCGAACGCCTGCATGCAGAGTCGTCAATACCTATTTTCTATGTCAGTCACAACATTGATGAGATCTGTTGCCTGTGCGATCACCTCGTGGTCCTGGACAACGGGCACGTCGCGGCAAGTGGGGAACTACAGTCAGTACTTGTACGGATGGATTTGCCGCAAGTCATGGGTGACGCTGCCGGCTCAATACTTGATGGCAGGATCGCGAACTTCGATGCCAACTACAGTCTAAGCCTGCTGACATTTGCAGGTGGCGAGCTATGGCTGCCGGGCCAGCTGGGCAATATCGGCGACCGCTACCGATTACGTATACGCGCCAACGACGTCAGCCTGAGCCGCAAGCGGCCGCGGGATACGACAGTGCTGAACCTGCTTGATGTTGTGATTGAAGCGGTGCAAGATGCGCCGCCCGCGACGCAGCTGGTGAGGTTATTGGCCGGGCAGCAGCGCCTGGTCGCCCGGATTACGCGTCGTTCGCGGGAAGAATTGAATTTGCAACCCGGTGACAGAGTGGTTGCGCAGGTTAAGGCGGTTGCTGTTCGGCGACCAGAACTTGGAGAGTAAGAAATGAAGAGAGTTTGTATTCTGATTGCCGGCCTGGTGTTGTCGGCAAGCGCAGCAGCACAGCAGAGTAACCGGGAAGGCATGTGGGAGTTTGGCCTGCTGCTCAACAACCTGTCGTCGGAATCCCTGAGCAGCAGCGACGGCGCATCCATCGACATCGACAGTTCCACCGGTTATGGCTTTTCGGTGGGCTATAACTTCACTGAGCGGCTGGCCCTGTCGGGCGAATTCAGCTGGAACAGCCCGGACTATGATGCGGTGTTGATCAGCGATGATCTGGCCAACACGCCGGTTGAAATCAGCCACGAGCTGGACGTCTACTCGCTGTTCTTCAAGGGCACGTTCAATTTCATTGAAGGCCCGTTCACGCCGTACGTTGAGGCGAGCTTTGGCTGGACCGAGGTTGACTCCAACGTCGCGGACAGCCCGCCGGTCACGGGTTGCTGGTGGGATCCGTGGTGGGGTTATGTCTGCGAAACCTTTTACAGCACCTACTCGAAAACGCAGCAGTCCTATGGTGCGGCGGCCGGCCTGCGATTCGATTTCAGGAATCGCATGTCCCTCAAGGGTAGCTACGGCATCCAGGAAACCGAGGCCAGCAAGGCAAGCGGCGACGCGAGTCTCGAGGTTATTCGCGTAGAGCTCTCCTGGTTGTTCTAGGCAGCCGAAGGCGGCGAAATATTGATGAGTTAGTGCTACTATCGTGGCGCACTTGAAATAGCTATGCATAATAAATTCAACGAGTTACATATTGTTTCGTAAATAAATGCGTGTGCAGCGCGGGGGGCATTTAAATGAATATCAAAGTATTGGCGCCAACGGCATGGGTTTGCGGGCTGGCCCTGTTTGCCCAGGCGGGCCAGGCCGCGGTGCTTGAAGAGATCACCGTCACAGCCACCAAACGGGCAACAGGAATACAGGACGTACCAATCAGCATAAGCGCCGTGACCGGCACAGAGCTTGAGAATGCTGGTATTGAAGACTTCGACGATCTGGTTGCTGCAGTACCGTCCTTGTCGATGAAGTCGTCAGGGCCTGGCCGAACGCAGCTCAATATCCGTGGTATTGCTGCGGCGACCGGTTTTGCGCCAACCGTAAGCTACTACATCGATGAAATGCCGATTTCGACGATTTCCTCCGGCTCTTCGACGTCGTTCGCGCAGACCGTAATTAGCCCGAAAATGTTCGACCTGGACAGGGTTGAGGTTCTGCGTGGACCGCAGGGCACATTGTTTGGATCGAGCGCGATGGGAGGCACGGTGCGCCTGATTACGAATCAGCCGAGTCTCGACGGTTTTGAGGCCAAGGTGGCCGGTGAAGTATCGTCGACCACGGACGGTGGCACGAATTTCGGTCTCAACGGTATGGCGAACCTGGTGCTCGGTGACAACGCTGCATTGCGACTGGTTGCATCGAATACGGACCGGGATGGTTATATCGATCGCGTTTTTGATGACGGCGCTGGCAACAGCGGCAGGGTCTCGGACGTCGACTCGGAAGAAACCAGTTCCTTGCGTGCGTCGTTACGCTTTAACGTCACCGACACTTTCTATGTGCAGCCGACTTACTTTTATCAAAAGATGGAGATGGGCGGGAAGCCGAATTTCGATGGTCCCGACAGCGATCCATTGAACCAGTATCGAAGATTCGATGCTGCGGAACCGTTTGACGATGAGTTTACGATGGCCAGTCTCACGGCCAACAATGACTTCGACAGTTTCAGCGTAATGTTCAATTACTCGAAGCTTGATCGCGAATTCGTCAATGTGGAAGACATGACTGATGCAATTGATTTTCTCGGTATACCACAGATATTCGATTATGGACTGGCGCCAGAAGCCAACTATGTCGATGAGTGGATCGATCTCGACGACGAGACCATCGAGCTTCGTGTCACGTCCAACACGGACTCCGATTTGCAGTGGCTGCTTGGGTATTACAGCAAAGACGCTTCGTCGACGGCGAACTACCGCATGCAGCGGGGCTTCGAATTCGTGACCGATCTTGGCGTTGCCAACACCAGGGACGTAAGCGATTACCAGGAGGATGCGTTCTTCGGAGAAGCAAGCCTTGAATTTGCTGAGGATTTCGAATTCACGCTCGGTTTGCGTTCTCTCGATTACGATTTCGCGCAGATGAAGGAAGACTGGGGCTATGTTTACGATCCGGGTGCAGGTGGATTGCCGGAGGATCAGGCCAGCACACTCGACGTTTCGGCGTCGGATTCGGAAACGCATTACCGGGCGACGCTGGCCTGGAATGTTCTCGATTCGACCCAGTTGTACCTGACATCGTCAGATGCAACTCGCCCGGGCGGCGGCAATCGCTCGATTCCGCGCAGCACAAATCCGGCTGACGGCAATGCCTACGCCTGCGACCAGGAACTGACGGCATTAGGAATTGTGGGCAACCCGACGTCCTACGGCGGGGATTCGGTCGAAAACCTTGAGCTTGGCATCAAGGCTGAGCCAACCGATGCGCTACGATTCAATGCTGCGATTTATCGGCTCGATTGGACCGACATTCAGCAGCGTGTGAGCACGACCGGTGCCTGCGGATTCAACTTTACGGCCAATCTCGGCAAGGCGGAATCGACCGGTATTGAAGCTGAATTCGTTGCCGCAGTGTCTGACCAGCTCACGCTCAGCGCCGGCATCGGCTACACGAAATCGGAGCTGAAGGAGACGATTTCGCAGCTGGGAATTACCAGCGGTGATCTGCTGCCGGACGTTCCGGAGTTGTCAGTGAGCGCCAATATGGACTGGACACGGCCTTTGGGGTCGGGCGAACTGTATTTCCTGGGCAGTGTTAACTACGTCGACGAAACCCTGGAAATTTTCGGCAGTGCCAGCAAGGACGTTTCCAGCTGCTGCACGATCGATTCCAGCAATGTTCGGCCTAGTTATACATTACTTAATCTGCGGGTCGGCTTTATCAGCGACAGCAACTGGAGAGCCTCGGTATTTATCGACAACGCGACCGATGAGGAGGCTTACTTCTCGTACAACGACGCAATTGTTGTCAATGTGCCGGGATTTGACCGGACGGCACGTAATCGACCAAGAACCATAGGCGTTGCAGCCCAGTTCGATTTCTAGGTAACTGACCGGTTCACCAAAGGGCGCACAGAGTGCGCCCTTTTCTTTTCAAAATCGCGGTGTGGCAATCGCTGTCCGTTGCACTTTGGAGCACCCGTATAATTTTTCCGATTCGCTAAAAAGCGCGTAATGCGGCAGAATTATCAGCTACAAAGAACAAGCATAAAGATCGGGCACGCAGGGATTCCTCCGCATGACAATGTCACCGCTCACGTACATCCAGGTTGCGTCCGGAACCACCAGCCTGATCATTGCGATTATTTTTTTCATGGCCTGGAAAACGCTGGGTGACAGGCCATGGGCAATGCGCTGGTCGCTGGCATTTCTCTTTTCAACGCTGTACTGGCTGGCAATGCTTGGCGCAGGCCGCTTTCCGAGCCACGCGTCCTTCTGGCTACTGGCGAATGCTTTCGGTATTGCGACGATCACATTGGCATTACGCGGCCATTGCCAACGCACCCAATGCGAAAGGCTGCCGAAAAATCTCTGGCCGATCGCGTCGCTGATATTTGCCGGGGTTGCATGGACGACCCTGGTGCAGCCGCATGCCGGGCTCAGTGCTGCGATCCTGCCGTTTGCAGCGGCGGTTTCCCTGTTGATGTCCGCAACCATGGTAATCCGCCATCGCGAGCAAACGCGCGTTGCGGAGTGGGCATCGGCGATCACGATGATCCTGTTCGCACTCGTGCAGCTGCCAGCCGCCTGGCATATTTACGGCCTTGGTCCTGACCGCGACCTCGTCATGAGTCAGCTGTTCTCCCATGCCAGCGTGATGTTTATTCCGGCGGGACTGATCGGCATGGCGATGTTTGTCATGTTCATGCTCGCATCCGATTTGTACGAAGACATGAAGGAAATTGCGGTGCGCGACCCGCTCACCGGGCTGCTGAACCGGCGCGGCTTTGGCGAACAAACGATCGTGGCGTATGCGACCGCGCGGCGCACGGTGCAGCCGGTTTCGGTAATAGCGGCCGATATCGATCATTTCAAATCGGTCAACGATGAATTCGGGCACAACATTGGCGACAAGGCGCTGGTGCATTTTTCGCGTTTGCTGATGGCGGAACGCCGCGTGGAAGATATCGTGGCACGCATTGGCGGCGAGGAATTTCTGCTGGTATTGCCAGGCACCGACATCGCCGAGGCGTCGGCGATTGCAGACGAGCTCTGCGAGCGACTGGCGGCATCGCCGATGGCTGTCGACGAACGCAAGGTCGTAATGACGGCGAGTTTCGGCGTAGCTGCGATTTCCGACAAGGACGCCAGCCTGGCGGACGTGGTGATCAAGGCGGATCGGGCTTTGTACCGATCCAAACGTGCGGGCCGCAACCGGGTCGACCTGGAATCTTCCCAGACCTTGCGTGCGCTTGACGGTTCGCTCAAAACCGGAACGATTTAGGTTTGTCGCGCATCTAATCTCTTTTGACACAGCGGGGAAGCTCTCATGACTTATCGTAGCCGGCCGGTACTGGCCAGCATTGTTGTGCTTTGCCTGGCCGCCTGCGGCGCCGACAAAGAACAGCGTATTGCTGACAATGCGGATCCGTTTCGCCTGTCAGCCGATGTCCGGCCTGTTGCACAGACCTTGACTCTCGAGATTGACCCGGAACAAACAGATTACTCCGGCACCACCACGATAACGCTGCAGGTTGCCAAACAGCAGGCCAGTATTCGCCTGCATGCCAGGGATATGCAGATTACTTCATTGGGCTTGTCGCAGCACGGCCAGGCGATTGAGGTAGCGCACGAATCCGGCGAGCATGGCCTGTTGACCATCGTCGCAGCAAGGCCGTTTGCACCGGGTGACTACGAACTGCAAATTGCGTTCAGCAATAATTTCAATGATGACGGTGTCGGCATCAATCGAACTGAGCAGGAAGGCCGGCATTATATTTTCAGCCAGTTCGAAGCAATCGATGCGCGCCAGGCTTTTCCGTGCTTTGACGAGCCGGGCTTCAAGTTTCCATGGCAATTGACCATGGTCGTACCGTCCGGCGTTACGCCGATTACGAACACGCCGGTCGTGTCGGTCACCGAGCACGATGGCCGCCAGACCGTGGTATTCGATGCTACTCCTGCCTTGCCGTCCTACCTGATCGCTGTTGCCGTGGGCCCGTTCGAACTCGTGCCGATCGAGGGGATGTCGATTCCTGGCAATGTCGTGGTGCCGCAGGGCAAGTCGCATCTGGCCGCTGCAGCGGTCGAGACCACGCCAGCGTTGCTGGCGTTCCTCGAAGACTATTTCGGTGAGCCGTATCCGTTTAAGAAACTGGACCTGATCGCGACCAACCAGTCTTTTTCCGGCGCGATGGAGCACCCGGGCGCGATAACCTATTCCGATTTCCTGCTGCTGCTCGATAAGAATGCCAGCGCATCGCAAAGATCCACGCTGATCAAGGTCACCGCTCACGAACTCGCACATCAGTGGTTCGGCAATCTCGTGACCATGCAGTGGTGGAATGACCTGTGGCTGAACGAATCATTTGCTGACTGGATGGGCGACAAGACAGCAAACGCTGTGTATCCCGACTATGCGATCGAATTACCGGAGTTGCGCAACCTGTTCCGGGTCATGGACATGGATGCTCGCTCGACCACCAGGCCCATACGCCACGATTTCAAATCCACGGATGATTTTTCGGATGGTGTCTTTCTGTCTTACTACAAGGGCAAGGCCGTGCTCGGCATGTTCGAGGAGGCGGTCGGCGCGGAAATTTTTCGTGATGGTGTGGTGCGCTACCTGAGAAAGTACAGTCGCGGCAACGCAGCGGCCGACGATCTCTGGGCGGAAATTAACGCGGGCGCAGAGTTTGACGTTGCCGGCGGGCTTGCCGGATTTGTCAACCAGCCCGGCATCCCGTTGTTGACAGTGACAGCGAAGGGCGATGGCCGCTTCGAGTTTTCGCAACAACGACTGATGCCTGGAGAGGCGACTGGCGATCAGCCGCTGTGGGTCATTCCCTTGCACTACAAGTACCTGTCCGGCGACCGGGTCGTAACGGCCGAGCTGGTGGTCGATGAACCTATGGAAGTCGTGCGACTCGATGGCGAGGTTGACTGGATCCTGCCGAGCGCAGACCAGCGTGGCTATTACCGCTGGAGTATCCCGGACGATATGCTGCAACAGCTTGGCCAGGACGCTGCAACGCATCTGAATATCCGCGAACGCATGGGTTTTCTGACCAATCTTTGGGCTTTGCTCGCCGCCGATCAATTGGACGGCGATATATATCTTGCCGCCATGCGTGGTGTCGCGGGCGACACCGACCCGGCCGTAGTAAGCGCTTTGCTGGACCAGCTATCGAGTGTGCAATCGACGCTTATTACCGCAGACCTTCGTGAGTCGTTCGCGGTGTTCGTGCGTGAGCTGTTGTCGCCGACACTGGCGAGGATCGGCACCGCAGGCATCGATGGTGAGGATAGCGACATCACCGAATTGCGGGCGCAGGTACTGCTCTGGCTTGCCGACTATGGCCGGGACGAGACAGCACGTGCCGTGATCACGTCGCTGGCCGAGCAATATGTTGCCGGCAGCATTCCGCCGACCGATCTTGCCGCCGTCGCGCTGCGCACGGCAGCGCGCTGGGGAACCGTGGACACGTTCAAGGCGTATCGGGAACGGTTTGAACCGTTGCTGGAGACCTCGCCGGGCGATCGCCGCAACTATGTGCGCGCCATCGGTTCCTTTCGCGATCCCGCAGTTGTGCAACAGGTGCTCGACTATGCGCTCAGCGGCAAACTGCAGGCGGTTGATATTTCCACGATACTGACAAGGCTCGCGGGCTGGGAAGACAACTTGCCGATGCTGCTCGACTGGGCGATGCAGAATGATGCGCGCCTGCGCGAGTTACTGCCGGGGGGCGCGATGGCAAACGCACCGGCCACGTTAGCTGGCTGTTCGACCGAAAATCTCGAGACCATCGCCTCGTTTTACGGTGCCGAGCAGCGCTTTGTCGAGGGCATCGACGGTGCGATCAAGACCGCGCTGGCCGACGCAACCGAGTGCGCGGCCTTGCGCCAGCGAGAGTTCGCTGCGGTGCAAAACTTCCTGAGCCGGCAATGACGTGTTGAAATTTTGCGACAGGGTGCTCGAAAAATTTCCACGCGTATCTCTGGCCCACCTGCCGACGCCGCTTGAGCACCTGCCAAACCTGAGCAAGCTGCTGGGCGGGCCACAGATCTGGGTGAAGCGCGACGATTGCACCGGGCTCGCGAGCGGCGGCAACAAAACTCGCAAACTCGAGTTTTCCATGGCCGCCGCGTTGGCCGAAGGCGCGGATACGATCGTCACGGTCGGTGCTGTACAGTCAAATCATGTGCGGCAAACAGCGGCGGCGGCGTGCAAGCTTGGTCTTGCGTGTGAAGTATTGCTGGAGCGTCGCGTCCGCGAACCCAGCGAGCCGTATGCGAATTCCGGCAATATATTGCTGGACCGGATATTCGGCGCGCATCTGCGCGAGTACCCGGCTGACACGGATCTGGTCGCAGCCATGGACGAAGTTGCCACCGAGATCAGGGCTGCGGGCGGCAGGCCTTACCTGATTCCGGTTGGTGCGTCGAACGTCATCGGCGCGCTCGGTTACGTCAGTTGCGCCAGCGAATTGCTGGAGCAGGCGCATGCATCGGGTTTCAGGATCGACCACCTGGTCACGGCGACCGGCAGCGCAGGCACGCAGGCGGGCCTGATTGTCGGGCTCAGGGCATTGCAAAGTGCGACGCCGCTGCTGGGCATTGGGGTCAGCAGCCCGCAGCTCGCGCAGGAAGAAAAAGTGTATGCGCTGGCGATGGCAACGGCAGAGTACATTGGCCGGCCGGGTATTGTGGCGCGCAAGGATATCATTGCGAACTGCAATTACGTCGGCAGTGGCTATGGTGTGCCGACCGAGGCTATGAACGAGGCCGTGTTGCTGCTGGCACGAAGCGAGGGCCTGCTGCTCGACCCGGTTTACAGCGGCAAGGCACTGGCCGGCCTGATCGACCTGGTACGCAAGGGGGAATTCGACCACGCATCGAACATCGTTTTTCTGCATACCGGCGGTTCGGCCGCATTGTTCGCCTATGTCGACCAGCTGCGAACCTGATGACGCAGCTTGTGCTTGCTACGGGTCTAGGTATGATTTCGCGGCATGCAGCCCATCATCAGCGTATCGGGCCTGAATAAGACCTACGGCGATTTTCAGGCACTCAGGAATATCGACCTGCAAATCAATCGCGGCGAGATCTTTGGCTTACTCGGGCCAAATGGCGCCGGCAAGACGACCCTGATCAATATTATTTGCGGCATCGTGAAAAAATCGTCGGGCACGGTGACTGTTGACGGCTTCGACAACGTCGAGAATTTTCGTGAGACACGCTCGCGCATCGGGCTGGTGCCGCAGGAGTTGCCGACCGAAACCTTCGAAACGCCGTATGACGTGTGCCGTTTCAGCCGCGGCCTGTTCGGCAAGCCGGATAACCCGGCACACATCGAGAAAGTCTTGCGTTCGCTGTCATTGTGGGACAAGAAAAATAATAAAATCATGACGTTGTCCGGTGGTATGAAGCGGCGCGTGTTGATTTGCAAAGCGCTGGCGCACGAACCGGAGATCCTGTTCCTGGACGAGCCAACGGCCGGTGTCGACGTCGAACTTCGCCAGGACATGTGGAACGTGGTGCAGGCGCTGCGGGAGTCGGGAGTCACCGTCATTCTGACAACGCACTATATCGAAGAGGCCGAGCAGCTCGCGGATCGCATTGGTGTGATCAATCACGGCGAGGTGATTATCGTGCAGGAGAAAACCCGGCTCATGAAGGAGCTGGGCAAGAAGCAACTCGTGCTGCACCTGTCGGAGTCAGTTTCGGTGCTGCCATCCAGCCTGGAAAACTACCAGCTCGAACTTGGCGGCGATGGCCTGGAACTGACGTATCACTATGACACCCAACGGGACCGCACCGGGATTACGGCACTGCTGAGCGATTTGCATGCGGCGGGCATCAAGTTCAACGATTTGCATACCTCGCAAAGTTCGCTGGAGGAAATCTTTGTCGGCCTGGTGAATAAAAAGATATGAATTTTCACGCAATAAGAGCGATCTACCGTACCGAGATGGCGCGCATGATGCGCACCGTGGTGCAAAGTATTGTTGCACCGGTGCTTTCCACCTCTTTGTACTTCGTGGTGTTCGGTTCTGCGATCGGCTCCAGGATTACCGAAATTGACGGCGTAGGATACGGTGCGTTCATCGTGCCGGGCCTGATCATGCTGGCAATCATGACCGAAAGCATTTCGAATTCGTCCTTCGCGATTTATTTCCCAAAGTTCACCGGCACGATATTCGAGCTGCTGTCGGCGCCGGTATCGTTCGTCGAGGTCGTGATCGGCTATGTCGGCGCGGCCGCCAGCAAATCCGTGGTGATCGGCATGATCATTCTCGCCACGGCCGGACTCTTCGTGGATCTGCATATCGCGCATCCACTGGTCATGCTGCTGTTCCTGGTGCTGATCTCGGTGTCGTTCAGCCTGTTCGGTTTCATTCTTGGCGTGTGGGCAGATGGCTGGGAAAAACTCACCATCGTACCGGTGCTGGTGATCATGCCATTGACGTTTCTTGGCGGGACGTTCTATTCGATCAGCATGTTGCCGCCGGTCTGGCAGACGATCAGCCTGTTCAACCCGGTCGTCTACCTGGTGAGCGGCTTTCGCTGGGCCTTTTTCGAAAACTCGGATGTGGCGGTTGCCGTGAGTTTTGCCATGGTGATGGCCTTCCTGCTTGTGTGCCTGTTCGTCGTGTACTGGATTTTCAAGACCGGTTACAAGATTCGCTGCTGATCAGGGCTTCGTGTACTCGTCAATCACCTTTTCTATGGCGGCGGCACAGACCGCGCAGAAGTAGTCGGTGCGGGTGAACATCAGGCAATTCTGCTCCGGGCGAAAGTAGCCTTGGGCCTCATGGTAGGCGCCCTCAAACGCACCGACGACACCCTGGTACTCGCTGCTGGCAAACAGCTTCGCCGAGTATTCCTTGGTGAAGCGAAACAGCTCGTTCATCTCGGATTCGGGGACGTTATCGGCGCGCATTTGCGCGCGGGTTTCTTGCACCGCCAGCGAATGTTCCTCGAACGCCTGTTTCGGCCACGGCGTCGGCAACGGCGTGCCTGCGCCAACCAGGTGCCGCCACTTGAGATTCTCAGGGTCGAGCAATGCGGTCACGTTGGGCTCATAGGGCTCGATGATTTCTGCCGGGCCCTCGTAGGCAACCGAGCTCGTGTAGTACTCATCGGCGAGGCCGGCGAAATGGTGCCCGAATTCATGCACGAACAGGTACGGCGCCCATTCGCTGTTCGCGGCCGCGGTGCTGAACAGGCCGTATATGCCGCCGCCACCGTAGGTGTCGGTATTGGTCAGGATCTCGACGAAGTCATAAGGCGCCGACGATGCGATACGCCGCCAGGCCTTGTTGTCAGACGTAAGCACATAGCGCTCCGAACGAAACGAGTCGTAACGGGCACCAATCGGCGAATCCCGCCAGGTATTCGTCGACGGCCGGGATACGCCGGATTCGGCGGCGTGTGGTGCCAGCGCCCAAACATTGAAGTCGGACTTGCGTTCCCCGAACGGCGATGTGGCAAACAGGATATCGGCCATCTCACGCGCCTTGGCGATGAACGCGTCGTGCTCGGCAGCCGTATAGCCGTCACCGAGCAGCAGCAGGTCAACCTTTTGCGCCGGATCGCCGTTGTTGACGATGGCGACCACCTGCCCGGCATACATCGCTTTTTCGCGATGGTGCATGTAGTCGTCCGGGTCGACGGATATGCGCCAGGCCTCTGCAAACCGGTTCGTGGCGTCGCGTTTCTTTATGACCACCTGAAATGTGGCGGCAGGCCGCGGGAAGCGCAGCGATTCATGAAACGTGCGATTGATCTCGCGCGCCTCGGCGGTAGTTTCCCATTCGCCGTAAATGCTGCTGAAACTGCGCGACCAGGAAATATTACCCGTTACCTCGTCGACGATTTCAAACAGGTATTTGCCGCGCAGCGTCGTATCCAGCGGTTGTTGCATATTGCCGGTCCAGGGCAGTGCCTCGATCACCACTTCGTCGAGGCTGAACATCTCCGTCTGGTCGTTGCCGCTATGGAAGTAATCGAGGCGCATGGTTTGCGGCGCATCGGTGGCAGCACGGCCTGCGCCCGCGAAAAACAGAACCAGGACGACTATTGTGCGAATCCTCATTGATCTTGCTCACGTATACTTCAGAGACGTCCAATATTGCACCAAGGCGGGGAAAATCACATGCGAGCGACAAAAATTCTGGTATTGCTGTGGCTTGTGGCATGCACGGCACGCACGCCACAGGATGTTGCGGCAGAGTTCGATCCACTGGCGGAGCAGTATGTAAAGCTCGCACTGGCACTGGGCCAGCACGATCCGGATTACGTCGATGCCTACTTCGGGCCGAAAGAGTGGCGGGACGATGCGCGTGAATCCGCAAAACCTCGCTGAGATCGCAAGCGGTGCCACAGCCCTCGCGGCCGCGGTGCGCGCAATTGATGTTTCGGGGCAGGAGTACCTGCTCGTATTGCGGCAGGACTTCATCGCCTCGCACCTCGAGTCGCTGGCGGCGGTCGCGCGCATGCGGGACGGCGCAACGTATAGTTTCGACGAGGAGTCGCGGCTGATTTACGGTTTCGTCGCACCGGCATTCCCACGCGAACACTACGACCAGGCGTTGCTGGAAATTGAGGCAATCGTACCGGGTGACGGACCCTTGCATGCGCGCGTCGACGCATTTCGCCAGCAGTTTCGTATTCCGCCGCAGAACGTCGAGGCCGTGATCCGCGCTGCTATCGAGGAATGCCGGGCTCGCACCCTGCAACATATGCGCCTGCCCGAAGACGAGTCGTTCCGGCTCGAAATGGTCAGCGGCAATCCCTGGAGTGCTTACAACTGGTACCAGGGCGATGCGCAGGGATTGATCCAGGTCGAGACCAGCCGGCCGACCTACCTCGCCAGTGCCACCAAGCTGGGTTGCCACGAAGGCTACCCGGGACATCATGCCTTCAGCAGCCTGCTGGACCGGAATTTTCTGCGGGATCGCGGCTGGGTGGAATTCTCGGTGCTGCCGCTGTTCTCGCCGCAAGGCCTGATTTTCGAGGGTAGTGGCGATTTCGCGGAGCGCGTTGCGTTTCCCGGTGACAGCAGGAACGCATTCCTGCAGGACACGATACTGCCGCTGGCCGGAATCGATGCGGTCGATTTCGCAACCTATGATCGGCTCAGTGCCGCGACCGACAAGATTCGTTACGCCGGCATCGAGGCCGCGCGGAACTATCTCGACGGCCACTGGGATCGCGCGCAGACCGAAGACTGGATCACGCGCTATGCGCTGGTCGGGCCGGACAGCATCGAATCGTGGTTCGGTTTCGCCGCGCGTTATCGCGCCTACATGATCAATTACGTGCTGGGCGAGGACCTTGTTGAAGCCTATGTCCGCCGCGCCAACCCGGACGCTGATGCGGAAGGTGACTGGGCGGCGCTGGCCACGTTGCTGTCGTATCCGCCGACGCCGTTACTGTTTGCGGATCTCGATTAGGCCATGAGTACGCTGCGGCGGATATTGTTCATCGCAGCGCTGGTGATCGGCGCCGAAATGATATTTGGCCTGCCGTTTCACGTTGCGCGTTTTTTCCGCCCGACGTTTCTCGAGGTTTTCGGTTTCAGCAATACGCAGCTCGGAGATGTATTTGCGGTATACGGCATTACGGCAATGTTGTCGTATTTTCCGGGCGGGGTGCTGGCTGATTACTTCTCTGCAAGACGGCTGATTACACTTGCATTGATGGCGACGGCAGCGGGCGGCCTCTATATGGCAACAATTCCTGGTGCGATGCAGATGGCTGTGTTGTACGGCTACTTTGGCATAACGACGATATTCCTTTCCTGGGGCGCGATGATTCGCGCAACACGCGAGTGGGGCGGTGCGTCGGAGCAGGGTGTAGCGTTTGGAACGCTGGAAGCGGGTCGCGGCCTGGCCGCGGCGCTGGTTGCGGGCGCTGCGGTGTTACTGCTCGCACGCCTGTTGCCGGCAGAGGTGGTATTGATCACGCCCGCCGAACGGCTAGCGGGTTTACGTGGCGTAATCTACCTGTACGCATCCGTGACCTTCGCGGTTGCCGTGTTCGCCTGGCTGGTGATCCCGGACAGTGATCCGGGCTCGCTGAGCAAACAAAGCCCATTCCTCGGCATCGCGAAAGTTGTAACCCGTCCGCAGATCTGGGCGCAGGCGGCGATCATTGTCAGTGCGTATTGCCTTTATAAAAGCATCGACAATTACGCGCTGTACGCGCAGCAGGTTCTTGGCATGGACGAAGTGAGCGCGGCGCGACTTTCCGCGTATGGCGCCTACGTGCGCCCGGTGGCGGCGCTGGCCGCGGGATTTATCGCAGACCGTCTTGGCATCGCACGATCTATTGCTGGCAGCTTCGCGTTATCGCTGGCCGTGTTTGCCATACTTTCCTTTGCCACTCCGGATACGGTGCGTGCGACGTTCATCATCGCGAACCTGTTTGTCAGCCTGTTCGCGGTATTCGCGCTGCGTGGAATTTACTTTGCGCTGCTCGAGGAAACGCGCACACCGCAGCCAATTACCGGTACCGCAGTCGGCATGGTCTCTTTTATCGGTTTCACGCCGGATATTTTCTTCGGCCCGGTCGCCGGCCGAATTCTGGATGCTAACCCGGGGACAGCGGGTCACCTGAACCTGTTTGCGCTGCTGGCGAGCATCGCGCTCGCTGGCGTTCTTATTGTTTTCTGGCTCTTGTACCTGCAGCGAAAAAACTGATAGTGCCGCGGTATTATCGGCGCATCTATTGCAGGAGCCGAAATAATGCACACAACCATTCTGATGATCTCGAGCGCCGCCCTGATGGCGGTCATTGGTCTTGCCGCCTCGTTCATGCCGCAGGAGGTGCTGGGCCTGCACGGCACCGTGCCGGACAATGCCACGGTCCTGTTCGTGCAAATGGCGGGTGCTGTGTATCTCGGCTTCGCCATGCTCAACTGGATGGCGCGCGGCATCCTGATCGGCGGCATCTACGCGCGCCCGGTCGCAGCCGGTAATTTCCTGCACTTCACCATGGTCGCGGTCACCCTGATCAAGGCGGCGATGGCGTTTCGTGCCGTGCCGCTGATGATCAGCGCCGCGGTTTTCTCGATTTTCGCGATCTGGTTTGGCCTGGTGATGTTCCGGCCGCCACTGCCGCGCGCCTAGGCGAGATCGAAAAACAGCAGCTCCGCAGCTTCGTTTGCGCGCAGCGTGAAACTCTTGTGCTGCTGCATTGCGACCGCATCGCCAGCGGTCAGCGAGTCATCGCCGATATCGACGCTGCCGCGCGCCAGCTGCAGGAAGCCATTGCGCGTGGTGTCGAGCTCGAAACTCAGCTCACGTCCCGCATCCAGTATCGACGCATACAGGCTGACGTCCTGGTGAATCGTCAGCGAGCCATCGCGGCCATCGCGTGAGCCGATCAGGCACCAGCGATTGGCCCTCGCCTCCGGTGAAAAATACTTTTGCTCATAGCCCGGCTGCAAGCGTTGCCGCTCGGGCAGTATCCATATCTGCAGCAGGTGTGCGGCCGTGTCGGGCGAGGGATTGATCTCGCTGTGCAATACACCGGTGCCGGCGGTCATGCGCTGCAATTCCCCGGGTCGTATCACCGAACCATTGCCCATGCTGTCCTGGTGTGCGAGTTCGCCTTCCAGCATGTAGGTGATGATCTCCATGTCCCGATGCGGATGCGTACCGAAGCCTTTGCCGGCCTGAATCCAGTCCTCGTTAATGACGCGCAATGAGGCGAATCCCATGCGCGCCGGGTTGTAGTAATCGGCGAATGAAAATGTATGCCGGCTGCTGAGCCAGCCATGCTCGGCGGCGCCGCGGCTTGCCGAACGGATGATGTCAAGCATTACTCACCTCGAAGAAACTGCATTGCGATGCTTAATGTGCGTGACTATAGTTTCACAATCAAGGGGAAGAGAATCCGCCACGTGAGTCATACGCGCACCACGTTTATCCTGGGTCTGGTCGTGCTGCTTTGCTCGGCCTGCTCGAAGCAGCCGGCAAACGATGCGGTGGGCACGGCGAGTGATTTCCAGAAGCAGTTGCAAACTCAACTCATCCAGGCAAAGCCCGGGGATGTGATTACGATCCCGCCCGGGGTGCACCCGATCAATCGCGGGCTGTCGCTGAATGTCTCGGGCGTGACGCTGCGCGGTGCCGGCATGGACCAGTCGATATTGTCGTTCAAAGGCCAGCTGCAGGGTGCCGAAGGGCTGCTCGTCAATGCGAGTGATTTCACCATCGAGGACCTCGCCATCGAGGACACGCCCGGCGACGGGCTCAAGGTCAATGGGGGCCGCAATATCATTATCCGGCGGGTGCGCACCGAATGGACCAATGGTCCGCACGAAAATAACGGTGCCTATGGCATCTACCCGGTACAGGTGGAGAACCTGTTGCTCGAAGAGTCGGTGGCGATTGGTGCTTCGGACGCAGGCCTGTACGTCGGGCAATCGCGCAATGTCGTGGTGCGAAACAATCGCGCCGAATACAACGTCGCCGGCATCGAGATCGAGAACACTTTTAACGCCGATGTTTACGGCAACACGGCGACCGGCAACACGGGCGGCATCCTGGTTTTCAACATGCCGGACCTGCCGCAGCCGGGCCACAGCACGCGCGTTTACCAGAATATTGTCAGTGGCAATAACACCGACAACTTCGGCGCCGAGGGCACGCCGGTCGCGAGTGTGCCGGCGGGATCGGGCATCGTCGTCAACTCGAATGACCGCGTGGAAATATTCGACAATGACATCGCCGACAACGACACCGCCAATATCATCGTCAGCAGCTACTACGCGACCGGCTTCCAGGGCACGCGCGAGCTGGCGGCTGCCTACGACCCTTACCCCGAAACGATTTACATCTACGACAACCGGTTTTCGGGCGGTGGGTCCTCGCCCGATGGCCTGGATCTGAAAGCCCTGAAGGTCGCGATGTTCGGCCTGCGCGGCCGTTTCCCGGACGTGCTCTGGGATGGCTATGTGAATCCGGACAAGCTCGACGCCAGCGGCAAACTGAAACCCGAGTTTGGCATTTGTGTGCGAAACGGTGCCGCCGAGGTGCTGAACGCGGACCTCGCAAATGGCAGCAGCAACATCGTGGTCGGTGACTCGCAGCACGCCTGCGATCACGAAAAACTGCCGGCGGTCGTGCTGGCGCCGCCGCTGGGATAATCATGCGCCGGCTTGCCTTACTGTTTTTGGCCGGCGTGCTCATCGGCTGCAGCCAGCCAGCACGGACAGTGCTTGTACATCCCGCCGGGCAGCCGCCAGCGTTGCTGAGTGAATGGGGCGTTGTTCTGGCCAGCAGGCAGCGCCTCGAGCTGAATGCCGGTGTCATTCCGTATGAGCTCAACGCGCCATTGTTCAGTGACTATGCGCTGAAACTTCGCACCGTCTGGATGCCCGCCGGAACATCGGCGCAATACGATGCGAGCCGTGAATTCGAATTTCCGCCTGGCACCATCATCAGCAAGACGTTTTACTACCGGAAGGCGCCGGGCTGGTCGGCCGACCGTCCTGTCGTGGTAATGAGCAATGTAGCGCACGAGTTGCCGGCCGACGGTTTCCTGTCGCTCGATGAATATCAATTAATCGAAACACGCCTGCTGGTGCGTTACGCCGAGGGCTGGCATGCGTATCCCTACGTCTGGAACGCGGCGCAGGACGATGCAACGCTGGAATTCGCCGGTGATGTGCGCGCACTGGAGCTGGTCGGCGAGGCGTCGCGGCAGAATATTAACTATGTCGTTCCGGACGCTAATCAGTGCGGTGGTTGTCACACGCCGGATCACGCTGCTGCAGAACTGCGCCCGCTGGGTCCCAAGGCCTGGCAGTTGAATCGGCCCTACGCCTGGTGGGGCGATGCTGCCAACCAGCTTGGGCACTGGGCAGATGCAGGACTACTGGCGGGCGCGCCGCAAGCCTGGCCGGCGGCAATACCGGCCACGGACGAATGGCGCGTCAAGGTCTACCTGGATGCCAATTGCGCGCATTGTCACAACCCGGCCGGCGCTGCCGACACCTCGGCCCTGCACCTTAATATAGAGGCGCCGGTCGACCGGCACTACGGGCTGTGCAAGACGCCCGTGGCGGTTGGCCGTGGCAGTGGTGATCGGCCTTATGATATTTACCCGGGCAGGCCGGACGACTCGATACTGTTGTATCGCATGCAGCACACGGATCCCGCCATCGCGATGCCGGAGCTGGGTCGCAGCGCGATTCACACCGAGGGAGTTGCGCTCGTGCGCGCGTGGATTGCAGCAATGCCGGGCGAATGTTAAGTGCGCAACATTTTCTTCGAAGCCGGGTCAGAGATGCGGTAATCTGCAAGCGAGGATCGCAATCGATGAGCTACAGCATGAAAACCCTGGCCGCCATATTCATGACATTATGCAGCATGCCGCTTTTCGCGGGCGAGCTGGTGCGCGAATTCAAAGGGTCGGGCAATACCACCACGCTCGACTTTACAGTGGAGTCGCCGTGGATTATCGATTGGCGTCTGGACAGTGATTACGACTGGAACATTTCTCTGGATATCGTGCTGATTGATGCGATGACCGGCCAGTTCGTCGGTGGCGTGAAAAGCGGCTCGCGCCAGAACGTAACGGATCGCAGCAACGGTGTGCGGCTGTTACGCACCAGTGGCCGTTACAAACTGCGCATCAGCTCTTCGCTGGCTCGCTGGACCATCAGGGTCGAGCAATTGACGGAAGAAGAAGCGCAGCTGTACACGCCGAAAAACCGGAACTGATGGACAGGACTTGGACGAAAACAACCTAGGCGCTACCAGTCGCGTTGTCAGTTTCGCTGCTGTCGTCATCATCGTTTATGGCCTGCAGTGGGCGTCGGCACTGTTGGTGCCGTTCCTGGTTGCTGTATTCCTGGCGCTGATTACTGTGCGGCCGATGCTGTGGATGCAACGCAAGCGTGTGCCATCGATCCTTGCGGCCCTCGCCATTGTTTCCATGATCATGTTGGTGCTGGCCATCGTTGGTGCCATCGTGGGTACCTCGATTGCTGATTTCACCGCGGCGTTGCCCAGCTATCAGCAGCGCCTGGACGGCATCATCCGGGGTGCCTTGAGTTTTGTCGCCGGCCGTATCGACGGCATCGACTCGTTACAAAGTTTCAGCGACATGATCGACCCGGGCTGGGCGATGGGGTTCGTCGCCAGCATCCTCAATGGCCTGAAGGACGTGTTGACCAACGTCTTCCTGATCCTGTTCACGATGATATTCATCCTGCTCGAGGCGTCGACGGCGGACACCAAGGTACGGGCTGCCTTCGGCCGCAGCACCGAGTCATTGCATCGGCCGCGGGTGTTCCTCTCCAATCTTGGCCGCTACCTCGGTATCAAAACCGTGATCAGTGCCGCGACTGGCCTGTTGGCGGGACTGCTGACCTGGGCAATTGGCGTCGACTTTCCCTTGCTGTGGGCGATGCTCGCGTTTTTGCTCAATTACATACCGACGATCGGCTCGATTATTGCGGCGGTCCCGGCGGCGCTGCTGGCACTCGTGCAGCTCGGGCCTGGTGAAGCTTCGGCGACGGCGTTTGGCTACATTGTGATCAACGTGGTGTTCGGCAACTTTCTCGAGCCGCGGTTGATGGGCTACGGCGTCGGTCTTTCGCCGCTGATTGTTTTTGTAGGTTTGATCTTCTGGGGATTTATTTTCGGCCCGGTCGGCATGCTGTTGTCTGTGCCGCTGACCATGACCCTGAAGCTGGGTCTCGAGAGCGACGCGCGCACGCGCTGGATCGCAATCCTGATTGGTTCCGAACGCGACGCCCAGCATGCCATCGCGAGCAGGGCCCAGGGGCAGCCCGGCTAGGCGTACTGCTCGTCGAAGGCTTCGAGGTCGTCGTCCGGCTCGGTTTCGTCGAGTTGCTCAAGCAGATTGATCGCGACAGCGACAAAATCCGTGTCCGTGACAATCCCCTTGAGCACACCCTTGCTGACCACCGGCAGGCAACCAATGCGATGTTTTTCGAGGAACAGCGCGGCCTGGCGCAGATCGGTCTGTTCATCGATAGTCGCAAGGTCGGTGACCATTACATCGTTAATGCAGATCTCGTTGGCGTCGATGCGGTCCTTGTCGTCGCGCAGCACCGAGTCTGTGGCTGCGAGCAGGTCGCTGATCGTGAGCAGGCCCACGAGCGCGCCTGCGCCGTCGACCACAGGCAGGTGATGAATACGGTGCTTTTGCATCAGCGCCCTGGCTTTCGCCAGCGAATCCCGCGGGCGAATCGTGATCAGCTCGGTACTCATGATGGATTCAATACTGAACATGTTGAGGCTCCTGCGTTGCAATGCCAGTCTAATGGATGAGCGCGCTGCGGCTATTGCGAATAACCCGTATATGCCTGGTTGCGGCTATAATCGCCCCATGAAAAAACTGCTGATTGGCATTACCCTGGCCGGGTTGAGCGCCTGCGCGGTCAACCCGGTGACCGGCGATCGCCAGTTCATGACCGTTTCGCCGGCGGATGACATTGCTCTGGGCACGCAGAATTACGCGCCGATGGTGCAGTCGCAGGGCGGCACCTACGACGTCGACACTGAGCTGACGGCCTACGTGCAATCGGTCGGCAAGCGGCTTGCGGCTGTCAGCGACGTTGCCTTGCCGTACGAATTTACCGTGCTGAACAGCTCGGTTCCGAATGCCTGGGCCTTGCCCGGCGGCAAGATAGCGGTGAATCGCGGCCTGCTGGTCGAAATACAGTCTGAGGCAGAGCTGGCTGCGGTGCTGGGACACGAAATTACGCACGCGGCGGCGCGTCACACGGCGCAGCAAATGTCGCGCGCACAGATACTGCAGGGCCTGGTGGTGGCGACCAGTGTCGTGAGCAGTGACAGCAGTTATGGGAATCTTGCCGTTGGTGGCGCCAGTGTGGCGGCGCAGCTCGTATCGACTAAATATGGACGCGAGGCGGAGCTTGAGGCGGACAAGTACGGCATGCGATACATGTCGAAGGCCGGTTACGACCCGCAGGGTGCGGTCACACTGCAGGAGACCTTCGTGCGCCTCAGCGAGGGCCGCAACCAGAGCTGGCTGAACGGATTGTTTGCCAGCCACCCGCCGTCGCAGGAAAGGGTCACGGCCAATCGGGAGCGCATCCGCAACCTGCCCGCGGGCGGCACGCTGGGTGTTGATGCCTACCGGGCAGCGATGCAAAAAACCCTTGATGCGAAACCTGCGTACGATGCCTACGACGCCGGTCGTAAGGCACTTGGCGAGAAGAAAGCCGACGAAGCGCTCGCCCTGGCTGATAAGGCCATCGAAAGTTTTTCCGCGGAAGCGAATTTCCACGCCCTGCGCGGCGATGTGCGCCTGATGAACAAGCAATACGACATGGCGGTAACAAATTACGACCGTGCCATCAGCCGCCGCGGTAATTTCTTCTACTATCCGTTGCAACGCGGCCTGGCGAACAAGGAACTCGGCAAGACCGACGCGGCCGTAGCCGACCTCGAGCGCAGCCTCAGCCTGTTGCCCACGGCGCCGGCACATTACCACCTTGGCCTGATCAAAAAGGATCGTGGCGACACGGCGGCGGCCATTGAGCATTTCAGGGTGGTCGCAAAAAGCGGTGGTGACTACGGCAAGGCTGCGAGTGGCCAGCTCGCGCGCCTCGAACTTGCTGAAAATCCGGCCGCCTATGTGTCGCGAGCCTGCGGCGCCGGCAATCAGGGACAACTCATGGTGTCGGTGCGCAATGACGCACCGCTGGCAATCACTGCTGTGCAGGTACAGGTCGACTACACCGACAGCGCCGGTCGTGCGCAGCAGCTGCGACGCAACGTGGGGGGCCGGCTGGAGCCGGGGCAGGTGGCGACGGCGGACACCGGGCTTGCGCCCTATAGCGGCAGTGGCTGTCCCGCGAAAGTAATCAGTGCGCGGATTGCTGAGTAACGCCTCGGGCCTGTGATTCCCTGAGGTCCAGCAGGCGCTCCATTTCATCCATTACTGCGTTCATCTTGCGCACCATGGCCTGGTAGGGCTCGGGCCTGGTGAGGTCGACGCCGGCGGCAACAAGCAGTTTGTACGGATAGTCCGAACCCCCCGCTCGCAGCAGGTTTTTGTAGTTCTCAACACCGGCCTCACCCTCGGTAACTATTTTTTCGTATAGTGCGGTGCCTGCCGTTTGCGAGGTCGCATACTGGAACACGTACATATTGCGGTAGAAGTGATCGACGAACATCCATTCGTTGTTGTACAGATCGTCGACCACGACTACACCCTGATCGTGGCCGTGGTAGCGCCGCTGGATTTCACCGTAAATCTTCGAGATGCCTTCGCCGGACAAGGCTTCGCCGCGCTCGGCCGCTTCGTAAAGCGCAAGTTCGAATTCGGCAAACATGGTCTGGCGGAAGAACGTGCCACGCATACCCTCGAGTCCCTCGCCCAGGTAGAACAGTTGCTCGTCGATCGACTCTGCATGCCTGGTCATATAGTCCTGCAAAATCAATTCGAGCGAGGTCGACGGTATTTCGGCGATGAAGGTCGCATAGCCCGAGGTTTCATAAGGCTGACTCTGCTTTGCGTACAGCGTGTGCATGGCGTGGCCCCATTCGTGCGCCAGCGTTGACAGCCCGCTGTAGTCGTCATTGTGGTTCAGCAGCAGGTAGGGATGCACGTCGTAGACTCCCCACTGGTATGCACCGGAATCCTTGCCCGGCTGCGGATACACGTGCATCCAGCGCTGTTCCATGCCAGCCCGCTGCATGGCAACCCAGTCTTCGCCGAGTATGCTCATCGCGTCGAGCGTGATCGCCTTGCTGGTCTCGAAATCAAACTTCTTGTCGAGCGACACCATCGGCGGGTAGATGTCGTAGTAGTGCATCTGCTCCAGCCCGAGCATACGTGCGCGCAGTCTGAAGTAGCGATGCAGGGTTGGCAGAGCCTTGTTAACTTCTGTGACCAGCGTGTGGTACACGGCGGGTGGCAGGTTATCCTGGTCCAGCTCACGCTGCAGCACACTGTCATAGTTTCTTGCCTTGGCAAGTGCCGTCTGGGTCTGGATATGCGAGTTCAGCACCATGCCAGTGGCGTTGCGATACTCCTGCCACTTGCCCCAGAAAGTATCGAATACGAGTTTGCGGTCGTCACGATTCTGGCTGGAACGCGCGTAGCTGTAGCCCTGCGAATCGACGCGAATTTCTTCACCGTCCGACAGCGTAATGCTTGGCCAGGGAATGTCCGAATTCGCGAGCAGCCCGTAAGTGGTGGACGGTGCATTAAATGATTGTGAAAAATAGGACAATGTCTGTTCGGCCTCTGCGCCGAGTGTGTGCGCGGCATTGCGCAGACTGTCGTCGAGCTGGAACGCGAACGGGGCGAGTCGCGGGTCCTCTTTTATATAGGACTCAATGACCTCGCGGCCAACGGCGATCAATTCCGGCTGCAGCCAGGCGGTCGATTCGCCGAGCCGCGAGTAAAGGATGAACGCGAGCTGGCGACGCTCCTGTGTTGCGCTGATGCGCTGGTCCTCATCAAAGTTGAGGCCCGCATAGACGAGCACCCGGCCTGCCTTTCTTTCCGTGTCCGAGATCAGCTGCAGCGCTTCGTAAAGGTGGCCGGCGCTGTTGCCGAGCGTGCCGCGGAGCTGTTCGATCTTTTCGAAGTTGGCCGTGACTTCGTCGCGCGCCCGGTTCCAGGCCTCGATCGACGCATACATGTCGCTCAAGTCCCAGGTATAGCGCGGATCAGCGGCAGTCTCTGCCGCGGCGAGCGCGGCCTGTGTGGCACCCAAAGTGAAAAAAGCAGCAAGCAGAACGCGACAGTAGTGCATGTAAGGATCCCCCGTGGATTTCGAAGCTTAGACCGCGAAGCGTTGAGCAGTTCCACAGCCCGGACCCTGGAATATCCATGCTGTAGCGAGAGAACAACATACTGATTTTGCATGAGGCTTATAGCGAAACCGTATATCGAGCCAATAAAAACGAATTAAAAACAACAAGTTAGAAGATTTTTCCTGCAGACCGCCGAATTTTCCGCAAGCTTATGCCATGACGGTTGTGGACAAAAAAGCACAACAGGGCCGATGTTATTCCCCGCACTTTTCTTGTTTGCAAATGCAATCACACATTCGGGGGAAACGTAAATGAATATTCAATCACTCTGGCGTTCGCTGCTGCTGGCGGCGCTGACACTCGTGTCGGCGCAGGCATTGGCTGTCGGTGAGGGCACAGGCAATATTGTCGGCACACTGGAGAACCAGACCAGTGGCAGCTACACGGTCAATGCGAAGGACGAGTCCACCGGGCGCACACGCGATGTCAGCGTCAACGCCGAGGGTGGATTCAGGTTTTCGCAGCTGCCGGTCGGCAGCTACGTATTGAGCGTCAGTCGCGACGGTACTGTTGTGGCGCGCGACACTTTCGCCGTGACGCTGAACGGCACCACCACCGCGCGCTTTCCGCTGATCGAGCAGGTCAGCATGGACGAGATTACGGTCACGGCATCGGCCCCGTCCTACGACACCTACTCAACCGATTCCGGACTCGTGCTCGGCGAGCAGCAGATCGACCTGATGCCAGTGGCGCGCAACATCGTGGGAGTCTCCCTGCTAGCGCCGGGCGTGATCCTGGGTGAGAGCAAATTCGGTCTCAACGGTGATGATGGCTTCGTGTCTTTCGGCGGTTCGTCAATTTCAGAGAACTCCTGTTACATCAACGGACTTGAGGTGACCAATACGAGCCAGGGGCTCGGCTGCGGTGAAGTGCCGTTCGAGTTCTACGAGCAATTCCAGGTCAAGACCGGCGGCTACTCGTCGCAATACGGACGCACCACCGGTGGTGTGCTGAATGCAGTGACCAAGAGTGGCAGCAACGAGTGGGAATTCGGCGTCGGCGTGGCCTTTGAGCCAAAGTCATTGTACGAGGAGGGGCAGGTCTCACGCGGCAATGGCGCGCTCGGCGGTGGCCAGGGCGGCCAGGGCACAGGCCGAGTTTTCCGCGATACGACTAAGGATGTAAATGGCCTGACCGAAGCGTGGGTGACCGCGTCCGGACCGATTATCGAGGACAAGCTGTTCATCTACGCGATTGCCAATCCGAGAAACCAGGACCAGAATTTTTCCTGGCAGGCGGGTAGCCCGTCAGCGGAACACAACCGCGACACGGAATTTCGCAAGATCGAAAAGTCGGGTTCCGACAACATATTCTGGGGTGGCAAGATTGACTGGGATGTGACCGACTATCACCGGCTCAGCGCCTGGGGCTATTCAAACCGAAATGACGGCATCGACACGCACTATGCCAAGGATCCGGTGAGCAACGAAATCAGTTCGACGCCAAGCGGTGTCTTTACGCGGCTGCGCGGTGGTGAGGCCTACAGCCTGAACTACACCGGCACATTTGCGGACAACATCACGGTGTCCGCAATGTTTGGACAGATCGAAACGCAGTACACCAACGTACCGGATGACACGGAAACATGTCCGACCATCAACGACAATCGCTCCGACCAGTCCACCCCAATCCAGGGCTGCGGGCCGGGCGGTACATTTGGCGACAATATCGACACCAATGACCAGATTCGCCTGGACGTCGAATGGGTCATCGGCAATCACCTGGTTCGTGCCGGACTGGACAAGCAGGATCGCAACACCCTGCATCTGAATCAGCCTATCGGCGGCGCGAATTACACCTATTCGACGATGGCGCCGGGCGCGACCATCCAGGGTACGGCTGGCGTTCTGTTTACCAATAACACCGGTGCCGACCTGGAAATCGTGCGCAACCGGATTTTCAGCAATGCTGACGCAGGCGGCAAGTTCAAGAGCGAACTGACCGCTTACTACATCGAGGACGAATGGCAGCTCAATGACAACATGGTGCTGTACCTTGGTGCGCGGCAGGACTCGCTGACGAATATCGGTGGCACAGGCGTCGTGTTTGCCGATTTTGACCAGGACTGGGCGCCAAGGCTCGGTATGAGCTGGGACCCGACCGGCGACGGCCAGAACAAGTTGTACAGCACCTGGGGTCGCTATTACCTGCCGGTGTTGAACAACACCAACTTCCGTGCCGCGGCGGGCATCAGTGATACCCGGACCTACTACACCTACACGGGCGTTGATCCGGTTACCGGCGTACCGACCGGAATCGTCGGCGTAAATGGTAACGACGCGAACTCGACGGTCATCAATTCGGCCGGCACCGCGCCGACCCAGATCCAGTTCCAGGCCCAGGAAGCGGATCCCTTCTACAAGGAAGAGTTCATCGTCGGATATGAACGCTACCTGAGTGACCAGAACTCAGTCTCGATTCGCTATGTAACGAGGGATGTTGGCGCGACGCTGGACGATTACTGCGGCCCGTACGCCAACCAGTTCTTCTGCACCCTGGTAAACCCGGGCTTCAGCGGGACCTGGGAGGACACGGACGGCGTGGTGAGAAAACATACGGCGGAGCAGCTCAAATTACCGAAGGGTCAGAACACCTACCATTCGGTACAGCTGCAGTGGGATCATGCCAGTGAGCGCGTGAATTACTCTGCCCAGTACATCTGGGGCCAGAGCTACGGCAACTTTGAAGGTGCGGTGAAGTCGGATATTCAACAGGCCGACGCCGGTGTTACCCAGGACTTCGATTTCCCGGCTCTCATGGATGGTGCGTATGGTTATCTGCCAAACGACCGCCGGCACGTGTTCAAATTCTTCGGCAGCTATAGCATCACTGACAACCTGACTGCCGGCTGGAGTGCATCGGCCGCGAGCGGTCGGCCATTGAGCCTGTTCGGACAGGGATACCCGGATGACGCCGCAGACATCTTCGGCTCCTACGGCGACACCTTTTACCTGTTCACCAATACCTGCAACCTGGCGGGTGGTGGTGTCGGTCCGTGTCCGGTCGGCGCGGCACAGTCCGACAAGATCTATGTGAAGAACAATCGCGGTGCCGGTGGCCGGACGCCGTGGAATTTCACCTTGGATGCGTCAATGACCTACGGCTTCCAGATGGGCAGAGTCGACATGGAAGCAAACCTGCAGGTGTTCAATATCCTCGATATCCAGGAAGCGACCTCGATCAACGAACACGTCGAAACGTCGGAAGGCGTTGCCAACGAATGGTATGGCGCGGCGTTTGCCTGGCAGACACCACGTCATGTTCGTTTGACCCTGCAGGCACGCTTCTAGAAGCTTGCAGCAGGAGCATTACCAAGGGGGCCTTTGGGCCCCCTTTCTTTATTGTTGTAACGCTTCCTGCTTATGCCGGACCCAGGACTCAATGTTCGCGCCCAGCATCGGCAGCGTTACGCCGCCGTGCTCGAGAATCCGGTCGTGAAATTCGCGGATATCGAATCGATCTTCGAGTTCGTCCTGCGCATGCTTTCGCAGGCGCTGAATTTCCAGGCTGCCGAGCAGGTAGGACGTGGCTTGGCCGGGCACTGCCGAGTAGCGATCGACCTCGCTGTGAATGCTGTTTTCGCTTTCTACGGTGTGCTCCAGCATGTAGCGGATCGCGTCGTCACGTGACCAACCCATGACGTGCATGCCCGGATCGACCACGAGCCTTGCCGCCCGGTACGCTTCGTTCGACAGCATGCCGAGCCGTGCAACGTCGCTGGAGTAAAGTTTCATCTCGTCAGCCAGCTTTTCGGAGTACAGGCCCCAGCCTTCGGCGAACCCGGATACGTACATGAAACGCAGAATCGGGTGCGCGGACCTGTTGGCCAGCGCCACGGCGCTCTGCAAATGGTGGCCCGGATAGCTCTCGTGGAATGCGGTCGACTCAACGCCTGCCTTGCTGATATGCGTCGGGTCGTAGGTGCCGACGAGGTAGGTCGCGGGGCGACTGCCGTCCTCGGCAGCGGATGAGAACCAGCCGCCGCCCGAATTTTTTTCATAGTCAGGGAACGGCCTGATGACCAGCGGCACGTCGGGTACATTGCCAAACCAGTCACCGACGGCCGCCTTGCCCCGCGCGACCGCCGCAGTCACGTAGTCGAGCATCTCCTGCTCGGTCTTGAAGGTGTACTGCGGATTGCTGCGCAGCTCCTGCAGCAGTGCCTTGACGTCTTCGGTGCCGAACGAGTCCTTAGCGATCTGCAACATTTCGCTTTGTATACGTGCCATCTCCGACAGGCCCTTGCGGTGGATATCTTCCGCACCCATTGAGATAGAAGACCAGAAACGCACCGACGCGGCATAGCAGGCCGCGCCATCGCGATTCGCACTGACGCCGGGCGCTTCGTGGCCGTGGTAGTCGTTGGTGAGAAAGTCGCGATAGGCACGCATTGCATCGTGCATGTCGGTTTGCAGGATCTCCGTGTACGCAGCGATGAAATCCGCATCGGTTGAGCGCGCCGCGGGACTGTACAGCGGCGAATCCTCGGCCGCCGTATCGAGCAGTGCGGTGACCTGGTCGATGACGGCGATGACATTGTTCTGCCCGGCGCTGTAACCCAGGTCCTGGCCACGGCGCAGGTTGCTGATCTCGTTACGAATATAGCGCGCCGCATCGCGCAGGCGCGCGAGTGCGGCCGCGCGTTCGGGAGCCGTGTCGACCGGTTGTACGGCCAGCGTCGACGAAAACATGAATTGCCAGCCGGTCCAGTCCGGGCTGACGTTCCAGAGCTCGGTCCTGCACACGCGGCGGTCGACGATGGACTGCATTCTTTCGCGGGCGAAAACATAGGTCAGTGCCGCGTTAGTGTCAGTTACTTCGGCGAGATCAATGGCATCAAGGGTTTGCAGCCAGGCGTCGACCCTGGCATCCCAGTCCGCCAGCGCAGACGCGCTTTGATCGCCAAAACGGTCGAGCGGTGCGCCGGCGTACCCGATCTCATAAACTTCTTCCGGAAACTGCGCGTAATAGCCGTCGACGAAATCGCTCGCGACCTGGTTGATCAGTGCTGCGGCGTCATCGCCGGGTTTGCTACAGGCGCCAAGCACCAGCGCCAGAATGCAAATGGATACTCGGTTACTGGACACGTGCGGCTCCAATGATGTCGATGCCGGCATATGAGCACATTCCGTGGCACGAATACAGCCAGCACGGGTCGAACCACCGGGAGGGTCTTATGCAAAGAACCATCGTCATCTGCAGGTGGTGCTGCCGCGCGGGCCCATCGGTATCGAAATTCGGCGATTCCGTCGTCGCCAGTGCCGCGATAACGGTACAATCGTCTCGCCTGTAACAAGAATCTGCCAGGGGGCGCCTGTGGGTATCCTGCGTTACACAATTCCAAACGGTTTCACGGCTGTCAGCCTGTTGCTGGGACTGGCATCGATTGCCACTACGCAGGTCGGGGATCTCGAATTCGCCGCGTGGATGATCGTCTGGTGCGGGTTGCTGGACACGATGGATGGTGTTGCGGCGCGCGTGCTGAAGGCGACCTCGAGTTTTGGTGCGGAGTTTGACTCGATGGCGGATCTTGTGTCATTCGGTGTCGCCCCGGCGATGCTGGTGTTTAATCTTGGCTTGCAGTACGGCGAAATCGAACTGGATACGGGCCAGTTCTGGGTGCTGCTAAGCGCCTGTGGGATTTTTGTCCTCGCCGGCGCGATGCGCCTGGCGCGCTTCAACCTGACCTCCGATGTGCCGCATGGCGGCTGGTTCACCGGTATTCCAATTACGGCCGCGGGCGGCGGCCTGATATCGTCGATGGTTATTGTCATGATCAGGCACGACGACGTAACGACCCTTTTGCCCCTGCACCTATACCTGCCGGTGTTAATGTTCATCCTCGGTATCCTGATGGTATCCAGAATTCGTTTCCCGAAGGCGACCTTGCGCAAGAGCAAGGTCATCAACGCCTTCCAGATCATCAATATCGCGCTGATTTTTTACTGCGGCGTGTTCCGCGTTTTTCCTGAATACCTGTTTGGCATAGGCATTTTCCTGTTGGTCGCCGGCGTGATTGCGGGCCGTATTACGCGCGACCGTCCCACATAAAAACGAGAACAAATATGCGACATCGACAACTGCCAGTCATGCTGGCAGCAATTCTGTTGGCTCTCGCGGCATGTGATTCGGGTTCGAACGCAGGCAGCTCGGGGCAGGACTATTCGAGCTACGAGACCTATCCCGGTTTTGTCGACCTTTACTGGGACGAACAAGGCGGGCGTTTGCTGATCCGTATCAAGAATACCGGTGCTCAATTCCTGTACCAGTCGTCGCTGCCACGTGGCGTTGGTTCGAATGACCTTGGCCTGGATCGCGGCCAGCTGGGCAGGACCAGGCTGGTGTCCTTCGAGCGCATCGGACCCAAGGTACTGCTGGTGCAGCACAATCTTGGCTATCGTGCGCGCAGTGATGATGCCAGCGAACGCCAGGCAGTCACGGAATCGTTTGCTACGTCGGTCATCTGGGGCTTTGCAATTTTTGCCGAAGACGAAACCGGTATCGTCGTCGATGGCACGGATTTTTTCCTGCGCGACGCCCACGGCGTTGCAGAAACGCTGGCCGAGAGCGGGGAGGGCCAGTTTGCTGTCGACGCGGCCCGCTCGGCCATTTACCAGCCGCGGACCCGGGCATTTCCGGACAATACCGAGGTTGAGGCAATTGTCACCTTTGCCGGCAAGGCAACGGGTGAGCATTTGCCAACCGTGTCGCCGGATTCCGGTGTCGTCACCGTGCATATGCATCATTCCTTTATTCGCCTGCCCGACGACGGTTACAAACCGATCGCCTATGACCCGCGGGCGGGTGTCATCGGCTTCAGTTATGACGGCAGCGGCTTTGCTGACTACGCCAGCGACATCGGTGATCCCTTGTACGTCAACTTCGGGCGCCGGCACCGCCTCGAGAAAGTCGACCCGACCGCACCGGTCAGCGAAGCGGTAGAGCCGATCGTTTATTACCTGGATCCCGGCGCGCCGGAACCGGTGCGCTCGGCTTTGCTCGAAGGTGCGCGCTGGTGGAACCATGCGTTCGAAGCTGCCGGTTACAAGGACGCATTCCAGGTGCAGATGCTGCCCGCCGATGCCGATCCGATGGACGTGCGCTACAACGTCATTCAATGGGTACATCGCTCGACCCGCGGCTGGTCGTATGGTGATTCGGTGGTCGATCCACGCACGGGCGAGATCATCAAAGGGCATGTCTCGCTGGGTTCCCTGCGCGTGCGCCAGGATTACCTGATCGTCGAGGGGCTGCTCGCGCCATACCGCGATGCATCGGTACCTGACACCATGCTTGAGGTTGCGCTGGCACGCATTCGCCAGCTTTCGGCCCACGAGGTGGGCCACACAATTGGTTTCGAGCACAATTTTGCCGCAAGCACCCAGGACCGTGCGTCTGTAATGGACTATCCGTTCCCGCTGGTGCGTTTCGCGGCTGACGGCACGCTTGATTTCTCGAAGGCCTATGACGACGCGATCGGTGCCTGGGACAAGCGCACGGTGCTGTACGCCTACCAGGATTTTGCCGATGGTGTTGATGCTGATGCGGCGCGCAGCGCCATCCTGGAAGAAACCATAAAGCTCGGTTACAAGTATCTGAATGACAGTGATTCGCGTGCGCTGTCAGCGGCGCACCCGGATGGCAATTTGTGGGATAACGGTGCGGATGCGATCGCAGAATTCCAGCACTTGCTGCAGCTGCGCGCGTACGCGCTCGCGGCCATGTCGGAACGCAACATCCGTATAGGCCGGCCGCTGGCGACGATCGAAGAGTCGCTGGTGCCTGTTTTCCTGCTGCATCGTTTCCAGATTGAGGCGGTCGGCAAGCTGATCGGCGGTGTGTATTACGACTACGCGCTGCGCGGTGACGGCCAGGAAAGTATGCGCACGGTTGCTGTCGATCGGCAGCGTGCCGCAATCGACGCGCTGGTCGGTGCGCTGCACCCCGGTATGCTGCGACTGCCACCGGCCTTGCAAGCCGGCATACCGCCACGACCACCGGGCTTTCCGAAATCGCGTGAGTCATTCAGCGGCCACACCGGTGTGATTTTTGACCCGCTCGCACCTGCCGCCAGCGCTATCAGCCTGACACTCGACGTGCTGCTCAACCCGGTTCGCGCGGCGCGCATGTCACGCGGCGGCACGCCGGATTTTGCCGAGGTCACGGATCGCCTGCTGGCGCTGGCGTGGTTCGAGAACAGCGGCGACGAGGAAATCCAGGCACTGACCGCGGACATCGTGCTTAGGCGTCTGCTGCAGTTGTGCGTTGATAGCAGCGCCGATGCGAGCGTGCGCGCAACCGCCCTGGCTGCGGTGAACAAGGTCGATGCCTGGCTGGCCGGGCAAACCGCTGCGGTTGTCCGGGCGCACCCGCACTATGCGCTGGCACGCATGCAGATCGAACGCATGCGGGCCGATCCTGCGAGCGTCGCAGCGCTGGCACCCGTGTCGGCGCCACCCGGTTCACCCATAGGGGCGTCAAGATGAACGAGATCATCGTAGTTGCGCTGGTTTACCTCGCCTTGCTGGCAGCATTCGCCATCTGGAGCCGCAGCGAAACGCATTCGCTCGCGGGCTATTATCTCGGCGGCAGGAAAATGCCGTACTGGGTGGTTGCATTCAGTACCAATGCGACCGGCGAAAGCGGCTGGCTGTTGCTCGGACTTACGGGCATGGGTTACGCGGTTGGTGCCAAGGCATACTGGGTTGTGGTTGGCGAAGTCACAGGCGTTGCGCTGGCCTGGTTCTACGTATCGCGGCGCCTGAAGCAGTTCAGCGATGATACGAACTCGATTACGGTGCCGGATGTCCTCACGGCACGCTTCAGGGATCACTGGCACCTGATACGCGGCATCGCGGTCTTTATTATCCTGACCATGGTTACGGCTTACATTGCGGCGCAAATGGTCGCGACGGGCAAGGCGGTCGCGAGCTTTACCGACTTCAGTTACGAACTTGGGATCGTCGTTGGCGCGGCAATCATTACCGGCTACACACTCGTGGGCGGATACAAGGCAGTGTCCTACACCGATGTGCTGCAGGGTGTATTGATGCTGGCCGGGCTGATCCTGGTCCCGGTTGTCGCGATCCAAGCCGCTGGCGGCTGGGGCGCCGTCACAGCGAACATCGCGACCCAGGACCCGGCCCTGCTCGACTTTTTCTCGTTCACCGGCGACGGCCTTGCCGGTTGGGTCGCGGTGCTGAGTTTCCTGGCGATCGGTCTGCCGTTTATCGGCGTACCGCAACTGCTGGTACGTTTCATGTCGGCGCGTGACGATACCGAGCTGAAAAAGGCGCGCTGGGTCTCCTTGCTTGTGATGGGCTGCTTCGGTATCGGTGCTGTGACTGCGGGTATTGCAGGGCGCGCGCTGTTCCCGGGCCTCGAAGATTCCGAAACCATTTTCCCGGTATTGTCGACCGCCTATTTTCCGCCACTGATCACCGGTGTGCTGCTCGTGGTCGTTTTATCAGCCATCATGTCGACTGCCGATTCATTGTTGCTGCTGGCTTCGTCGGCCGTGGTGCGCGATACGATGCAGCGCATCCTCGGCAGCGGGAAAAGCGACCAGAGGCTTGCGGTCTACGGCAAGGTCGCAACACTTTTAATTGGTGTGCTCGGTGTGGCGCTCGCTTTCAAGGTGGAAGCGCTGATCTTCTGGTTCGTGTTGTTCGCCTGGTCCGGGCTCGGCTCGGCATTCGGGCCGGTGGTGCTGTGCCTGTTGTATTACCGGAAAACCACCGGCGCCGGCGTTGCGGCGGGCATGCTGGCCGGGTTCCTTACCAGCGTCATCTGGGTGCTGTGGATGAAACCCTTGAGCCATGACCTTTACGAGGCGTTGCCGGGTTTTGTCGTCGGCATGCTCGTTACCTTGCTGGTCAGCCGCATGACATCAAGGGACACCGCTGGCCATGCCTGACAAACTCAACATTTCGCGCCGTGACTTTCTCAATGGCGTGGCGCTGAGTGTCGCGGCCGGAACCGCGCTGTCACCCCTTGAGATCCTCGCGGCGGCCAACAGCCGCTACTATCCGCCCGCGCTGACCGGGCTGCGCGGCAGTCATCCAGGTTCCTTCGAAGTGGCGCATGCGGCTGCCAATATGGGTGCCCGATACGCACGACCGGGGCAACTGACAGATTCGATCTATGACCTGGTCGTCATTGGCGGCGGCATCTCGGGTCTTGCTGCGGCGAAACTGTTTCGCGACCAGGCCGGCGCGGGCAGCAGCATCCTGGTGCTCGACAATCATGACGATTTCGGCGGCCACGCCAAGCGCAACGAGTTCGACCTCGATGGCCGTACTTTGTTGTGTCACGGCGGCAGCCAGTCGCTCGAATCGCCGGGTCTCTATTCGGCGCAGAGCAAAAAGTTGCTGCAGGACCTCGGCATCGAGCCCAGGCGCTTCTACGATTATTTCGACCAGGATTTTTTCGGCAGGCAGGGCCTGCGCCCGGCGATCTATTTCCCGGCGAAAGATTACGGCCGGGACCTGACCCTGCCCAACCTGGTGGAGTCCTGGGGCGCAGCGGCAAGTGCCGCGGCGCACCGCGAG
>Ga0224510_10000305_pt1 | contig 40173 bp, 33 predicted proteins | sample SF_May12_sed_USG_FD_170161 | JGI IMG/M metagenome (GOLD analysis project Ga0224510, IMG submission 170161) | Sediment microbial communities from San Francisco Bay, California, United States - SF_May12_sed_USGS_4_1 | ecosystem: Environmental > Aquatic > Marine > Sediment | place: USA: California... | reverse complement strand
GCGTTTTTATGAAGCGGGCGCTTGGAATGTCATGTTGTAACCAGGGGGCAGTATGACAGCGGATGAAATCAAACGCTTACAACAAAGCTGGGCTGCGGCCACGGTGAGTCCAGACAAATTTACGGAAAAATTCTACGCCAATGTGTTTGAACTTGATCCCGAGCTGCGAACCTTATTCAGGCGCAGTATGGGAATGCAGGGGAAAAAACTCTATAGCATGTTTTCCACGGTGGTGGATTACATGGGAGAAAGCCAGCGCTATATCGTGCCGTTGGTTGCCGCAGGACGGCGACACACCCAATACGGTATCAAGGAGAAGGATTTTGAAACCGTGCGTCAGGCCTTGATGAAAACTCTGGCGGATGAATTAAAAGACGGTTTTGATGCTGAAACCAGACTGGTATGGGAAATGGCATACAACACAATCGCGACGGTGATGCGATCGTCATTGTATTAAAAAAAACAGGGATATGTATCAGCACTCGGTGATGCTGACGGCCAGCCCGCCCAGGGATGTTTCCTTGAATTTGTGTGACATCTCCTGGCCGGTTTGTTTCATCGCGGCAATGCATGCGTCCAGCGGCATGATGTGTTGACCAGATCCCCGTAGCGCCAGCGTCGCTGCCGTATACGCCTTGATGGCACCAAAGCCATTACGCTCAATGCACGGCACCTGAACCAGTCCCTTGACCGGGTCGCAGGTCATGCCCAGGTGATGCTCCAGGGCAATCTCGGCGGCGTTTTCAATCTGCGCGCTGCAACCACCTTTGATGGCACACAGACCGGCGGCAGCCATGGCGGCGGCGGAACCGACTTCACCTTGGCAACCCACTTCTGCACCGGAAATCGAACTGTTGTGTTTGATGATGCCGCCAATCGCTGCTGCGGTGAGCAGGAATGTGTGGACGTCATCGTTGCTGGCGTGTTCGTGTTTGACCGCGTAATACAGCACCGCAGGGATCACACCCGCAGCGCCGTTGGTTGGTGCGGTGACCACCATGTGGCCGGCGGCATTCTCTTCGTTGACGGCCATGGCGTAGGCGCACAGCCATTCATTGAGCGAGCACTGCTGTGGCGCATTGACCAGTTGCTGGTGGAGGTGCTTGGCGCGTCGATTGACGTTCAGGCCGCCGGGCAGCAGCCCATCGGCGTTTAGGCCGTTGTTGATGCACTGTTGCATCGCTGTCCAGATCTGATCCAGTCCCATTTTGAGTTTGCGTTCGCTCATGCGCGTCAATTCATTTTGGCGTTTCATCTGTGCAATGGATTGACCACTGCTGGCGGACATCAACAGCATTTCCCTGGCAGAATTGAAACCAAAGGGTGAAAGATCGTTGTCCTCCATGTGCAGCGGTGCGTGCAGTTGTTTAATCTCTTGCAAGGTGCTGACGAAGCCGCCGCCGATGGAAAAATACGTTTCTTTTTTTAACGTCTGCTGGTGACTGTCGACGAGTTCAAAAATCAAACCATTGGGATGCTCAGGTAGTGCCGGGCCAAGATCAAAATGAATGTCTTGCGTCGGATCAAACAGCAGCGTTTGATTGTGCGGCGTACTGATTTGCGACTGATGCATTAACTGCGCGATCAGTGTGCTGACGTCGGTGTTGATTAGATTGGCCGGCAGATAGCCATGCAGCCCGAGCACAATGGCCTGATCGGTGGCGTGGCCCTTGCCGGTAAAGGCCAGCGAGCCTTTGAGTGTACATTTGATGCGCGAGGTGTCTGGCAAACCGAAGGTGCGCAACTGTTGTAAAAAAAGATGGGCCGCGACCATTGGTCCCATGGTGTGGGAGCTGGAGGGGCCAATGCCTACTTTGAGTAAATCCAAAACACTGATAAACATAGGCAGACATACTTTGTGTGAAGGATATATCGCAATATCGAACGGCTGCGCGGGAAAGTCCAGTTGAATAATGCATTTTTTTGCAGGCGCAGTTTGGCAAGAGCAAAATGCAGTTGCGAGTGCGCGGTAGAAATCTCCGGTAAGCAAATCAAAGAGGGTGTGCAGTGAAAGCAATGATGATTAAGCAAGGTGGTGACGCGTCAGTATTGACGCTGAGTGATTGGCCGAAACCTGAGATCTCGGCGGGTCAGGTGCTGGTGCAGGTTAAAGCCATCGGTGTTAACCCGATTGACTGCAAACTGCGCGCGGCACCGGAGCGTTTCCCTGTGCAATTACCGCTGGTGATTGGCTGTGATGCGGCAGGTATCATCTCGGCGGTAGGGGCGGGTGTGGTTGATTTCAAAGTCGGTGATGAAGTGTATTTTTCTCAGCCGGGATTGGCGGGCTGGCAGGGAACATATGCGGAATATGTGAGCGTGGATGCATTGCTGCTGGCACACAAGCCTCGTGCCATCAGTTTTGTTCAGGCCGCTGCGGCACCGCTGGTGCTGATCACGGCCTGGGAGGCGCTGCACGATCGCGCGCGTTTACAGGCGGGGCAACGAGTGTTGATTCATGCTGGCGCGGGTGGCGTGGGTCACGTGGCAGTGCAACTGGCCAAGCTCGCCGGCGCCAGTGTCGCCACCACCGTGAGTAGTCGTGAAAAAGCCGAGTGGCTCACGTCGCTGGGGGCGGACAAAACGATACTGTATCGCGAGCAAAACGTCTGTGATGAGGTGATGGCATGGAGTCCGGGTGGTGTGGATGTGGTGCTGGATACGGTGGGTGGACAAGTGCTGCAGGACAGCATGGCTTATGTTCGCCTCTGTGGAGATGTGGTGACCATTCTCCAGCCTGTCCCGGATTTTAACTGGGGCGAAGCAAGGCTGCGAAACGTGCGCTTTAGTTTTGAATTAATGCTTTCGGCGGTAATGCTCAATCTGCCGGAACTCAAGCGGCATCACGCGCAAATTTTGCAGCGTTGTGCCGGCTTGATGGACGAAGGAAAGTTGCACGTACAGGTGGCAAAAACATTTCCGCTGACGGCCGCCGCCGATGCGCAGCGCTATCTGGAACGACAGCACCCGTCGGGCAAGGTGGTGTTGATGGTGGAATAAAAAAGGGAAGGCTATGCCTTCCCTTTTGGGTTTGTGGTTTGGGATTACTTTTAGCGCTGGTTGAGCAAACCCAGTGCGACATGCGGAATCATGTTGGCTTGACCGAGCATGGCCAGGCCGCTCTTCTTCAAAATCAAAGCGCGGGTTAGCTCGGAGGTTTCCTTGGCGTAATCCGCATCGGCAATGCGACTGCGTGCGCCAGACAGATTGACGCTGTACGTTTCCGAGTTGCGCACAGAAGATTCGAATTTGCTTTGCAGCGCACCAAAATTGGCGCGTTGGGCAGATACGTTGGCAATCGCGGCGTCGATAATCGACAAGGCACTATTGGCCTGATCGACGCTGCTGATATCCAACTGAGCGACGGCTTGCAGCGCTGAGGCTTCACTGGCGTTGGTGGTAACGGCAGCGGCCGTGCCTGTGACTGTGAAATTGCTGTCCGAGTTGAACTTCACTTGGCCAGTAACAACTGCGGCATCACTGACCGCATCGGCGGTGAGGGTGCGACTGGTTGCGCCGGCGTTGACGGTAACGTCACCGGCGTTGGCATTGCTGGTGTCGCTGACGGTGATTGTTTCCCCAGAAAAATGATTGAGCGTGATGCCGCTGCCATCGCCGTTGACGCTGGCGATGACGCCGGTAGTGGCACTTTGTTCGTTAAAGGCTGTCACGGCTTGTGACAGGGCCTGGGCGCCGCTGGAGGCGTCCAGGGTGAAGCTGACGGTTTGCACTGTGCCGTTGTCAGCGCTGATGTTCAAACTGTAACTGCCTGCAGCGCTGAACGTGATATCGGTCTGGGTGCTGGTTGTGGCACTGACACCGGTGGCATCGGCTTGCTGATTAACGGCGGCAGCAACATCCTGGGCAGATGCGCCGGCGTCGTAATTGACGGTGGTGGTGCCGGCAGAGCTGATGATGTCCAGGCTGCCAGCGGCAATGATTCGATCGGTGGCGGCGACGGAGGATTCGTTACCCGCTACCTGGTGATTGCCATATTGATCAGTTTGGAAATTGCCACTGGTGGCATTGATGGTTTGTCCTGCATTGGCGCCCGCCTGAAACAATGCGTTGGCGAAACTGCCATCCAGCAGTTTTTTACCGTTGAATTCGGTGCTGTTGGATAAACGGTGTAGTTCAGCGGACAACTGACTGGCTTCGGCTTGCAGAGCCTGGCGGTCCGAAGATGAATTGGTGGCATTGGCGGATTGTATGGCCAGTTCGCGAATGCGTTGCAGCATATTGCTGGCTTCATCCAGGCCGCCTTCGGCAGTTTGTGCCAGGGAAATACCATCGTTAACGTTTCGAATCGCAACATTGGTGCCCAGGATTTGTGTGGTCATGCGTGCCGCAATGGCCAAGCCTGCAGCGTCATCTTTGGCGCTGTTGATGCGTTTTCCTGACGATAGGCGCTCCAGCGGGGTTTCCAGTTTGGTCTTGTTCAAATTGTGCTGAGCATTGATTGAACTGGTATTTGTATTGATTTTCATAGGGGGCACCGTTACTCGCAAGTATGCATAACTGCGTTTGCGGCGGATGGCGGCCAGATTAAATAGTCAAAATGTGTGCTTTGCTAGCCCGGTCACAGGAAAAAATTGTGACCGGGTTGGCGTTAGGCAGGAGTGAGGATTGAATCGGTTGGATTTGTCTGCAATTGCTGATCGACCAATGCCAGCAATGTTTGTCGGGTAAAAGGTTTGCACAGCACGACGGCGTTATCGGGCAGTTGCGCATCAAGATTTGCAGCATCCATTTGGTGGGCGCATAGCAAAATGACCCGAAGTTGGTCGGGATGCTGTTGAGAGCAATATTGCGCGAGCGCCAAACCGCTTTCGCCGGGCATGATGCTGTCGCAGATGAGTAGTTGAATTTCCTCGGATAACAACAGTTTTGCCTGGGCGCTGCTGTAGGTAGTGGTAACGTAGTGACCGTTGCTGGAAAGCACATCGCTGGCAACGCGGCACACAGCAGGGTCTGGGTCGACCAGCAATATGTGAGATTTGCGCGGAGATGATATTTGCGTGACTTCGTCGTGGGGTGGGGCCGGATTGGCCTGGTTGACGGAGCGAGGGAAATACAGCGTAAATGTGGTGCCCTGGCCGACGATGGAATGGACTTGCACCGTTCCCTGGCAGCGTTTGGCAAAACCAAAAACCTGACTCAGTCCCAGACCTGTGCCGCGCTCACCTTTGGTAGTAAAGAACGGCTCAAACAAGCGTGGGAGAATTTTTTCGTCAATCCCACAGCCGGTGTCAGCCACTTCAATAGTGATATGGTCGCCGGAACTGATATTCAGTTGGCGCGCCAGCTCTGGCGTGATATTGCGGTTGCTGGTTCGGATAGTCAGTTGGCCGCCATCGGGCATGGCGTGCATGGCATTGATGGCCATGTTGAGCAGACTGTCTTCGAGTTCATCCCTGTTTATGTAGGTGGGCCAAGGGGCTTTTTCGAGCTGGGTAAGAATGCTGATGTTGCGGTTGAGGGTTTGCTGAAGCATGTCTTGCATTTTAGTGATGACAGCATTGACGTTGTCCAACTGTTTTCGGCTATCGGTTTTTCGTGAAAATGCGAGTAGCTGGGCGGTCAATCGACAGGCGCGTTCACTGGCGAGAAAAATTTCCCGATTGTAGGCGCGTAACTGGGGCAGATCAGGCAGCTTTCTTTCCAGCATTTGGCTGTAACCAAGTATCACCGACAGAATGTTGTTGAAGTCGTGGGCGACGCCGCTGGTGAGTTGGCCCACTGCTTCCATTTTTTGTGAGTGGCGAATAATTTGTTGTTGCTGTTTTTGTTCACTGATATCGCGGGCGATGAGTGAAATGTAGTCGAGACTGTCGTTTTGGGTGTAATGCGCGATCAGGGTGAGATGGAAAATAATTGTTTTGTTATCGGCACCGACAAATTGGCATTCGTCGGTCCAGTTGCCGAACAAGGTACAGTGCTGAATCAGTTGTTCCATGGTCATTTGCGAGGCAAATTGCTCAAACCGTGAAAGCAGTGTGACCGAATCGGTGTGTGCTAGCGGATCGGGTTTGAGCAATGCCCGGCCGGCAGGATTGATGTATTGCAGAGCGCCTTGTGGTGTGCAGATAGCGATGACATCCGGTGCTTGTTCGATGAGAGTGGTGAGCTGCTGGATACGCGTATCCGCAGCGATTTTATCAGACAGATCGACAATCACCTGGACGGTGGCGGCTTGGGTTTTGCCGCTGGAGATAGGGTAGACGCAGATATCCCACCAAACATTATTGCTGTGATGCATTTGAAAATGTTGCGTTTGAGCTTGATGGCGGGTGTTGCGACAAACGGGACAGTCTTGTTCGCTCATCAGCTTCGAATGAAAAAGCGGATGGACATGATGACCAATGAGGTTGGTCGCTGGTTGCTTGGCCAGTCGCTGCGTGGCTTGGTTTACCTGACGGATGATGCCGCGATTATCAACAATGAGCGTGGCTTCGGGGATGGCGTCGTAACTGCTGGCGTCGCGTGCCATTTGGGCAAAGGGACGCTCCAGGGTGTGTTTGACGACCGCGAGAAAAAGCGTCCAGTACGATAGAAATTCGAATATGTGGCCAAACACATTGGCTGCGACAGGGGGGGCGTTTGGTGGCGCAATGCTAAAAAACACCTGGGCCAGCAGCGCAAAAATGGTGGCGATAAAAATGAACCGATAGAGATAGGATGATAGTTGCTGTCGATGACGATATTGCAGCCACAAACAGTAGAGAAGAATACCAATGACGGCATAAATGCTGACGTTGTTAAATGTGGTAATGGCTGACTGCGGAATGTTCACATTAATCAATTGGTCAGTAATCATTACCAGCAACAAAAGACTGGCCACACCCAGCCAGATAAAACCCTGGATAATTTGCTGGTTTTGTTTGATCAGTAGTAACGTTGTGCCGAATAAAACCAGTGCTTCTGTTATTCGACTGGCCAGCCAAAACTGAATTGAAACTTCGGCCCCTAAAAGAGGAAAGATCTGAAGGCCGGGAAACGTCAGTACATGGGTCAGATTCAGCAGACTGGCCCAAAGATAGCCGTATCCGAGAAACAGCATGGTGTTGTTGCGCAATAAATGGCGAGTGTGCCAGGCTGCTATGCACATCATAACGCCAATCGCGACAGTGGTTAGCTCAATCAGGGTATGAAACAGCAGGTAGTTGAGCAGGCTGCAAGCGATGAAGGCAATGGCCAGGCCCAATGGCAAAGAGCGGCTAAACAGATTCGGGCTGAATGCGTCCTTTGGAATGCTGGGCATGCGTTGGGTCCATCAAATTGAGTTAACTCTGCTTGTGCACATCCATGTACAGTCGCACGCTTTGCAGAATGTAAAACATTATGGCGGTATATTCCAAGTAAATTAATTAACTATTTAAACTAGTTTTTTGATGTTTTTAGAAAAAGTGGTTTGTACCCTAAAAGCAGAAGCGTTTACATAGATCGCGAATGACCTGCTGCATGGGGCTGATCCGTGCCAATGCCAGGTATTCATCGGGCTGGTGGGCCTGATCAATATCGCCGGGGCCGAGGATGATGGTGTCCATGCCCAGATGGTTCAGGTACGGACCTTCGGTACAGAACGCCACCGCATGACTTTGGCGATGACAGAGCTTTTCTGCTTCCTGCACCAGCGGTGACTGCTTGGGCGTGTGCATGGGCGAGGTGCCATCAATCAGCGAGGTTAAACTCCACTGGATGTCGTTATTCAGGGTGTTGTGCAGGCGTAGGCGTAATTCCTCGCGGAGTTCTTGTAGCTCCATGCCGGGCAACGGACGCAGATCAATGTGCAGCTCGCACTCGCCGCAAATGCGGTTGGGGTTGTCGCCGCCGTGAATGTGTCCCAGATTCAGGGTGGGAACGGGCACGGCGAATTGATCGTCTTTGTACTTGCTCTGCAGCTCCGTGCGCCATAACAAAATGTCGCCGATGACTTTGTGCATGTGTTCCATGGCGTTGTTGCCCAGGCTGGGATCGCTGGAGTGGCCCGAACGTCCGGTCAGACGGATCGATTCCATGATAATGCCTTTGTGGGCGTGGACCGGCGTGAGGCCGGTGGGTTCGCCAATTACCGCATATTTCACGTTCGGGCAGCCGCGTTCGACCAACTCTTTGGCGCCGTCCATGGAGCTTTCTTCATCGGCGGTGGCGAGAATGTAGATCGGTTGTTTGAGCTGGGTCGGATCAACATCGCGCAGCGCATCCAGCACAATGGCAAACCAGGCCTTCATGTCGGAGGTGCCCAGGCCATAGTAGCGACCATCGGCTTCGGTCAGTTTGAATGGATCAAAATTCCACAGGTGGGCGTCATAGGGCACCGTGTCGGTATGGCCAGCAAACATCAGACCTTCGCTGTGTTCGTTGGCCTTGCCCAGTCGGGCCAGCAGATTGGCCTTATGCGGCTGGGCGCGCAGTGGAATGACTTCGACTTCAAAGCCGAAATCCTCCATCCAGCTGGCCAGCAAATCAATGACCGGCCGGTTGCTGACATCGTATTCGGGACTGACACTGCTCATCGACGGCGTGGCGATAAGCTGTTGCAACATGTGGTTCAATGAAGGTTTATTAGTCATGCTTTTGCCCAATACATTACTTTTGGTGTAGTATTTTTCCGGTAGAAATACTGTGTCATGCTCAGGAACAGCAGACTATATACGATAAGGGATTATACGAATCGGCCGGGCTGATAGGAATCGGCTCGTGACCCAGTCCTGTTTTTTTTGGAGCATTGAAGTGGTGGATTCTTTGAGCACGCGCGTCATGGTGGTTGATGACGAACTGACAGTTGCCAAGCTGATACAAGAGTTGCTCAAAGTCGATGGCTTTGTGTCGGAGGTGTTTCATGATCCTCGCGATGCATTGGCCGCGTTTGAGCGTGATCCGCAGGCGTACAGTTTGATGGTGACGGATCAAACCATGCCAGGGATGAGTGGTAGTGAACTGGCAATGACGGTTATGCGATTGAAGCCGGGTTTTCCGGTTATTCTGTGTACCGGGTTTAGTGCCACTATCGACAAGGAGGCGGCGCTGGCTATAGGCATTAAAGCCTTTTTTACCAAGCCGCTGGACATGGGCGAGTTTCTCGATACGGTTAGTCAGTTGCTGGGATCCCCTGGCAATCAGTAACGAAAAAGCCCGGCATCTGCCGGGCTTTTTGTTTTTAGAGCTTCTCGATTTTTTCCAACTGCGTTTGCAGTTCCGACAGCGCGGTCTGGAAACCGGCCAGCTTGGCCTTTTCCTTGTCCACCACGTCGGCGGGCGCCTTGTCGACAAACGCGGCGTTGCCGAGTTTTTTCTCTACGCCGTCGGCCTGCTTTTTCAGTTTGTCGATTTCGCGGTTCAGACGCGCCAGTTCTGCGTTCTTGTCGATCAGACCGGCCAGCGGGATCAGTACCTTCATGCTGCCCACCAGTGCGGTGGCCGATTCCGGAGCATCGTTGCCCACTAGGGTGATGCTTTCCAGTTTGGCCAGGCGCTCGACGAACAGCGCGTTGGCGGCGAGGTAGGTCTCGTCCTGTTTGCTGGCGCCCTGCAGCAGTACCGGCAGCGGTTTGCTTGGCGGAATGTCCATGCCCGAGCGGATCTTGCGTACGCCGAGAATGAAATCCTGCACCCACTTCATTTGCTCCAGCGCGACGCTGTCGGCTTCGCTGCTGCCTTCGGGGTAGCTTTGCAGCATAATCGTGGTGGCGTTCACACCGGTCGCTCCCGGCGTCCTGCCTCCCGCGACACTAGTACGTCCCTGTACGTCGGCAAGTGGCGCGACGCGCTGCCAGATTTCCTCGGTGATGAACGGCATCAACGGATGCGCCAGACGCAGTACCGACTCCAGCACCTGCACCAGGGTCTGGCGCGTACCGCGCACCGCAGCCGCGGAGCTGGCTTCGCTCTGCAGTACCGGCTTGGACAGCTCCAGATACCAGTCACAGTATTCGTTCCAGATGAAGTCGTAGACATTCTGCGCCGCCATGTCGATGCGGTAGCCCTGCAGGTTCTTGTTGACCTGCGCGGCAACCTGCTCGAAGCGGGCGCGAATCCAGCGGTCAGCCAGGCTGTACTCAACGTCTTTATTTTCCAGCTGGCCGCAGTCCTGGCCTTCGGTGTTCATCAGCACGTAGCGCGCGGCATTCCACAGCTTGTTGCAGAAGTTGCGGTAGCCTTCCACGCGTTGCAGATCGAAGTTGATGTCGCGGCCGGTGGAGGCCAGCGCCGCAAAAGTGAAGCGCAGTGCGTCAGTGCCGAAGGCGGGAATGCCATCGGGGAATTCCTTGCGCGTCTGCTTCTCGATCTTCGCTGCCAGCTGTGGCTGCATCATGCCGCTGGTGCGCTTGGCGACCAGGGATTCCAGGTCGATGCCGTCGATCAAGTCGATCGGGTCGAGCACGTTGCCCTTGGACTTGGACATTTTCTGCCCCTGACCGTCGCGCACCAGACCGTGGATGTAGACGTCCTTGAACGGCACCTGGCCGTCCATGAACTTCATGCCCATCATGATCATGCGCGCCACCCAGAAGAAAATGATGTCAAAGCCGGTGACCAGCACCTGGGTGGGGTAGAAGTTTTTCAGACGATCGGTATTCTCCGGCCAGCCCAGGGTGGAGAACGGCCACAGCGCCGAGCTGAACCAGGTGTCGAGCACGTCTTCGTCCTGGCGCAACATTACGCTGCCAGCTAGTTTGTGCTTGGCGCGAATTTCTTCTTCGCTGCGACCCACGTAGACATTGCCCTGATCGTCATACCAGGCGGGAATGCGATGGCCCCACCAGATCTGGCGCGAGATACACCAGTCTTCGATGTTGCGCATCCACTCGTAATAGGTGTTCTTCCAGTTGTCGGGAATGAAACGGATGCTGCCGTCTTCCACGGCCTTGATCGCCGGTTCTGCCAGCGGCGCGACCTTCACGTACCACTGGTCGGTGAGGAAGGGCTCGATCACTGCGCCGGAGCGGTCGCCGCGTGGCACCATCAGTTTGTGGTCCTTGGTGTCGGCCAGCAGGCTGTTTTCTGCCAGTTCTTCCACCAGCAGCTTGCGTGCTTCAAAACGATCCAGGCCGCGGAACTCCTCGGGAATCAGTGCGCCGTGTTCGTCATCCGCGCCGATGATGGCGGCGTCGATGGTGAAGATGTTGATCAGGCCGCCGTTGGGCAGCGCGGCAATGGCGGAATCTTCGCGGTGGCGACTCCAGACCTGATAGTCGTTGAAATCGTGCGCCGGGGTGATTTTTACGCAGCCGGTACCAAATTCAGGATCGACGTAGTCGTCAGCAATGATCGGGATCAGACGGTCAGTGAATGGTAATTTCACCTTCTGGCCAATCAGGTGGGCGTAGCGCTCGTCACCGGGATGTACTGCCACGGCGGCGTCGCCCAGCATGGTTTCGGGACGGGTGGTGGCGACCACCAAGTGGCCGGTGCCATCCGCCAGCGGATAGCGCATGTGCCACATGTAGCCGTTTTCTTCTTCGGACAGCACTTCCAAGTCGGACACGGCGGTGTGCAGTTTCGGATCCCAATTGACCAGACGCTTGCCACGGTAGATCAGACCTTCTTCGAACAGGCGAACGAACACTTCTTTCACCGCCTCGGACAGGCCGTCGTCCATGGTGAAGCGCTCGTGTTCCCAGTCCAGCGATGAGCCCAGACGGCGCAACTGGCGGGTGATGTTGCCACCGGATTCGGCTTTCCATTCCCAGACGCGTTCGATAAAGGCATCGCGACCCAGATCGTGGCGGGTTTTACCCTGGGCGGCCAGTTGGCGCTCCACCACCATCTGCGTGGCGATACCGGCGTGGTCGGTGCCCGGCTGCCACATGGTGTCGTGGCCTTTCATACGGTGGTAGCGGGTCAGGGTGTCCATGACGGTGTTGTTGAAGCCATGACCCATGTGCAGGCTGCCGGTGACGTTGGGCGGCGGGATCATGATGCAGTAGGGGGCGTTACCACTGCCATTGGGAGCGAAGAATCGATTTTTTTCCCAGAAGGCGTAGCGGTTTTGCTCAATATCTTGCGGGTTATAGGTTTTTTCCATGGCTTCAATACTGATGGTTTTAAGGGACAGGGGCCGGATTATAGCCTAGAAGGCGGGAATATGGGGCACGCAAAAAAGGCCAGCTCCTCGCGGAGACTGGCCCGTAAGTGGCGCATTGGCGCCGGGATCAGAACGCGGCAGACTGCTCGATGGAGTAATCGGACTCGAGTGCCTGGTCGCTGACAGCCGTGACGGCGAAGTAATAGGTGCCTTTGCTGCTCACGATATGAGCGTAGTTCAAGGAGTTACCAACATCAATCACCGTGCTGTACACGCCAGGCTGGGTGCCGACGTAGAGCTTGTATTGAGTGACGTTGGGGCTGATGCTGGCATCCCAGCTCAGTTGGAAGGTGTGGTTGGTGACGCAATTGCTGACACACACAATGTTCAGGCTGACGCTGGCGATGGAGATGTCACCGTCGCTGTCGAGCAGTTGATAGGTGAAACTGTCGGTGCCGAAAAATCCGCTGTTGGGCGTGTAGTCGACGCTGCCATCAGCAAGTACCGTGACAGTGCCGTTGCCGGGATTACCGATTACCGACAATTGCGCGGCATCACCCAGTCCGGTGTCGTTCACGGTGAGGTACAGGATTTGGCTGATGTTTTGGTCCATGGTGTAGCTGTCTGGCTTGGCGACGGGAATGTCATCCACCGAGGCGACGGTGATGGTGACTTTGGCGTTGGCGAAGCCACCGTTGCCGTCGGAAATTTCGTAGGTGAAGTAATCTACGCCGTTGAAGTTGGTCTTTGGGATGTAGCTGAATTGATCAGCGCCGATCTGTGTCACCGAGCCGTTGCTGCCCTGGCTGTAGGCGGTGATTGATAGCGTGTCGCCATCGGCGTCGCTGTCATTGTTTAATACGCCGCTGATGATGGCTGCCTGATCTTCTTTGCCCAGCACGCCATCAGCCAAGGCAACGGGGGCGGTATTTACTGGGGTGACAGTACCTACGGAGCCACCAGTCGTCCCGCCGGTAGTTCCGCCAGTAGTGCCACCGGTTGTACCACCGGTAGTTCCGCCAGTAGTGCCACCAGTTGTCCCACCGGTTGTCCCACCGGTAGTACCGCCAGTAGTACCGCCAGTAGTACCGCCGGTAGTACCGCCACCAGTTGTACCATCGGTAGTTCCAGCTACGGGCGGGACGATAACAACTTCGACACCGGTTCCGCTGTTGCTATCGGTGCTATTGGCGTTGCCGCTGGTGTCGGTTGTGCCGGGGGCGTCATCTTGCTGCTCTGTTTGATCGTCAACCTTGATGGTGGTGACGAACGAACTTTTGTCATTGGGTTGGTTGTTCTCTTCGGGCAAGGAAACTCCGCAGCCTGACAGGGCGATGATGGAGGCCAGACTGCTGACGGTGATAATGGGGCGCAGGGTTTTCATGGGTATATCCGTCCGTTGTGGTAAACAAATAGCGACAGTGCTTACCCTGAGGTTTCGTCCCGGCGGTCTGGTTTTGCGCGATATCAGTCACAGTTTTCGCAGTGAATTTGTTTAATCCGCGTAAACAGCAAAAAAAACTTGGGTATCAAGACTTGATAGGGAGGAATTTGCTTTGAACTGCCATGCGGAATTCGGCGTCGCTGCCGAACAACAAATTGCCGTAAGCAGTTTTATGTGACAGAGGTGTTCGTGGACAAAAAATAGGTGGCCGGTTGTGTTGAACGAAGAGCAAGCAGGCAAGAACGATGGATAGCCGAGAAGATCGACTGGTGCAGCGGTTGTTTTATCTTGCTGGCGTGCTGCTACTGGCTCTGGTCGGCTTGAATAGCTGGCTGGGCTGGCAGGACAGTCAGGTGAGCTATCGTTTGCAGAAGGCGATCGAGTTTCAGCGGCAAATTACCAGTTTGTATACCTCTATTCTGGATGGCGAGTCCGGGATGGTGGGCTATGTGCTGACCGGTAACGAGGATTATTTGCATCGATATGAGCTGGCACGCCGGCAGTATCAGGGCGTGATTCTCTTGTTACAGCAGCATAGTCATTCGCATCATCCAGATGTATCACTGTTAAATGTGTTGGAAGTCCAGATCAAGGCGGCCTTTGTTGAGATGGATGAGGTGTTGGACTCCGTCAAGCGTGGTTCACGGGCATTGAGCATAGAGCGAATTCAAACCCAATTTATTCACACCATGCTGATGGAAATACGTCGGGGGTTGGGGGAGTTGGAGTGGGAGGAAGATGTTTTTGTCCATCAAGAGCAGCAGCAAATTAATCGCTACCATTTTTGGCGATTTGTGCTGGTGGTGGTTGAGGTCTTTCTGATTCTGATGATGGGCTGGTTGATCTTACATAGTCTGCAGGTGCGTCGTCGGGCCCTGCGAGATCAGCATGAGTTGCAATCTCAGTTGTTACAGGCGAAAAAACTGGAATCGGTGGGGCAGTTGACTGCCGGTATTGCGCACGATTTCAATAATATTCTGGCAGGAATTAATGGATTCAGTCAGTTGGCTCAACGCAAGTACGGCAAGTTGGACCCGAGTGGCGAATTGTCTGATTATCTGCGCGAAGTGATTGAGGGAGGACGCCGAGCTCAGACGCTGGTGAGGCAGTTACTGGCCTATAGCCGCAATCGCGGCGGCAATCTACAGACCGTGGTTTTGCAAAATGTGCTGGAGGCTGTGGCAGGATTGCTGCGGGCGAGTATTCCCAGCAGTATAGTCTTGCGTTGGCAGCCCGATGGTTTGCCGCTGCGGGTGAAAATCGATGTGGTGCAGTTCCAGCAGGCATTGGTCAATGTGGTGATTAACTCACGTGATGCCATTGGTCAGATGAGTGGTGAAATTAAGTTGTCGCTGGAATTGTCCACTTTTTCGCAGCAGCGATGCAGTTCGTGTTCGGCAGAGCTGAGTGGTGAGTACGTTTGTGTACATGTCGCCGATACAGGGCGAGGGATGGAGCCAGAGGTGGCGCAGCGGGTGTTTGAGCCTTTTTTCACTACCAAAATTTCAACCGAAGGCTCCGGGATGGGGTTGGCGGTGGTGCATGGCATTTTGCATGGTGCTAACGGCCACGTAGTGCTGCGCTCAACGCCGGGGATGGGGACAACTGTGACGCTGTTATTGCCCCAGGCAACGGACTAGTCCGTTGCGCCGGGGACAACTGCAGTTACTTGGCGTTGAGGTTACCCAACATGTCATTGACGATACTGGGCAGTTGCGACTTAACCTGCGTTTGTACTTCGGTACGCAAGCCCTGAGATAACTGCTCCATCAGCGTCGGCATCGCATCGTCGACGGCATCCAGTAACAATTTTTCCATGCGCTCAGCCATGTGCTGGTTCAATCGGTCGCTGAGCGTATTGATGGCGGTTACCAATAGCGCGTCGATTTGCCGCGCCAGCTGGGTGTGTAATTCGTTGGTGAATGCACTTGCCTGGACTGCGGCAGCGGCTGCCGCAGTGGTCTGTGCGGCTTGTTCTGTTGGCTGAGTCTCAACACTGTCAACCGGCGGAGTGGCTGGGGTTGTGTTGCCACTGAGCTCAGTGTCTATGGCATCCATCAGTTGCTGATATTCTTCGGCATTGAATTCGCTGGTGCTGATTTCTGCAGCCAGGGCTGGGGCGGCCACTTCCTGCAGCGGCTCGGTGCTGGCGACGGACATCGGCAGATCCAGCATGGCGTTGAGCAGCAACTCTTCATTGCTGTCGATGCTCATCGCCGGTTCGGTGATTGGCATTGATGCGGGTGTGGGAGTGATGTCAGTTTTGATTGGCTCGTCGAGATCGTTGTCCACCAAGGGAGTGCTGAGCTGGGAGGCAATGTTTTCCAGTTCAGACAACAGAAATTGATCCTTGTCTATCGCCGGCTGGCTGGCAAATGCCGAGACTCGCTCGTCCAGCAAGGGAACGGTGTTGGCGGGGGCGGCGGCAAATTGGGTCGGCAGATCGAAATCGACGGTGTCGGTCAACATCGGGATATTGTCATCGTCGTCCAGGGCCTGCGGGCCGGCAACGGCACGAAGCTCATCCATGTCATCCAGGCCCCAGTTGGTGACGTTAACGTCATCCGTCATGGGTTGGCCACCACCGGTGAGTGGTTCATCGTGACTTTCTTCCAGTAGAGACAGGTCGCCTAGCAGTGCGCCATCTGGAATGGCCTGCGGGTTTACGCTGCCTACGGTGGGGCTTCTATCGTCATCAATGAGCTCGCTCAAACCGGACAGATCACCCAGAATGCTGTCTAGGTCGTCTGACTTTTTGTTGCGCTGGGGTTCAAAGTTGGAGTTGCTCATGATGCTTACCTGTCTGCTCGTACTTCGTGAGTGTTGACTTCGTGCCCTTGGGCGCGATAGGCGCGAAAACGGTCTCTGGCCAGTTGCCGTTGCTGCGGATCATCGTCAACCAGTTCGGCTATGCGCGCGGTGGTTGGTGATGGGCTGAACGGTGTTTGGCAAAGATTAATGACCAGGGTGTCGGCGCGTGGGTCGTTTTCTGCCTGTTCGCCGATGTGGACGGGTGTCGGGGTGGCCTGCGGCGCAAGACCGTGCGGCACAAAGCTGCCCGGACGAAATGTCCACAATAAATCGTCCAGGCGCTGACTTTGATGGGCGTTCTCGGTGCGCAGAAAGGTCGGCACACCGCTCTTATAGGCTTTTTCTGCAAGGCGACAGGCGAAGCGTTCCCGGTTTTGCGGGGACGAGCCTGCCAGAATGTAGAAATCGATACGCGCCATCAATGGTTATTCCTGTTTCCGGAATATCTAATCAGGCAATAATTATGCCCTACTTTGCGCAACGATTGAGCACAAATTGTGTCAACAAGGCGACAGGTCGACCGGTTGCGCCTTTTTCGCCGCCACCGACCCAGGCTGTGCCGGCGATGTCCAGGTGGGCCCATTTGAATTTCTTGGTGTAGCGGGCCAGGAAGCAGGCGGCGGTGACGCTTCCCGCTTCACGACCACCGACATTGGCCATGTCGGCGAAGTTGCTGTCCAGTTGATCCTGGTAATCGTCCCACAATGGCATAGGCCAGACTCGGTCGAAGGTTTCATGGCCGGCTTGCTGAATCTCGGTGCTTAGCGCCTCATCATTGCTGAACAGACCGCTGGCATGCTTGCCCAGCGCGATAACGCAAGCGCCGGTGAGGGTGGCGATATCGATGACTACTGCCGGGTCAAAGCGCTCGACGTAGGTGAGCGCATCGCACAGGATCAGGCGACCTTCGGCGTCGGTGTTGAGGATTTCAATGGTTTGACCGGACAGGCTGGTGACGATGTCGCCAGGTTTGTTGGCATCGCCGTCGGGCATGTTTTCCGAGGCGGGTACGACACCGATCACGTTGATCGGCAGGGCCATTTCGGCGATGGCCGTCAACGTGCCGAACACGCTGGCACCGCCGCACATGTCGTATTTCATTTCATCCATCTGCGGGCCGGGCTTGATGGAAATGCCGCCGGAGTCAAAGGTCAGACCTTTGCCGACCAGGACGATGGGTTTGTCGTCTTTGGCACCGCCGTTGTAGTGCATGATGATCAGCTTGGCCGGCTGGCGACTGCCACGGGATACTGACAGCAGCGAGCCCATGCCCAACTGCGCCATGTCATTTTCCTGCAGAACCTTGGTGGAGATTTTGGCATAGTTGCTGGCCATGGATTCGGCCTGGGTTTCCAGGTAAGTCGGAGTGCAGATGTTGCCCGGCAAGTTGCCCAGATCACGGGTCAGGGTAATACCTTTGGCAATAGCTGCACCCTGGCTGACGGCGGCTTCGGCAGATTTGACGCTGTCGGCATCGCTCAGTGCCCAGATGATTTTGCTGAGATTGGGTTTGTCGTCGTTTTTCTTGCTTTTGAGTTGGTCAAAACGGTATTGGCTGTTGCTGGCCAGCAGTGTGGCCTGGCGGACGCTCCAGTTCACATCGCGATTTTGCGGCAGAAAGTCTTCGATGAAGCAGTGTGCCTGGCTGGCGCCACTGGTTTTGAGGGCTGCGCATATTTTGTTCATCAGTTTGTTGAACGCGGCGTCGTTGCGCTCGCTGTCTTTGCCGGTGCCGACCAGCAGAATGCGCGGGCAGCTGACGCCTTCGGGTTGGTGCAGCCACAGAGTTTCGCCACTTTTACCTTTGATGTCGCCCTGGGAAATGACTTTGCTGATAATTTTGCCGCAGGCGTCATCCAGTGCAGCGGTATTGGCAGGCAGTTTTCCACTGTCGCCGATGGCCACGATCAAACAGTGCGATTTTGTATTGGTGATGCTTGCTTGTTTAACAGCAAATTCCATGGGGTTCCTCAGCAAAAGTACAAAAAGCGGCTATGATGGAGTGCCTAGCAGGAGCCTGGGCTATGTTAGAATCCTAGTTTAAATGAAAGCCCCCGGCTTTGCACCTGCACCTCCGTCGGTCTTTGAGCAGCCATTACAGCGATACACCGAGTGATTATTCAACGATATTTTTTGCGAGAAATCAGCTTGTCGCTCTCCGGCGTCCTCAGCGTATTGCTGCTGATTTTCATGAGCAAACATTTCGTCCGCTACATGTCCGATGCGGCGGCTGGTACTTTGCCGACCGAGATGATTCTGAAATTGCTGCTGCTGTTCACCCTGAGCTATTTGCCCATGATTATTCCATTTGCACTGTTTATTGCGGTGCTGGTGGCCATGGGACGGTTGTACAAAGATTGCGAAATTACTGCGATGGAAGCGTGCGGCATAGGTATTCCGCGCATCATGCGCATCACGCTGAGCATCTCGGTCGGGCTGGCGCTGCTGGTGGGTGGTTTGTCGCTGTGGGGCGCGCCGTGGTCAGAAAAACGACAATATGATTTGCGTGACCTGGCCAAGGTCAAATCTGAATTCAGTTTTTTGGCGCCGGGCAGGTTTCATGAAATTCGCGGTGGCGATGGCGTGTTCTATGTGGAGGCAATGTCCGAGGACAAGTCGCACATGGAAAATGTGTTCGTTTTTCTACGCGGTGAAAATCGCAGTCAAAATGTTTTCGTTGCCCAGCGCGGCGTACAGCGTAGCGATGATGATGGCTCGCACTACATCGTGCTGGAAGACGGTTCCCGTTATGAAGCCTTGCCCGGCGGCAGCGGATTTCGTCTGCATCAATATCAACGCAGCGGGATTCGTGTTTCTCCGCAGGATGTGCAGGCAGAAGGTCGGCCACGCAAGGCCTGGACAAGCGCACAATTATTCGCGACGGCCAATGCGGCAGATATGGCTGAGTGGCAATGGCGGATGTCCATGCCGATCTCGTGCGTATTGCTCACCTTGCTGGCGGTGGTGATGAGTCGCACTAATCCTCGCCAGGGCAGATTCGCCAAGCTGTTCGTGGCGCTGATGATGTACATCGTTTATTTCTACCTGCTGACCATGGCCAATGCCTGGGTGAAAGAGGGTGTGGTGTCGCCAGCGGTTGGCATGTGGTGGGTGCATGGTTTGATGCTGCTGGCTGTGGGGCTTTTGCTGGTGCAGCAATTAGGTATCCGCTGGGTGACGGAAACGCTGAGGCTGAGACGGGCATGAGCATTCTTGATCGCTATGTTGCGTCGCACATTGTTTTTGCCACGCTGACGGTGATGGGCGTACTGCTGGCGCTGTTTACGTTTTTTGCGTTCGCCGATGAATTGGGCGATACCGGCAAGGGAACGTATGGTGCCTATGAGGCATTGGTGTACAGCGTGTCGATGATGCCGGGCATGGCCTACGATTTATTTCCGTCGGCAACGTTGATTGGCACCATGATGGGTTTGGGTACGCTGGCGGGAAATTCCGAACTGACAGCGATGCGTGCGTCGGGCTATTCATTGGCCAAACTTGTTCGGGGTTTGTTGCGACTGGCAGTACTGCTGATGCTGCTGGTGTTCGCCATTGGTGAATGGCTGGCGCCGATGGCGCAACAATATGGCGAAACGCTGCGGTCGCTGGCGCAAAGCCAGAAAGTGTCACTGCAGACCAAAACAGGTTTATGGGTACGCGATGGAAGCCGGGTGATCAATATCGGAGAAATGCTTGCAGGCGGCCATGTGCGCAAGCTGAATATCTACGAGATTGATCAAAGCAATCAGTTGTCGACGGTGACGCAGGCCGATGATGCCTTTTTCCAGATTGGCCAAAATCAGTGGCGATTGCACAACTATCAGCAATATCGCTTGTCTGAGCAAGGCGTGCAGATTCAGCGGGAGAAACAGGTCGATCTGGATACCATGCTCAGTCCGGCAATGCTGGATGTGGTGGTGGTCGAGCCGTCAGCAATGTCCATTGTGGACCTGTATCATTACGTAGATTACCTGCAAGCCAATGGTTTGGAATCACGCAAATATCAGCAAGCGATGTGGAGCAAAATTGTTTCGCCGCTATCAACCCTGGTGATGGTGCTGCTGGCGATTCCGTTTATTTTTGGTTCGACGCGAACCATGACCGCAGGACACCGAATTCTGATAGGCACCATGGTCGGTATCGGTTTTTACCTGTTGTCGCAGGTATTTGGCTATGTAGGTTTGGTGTTTGAAATTAATCCCGTTATCGCGGCAATGACGCCAACGGTGGTGTTTTTGTTGGCGGCGCTGCATTTGTTGCGGCGAGTGCGATAATCGCTGATTATCAGCTGTTGCAGGTCATTTTGAACTATCGGGGAATTGCCGATGAACAGAAAAGTGCTAAACATAGAAACCGGTCGTCCGACCTCTGACGGTGCCGGGGTGCGTTTGAATCGTATTTTTGGCGGACACAATCCGCAGAAGTACGATCCGTTTTTGATGCTCGATCATTTTGGTTCGGAGGAAGCGACGGATTATATCGCCGGTTTTCCTTCGCATCCGCATCGCGGCTTTGAGACGGTGACTTACATGCTGGAAGGTCGCATGTTGCACGAGGACCATCTGGGCAATCGCGGCTTGCTGCAAAATGGCGATGTGCAGTGGATGACGGCGGCGCGGGGGATCATTCATTCCGAAATGCCGCAGCAGGAAGAAGGCCGAATGAGTGGTTTTCAGTTGTGGGTGAACTTGCCGGCGGCAGAAAAAATGAAAGATCCCAGTTATCGGGATATTTCAGCGGCGAATATTCCAACGCGAACGGTGAATGGCACCACGTTCAAACTGATCGCTGGCGAGCAGGATGTAGGCGATGAGCGCTTGCGTGGTGCTGTGCTTGGGTTGTCCACGGACCCACTGTATGTCGATGTCCATTTCGCCCCGCAGGCGCAGGTTACTCTACAGATTGCCGAAGGCCATACCTCGTTGGTGTATGTATATGAAGGCAGTGTGCAGATTGCGGGTCAGAATATTCGTGCGGGTCAGCTTGCAGTATTGTCTCGTCAGGGCGTGCTGGAAATGCAAGGTGAACAGCATAGTCGAGCAATCGTTTTGGCAGGCAAACCGCTGAACGAGCCAATTGTGCAGTATGGTCCGTTTGTGATGAATACGGCCGAGGAAATTGAACAGGCATTGCGTGACTATCGCGCGGGACGATTAACTGATTAGTTGCGTTGTGATGGATGTTAAAAAGGCTGCCGATGGCAGCCTTTTTTATTGCGTGGAATTTATGAGGAATCAATAAGGTCTGAGGCAGCGTTATGAATCTATACTTGAAGTGTTTGAATGATCGTCATTTGCATTGAAACTAAGTGGCTCCGTATGTGAAAAAGCAGTGATGTTCTGCCAAAGCGTGAAAAAGCGCGATTTAATTGAGGTTTACGTTATAGGTGTTTTAACGTTTAAATCGACCGTTGTTGGCCACGGTACTGCTATCAAAGGTGACATTGTTGGTTATGCACAATCGATTGTTATCACCCGCCTTTATCGCAAAGTCTGCAGATGATGTTTTGCGGTCCGATCGCTGGATTTGGTTGCTGCCATTGGTAATAGCTGTTGGGTTATGGGTGGCAAGCGAGGTCAATTTTCTTTTATTTCACACGCTGGCTGAATTATTTGCAATTGCTGTAGCCGTCACCCTGAGTGTGGTTGCATGGCAAATGTACCCATTCACAAAAAACAATTATCTGATGTTTTTGAGCGCGGGCTACATTTGGGTGGCGATGCTGGATTTAATGCACACGCTAAATTACAAGGGTATGGGTGTGTTTGCTGATGGCGGGGCCAATGTCGGGATTCAATACTGGCTCAGTGCCCGTTTATTAGAAGCGATGGTGTTGCTGTTTTCTCCACTTTTCCTGACCAGAAATTTGAATCGGCGGGCAGTTTTTTTATTGGGAGGGATGTATTTTTTATTGATGGTTGTGATGAAAGAGCAAGGCCAGTTTCCCTTGTGGTTTGTGGAGGGTGAGGGCTTGACATCAAGCAAGATTTACGCGGAATACCTGATTATTGCTATTCTGCTGGCAGCATCAATGTCGCTGTGGGTAAACAAAGCGAAAGTCGAAAACAAAATCTTTTCCCTATTACAAGCCTCTATTTTGTTGACGGTATGTGCCGAGGTGGCATTCACATTTTATGCGGATGTCTATGATTACGTTAATGTCGGTGGACATATATTCAAGTTTTTTTCCTATTGGCTAATTTTTGTAGCGTTCATTCGCACCGTCTTACAGTCGCCATTTTTGGCCATGTCCAGGGTCGCCAGTACCTATGATGCCATTCCTGAAGTTACATTGGTTGTGGATCGCGAAGGTATTATTCGCCAGGCCAATAGAAAGGCGCTGGAAATGGCGGCGAGATTGGCGGGCACTACGGATGTTGTGGGCAAAAAATGCCATACCTTATTTCATCGGGTGGATGTGGCCGAGCAGCAATGCCCTATATGTAAAAAAATTGCTAAAACCATGGCGACAGATGGTCTGGAGTTGCCATGGCATGGAGGCGAAGAATTTTATACGTATTCCCTTTCTCCCATTTCGGAGCAATCAAATTATGGTGGCATGATTCATGGAATACGGGATATCAGTCAGCGAAAAAAAGCCGAAAAATTATTGCGACAAAGTGAACGCTATAATCGCATGTTGTTTGAGCATTCTCCCATTGGTTTGGTGTTGTGCGATATGGCAGGGAAAGTTGTTGATGCCAATGAAGCCTATGTAAAAATCACAGGCTACACCCTGGCCGAGTTGGTGCGGCTTGACTATTGGAAACTTACCCCGCGTGAATATGAAGATCAAGAATGGGATATGTTTAGTAAGCTGGCGGAGAAGGGGCGGTATGGGCCAGTGGAAAAAAAGTATGTTCATAAGACCGGTCGGCAGGTGGCGGTCCGGTTGCAGGGCTTGTTGTTGAGGCGTGATGGTCAAAGTTTTATTTGGTCGAGTGTTGAGGATATCTCCAAACAGAAACAAATGGAGAATGAGCGATCTTTGTTTCGCTTGGCTCTGGATGCCACCGAAGATAATATTTTTATGATTGATCCAGAGTCCATGAAGTTTGTTGATTGCAACTTCAGTGCGATGAAAATGCTGTGTTACAGCTATGAAGAAATTCTCAATATGGGGCCGCAGGATATCAAGCCGGACTATTCCGAACAAAAAATTTGGGATGTATTCGATGTGTTGATTAGTGGCCAAAAAGAATATGTTGACTTGTTAACCGAACATCAGCGTAAGGATGGCATCCGCTTTCCGGTCGAGGTCAGGATGACTTGCATGAATGTTCGTGATGAATCCCGAATTATTGCCGTGGCCCGTGACGTCAGCGATCGGGCAATTGCGGAACAAAAGCTGCGTCAGGCCGCTGCGGTTGTTGATGCAACCGCTGAAGGCGTTGCCATGGTTGATGCTGGAAAAAATATTCTGACGCTCAATAAAGCATTTTCTGCAATGACCGGTTTTACCGAAGCAGAGCTGCTGGGGAGGTCCATCAGTATGTTGTGTAGTCAACGTCATGATGAGGAGTTTTATTGTCATATTTGGCGGGATATCTCGACGAATAATCCCTGGCAAGGCGAGTTATGGCTGGTAACCAAGCAAAAGCAGCTGCTGCCAACTTGGTGTACGGTTAGTGCTGCGGGCAATGGTCATGACGAGATCACTAATTATGTGGTGGTAATTGCGGACATCACCAAACTGAAACAGTCTCAGGAGCGCGTAGATTTTCTTGCCTATCATGATTCGCTGACGCGCCTGCCAAATCGACTGTTGCTGAACGATCGTTTGGCGCAGGCGATTAAGTCGGCTAAGCGGACACAGTCGATGGTGGGAGTGATGTTTCTGGACCTGGACAGATTTAAAAATATCAATGACAGTTTGGGGCATAGTGTAGGTGATAGATTGTTGGAAAAAGTGGCCGAACGGCTGTTTTATTCTGTACGCGGCGAAGATACCGTTGCCCGCCTGGGTGGAGATGAATTTGTGTTGGTGATCGAGAATTGTCGAGCGATAGATGATTTGCTGACGCTGTCTAAAAAAATACTTGAAGCATTTTCCAGCAGTTTCCACATTGAACAAAACGTTCTTTTTGTAACCCCAAGTATAGGTATCAGTGTTTTTCCCAACGATGGTGATACCCCGGAAACCTTGATTCGCAATGCAGATACGGCAATGTATCGGGCCAAGGAGTTTGGGCGCAATAGTTGTCATTTATATTCTTCTGATCTTACCGACGTGGTGTACGAGCGGTTGATTATGGAGAGTGAGTTGCGCAAGGCGCTGGATGACAATCAGTTCGAGCTCTATTTTCAGCCACAATATCGCATGCATGACAATCATCTGGTGGGTGCTGAGGCACTGATCCGCTGGAATCATCCGTTGCGAGGTCAGGTACTTCCGGCAGACTTTATTTCACTTGCCGAAGATTGTGGTTTGATTTCACGTATAGGTTACTGGGTGTTGCGGGAGGCTTGCAGGCAAATGCGCCGCTGGCAAGACGCGGGTTTTTGTTTGCCGGTAGTTGCAGTGAATGTTTCGGGCTGGCAGTTTACGCAAGGTGATATTGGACTTGAAGTTCAAGCTGCGCTGGCGGAATCCGGTTTGTCGGGTGCCAGTCTGGAATTGGAAATCACTGAAAGCGTTATATTGAAACGCCCTGAGCGAGCAATTGAGACCCTGAATCAGCTTAAAACCTTGGGTGTGCAAATTTCCATTGATGATTTTGGAACCGGGTATTCGTCGCTCAGGCAGCTTCGTTATTTGCCGGTGGACAAATTGAAAATTGATCAGTCGTTTATTCGTGATATCACCACTAGTCAGGATGATGAGGCGATTGCGCGCGCAGTGATTGTGCTGGCGCAAAACATGCGATTGCGCGTGATTGCCGAAGGGGTTGAGCAAGAGGCGCAGCGCCAGTTTTTGCTGCAATATGGTTGTGATGAGGTGCAAGGGTATCTTTATAGCGAGCCGCTGTCAGCGAGTGAGTTTGAGCGCCAAGTGTTACGTCGATCAGCGGAGCAACCAGAGATGGTTTAGCTTTGTGCAAGGATATTGAATCATCCTATCAATCGGTGTAACGTGTTAACCATCCTGAAAAATACAACATATAAGGAGGATGGGATGAGAAAGATTTTGGCGTTGGTGGCCGCGCTGACTGTGCCTGTGGGCGCGCAGGCTGCGGCGGAGTACTATAATCTTGATCCTGACCACAGCTATCCGCACTTTGCGATCGATCACCTTAACTTTTCAACTTTGTACGGTCGTTTTAATCAAACTCATGGTCGGCTGATGATCGACCGAAAAAATAACAACGGCTTTGTTTCGGTAAAAATTTCCGCAGTGTCAATTGATACCGGAAACAGCAAACGCGATGATCATTTGCGTTCGCCGGATTTTCTCAATGTCATGGAGTTTCCGGACATCAAGTATGAATCAACCAGTCTGCGCATTAACGACGATAACAGCGCCGACGTGAAGGGAACCCTGACCATGTTGGGCGTGACCAAGCCGGTGGATTTGAAAGTGACGCGAATTCGTTGTGGCACTAATCCCATCAACAAAAAAGATACTTGCGGCTTTGAAGCGCAGACGCAAATCAAGCGTTCCGATTTTGGCAGCAAATACGGCCTGCCAGGTATCGGCGATGACATGCGCCTGTGGTTTCAGGTGGAAGCCATCAAGGAATAGCGCCTAGCCGCTGACCAGATTCGCCAGCGCGGCGAAATCCTCCAGGCTGAGGGTTTCGCCGCGGCGGTTGGAATCAATGCCAATACTTTCCATTTGTTCGGCGCTGACCAGACCTTTGATGGCCTGGCGCAAGGTTTTGCGCCGCTGACCAAATGCACGATTGACGACCTCGGCGAACAGCTGCATGTCTTTGACTTCAACCGGCGGTTTGGCGTGCGGCACCAGTCGGACGATGGCGGAGTCGACTTTGGGCGCAGGTTTGAACGCGCCTGGGCCCACGTTGAATAATTTATCCACCGCGCAGTAATACTGCACCATCACACTCAAGCGACCATAGGCTTTGCTGTCGGGCGCGGCCGCGAGGCGATCGACCACTTCTTTTTGCAGCATGAAATGCATGTCCTGGATGATTTCGGCCTGTTCCAGCAGATGAAATATCAGTGGCGTGGAAATGTTGTAGGGCAGGTTGCCAACCACGCGCAGCTTTTCACCGCTTTGGCGCAGACTGGCAAAATCAAATTTCAGGGCATCGGCACTATGGATGCGCAGCGTGCCTTTATCATCCAGCAGTTGATGCAGAATCGGAATCAAATCGCGGTCCAGTTCCACCACGTCGATTTCGCCCAGAGCTGCTAGCAGTGGCGTGGTCATCGCCCCCTGGCCGGGGCCGATTTCCACCATGCGGTCGCCCTTTTTCGGATTGATACAGGCGACGATGCGATTGATGACGTTGGGATCGTGCAGGAAATTCTGGCCGAAACGTTTGCGGGCTTTGTGTTCTTTCATGAGCGTCGTTTTACCATGTCGATGGCGGTGTGGATGGCGAGCCGCAGGCTGCCAGGTTGTGCCTGACCGGTGCCTGCCAGCGGCAGGGCGGTGCCATGATCCACCGAGGTGCGGATGATGGGCAATCCCAGTGTAACGTTGATGGCGTTGCCAAAGCCGACGTATTTTAGCACCGGCAAGCCCTGGTCGTGGTACATGGCCAGGACGGCGTCGGCACCTTGCAGATTTTTCGGCGTGAACAAAGTGTCTGCCGGCAAGGGGCCGATGAGGTTTTCACCCAGGGCCTGAAATTCGTTGATCACGGCGGTGATGAAGTCGCGCTCTTCCGTACCCAGATGACCGTCTTCACCTGCATGAGGATTCAGACCGCATACCAGCACTTTTGGGTGCGGGATGGCGAACTGACTGCGCAGATCGCGCAGCAAAATGCGAATGATCTGTCGCAACAAGTCCGGGGTGATGGCATCGGCAACGGCGCGCAAGGGTAAATGGGTGGTGACTAGGGCGACACGCAGCCCTTCGGTGGCCAGCATCATCACTGGCAGTGGAGCCTTGCAGCGCTCCGCCAGATATTCGGTGTGGCCGGAAAAGGCGATGCCAGCATCGTTCACCACGCTCTTTTGCGCCGGCCCGGTCACCATCGCGTCAAATTCACCGTTCAGGCAGCCATCCACCGCTCGATCCAGGCTGGCGAGAAACGCCGCAGCATTGGCCGGGTTGAGCTGACCGCAAATGCTGGGTTCGGTTTGCGGTAATGACAGCACTTGCAGCGTGCCTGGCTGATGCGGCTGATTCAGGCCGTATTGCCAGGGAATGAGCGTGACGCTCAGGCCCAGTTGTTGGGCACGCTGGCGCAGGGTGTCGATGTCGGCCAGGATGATCAGTTCGGCGTCAAAAGCTTCGCTGGCCAGCATCAGACACAGATCCGGGCCAATGCCAGCGGGTTCGCCGGCAGTGATGGCAAGACGGGGCAACGGACTCATTGCAGACTAGCGCTCGGTTTTGTATTCGACGTAGGCTTCATCGCGGCGCTGGCGAATCCAGGTGTCCAGGTTGTCCTCGATTTTGCGCTGGCGCAAAAAGTCGCGCGCCTGATTGCGGCGGAAGGCGTCGCTGTTGTCCTGATTGCGTCGCTCCTGCACTTGCAGAATGTGCCAGCCAAATTGGCTTTGGAACGGTTCGCTGATTTTGCCCAGAGCGGTTTTGTTCATCACCTCTTCAAACTCGGGCACCATCACGCCGGGATCCACCCAGCCCAAGCTGCCGCCTTTGGAGGCGCTGCCGGGATCATCACTGTGCGAGCGCGCCAGCTCGGCAAAGTCATCGCCGTTTTGGATGCGTTCGCGCAGATGTTTCAGGCGTTCCTGCGCTTCCATGTTACTGACCAGTTCGTTGGTGCGGATCAGAACGTGGCGGGCCAGGGTTTGGGTAATGATGTGCTTTTCACCGCGACGTTTGTCCATCAGCTTAATGATGTGAAAACCGCTGGGGCTGCGAATGATTTCGCCGATTTGATTGGGTTTGAGCTGGGTAACCACCTCGGCAAACAGGGTGGGCAGTTCGCCGGCCTTGCGCCAGCCCAGGCTGCCGCCTTCGAGGGCTTTTTGGCCGTCGGAATAACTCACCGCCATTTGCGCAAAATCATCGCCTTTTTTCAGGCGGGCCAGCACTTCCTCGGCTTTTTTGCGGGCCTGGGCAATTTGTGCTGGCGAGGCCGCTTCGGGAATAGTAACCAAAATATGCGACAGCAGATATTCCTCATCCAGTCCGCCTTGCAGCGACTGGGTGTGGAGGAAACTGTCGATTTCGCCGTCAGAAATATTGATACGGCTGTGTACTTCGCGTTGCTGCAGGCGGGCGATAATCATTTCCTGACGAATGTTTTCCCGGTACTGCGCAAAGTCGTAGCCATCTTTTTCCAGAACATCACGCAATTGACGCAGCGAGAGTTTGTTCTGCTGGGCGATGTTGCCGATGGTGGTGTTGAGGGCGTTGTCATCGACAATAATGCCGGTGTTTTTCGCCAACTGCAGTTGTATTTCCTTGATGATTTCACGTTCCAGCACCTGGCGACGCAAAATGTCCATCGGCGGCAGTTGAGTGTTTTGTGCGCGTAGCTGTTTGGAGATTGTTTCCAGCTGGGTCTCTAGCTGCTGGGTGGTGATGATGTCATCGTTGACGATGGCCGCGATGCGATCAATTTCGCTGGTGGTGGCCATGACGGGCAGACTGAGCCCGGCTAGCAGGCATAAATTCACTAGACGTTTCATTGCAGATTAAAAACCTTCGCTCTTGTATCCCATGATTTCCCGTGACAGACGGTCTTCGGTTTTACGTCCGACCGTCGCTAGTCCGGTGAGTTCGATTTCCACACCGATGCTGCGATCGGTTTCGCCCTGGGCATTTTTGATGAATTGTTGCGCAACGGTGCGCAGCCGCCAACAGCAGCTGAGGTATTGTACGCCGATGACCGCTTCATTGCTGCGCTCATATTGCAGCGAATATGTCCACTTGGCCGCCAGTTGCCAATGGGGGCCAAGCTCAACATAGCCGGCGGCACCCACTTGTTTGAGCAAATTCTGCCGATAGCGGGCAGACAAATCCAGGCCCTGCCGATCGCCGTCGTAGTTCAGTCGTGTGGCCAGCTTGTCCGGATGACGATCGGTGGTGCGTTGAAACAGGGTAGTGGCAAAGCTCCAGTCGGGTAAAAACTCACTGGCAATTTCGCCGGCGATACGTCTATCACCCGCCAGTGTTGGTTCCTCAGCGGGCAGTTGGGTGCGGTGATCTGCGAAATAGCGGGCATGGGCCAGACTGAGGCGCAGCAATTGTCGGCCGTCAGTTTGACGGACAAAGCTGGAACTCAGGCCGGTACTCAGACGGTTTTCGTCACCGATGCGATCGCCGCCAATGTAGCGGAAGTCGCGGAACAATTGGGCAAAACTCAAATCCAGTGCGCCGGTATCGAAAATGGGTTGCAAGTGCTGGTCGCGGTACGGGCTGTAGGTGTAGAACAGGCGCGGTTCCAGGGTCTGGTCGATGCGCTGGCCGTGACGGATAAAGCGCAGACCCGAATCCAGACTGAACACCGCATTGGTGCCGCCGTCGTCCGGCTGGTCCTGTAGCCAATACCGGTTGTGGCGCAGTCGCAGCCGTGGCTGCAGGTAGGCGCCGGGCGAATCATAGCCGGTGGTCAAAACAGGCTCGACCAGCAATCGATGGCCATTGAGCAGTGTGTCGTGCTGAAAATAACTGTATTCGCCGAGCAATTCGGTTTGCAGCCAGCGGTGCTGACTTTGATGGCGATATTGCAGCTGCGGCAGGCGGCGGTGTGGTGCGGTGTGGCTGCGGAGCATTTGGTAGTCTTGCAGCATTGCGCTGGCCCACCAGTTCTTACCACGCCACTGAGTGCGCAGATTGCGCTCCAGTTGTGTCTGACTGCTGGTGCTGAGATTGCTGCCCAGGTCGCTGAAATAATCGCGGTCGCTGACTTGCTCCAGTTGCGTGCTGTAGCTCCAGTGGTCATTAGGTTGGGCGCGGTGCTTGAATGAAAACAGCGAGCGATTGTCTCCGTACAGTTGATCGTCCTGAAGATATTCGCTGAACACCTGGCCGGCACTGCTCGCCGTCAGATAGCGATATTCGCCGCCCAGTTGCGGGCCGCGATTTTCTATCAGGCGTGGGTACAGGGTGGCATCCTGGGCTGGGGCCAGATTGAGATAATACGGCAGGGTGATGTCCGCACCGCGAATACGCGAGTAGCCCAGTGCCGGGGTGAGGAAGCCGGTTTTACGACCTTGCAGCGCAAAGCTGGCCCAGGGGACGTAAAAGACCGGCACTTGTCCCAGTTGCAGCACGACGTGGCGGGCGATGCCTTCGTTGTTGGCTCGGTCCAGGGTGATGGATTGTGCCGCCAATTGCCACGCGGGTTGCGTGCCTGGACAGGTGGTGTAACTGGCGCCTTGCAGCTCGGCGACTTCGCCGATGACTTCAATTTTTTTTGCGTGGCCGGTGCCGCCGGTGTATTCGAGCAAGTAGCGTGATTCGTTGACGATGCCGCGGTGTTCGTCGAGTTGCAGCAGGGCGCCGTCGCCACGGGAAATCAGGCCGGGCACCTGGAACTGCACATTGCCGTTGGCCTGGAGGCGTTGATTTTTTTCATCGAACTGGGCGCCGTCGGCTTGCAGCAGCTGGTTTTCATGCTGCATGAGCACCCGGCCGGAAAATTGATACAGACCATCCTGGGAATATCCATCATTGGATTGCAGTACAATTTTGTCGGCGGGCAATGCCTGCATGGGAATGGGGTGGAACGGATCGTCATCCTCACACAGCGCTGCGTTTGTGGCAGACGGAACTAGAGTTGCAAGGCTAAGCCACAGGCTTACGGCAGAGAGTTTATTTGTCAAAGGTCAAACGCCAGCAAACGGTTGTATAAAAAGCCATTGTAAGTGATTTTGTCGGGCAGGGCATCTGGTGAGCTGCTTGGCTGGGATGTTAGCATCTTGGCCAGTATGTGTGACGCAATTTGAATTAACAACATTGGAATGAGAGGTTGGGACGTGTCTGATCTGCGTTTGCAGCACTTGCAATCATGGTTAAAAGAAGTTGCCGGGTTGACGGACTTTCGTATTAGCGTGGCTTCAGCTGACGCCAGTTTTCGCCGCTATTTTCGTGTGCATCTGGCGGATCGCACTTTAATTGCGATGGATGCGCCGCCGGACAAGGAGGATTGCGCACCGTTTGTGCGTATCGCCAAGGCGTTTGGAGCTCTAGGTTTGCACGTGCCGGAGATTATCTGCGAAGACTTGAGCAACGGATTTCTGCTGCTATCGGACTTGGGCGATACGCAGTATGCCCAGGTGTTGGCTCCTGGCACGGTCGATGCCTTGTATGGTGATGCCATGGACGCGTTGTATCGTCTGCAGACCGGGCCCAGGCCGTCGTTGTCGTTGCCGGCGTATGACTATGCGTTGCTGCAACGGGAAATGGATTTGTTCCGTGACTGGTTTTTGGGCAAACACTTGGGAATTATGCTGGACGCCAATCAGCAGGCGGCCTTGGCTCAGGTGAGTGAGCAGTTGGCGCAGTCGGCGCTGGCGCAGCCTCAGGTTTGGGTGCATCGCGATTATCATTCGCGCAATCTGATGAAATTGGATCAGGGCAACCCGGGGGTGCTGGATTTTCAGGATGCCGTCGTGGGCGCGGTGACTTACGACCTGGTGTCCTTGCTGCGTGACTGCTACGTCGATTGGCCGAGGCCACAAGTCGAGGCATGGGCTGAAGCGTATCGGTTGCGCTTGAGTGAGCAAGGGTTGTTGCGTGACGTTGATAGTCGTACGTTTCGCCGCTGGTTTGACTGGATGGGGGTGCAGCGCCATATGAAAGCGATTGGCATTTTCGCCCGCCTTAACCATCGGGATAACAAGCCCGGATATTTGAAAGATATTCCCCGAACCTTGGGGTATGTGTTGCAGGTGACACAGGATTATGTAGAGCTACAACCGTTGAATAAGTTGATTCATCAGGTTGTGGCGCCTCGGTATGAGTTGACCACAGGAAAGTTACGATGAGAGCGATGATATTGGCCGCGGGACGCGGTGAACGGATGCGTCCATTGACTGACCGCCACCCCAAGCCATTGTTAAAGGCTGGCGGAAAAAGCTTGATTGTTTACATTATCGAGGGGCTCAAAAAGGCCAATATTACCGAGCTGGTGATCAATCATGCCCATCTGGGGCATCAGATCGTGGAGGCCCTAGGGGATGGTTCGCAGTTGGAGGTGAAAATAACCTATTCTGCTGAACAAACTGCGCTGGAAACGGCGGGCGGAATTATCCAGGCGTTGCCTCTACTGGGCAAAGAGCCGTTCCTGGTGGTGAATGGCGATATCTGGACCGATTTTGATTTTTCTACGCTGGCATTGCCCGCGGGCAGTCTGGCCCATCTGGTGGTGGTACCTAATCCGCTGCACAATCCCACCGGCGATTTCATGTTGGCCCAGGATGGGTTGATGCGTGCCACCGGGGTGCAGAAATTGACTTTTTCCGGGATTGGTATTTATTCTCCGGCACTGTTTGCCGGCATGGCTCCTGAACGGGCAGCGCTGGCACCTTTGCTACGTGATTTCATGGATCAAGGGAAGGTTACGGGGCAGAAATTTACGGGCAAATGGGAAGACATTGGTTCGCCGGAGCGCTTGATGCGGCTGGATGCGAAACTGCGAGGTTAGTCGCTAAATCCCAGATAGGGCAGGATGATGAATAGTAATATCCAAATCAGGCCCTTGATAAAAAAGAATAAAATCCCAAGGACGCCCAAACGCCGACACCATGCGGCGATGCCTTTATGCGATGTTGTCTCCTGAAGCAGGGGTTTGTTCATGAGCAGAAAATTCATGGGGAGATGCTTCGGGTATCGGCGGCGCTCCCTGATTTGTTAGATCCTTCCGACTTTCCCCTCTGTATAATGTTCGCCCTAGGTGAACAGTTTGATATGGATAAAAAATGACAATTTCCTCGCAACAAGTGGCGCAATCCATGGCGTTTGACTCGGCGCAGGTGAGTGAGTTGCGTCGTCAATGGCTGGAGTTGCTGGACTTGTCCGTGTGGGGCGAGGTGCAGTTGGCCAAGATCGGCGCGCTGCCACGCCTGCGCAAGCGCCTGCTGGAGCTGGGTGAAGTGCTGGCCGCGTTAGTGGCCGACCGAAGCTGGATTCCACAGCCGCGTGAACAGGTCAAAAGCGCATTGGGTACCTGCGTCAAGCTGCGCGATGCTTTGCTGGATGTGGAGCGGTCGGTCGTATCACTTGTGCCGAGTGCCGACCAGGAGCGCTTCGAGCGTCAGTTACTGGAGTTCCGTCAGGCGCTGCTGCTGTTTCTGGAAGTTCACGAATTGCGTTGGGCAGCGTTGCTGGACAGTCAGTATCAGCAGGCAGACGACGAATAATGTTGGCACCGTTTCATTTGCTGGCGACGGTGTCGGCGCACGGCTATGGCCATTTTGCCCAGACCGCGCTGGTGCTCAACGAACTTCGCGAGCGTTATTCCCAGCTACGCATTACATTGCGGACAAAATTACCCGAGGCATTGGTCAAATCCCGCTTGGGTGAGGATGTGCAGGTGCTGGCCGAGGTTGCAGACTTTGGTATGGACATGACCTCTGCGCTGGATATCGATTACTCAGCCAGTGCTGAACGCTACCGCCAATGGCACCGCCACTGGGCCGAGCGGGTGACCGAAGAATCGCAACGATTGCGCGCTCTCAAGCCGGATCTGGTGTTGGCGAATGCGCCCTATCTCACCCTGGCCGGGGCGCATCAGGCGGGATTGGCGTCGGTGGCGATGTGTTCGCTCAATTGGGCGGACATTTATCGGGACTGTTTTGCCGAAACCGCCGATAGTCGCGCTATTCATCAGCAAATGCTGGAAGCCTACAATCGCGCCCGCTGGTTTTTCAAACCGCAACCCTCCATGGCTATGGCGGATTTGGTCAATGGCGTGGATGTGCCACCCCTGGCCAAGCTGGGAAGCAATCAGCGCGAATGGCTCAATTGCCATTGGGGTTTGGGCGAGGGGGAGCGTTTGGTGTTTATCGTTCCCGGCGGAATAGAAACCGCCATCCCGTTGGAGCGCTGGCCGCGTATTGATGGCGTGCGCTGGGTGGCGTCCTGGTTAGTGCACAGTGACCGGCCGGATGTGTTGTGTGCCCAGCATTGTCTGCTGACATTTACCGATTTGCTGGCCAGTTGCGATCTGGTGGTGACCAAGCCCGGCTATGGCACGACCACCGAGGCCGTCTGCAATGGCAAACCCGTGTTGTTCGTGTGTCGTGGCGACTGGGCGGAGGAACCATTCATTGTCGACTGGCTGCTGCGGCATGGTCAGGCACAAGAAATCAGTCGTGAGCAGTTTTTTTCTGGCGAACTGCGGGACGCGATTGAGCAAGTATTGAACACTCCCAAGCCCGCCATCCCCGAGCCGAGCGGTGCCCGATTGATTGCTGATCATTTAGCGCAGTTTTTTTGATTCCGGCGGGCTATCGGCGTACTATCCTGCAAAAAATTTTGGGGGAGAAACATATGCGTATTGGAACGCCACTATCGCCATCGGCGACCAAAGTGATGATGCTGGGTGCCGGCGAGCTTGGCAAGGAAGTGATCATTGCCCTGCAGCGTCTGGGCGTGGAAGTCATCGCCGTGGACCGTTACGAAAATGCGCCAGGGCATCAGGTTGCCCATCGTGCGTATGCCATCAATATGTCTGATCCCCAGGCATTGCGTCAGTTGATCGAATCCGAAAAGCCTCATCTGGTGGTGCCCGAGATCGAAGCCATTGCCACCGACGTGTTGGCGCAAATCGAGGCCGAGGGCGTGGCTGAAGTCATTCCCACGGCACGCGCCACCCAATTGACCATGAACCGTGAAGGCATCCGTCGCCTGGCTGCCGAAGAACTGGAATTGCCGACTTCCACTTATGCGTTCGCCCAGTCGTTGAACGAATTGCAAATGGCGATCGATGGTGGCATTGGCTACCCCTGTATCGTCAAGCCGGTGATGTCATCGTCGGGCAAGGGGCAATCGATGATTCGTAATCCTGAGGACGTTGAAACCGCGTGGAATTACGCCATGCAGGGCGGGCGAGTCAATCACGGCAAAGTAATCGTCGAGGGCGTGATCGATTTTGATTTTGAAATTACCCTGCTGACTGTCCGGGCAAAGAATGCCAAAGGCGAAGTGACTACCTACTTCTGTGATCCCGTTGGTCATATCCAAAAGCACGGTGATTACGTCGAAAGCTGGCAGCCGCAGCCGATGACGCCGGCGGCGCTCAAGCGTGCCCAGGAAATTGCGCATAAAGTGACCGAGGCTTTGGGCGGGCGTGGCTTGTTTGGGGTGGAGTTGTTTGTTCGTGATGACCAGGTCTGGTTTAGCGAAGTCAGCCCCCGTCCCCATGACACCGGCATGGTGACCATGGCGACCCAGCGGCAAAATGAATTCGAACTGCACGCCCGCGCGATTCTGGGCTTGCCAGTCTCAACCCAGTGTATCAGCGCCGGTGCCAGTGCGGTGATTTACGGCGGCATGGAAGAAAAAGGGATTCACTTTGCCGATGTGGACAAGGCATTAGCGGTGGAAAACACGGATTTACGCCTGTTCGGCAAGCCCGAATCTTTCGAGCGTCGTCGAATGGGAGTGGCGCTGGCCTACGGGAATGATGTGGAAGATTGTCGCGAGCGGGCAAAGCTTGCGGCCTCAAGAGTGAGGCCACAGAAATAGGAAGGCTTAACGAAAGCCTTCCTTGCTGTAGATTTTCGCGATGGTGAAAGCGCCAAGAATAACGCCTACAACCGAAATTGCATAAATCGCGAAAGTTAGAGTCTCTGTATAACCCATTTGTTCTTCTCCGAGAAAACACTGTGGATTCTGGATGATGCCGGAATCCTATTCTCTCATCAAGTTTTTTTATTATCGTCCCCAGCCCTCATTAATTTGTGTGGGAATTTTTGCTCGCGGCAGGGTAAAGATTCAACCAGGGCGGACGTTACATTCAATAACTTCGAATACGAAAGTTTGCTGAAAATATTAAACAAAAACAACTAGTTGTCAATGTAATCAGAGAGAGTTTTATGTCGGAGAGCAAGGTGTTTCCGAATTCGGTGCAGGAGCTTGTTCGCGGTGTGGATGGACTGGTTTCTCTTCCGGAAGTTTGTTTTCTCGTTAACGATCTCGTCAATGATCCCAACTCGGACATAGATCAAATTGGCAATGTTATCAGCAAGGATCCAGCGCTGACCTTGCGTTTGCTGAAGCTGGTTAACAGCCCGATGTATGGCTTCGAGGCCAAAATTGAAACCGTTTCGCGTGCGGTTTTGATGATAGGCCTGAAAGAATTACAGAACATGGTGTGGGCAACCACAGCAGTGGAAACGTTTGCCGGGCTGTCGGCCAATAAAGTGAACATGGCCAGCTTCTGGCGGCACAGCATTTTCGCGGCCGTACTGGCGCGCATCCTGGCGCGCGAATGTAACGTGCTACATCCCGAGCGGCTGTTTGTTGCTGGTTTGCTGCACGATATTGGCCGTTTGGTGATTTATCACCGTTTTCCAGAGCAAGTCGATGAAATATGGGCGGTTGAAAATGAACATCAGTTGGATGACGGGGTGACGGCAGAGCGGTTGGTGCTGGGGTTTGATCATGGTGAGCTGGCTGCGGAACTGCTGCGCCACTGGGGCTTGTCGGAATCATTGGCGACGGCGGTGCAATATCACCATAACCCGCGCGAAACAAAGCAGCATGAACTGGAAGTGAGTATTGTGCACATGGCCAACGTTATGGCGCATGCGCTGGAAATAGGTGACGAAGAAGAATTGGATACGGCATGCGAGGCCGAGGCATGGGCGCTGGTGGGGTTGGAAACCGAGCGAATCAAGCCGATGTTGCACGAGGCCATTTTCCAGTTTTTGGAGGTATTGGAATTGTTGCTTCCCGGGGCTCGTCAACGTTTGTAGTGCTATAGTCTAAGCTTAAGGAACTTTCCAATGAGTGTGACCCAGGTTTTGATAAAGGATGGACAATTGCATCATTTCGAAGAAGGCGTGGACGCAAAGATTGTTGCTCTAGTCAAAGCCTGGATCGAATTCTCGGTGCGTGATGGCGAGCAGACCTCGGCCAATGCGACGCAGAGTATCGCGCAGTTACAGGGGATATTGTTGAATATTCAGTCGGCTGCTGCCAGATTGCAAGATCAGCCAGCCAATGAAAAAGCGCAGGCTTCGCTGGCCAAGCACATGGGCGAGGCGCAGGCAATGATATCCAGTACGGTTGTTGCGCTGCAGTTTTATGATCGGGTCTCGCAACGACTGAGGCACGCCAAGCATTTTCTTGATGTGGGTGACGTGCGAGCCACGGCTGAATTGACCTCAGTGTTGGCAATGAAGGATGAGCGCGTGCTGTTCGATGCGGTGCTGCAAGGTTTGTCGGAAGACGAAGCGATTGGTCGAGCGCTGCAGGCTCTGTCCGATACGGTTGACGACGAAGGTGATATCGACCTGTTCTAGTCGTTGTTCGCCAAGTCGAGAAACGCAGTTCGTTTTTTCCTGTCAGTAAGTCGAGTCTGCCGATCGCGCAGACGGTTCCCTATTTCCAGTCCAGTTGCAGACCGTGCCCGCGCAACGTGCGCAGGGTAGGTTCGGTGCATTGATGAATGAAGCTGCTGCGGTGCAGGTTGTTGCGCGCACGCTGCGCCCATGCTGTTCCTGGAGCAAGTCCGGCCATCTCGTAGATGTGGGCACCAGGCAGATAAAAGGCGCGAACAAACTCCCGAATCATTCGATTAATGATGGCGCTAAGCAGGCGACGTTTTAATGGGCTGGCATTACTCAGGGCTTGGGCAATGCTGTCTTTGGCGTGGGCAATGTGGCGGGCTTCATCAATGATATGCACGCTGACAATGTCAAAAATCGCGGGATTGACCGCATCCTGGTGTTTGCGCACAAAGCGATTCATCCGATCGGGGACTTCTTCGCCAATCAGCACCGCCGTCCAGAAGATGACGGATTCAAATGGGGCAATTCTGGCTAATACATTGGATATATCGAAGCGATGAAAGCGAGTATTTGGTAGCAGGGGCCCGCTGCGTCGCAGCAATTCCACAAACATCAGGCTGTGGCCGGCTTCTTCCCGCATTTCATGCAAGTGATAAGTGACTTCAGCAAGGTTGCGCGCTTGTTTGCCAAGGGAGCGGGCGATGCGTTCCATGAACAGGCTTTCCAGCCAGATTCCTGCTTCGATGAAATTCAAAAACTCAAATTGCGACAGGGTCTTACGCTGTTCGAGGCTGAGTTTGTCGTATTCCGGGCAGCCATATAATGAGATTGCCGGCTCGGGTAGCCAGAAGCTGTTTTGGTTAAGCTGCTCCCACCGGACCCTGAGTAATGGATCATGATAGGGCGAGCTATTGCGACTGAGCTGGTCAATCAGTTGCGAATCGCCCTGGGTGGCGACGCTAGGTCGAGCGAAAGTGGCGTGAATGCTGTCCATGCGACCCATTCTATGTAAATTGCCGTCGGCGCGCACCTGTTTCTTTCAGTTGGGAGTTGGTGAAAAAGTTTGTAATTGAAGGGGATAGCAGTTGAATCTCGAGCAGGTTTGTTTTAGTATCTGCGGCCTCTTGGAGAGGTGGCCGAGCGGTTGAAGGCGCACGCCTGGAAAGTGTGTATACGTTAATAGCGTATCGAGGGTTCGAATCCCTCCCCCTCCGCCATATTTGAGTAAAAAAGCCCGACATTTCAAAGTGTTGGGCTTTTTTGTTTTCCAGGGGCGGTTTTTGTTGCGATTCTTAGACGTGGTTCACAGTGTATTGGAATTGTTTTTAGTACTATCCCCCAATGATTACGAAATCGATCATTGGCACACTGAATGTGTCTCACGCCTATAGCCAACTGCCGGTTTATAATCGCCAGGCAAATCACTATATGACTGATTTGCGGGCGAATTTGCTGACTCATGAACATGGTGAGGCGTTGGCAAGTGCCATGGTGGACCAAGCTGAGGCAGGACGAGCCTTCGTGGCCAAGGCGGTGGAGGTTGCAACCTGGTATGTTCCGCCTCGTGGCCGTGTTGTTGATGTCTATGCCTGAGAATAAATAATCTGATCATAAATTGAACGCTTGCATCTCGGCGGTCTCTGCAATACCCTTCTGGCTCGGCAATAAAATATAAACAATAAGATTTCTTCGTTTGGGGGTGGGTATGCGCTGGAGCTATCTTGCGGCGACGCTGTTGGTGGTATCGTCACCTGGCTGGTCTGATTATGACCCGGGTCGAATCAAACAGGCGTTGATGAAGGATCCAACATTCAAGATTGATGGTTGGGACAGTGCGCAGGACGGATGGCGGGCGCGGTCGGCAATGCGTGGCTTGTTGCTCAATGTCATGGACGAGCGCTCCGAGATGATGCTCCCTTACATTAATATGCAGCAGAAGGTCGCGGCGCGCGAACAGTGTGAGACGCTGGGTGAGATTGGTCTGTCGGCGGATTCTGAAACTGAGCGCGCAGCAATTGCTCGTGTAGTGAAGTCTGCAGCCCAGCACCACCTTACCAAATTTACTGATCACAATGGTCTGCGCTTTGAGGTGACTCCAGTGCTGAAGGGGCCGTATGTGCGCCTCTCTTGTATAGTTCGCAAGCATGACCAGGGGCAGGGTGCCTAGTTTCTGATCGAACAGTTTTGAAGTGCGCATTTAGGGCTTGCGGTAAATTTTGATGTGCCTATAATGCGCGCTCCCTGACGGGTTGGCTGGTTGAGAGATTGGCAAGCGGGTCGGGGCGGTGAAAAAGGTTTGAAAAAAGCCTTGAAAAAAACGCCGGAGGCAGTAGAATACGCGCCTCGCTTGAGAGAGGGAGGTTGAGATAACTTCCTG
>Ga0224510_10000301_pt1 | contig 40733 bp, 37 predicted proteins | sample SF_May12_sed_USG_FD_170161 | JGI IMG/M metagenome (GOLD analysis project Ga0224510, IMG submission 170161) | Sediment microbial communities from San Francisco Bay, California, United States - SF_May12_sed_USGS_4_1 | ecosystem: Environmental > Aquatic > Marine > Sediment | place: USA: California... | reverse complement strand
AGCAGAAAAATTCGGCATCATCCCTGCTATGTCTGCTTTCGCAAGTATTGTGGGCACCAGGACTCGACCTTCCATCGGCTGCCGCCTGACGCTTGAGCTGACCTGCGTTAAGTATCTGGCGCGGCCGTTGCGGCTGCAAGCGCCGCGCCAGATGCGATAAGGCTGGTAGATCCAGTGACTTGTTAGGCGGCAGGGCGCGACTTGAAACGGCGCTGTATGGGTAAAATTTTCCAGGGTAACTTTTTGTCATGGAACAACAGCCTACCTTGACTGGTCTCAATCGATGGCGCCAGGACCAGTCAAAAGGACCGCATTTGTCATGAAGTACCTGATCGTAATCGCATTGTCGATTCTGGCGTCTTCCCTTGGCCATGCTATGTGTTTTGCAACCACAGAGCACCTGGTTCGCGTGGAGGTTCACGCCTGCCAAGACATTAAAATCGAAGCCAGCAGATCACGACCGCCTGCACACGCGGTTCACAAGGGTGGGAGCAGCATTAGTGGCGCACTTGTTACCGGATTGGTCATCGAAAGCACGATCGTTTGGGACGGAAACCCGGATATGGCTGAACACACGTTCACTGTCAGAAAAATACATGCAGGCGAACCCATCACGTTTTTTGTGAACGGAGATTCATCGCAAATCTGTGCGGCAATCATCGAGAAGTCCAAATTGTTTGTCACCGATACACAGTGCTGCGATGTTTTGCCGGCAGACGGACTTTGCCTGGTGCCGCCGACGATGATCATTGCCAAGGAAGAAATGGTACCGGAGCAATGGACCAAGTGGATGTCACCAGCCAATGAACTGCCGATACTAAATCAAAACGAATAAATCGGAATTCCGGGCCCCAGGTCAAACGACCGGGTCAAGAGCGGACTAAATTACTGACGTCGCAGCAATGTCCGATTCCTCCTATGCTCGGATCTTAGCCGGGAAGTGTCATCGATACGGGGGGAAGTCCAGCGTGACAGATGCGTCCGGCGGCGGGTGCAGCGATTTGTTATGCCGCCGATTCAATCTCGACATCCCATCCAGGAAATAACAATACAGCCGGATGACACTTCAATGCCCTAGCCAAAACCTTGGCCCTTTCAACACCGAGTTGAACCCGATCGTTCTCAATCGCCGAAATCGTCGACTGAGGTATTCCGCAACGCTCCGCCAACTCGTTCTGACTCAATTCCTGCAACTCCCGAAGAATGCGCACCGATTCTCCTGGTGATAATTCGATATGTCTTTTCGCACGCTTAAAATCTTTCATCTCTATTTCCTTCGATAGTCATGAGCTGCCAGATCAACAACCATCACGAGAAAATCCGTCTTATCAAGCCGGTATATAACCCTGTATTGACCACCCAGTCTGGACGAACGATGACCTTTCCATTCGCCCTGAAGGGATTCGTCAGTGAAACCTCGAATGAGCTTTAGACCGGCCGGACCAGAGAATTCAACAATATCCTTCCACTTCTCATATCGTTTCAAAATATCCAAAGGAAGCCTCTTGAGGCGCCGCTGAAGGTTGCGATGCTCGTAGATTTTCCACATACGTTATTTAGTATATATACCATTATTAGTATGTCAAGTGATCAGATCAAGAATGCGGCATAACGGATTAGCTCACTGGCGCCAGGTAACTGGCGCACTTTGTGCGAGGCACTCGATGATAACAGTGCACAAAGTGTGACAGGAACCGCCCGGCGGCCTGTGCAGCGATTTGTTAGAGCGCAATTAGCGACCATTCTCCCTACCTTTCTGTTCCGCCTCGAAATCCTGTAGCCAAACGATATGGTATGGCAATTTTTTGGTCGGCTCTATCAGGATCCGGCCCATCGATGTACGAATTGCGGCATTGACCTCGTCGTTCCAGTCCATATGAAGGCTAATCGTCGCAAAGAATTCTGAGTTCGATCGGAACTCTCCACCCCACGATACAAGTCCAGCAAGAGCACCGGCTCGATTTCCCTCAACTAGGGTGGGGTGAAACAAGAGCGAAAGGTCATTGAACAGGTCGAATCGGATGGGCTTGCCATTCATAGGCTCCGCGAGATTACTCCAAATGCGAGCCTCCTCTCGCAACCGATTTGCATCAATAGTTACGATCTGAAACCGCTTGACGTAGTGGCTGGAGAGAAAATGCTCCAATGTACCGGGTCGCAGCTCGGTCTCCTCGACAAGTACCAGAAGCGACTCGCCGTCCGCAAGAACGTCGTACTGTGGACAACAGGCGAATACGGCCAAAAACGCTAAACGTTGTAGAAAACTACGCATTGCGCTCTAACTATTAAGTCCGCCCCAAAAATGGGGCGTCTGATGTGGTCGAAAATGAGTTATAGACTGGTTCGGGCATGTTCAAGTGCCTGTTTCGCCTATGGACAGGTGGCGTGTTATTGGCCACTTTCCGGGGAAGGATATCAGGATCTTTGCCTGCCACAGAATTCGGGTTATCGGACATCACCGGGCTGCGAATAGTCGCCACACCTGCGGGCTGATGCTTAAGTTACTGATAAAACTCGCAGTGGCGCGTATCGCGTAGCAGGCTGACATTCTCAATCCACATCGCGATTGGAGTATATTGACGATCCGCATTTGCGATGGAGTATTGCGTCATGCCGGTCCTGTATCCCGTTTTTGCCTTGTTCGTTCTCACTGCCTTCTCGACTCTGCGACTCGCGTACCTGCGATTGACGGCAATCAAGAAGGGCGAGGTCGATCCGAAGTTTTATCGGGACTATCAGGGCTACGAGGAACCGATGAAGCTGCGGGTCGCTTCACGCCACGTGATCAATCTGTATGAAGCACCAGTACTCTTTTATACAGCCTCGATCATTGCTTACGTCACCCAGGTGGGCGGGTTCACAATCGTTTTCCTGGCGTGGGCCTATGTCCTGTTGCGCTACCTGCACAGCTATGTACACCTTACATCCAACAAGGTTTTGCTGCGCTTCCGCCTGTTCGCGCTTAGCCAGGCGGTCTTAGTTGTGATTTGGATCGTTGTATTTATAAGCATTGTTCGTCAGCACGTCGCCTAGAAAACAGGAGACAATCGAATGGCAAAATCCGATCAGTTCGTTTTTCCCGGATCCCGCGCTTCGGTCTCGTGGAACAGTCGCCTGTGCATACACATTGGCGAATGCGGCCGCGCAAAAGGCAATCTGTTCATCACCGGGCGAAAACCCTGGTGCCAGCCCGACCTGGTTTCCGATTCGGAAGTCGAGGAGGTGGTGTTGCGGTGTCCCAGCGGCGCACTATCGGTGCAGAATGCCGATGGATCGCGTCCGGAAAAAGCCGCCGCGGAGAACACCGTGACGGTTGCGCAAAACGGCCCGCTTTACGTTCGCGGCGAATTGCAGATCGAAGGCGCGCCGGAAAACGCGCCCGGCCTGATGTTTCGTGCGGCCTTGTGCCGTTGTGGCCGGTCGGCGAACAAACCCTTTTGCGATAACTCTCACGAGAAAGCGGGTTTCCTCGATTCCGGCGCGGTCGGCGAAACCGGTCCGGGCGCTGTGACGTCCGGCGGCCCGTTGCAGGTCAAACCGTCGAAAGACGGGCCGCTCCTGTTCAAAGGAAACCTCGTCATTCAAAGCGGCAACGGCCGGCGCGCGTGGAGCGGTAGCCAGGTCGCGCTTTGTCGCTGCGGCGGTTCGGAAAACAAGCCGTTCTGCGATGGCTCACACAAAAAGAACGGCTTCACAGGTGATTAACAAGGAAGAGGCAAGACTATGAATATTCGACTGGTATTTCTCTTGCTTGCGATTGTCGGTGGCATCGTGCCGGTTTTGTTTTTCGGCCAGCACTTTGCATCCGTCGGATTCGGTTTGATGGATTTCGTCGCCGCATTGTTCGAGAACCCGGCGTCCGGCGGCTTCACGGCCGACCTGCTGATCTCCTCGTTCGTATTCTGGATAGCGATGTTCCACCGCCGTAGCCGGGGCAAAGGACCTAAGCCACTGCTGTTTATCGTTTTGAATCTGTTCATTGGTCTATCCTGTGCGCTGCCCGCCTACATTTACGCGAGTCTCGGCGGCAATGCAGGATCCGACGCGGCGTAATGCGATGCCGGACGGTGGGCCACATTCCAGCGCCGGCTTTGCGCCACTGGTCGCAAAGCGCGCCCGGGTCCTGATCCTCGGCAGTCTGCCGAGTCAAATATCACTGCAGGAAAAGGAGTACTACGCCAATCCGCGCAATGCGTTCTGGCCGATCATGGGCGAACTGTTCGGTGCCGGACCGGAACTGCCGTACGAGCAAAGGGTTGCATTGCTGACACGTGCCGGTATTGCGGTTTGGGATGTGCTGGCGTCCTCCGTTCGCCCCGGCAGCCTCGACGCCGCGATCCAGCCGGACACGGCAACCGCCAACGATTTTGCGGCTTTCTTCGAGCGCTATCCGGAAATCACCATGATTTGCTTTAACGGCAGAAAAGCGCGGGAATTGTTCATCCGGCTGGTAGCCAGGACATCTCGACGGCAGTATGCCGGCATGCAACAGGTGCTGCTGCCATCCACCAGTCCGGCACACGCGTCGATGCCATTTGCGGAAAAGCTGCGAGCCTGGACCGTGCTGCGTACGGCGTATCCCGGCCTGCGTTCGAAGTGAACTAGTCGCAGCACGGAATATCTATAGATCGTCAGGTAACACTTTTTCAATCAAGGGGAACGACAATGATCGGCTACGTAACACTCGGCACGAACCAGTACGACAAAGCGGCGAAATTCTACGACGAGCTTTTCAAGACCGTCGGTGCCGGACGCATCATGGAAGGTGACACGTTTATCGCATGGGGCCCCAACCAGACGTCACCGGCCGTATCCATTATCAAACCGTTCAACGGCAAGCCGGCCACTGTCGGCAATGGCGTCATGGTAGCGTTGGTAATGGATTCCAGGGACAAGGTCGACGCGCTGCACGCCAAAGCGCTGAAGCTCGGCGGAAAAGACGAGGGCGCACCCGGCGATCGCGGTAATAACTTCTACGCCGCGTATTTCCGCGATCTGGATGGCAACAAGCTGAACGCGTTCTGCATGGGCTGAAAAGTCTAGAGTGCGCTGTCGCCGGTCTCGCCGGTGCGAATGCGCAATACCTGCTCGAGCTGGGTGACGAAGATCTTGCCGTCGCCGACCTTGCCGGTCTTTGCACTGTTGATGATCGCCTCGATGACCTCATCGAGGCGATCGTCGGCAATCGCAACTTCAATCTTGGCCTTCGGCAGGAAATCCACCACGTACTCGGCGCCGCGATACAGCTCGGTGTGACCGCGCTGGCGGCCGAATCCCTTGACCTCGCTTACGGTCATCCCCTGGACACCAACTTCGTTCAATGCGTTCCTTACGTCATCGAGACGGAACGGTTTTACAATTGCCGTAACGAGCTTCATGCGGTCTTCCTGCGGCTGCTTGAAACACGCTAGTTTATACAAACTCCTCGCAGCCCGTTTTTCGGCGCGTTTCCGGTCGCGGTGGGCGACCCCATTTGGTGTAAGCTTCGCGCTAACCAGGAAACCGGCGGGGCCTTTTGCGCGGCCGCGCCATGAATGCATAACATATTGATTTATGAAGCCTTTATCGAATTTTTACGCAGTCCTGAACGAGCCCGAAGGGCTCCGCTATCACGGTGGCGCCGTGTGCTATGCGGTGCTCGGCTACTGCCTCGGGCTGGCGGGGCTGTTCAGCGGCAACTGGATCATCAATATTTTCGCCGTCCTGTTGCTCGGCCATGCGATGACCATCGCCGCCTACCTGATCCACGAATGCGGCCACAACCTGGTGTTTCGCAGCGTGCGGCACAACGCGATGCTGGGCCGGGCCCTGACCTGGCTGGCCGGCGCGTCGTATGGCACTTACGAAGACATTCGGTATAAGCACTTTCGTCATCACGTCGACGTCGACGACGTCGTGTGGTTCGATTACGAACGTTTTTTCGAAGAGCATCCGCTGATACTGCGCGTTACGCGCGGGCTCGAGTGGTTCTATATCCCGGCACACGACCTGATCATGCATTTCATCATGGTGTTTACGTCGTTCATCATTCCACAACGGCGCAATCAGCGGCGGAGAAACGTTGCCGTGATCCTGGTGCGCGGCAGCCTGTTCCTGGCGTTATGCTGGTTCTTTCCGAAAGCCGCTGTTCTTTATGTCCTTGCGTACCTGCTGATGATGACCATCCTGCGCTTTATGGACAGCGTGCAGCACGACTATCCATACAACCTGACCCTGTTCGAGTTCGGCAAGCCGCCGCGCAAGGGCGACTATGCCTGGGAGCAGGAACACACGTTCAGCAATCCGCAGTCGTTTCGCTACGAAGTGCCGAACTGGCTGACATTGAACTTCGGTTACCACAATGCACACCACGCGGACATGAAAGTGCCCTGGTATCGCCTGCCCGCAAAACATCGCGAGTTGTTCGGCGATGACCCGGAACGGGTGATCCCGTTGTCGGCGCAATTGAAGATTTTTCACAAGCAACGGGTGCGGCGTATAACCGGCAACCACGAAGGCGATGTGCCAAGCGGGCACGACTTCCTCGTTGCCGCCCGCGCGGCGCAGGTTTATGGCGGCAACGCGGCGTCCTTCCTGACGTCGTTCTAGGCGGTCTTCGAGCCGCGCATGCAGACACTCGAAATCTACCAATCGCTGTGGGGCATGGAGTTGCGCCATCCGGAGTTGCCGGAACGAAGCGTCGACGAAAATTTTCGCATGGTGGCCGAGGCAGGATTCGACGGTATGTGTATCGATCTCGGTGTCGACGAGATCGAGCAGTTTAGCGACAAGAAAGCGTATTTCGAAAAGTATTCACTGGGCTGCATGGTGAATGCGTTTCCGCACAGGGTGCGCGACCTCGAACCGTTGTTGCACATGGCAAACGAATTTGACGCCTGCATGGTTAACGTGATCGGCGGCGTGATGCCGATTACCGTCGAAGGTGCGCTCCCGGTTATCAATCGCTGGATGGACGATGCGGCCCGTATCGGTATGCCGCTGCTTTTCGAAACGCATCGCGACGGGCTCCTGAACGACCTGTTCTACACGTTGCAAGTGATTGACTCCATTCCCGAAATGCGACTGTGCGCGGATTTGTCGCACTTCGTCGTCGACCGCGAGTTTCGCTCGCCCATCCCGGCGCGCGACGAGGCCTACATACGCCGTGTACTCGATCGTTCGGATTGCTTCCAGGGGCGGATCGCGAGTCGTGAGCAAATCCAGGTTCAGATCGACTTTCCGCAACACCAGGAGTGGGTGGCGATTTTTCAACGCTGGTGGACGGACGGTATGCGAATGTGGCGCAAGCGAAATGCGGACGACGCGACGCTGGTGTTTCTGTGCGAACTCGGCCCGCCGCCATACGCGATAACCGACGGCAAGCGACATGAGTTGTCGGACCGCTGGCGCGAGTCGCTGCAGATCCGCCAGTGGGTGCAGGACATCTGGGCCTCGCTCGAGGCTGAAGATGCGGCTTCGCAGCGCGCGGGCGCCTAGCTGGCATCGCCATCGTGCGTAGCAAGTTCGAATCCGCTGAATGGCATCAGGCAGTCGCCAATGTGGTCGCCGGTACCGATCACGCCGCGATCGCGGACGCGCTCGTATCGGCCATCGGCCTTGTGGTGGATCATGAAGGCACCTGCCTGCTGGCGATTCACAGCAACGCAAGTCCCGATGTCGTGCATCACACGCTGGAACCCGCCGGTCGCAAGCATTACCTCGAGCGGTACCTCGCGGGTCCGTATCTGCTCGATCCGCTCTACCAGCTCGCACTCAAGTCGGACAAGCCCAGCCTGTGCCGTTTTCGCGATCAGTTGCCGGACCGGTTTCGCGCCAGCGAATACTACAAGCAGTATTGCGAACGCACGCACCTGCTGGACGAGATGGATTACCTGCTGCCGGTGTCCGATGAAACGACGCTGGTGCTGGTGATCGGGCGGCGCACGCATACTTTCAGCAAGGCCGAACTCAGCCGGCTTCAACTGACCGAGCCACTGATCCGGGCAGGCATGCAGCGCATCTGGCAGGACTGGGCGAAGAACGCGGACTATCATGTGACCGACGATCGCGTGCACCGTCGATTGACGGAATGCTTCGAACGGTTCGGCGAGTCGTTGCTAACCGAACGCGAACAACAGATCAGCCAGTTGCTGCTGCGCGGATATTCATCCAAATCGATTGCCCGGGAACTGAAGATCGCACCCGGTACGGTCATGGTGCACAAGCGCAACCTGTTCGCGAAGCTCGGCATCAGCTCGCAGTACGAGTTGTTTTCACTTTTGATCAATGCACTCGAATCAGGATCGCGAAAGCCGGGCAGTCGCGGGCAGGGCGGGCCGGCATAGCCGTACCGAATCTCTGGCACAATGTATCCGACATATTTTGCATAACCACCAATAAAGAAGAGCCGTATGTCCACCAAATCCGTTTTCGAGCGCATTGCGAGCGGCAATCTCGTGGCGCAGATTGCCGTCGGCATCGTAGCCGGCATCGCGTTGCTGCTGTTGGCGCCGGGCCTTGCGGCAAAGACCATGCTGCTGGGCGACTTGTTCGTGCAGGCGCTGAAAGCGGTGGCACCGGTACTGGTATTGGTGCTGGTTGCGTCCGCGCTCGCAAACCAGCACCACGAACACCCGACGCAGATGCGCCCGGTAATTCTCTTGTATCTCGTCGGCACATTCAGCGCTGCATTGCTCGCTGTGGTCTTGAGCACGGCCTTCCCGACGACACTCACGCTGAACGTCACGGATCTCGGCGTAAACCCACCCGAGGGTATCGTCGAAGTGTTGAAGAACCTGTTGTTCAAACTGGTCGATAATCCGGTCAGCGCACTGATGAATGGCAACTACATCGGCATCCTGGTGTGGGGTGTAGCGCTCGGCCTGGGCCTGCGTCGCGCTTCGCAATCGAGTCGCGACATGCTGAGGGACGTTGCCGAAGCAGTGACCGCGATCGTGCGTGTCGTCATCCGGCTTGCGCCACTCGGCATCTTCGGTCTCGTCGCCGGCTCGCTCGCCACATCGGGCCTCGCAGAACTCGGCGCTTATGCGCAGGTGCTGTCCGTGTTGCTGGGCGCAATGTTGATCATGGCGCTGATAGTCAATCCGTTGATCGTATGGGTCAAGATCCGTCGCAATCCCTATCCAATCGTGCTGACGGCTCTGCGCGAAAGCGGCGTAACCGCTTTCTTTACCCGTAGTTCCGCGGCCAACATCCCGGTGAACCTCGCACTGTGCGAGAAACTCGGGCTGGACAGGAATACCTATGCGGTTTCGATTCCGCTCGGCGCAACCGTCAATATGGGCGGTGCGGCAATCACCATCACCGTGTTGACGCTCGCGGCAACGCACACGCTCGGAATCGATGTCGATTTTGCGACGGCTTTGCTGCTTTCGGTGGTTGCGGCCTTGTCGGCTTGCGGTGCGTCGGGGGTTGCGGGCGGTTCGCTGCTGCTGATCCCGCTGGCCTGCGGCCTGTTCGGCATTCCGGATGGCATCGCGATGCAGGTGGTCGGCGTCGGCTTCATCATCAGCGTACTGCAGGATTCTGCGGAGACCGCGTTGAACAGCTCGACCGATGTGGTCTTCACCGCCGCAGCCTGCCATACCACCTAAAAAAGGGGCCGGATACATTTTAAGTCTATTCAAAAAAGGGGCCGGATACAAAAAAGGGGCCGGATACATTTTTAATAGACTTAAAATGTATCCGGCCCCTTTTTTGCTTTTTGATAGGTCGCCTGCACTGCAGGCGACTGGCCTGGCGTTCCGAACCTCCCAATACCCCACGAATGGTATTCATGCGCCGAGGCGCATTGGCCATCATGTACGCTTCGATGACGGGGGTGTCCGATTATGTTCGATTTCGATTTTGGCCTCGGTGAGGACGTCGACCTGCTGCGCGATACGGTTCGCCAGTTCGCCGCAGATCGCATTGCGCCGCGCGCTGCCGAGATTGACAGCAGCAACCGGTTTCCGCGTGACCTTTGGCCGGAGCTCGGCGAACTCGGGCTGCTCGGACTGACAGTCGAGGAGGAATCCGGCGGCACCGGCCTCGGCTATCTCGCGCACGTGGTCGCGATGGAAGAAATCAGCCGCGCGTCTGCCTCCGTAGGTCTGTCCTATGGCGCGCATTCGAATCTCTGCGTTAACCAGCTGCGCCGCTGGGGCACGCCCGAGCAGAAACAAAAATACCTGCCGAATCTGATCTCGGGCGAACATGTCGGTGCGCTGGCGATGAGCGAGGCCGGCGCCGGTTCCGACGTCATGGGTATGCGCGCACGTGCGGTCAGGGACGGGGACTCATGGGTGCTGAACGGCAACAAGATGTGGATCACCAACGCGCCGGAAGCCGACGTCTCGATTATCTATGCCGTCACCGGCGGCAGTGATTCGAAACCAAAGCTGAGTGCGTTCATAGTCGAAAAAGGCATGCCCGGATTCTCGGCCGCGCAGAAGCTGGACAAGCTAGGCATGCGCGGCTCCGATACGGGCGAGTTGGTGATGAACGATTGCAGGGTGCCGGCCGAAAATCTCCTGGGAGACGAAAACAAGGGCGCGAAAATCCTTATGAGCGGCCTCGATTTCGAGCGCGTCGTGCTTGCCGCCGGTCCGCTGGGCATAATGCGCGCCTGTTATGATCTGGTGATGCCGTACATTCACGATCGCAAACAGTTCGGACAGGCCATCGGCACTTTTCAGCTGATGCAGGGCAAAGTCGCTGACATGTACACGACGATGAACGCGTGCCGCGCATACGTCTATGCCGTGGCGCGTGCCTGCGATCGCGGCCAGACGACCAACTTCGACGCGGCCGGGTGCATTCTGCAGTCCGCCGAAAAAGCCACCTGGATGGCCAGCGAAACGATCCAGGCGCTGGGCGGTAACGGTTATATCAACGAGTACCCGGCCGGCCGATTGTTGCGCGACGCCAAGTTGTACGAAATCGGCGCCGGCACCAGTGAGATACGCCGCATGCTGATCGGGCGTGAACTCTTCAACGCCACGAACTAGAAATTCGAAAGCCGATGCCGAAAATTCAAACAAGAATCAAAAGCGACTCCAAAGACTTCGCAGAAAACTCCAAAGCCAACCGCAAACTCGCCGCGGACCTAAGGAAGACCCTGCAGAAGATCGAGGAAGGCGGCAGCCAGCGAGCGCGTGAAAAGCACCTCTCGCGCGGCAAGCTGCTGCCCCGGGACCGGATTCGCACGGTCGTCGACCGCGGCGCGCCGTTTCTCGAAGTGGCGCAGCTCGCGGCTTACGGGATGTACGACAACGAGGTGCCGGCCGCCGGCGTTATTGCGGGCATCGGCCAGGTCAATGACACGGACTGCATGATCGTCGCCAACGACGCGACGGTGAAAGGCGGCACCTATTATCCTCTGACTGTGCGCAAGCACCTGCGTGCGCAAGAAATCGCCGAGCAGAACGGCTTGCCGTGTATTTATCTCGTCGATTCCGGCGGCGCATTCCTGCCGATGCAGGACGAGGTGTTTCCCGACCGCGATCACTTCGGCCGCATTTTCTACAACCAGGCGCGCATGTCCGCACTGGGTCTGCCGCAGATCGCTGCCGTGCTCGGCTCCTGCACCGCGGGCGGTGCATACGTTCCCGCGATGTGCGATGAAGCGATCATCGTCAGGAACCAGGGAACGATTTTTCTCGGCGGCCCGCCGCTGGTCAAAGCGGCAACGGGTGAAGTCGTCGATGCCGAAACGCTGGGTGGCGGCGACGTGCACTCGCGGATTTCCGGGGTTACCGATTACCTGGCGGCGAACGACACGGAAGCGCTGGAAAAGGTTCGCGAAATCGTCTCGAACCTGAACTGGCGGAAGAACATTCCGCTGCGCCTGCGCGAAGTCGTCGAACCCGCTTATCCTGCTGACGAACTGTACGGCGTCGTGTCGCGCGAGTTCCGCTTCCCCTACGACATTCGCGAAGTCATCGCGCGTGTCGTCGACGGTTCCGAGTTCCAGGAGTTCAAGGCGTTGTACGGGCCGACGCTGGTTTGCGGATTCAGTCATCTTTACGGTTACCCGGTCGGCATACTTGCGAACAACGGAATCCTGTTTTCCGAGTCGGCGCAAAAGGGCGCGCACTTCATTCAGCTGTGTAACCGCCGCGGCATTCCTCTGGTATTCCTGCAGAACATCACCGGATTCATGGTTGGCAAGAAATACGAACACGGCGGTATCGCGAAAGATGGCGCGAAAATGGTCAATGCCGTGGCGACCGCATCGGTTCCAAAATTCACGGTTATCGTCGGCGGCTCGTTTGGCGCCGGTAACTACGCGATGTGCGGCCGGGCCTACGGCCCGCGCATGCTGTGGATGTGGCCGAATTCGCGTATCTCCGTGATGGGCGGCGAACAGGCCGCACTGGTTCTCTCCAGCGTGCGACAGGACGGGCTCGCAGCCAAGGGCGAGGTCTGGGCGGAAAAGGACAGGAAGAAGTTCGAAAAGGAAATCCAGAACCAGTACGAATCCCAGGGGCATCCGTATTATGCGAGTGCGCGCCTGTGGGACGACGGCGTCATCGATCCGGTCGATACGCGTAAAGTGCTGGGCCAGGCGATCTCCGCCTCGATGAACCGGCCGCGCGACGGCGAAACGCCGTACGGCATTTTCCGCATGTAAGTACTGCAACATTCGCCGGGCCGGCCCCGGCAGTCCGCGAAATCAGGTTAAGATGCCCCGGTTATTCAAACCGGGAGTTATCCGTGGCAAGTCTCAAAGGCAAGACACTCTTTATATCCGGCGGCAGTCGCGGCATCGGCCTTGCGATTGCATTGCGCGCGGCAAAGGATGGCGCGAATGTCATCGTCGCGGCCAAGACCGCGGAACCGCACGCGAGACTGCCGGGCACGATTTACACCTCCGCGGAAGAAATCGAGGCCGCCGGAGGCAAGGCGTTGCCGGTCGTTTGCGACATTCGCGACGAGCAGCAGGTAGAAGACGCCGTTGCAGCCGGCGTGGAGAAGTTCGGCGGCATCGACATCTGCGTGAACAACGCCAGCGCGATTTCGCTGACGCCGACATTGAAAACCAAGATGTCGCGCTTCGACCTGATGCACCAGATCAACACCCGTGGCACGTTCCTTGTGTCAAAAACCTGCCTGCCGCATTTACTGAAAGCCGATAACCCGCACATTCTGAATCTCTCGCCGCCGCTGAACATGGACGAGAAATGGTTTGCGCCGCACGTTGCGTACACCATGGCCAAGTTTGGCATGAGCCTTTGCGTGCTCGGCATGGCCGGCGAATTTCGCAAGCAGGGTGTTGCCGTCAATGCGCTGTGGCCGCGAACCACTATCGCAACCGCTGCGGTCAAGAACCTGCTTGGTGGCGAAGAAATGGTGCGGTGTTCGCGCAAACCGGAAATCATGGGCGATGCGGCCCACGCGATCCTGACCAAACCGAGCCGGGAGTTCACCGGCAATTTCTGCATCGACGACGAAGTGCTGGAAAGCATCGGTGTTACCGATCTGTCGCACTACGCCGTCGAGCCGGGTGCGAAACTGTTCCCGGATTTCTTCGTGGAACCGCGACAGGCGTCTTGATTCGATGTCGGCTCGCCAGCAACAGTTTTCAGGCAGCGGCGCGGTCCGGCAAGGCCACGAGCTCGACCTCAACCGCCTGCAGGAATATCTGCAGGGGGTTATTCCGGGATTCGCCGGGCCGCTGACGATCCGTCAGTTCAAGGGTGGCCAGTCGAACCCGACCTATCTCCTTGATGCGTCATCCGGATGCTACGTCATGCGGCGCAAGCCGCCGGGCAAGTTGCTGAAGTCGGCACACGCCGTGGACCGCGAGTACCGTGTGCTGAGCGCCTTGCATGCGAGCGGATTTCCGGTGCCGAAACCGCTGGTGCTGTGCGAAGACGATGACGTTGCCGGCACGATGTTCTACATCATGGAGTACGTTGCCGGCCGGGTGTTCTGGGACCTCGACCTGCCGGGTCTCGATCCGGACGAGCGACGCGCGATCTACGACCATGTCAACCGGACGATCGCCGATCTGCACAATCTCGATCACGTGAAGATCGGGCTGGCAGACTACGGCAAGCCGGGCAATTACTTCGCCCGGCAGATATCGCGATGGTCGAAACAATACGCGCTGTCCGAAACCGGTAAGGTGGATGCCATGGACCGGCTCATCGAGTGGTTGCCGCAAAATATTCCTGACGACGATTCATCCGGTGTCGTGCACGGCGATTACCGGCTCGACAACCTGATCCTGCATCCGACCGAACCGCGTGTCATCGCGGTACTCGACTGGGAGCTGTCGACCATCGGTCATCCGCTTGGCGACTTCACCTATCACCTGATGTCGTGGCAAATGCCGGATCTCGGCATCGGCTCGGCCGGCCTGAGAAATGCCGACCTCAAGTCACTCGGTATTCCGACCGAAGACGAGTATGTCGCGCAGTACTGTGAACGCACCGGAAGGAAGGGCGGCATTCCGCATCGCGATTTCTATGCCGCCTACAATTTCTTTCGCATCGCGGCGATCCTGCAGGGCATCGCGGGCCGGGTACGCGATGGCACCGCTGCAAGCGCGCACGCGGAGAAAACCGCGAAAGCCGTGGCGCCACTTGCCGACATGGGCTGGAGCTACGCACGGAAAGCAGCTTGAAAAGCGGGCGCTATTCTCTGTCGTCAGCTGTCGATGTGACAAACAACTGACGTGCCATAACTGCCGCGGACTCGCGGCCGTCATAGTAAGCGCTGATTTGTCCGAGGTAGCGATAACCTGCGCGGGCATAGAAATCCCGCGCACCACGGTTGGCGCTACGCACCTCGAGACGAACATGCCGTATGCCGGCGGTTTTGCAGGATTCCTCGAGCCAGCGCAACATAGCTGAACCGATGCCGCGACGGCGGTGCTGTGGCAATACTGCGAGCAACAGCAAGTGCGCCCGTTCGTCTCCAAAATGCATGATGGCGAATCCCGCGATATCGCCGCGAACGCTCGCGATAAGCACCATCGTCTCGGGATCGCGTATCTGTTGCCGGATCCTGGACGGCGTCCATCGCCATTGCAGTCCGTATTCCACGTGCAACCGGGATGCAGATGCGATCAGCGCCGCCTCGGATATGTGCGCAGCCCGAATTACAGGTGTGGTTGCGGCATTCATGTTACTTATCGTATTACAGCTTGCCGCTCATGCGGTACCACCCTAAACTGCACGGGCCCCGAAACCAGCCCGATTCACTATTGCAGTCTTTCCCTGCCAAAAGATTACATGCCGCTCGATTACGACAAACTGATGGCGACTCGCGTGTACGACTTGCCGAGCGCCTACACGCAGAAGGATTCGATGCTGTACGCGCTGGGCGTCGGCTTTGGAGCCAACCCGCTGGACCGCAAGGAATTGCCTTACGTATACGAGGGCAACGGCCTGCACACCGTACCTACCATGGCAAGCATGTTGTTGCCGCACACCTTTCTCGAGGGCTGTGGCTGGGACTATTCGAAGGTGCTGCACGGGGAACAGAAACTGGAGCTGTATCGGCCGCTGCCGCCGGCCGCCGCGCTGCTGGCGAATCGCCGCGTCGTGGCCGTATACGACAAGGGAGCCAATCGCGGCGCCAAAATACTGGTCGAGGCGGAGGTCCGGCTGGCCAAGGACGACACTGTCTTGTTTACGCTGTCGAGCACGCTGGTCGCGCGAGGCGATGGCGGCTTCGGCGGGCCGCCGGGCGCGGCACCGCTACCGCACAGGTTGCCGAAACGCGAACCGGACTTGAGTTGCGACATTGCAACGCGCCGCGACCAGGCCTTGCTGTTCCGCCTGTCCGGCGACCTTAACCCGCTGCATTCCGATCCCGTCATCGCCAGGAGCGCCGGTTTCGATCAGCCGATCATGCACGGCCGGTGCACTGCCGGAATCGCCTGCCGCGCTATTCTGAAAACCATTTGCGACTACGATTTCACTTTGGTCAGCGGCTTCGATGTGCGTTTCTCGGCACCGGTCTACCCCGGCGATGTGCTGACTACCGAAATGTGGCAGGACCGGAACGTCGTGTCGTTCCGCTGCGTCGTCAAGAAGCGCAAGGTCGTTGTGATCAATAACGGCAAGTGCACACTCGCGGCCTGAGTCGTGTCAGCCAAGACAATAATTCAATGGAGTCCGGCATGAGCGAGCGAGTATTGCTGACGGTAAAGGAACACGTTGCCGTCGTCACATTGAACCGGCCGGAGAAAAAGAACGCGGTCGATATCGAAACGTTCGAAGCGCTGATACGAGCAGGCGAGACCGTTGCCGCGGATCGGTCCGTGCGCGCAGTCGTTTTGCACGGTGCCGGAGGAAACTTCTGCGCGGGTATCGATATCTCGGTGTTCCAGGGTAAGGATGGCGGAAAGGAACAGAATGTTGCCGGTGGCGGGCGGATGAAAGCTCGCGACGGTTCCCCTGCAAACTTTTTCCAGAGTGCCGCTTACGTATGGCATGCGCTGCCGGTACCGGTCATCGCAGCCATCGAAGGTTACGCTTTCGGTGCCGGACTGCAGATTGCATCGGGGGCCGATATTCGCTACGCAGAGCCCGCGGCGAAACTGTCGATCATGGAAATCAAGTGGGGCATCATCCCGGACATGGCAATGTCGGTAACGTTGCGTAATGTCATGCCACTGGACAGGATCCGGGAGCTTGCATACAGCGGACGGATCATCAGTGGTCAAGAAGCGCTGCACGCAGGTCTCGTAACAGCGCTACATGAGAATCCGCTGGATGCCGCCTGTGCACTGGCGGCGGAAATCGCCGCGAAATCGCCGGACGCGATTCGCGCCATCAAGGAGTTGACGTCGGCCGGCTGGGCTCAGCCGACAGCGGACGCATTGCGAACGGAAGCCACGCTGCAGCTGGGGCTCATGGGTTCGCCCAACCAGCGCGAGGCCATCGCGGCTAACATGGGTGACCGGAAACCGGTTTTTCGCGACGCCGGGTCATGAAAATCCTGCGTTGACGCAGTAAAATCGGCGCGGCCGCCAGGCTCCACGGGGAACTTGTGGCGGCTTGCGAGGCTCTAAAAAAGGGGAACCGAGCGACCCGCAGTGGTTGCCGGCACTTAAGTGATATTTCACTGACGGTTGAGACGAATTTGAAAATCCGAACGCCTATTCTGATAGGGCTGCTTGTGCTTGCTTGCAATGCGGTTGTGGCGGGTGAAGCCTACAAGAACTTTCCGGGCGCGCCGGCAGACGATCGAATGCTGCAGGCACAGGATCGTGTCGAGGAACTCTACGAGCGCGGCGAATTCGCGCGCGTGATGATGATCTGTGAAGAAGACCTCGCGCCGAAAGGCGACAAGTTCGCCCAGTACACGATCGGCTATATGTATCTTTGGGGGCAGGGTGTCGAACGCGACCAGGCGCGGGCGCTGGCGTGGTACCGGTTGGCGGCGGAGCGCGGCAATCCGGCGCTGGTGCAGGTGCGCGACGAACTCGTCCGGCAGCTGACGCCGCAACAGATTGCGGAATCGAATCGTATTTTCGCCGAGATCTGGCAGCAGATGGGCGATAACCGGATTCTGCTCAAACTGATCCGCGCAGATCTGGATACTTTGAAAGCACGCACCGGCACGCGCATCCCGGGCGCGAACTCCGGACCGCTGACGGTTGTTGGCGCATCCGGTGCCGGCGCCGAAAGCTACTACAAGGCCGTCCAGGAGCGCCTGCAGACACGGCTCTCCTACATCAGGTCCAATGTCGAGATCATCGACATCGATCAGGGTGACGACGAAGCGTTCGTCAGGAGCCTCGAAGCGGATTTTGCAACGGAAGTCGCGTCACTCGATTTGCCCTGACGAAAAATTCGAAGCGCGTTTCAGTCCGCGCGTGAGTACTTCCGGAAACTTTTCAATTACCTGTTTTGCCATTGCGGCATCGCCGTGAAACCATTTCGGTATCCAGTTGATCGCGCCCATCACGGCGTTGCCGGTCATGCGTACATCGCATGGCTCGATGCTTCCATCCTGAATTCCGCTGGACAATATCGCTTCGAATCCCAGGCTGTGCTGGCGCGAAATCTTCAGAATGTCGTTGCGATGCGCGGTCTTGAGTGACGGGATCTCGCTCATGATGGCGACCGGGCCGGCATCCCCCACCATGATCTCGACGTGGTAACGCACATACAGATATGCCCGTTCGAATCCGTTGGCGCCGGTTTCGTTGGCGAGTTCCATCGCACCGCGTCCCAGTTCTGCGGCCCGCAAGTAGCATTGGTACACGAGTTCTTCCTTGTTGCGGACGTAGTAGTAGAGTGCGGCGTCCGTCAGCCCCAGCTGGTGCGCGACATCCTTCAACGAGGTGCCGCTGTAGCCCTTGCGATTGAAGCAGGTGGCAGCGGCGCGCAGCATGCGGTCGCGCTGCAGTTGAAATCGTGTCGCTTCGGCGGGCATCGCCATGCTGATCTCCTGTGCTGGCCGGGCGCATCCCGGTTGCCGGGGTCCGTCCGGGACTTGTTTTCCCGTCCCCCGTGGATTATTTTAATTAACATTAAAATTTTTGCAATATTGGAAGTAGCTGATATTAAAAAGAAAAATACCGATTAACTCGGGTTTTTCGCGCGCAACTCATCAATCAAGTGAGGCACTATGAGCACCGCTGCCAGTGACCTGCCGGGCGTCTCCGGCAAGACCGACCGACCCCCGTTGCGTTTCGTTACGGCGGCCTCGCTGTTCGACGGCCACGATGCCGCAATCAACATCATGCGCCGCCTGATCCAGGCGCAGGGCGCGGAAGTCATTCATCTCGGTCACAACCGCAGCGTCGAGGACATCGTTCAGGCTGCAATCCAGGAAGACGCGGATGGTATCGCCGTCAGTTCCTACCAGGGCGGTCACAACGAATTCTTTCGTTACATGGTCGATCGCCTGCGCGAGCTGGGAGCGCCGCACATAAAAGTATTCGGCGGCGGTGGCGGCACCATTACGCCCGAGGAAATCCAGGAGCTGATGAAATACGGCGTCGAGCGCATCTACCACCCGCACGACGGCATGGCGATGGGTCTCGAGGAAATGATCAGCGACCTCGTTTCGCGAACGGAAAAGGGCCGGCTGGACACGCGTCTTCCCAAAGACCCGGCACCGGAAAAAAATATCGACATTGCCGCCACGATGTCGGCGATAGAGGAAGGCCTGTTCAGCGAGTCGAAACTCGCGGCGTTGCGCAAAGCCTGGCAAGTCCGCTCCGGCAAGGCGCCGGTCATCGGCATCACCGGCACGGGCGGCGCAGGCAAGAGCAGCGTAACGGACGAAATACTGAACCGGTTCCTGATTTCCTACCCGGACATGCGCATCGCGGTTCTCGCGGTCGATCCGACGCGACGGCGTACTGGCGGTGCGTTGCTCGGCGATCGCATTCGCATGAACTCGCTGCGCTCCGACCGCGTTTACATGCGATCGATCGCTACCCGGCGGCAACACCTTGCCACCAGCGAGATGCTCGCCGACCAGATTCATTTCCTCAAATCGCTCGGCTTCGACCTGATCCTGGTCGAGACGGCGGGCATCGGCCAGAGCGACAGCGAGATCGTCGATATGGTCGATTTCTCGGTGTACGTAATGACCAGCGATTACGGTGCTGCGAGTCAGCTCGAGAAAATCGACATGATCGATTTCGCGGACCTGATCGTTCTGAACAAATACGACAAACGCGGTGCCGAAGATGCGCTGCGTGATATTCGCAAGCAATGGAAACGCAATCACGTGCGTTTCAAGACGCCGGACGATGAAGTGCCGGTTTATCCGACGATCGCCAGTCAGTTCAACGATCCCGGCATCAGCTGGATGTTCTTCCAGTTGTGCAATCGGGTTGCGGACAAGCTGGGCCTGGATCTGAAGAAATGGACTCCGGAGATCGATGTATCGGTGAAAGAGCCGCGGGCGATGGCGGTGATTCCGGGCAGTCGCATTCGCTACCTGGCGGAAATCAGCGAAGAGGGCCGCAGTATCAATCGCGCGATTCAGCAACTGGCGGAAACCGCCAGCCGTGCGCAGAGTTGTTATGAAGCATTGAAGTTATTAGAAGATGCAGCGATACCTGCCGAGCTCGACACATACGCTGCGGACGCGCTGACCGACGACTCGGACCGATCGATGCTGGTGCTGCGGCAGCGTTACCAGGAGGCGATCGGCGAGCTGGGTAATGAAGCCGTGTCACTGCTGAAGAACTGGCCGGCGCGCAAGGAAGCGGTGCGCTCCGAGGAATACACTTATGAAGTGCGCGGACGTGAAATCCGTGGATCGAATTACGGCGAATCGCTGAGTCACCAGAAGATTCCGAAAATTGCCGCGCCGGACTACCAGGACTGGGGCCAGTTGCTGATTTTCCTGATGAAGGAAAACCTGCCCGGTGCCTATCCGTACACCGGTGGTGTATATCCCTACCGGCGACTTGGCGAGGATCCGACCCGAATGTTTGCCGGAGAAGGCACACCGGAGAAGACCAACCGTCGTTTTCATTACCTGTCGCAGGGACAGGACGCGGCGCGCCTGTCGACCGCATTCGATTCGGTGACGCTGTATGGCGAGAATCCGCATGAGCGGCCGGATATCTATGGCAAGGTCGGCAACTCCGGCGTGTCGATTGCCACCGTCGATGACATGAAAAAGCTGTATTCGGGATTCGACCTGTGCTCGCCGACTACCAGCGTGTCGATGACGATAAACGGGCCGGCCCCGATGATCCTCGCGTTCTTCATGAACACCGCGATAGACCAGCAGGTCGAGAAGCACCTGAAGGAATCCGGCAAGTGGGAGACTGCGGAGAAGAAAATCGACGCGTATTTCAAGGGCAAGGACCGGCCGCATTATGTCGGTGACCTGCCGCCGGGCAACGACGGACTGGGGCTTGCGTTGCTCGGCATATCCGGCGACAAGCTGGTTTCCGCCGACGTGTACGAAAAGATCCGCAGCAAGACGCTGTCGTCGGTGCGTGGCACGGTGCAGGCCGACATCCTGAAAGAGGACCAGGCACAGAATACCTGCATCTTCTCAACCGAATTCGCCATGAAGATGATGGGCGATGTTCAGCAGTATTTCATCGATAACAACGTACGCAATTATTACAGCGTGTCGATCAGCGGCTATCACATTGCGGAAGCAGGCGCGAACCCGATCAGCCAGCTGGCGTTCACGCTGTCCAACGGCTTCACAATCGTCGAGTACTATCTCGCCCGCGGCATGAACATCGACGATTTCGCGCCCAACTTGAGTTTCTTCTTTTCGAACGGCATGGATCCCGAATACTCGGTTATAGGCAGAGTTGCGCGACGCATATGGGCTCGTGCCATGCGAGACCGTTACGGCGCGAGTGCGAGGAGCCAGATGTTGAAGTACCATGTGCAGACCTCGGGCAGGAGCCTGCACGCGCAGGAAATCAGCTTCAACGATATTCGCACGACTTTGCAGGCCCTCTATGCCTTGTTCGACAATTGCAACAGCCTGCATACCAACGCATTCGACGAAGCGATCACGACGCCGACGGAACAGTCTGTGCGGCGCGCGGTCGCTATCCAGTTGATTATTTCGCGCGAACTCGGTCTGAATTATTGCGAGAACCCCTGGCAGGGTTCGTTTGTCATCGACGAACTGACCGACCTGGTCGAGGAAGCGGTCTACAAGGAGTTCGACCGCATATCGGAACGTGGTGGTGTGCTCGGGGCAATGGACACGATGTACCAGCGCGGCAAAATCCAGGAAGAGAGCCTGTACTACGAAAGCAAGAAACATGACGGATCGTATCCGTTGATCGGCGTGAATACGTTCCTGCCGAAGCAGGGACAGGAAGACGAGGTGCACAAGCTCGAGCTTATTCGCTCGTCGATTTCCGAGAAGGATGACCAGATACGGCACGTACGCCAATTCCAGAAGACGCACGAAGCCGAGAGCGAGAAGGCGATAGAGGCCCTGCAGAACGTCGCGAGGTCGCGCGGCAACGTGTTCGAGGAACTAATGAACACGGTCAAGTCCAACTCTCTGGGTCAGATTTCCGCGGCCCTGTACCAGGTTGGCGGTGAATACCGGCGAAATATGTAAAGAGCGACTTTGGATACCGACAAGAACAAGCCGATGGACGCCCGGTTGAAATCCCTGTTCGTAATGCCCGCTGCAATGATCAGCGCGGCGCTGGTCGTTCTAGCCCTGGTGATGATACTGGCGGGTGGTCACGATCGTTACGCGTGGCTCGGTGTCCTGGTGGCCAACGCGGTTCTGCCGCTGTTTCTTGCATGGCTGATGCTGGGAAAGACGTCGCGAAGCAGCGAGTACCTGCCGTTCCTGTTGCTGGTTTCGGGCATCGGACCTGTGCTGGTGGCCTGGGAGGTTTTCGAGGAGGGGGTCGCCGGCTGGCCGGTCCTGATACCCGCACTGGTCGGCACGGCACTGCTGGCGGCCTACATATTCTGGTACTCGCGCTTTGGCAGGCAGGCCAGCGAGTCGCTCGCCGTCGGAAAAATATTGCCGTCCTTCGAACTTGCCAGCGCCGACGGTGCTATATTCCGCTCCGCCGATCTGCATGGATCACCCGCGGTCTTGATTTTCTATCGTGGAAACTGGTGCCCGCTTTGCATGGCACAGATTCGCGAAGTCGCCGATCGTTACAATGAACTCGAAAGCCTTGGTGCCAGTGTCGTCCTGATCAGTCCGCAGGATGCCGGGCATTCCCGGCGGCTCGCCGAACAATACGGCCTGTCGTTCCGCTTTCTGGTCGACGCAGGGAATTCGCTGGCGACGACACTGGGCATTGCAATACGCAACGGTGTGCCGGTGGGCGTGCCCGGCGGCTACGCGGCCGACACGGTCATGCCGACGGTAATAGCGGTCAATTCGGGCGGCACGATCGTCTATTCGGACCAGACCGACAACTACCGGGTACGTCCGGAGCCGGATATTTTCATAGCAATACTCAGGCGGGCAGGAGCCTTTTCGAAATGAACGACGCAGTATCAGCGAGTATCTTCAACAACCCGACCCAGTTCAAAGGAACCTATCTCGAGTTTCTCGGCTTCCACCTGAGCAGCTGGAAGGAAGGCTTCGCGCGTCTTGAAATGCCTGTGCGCGGAGAACACCGCAACACGGTTGGTTTCCTGCACGGCGGGGTCATTTCGTCTTTGCTCGATATCGCGGGCGCGGTCGCGGGAAGTCACGGCGTTTCGAAAGAAGTGGTGTCCGTCACAATCAACCTGAACGTCAATTTCATCGCCCCGCACAGGTCCGACCTGGTCGTTGCCGAGGGTGAGCTGATCCGCATGACCAATACGATTTTCTTTGCCCAATCGAAGCTGATCGATCCGGTCAGCAAACGCCTGTGCGCAACGGCAACGGGAACCTACAAACGGCAACCTCGCAAGCAGTGACCGGAGAAAGAACGATGGCAAGAAAAGATGCGGTACTGGATTCATTCAGGCTCGACGGCAAAGTGGCACTGGTAACAGGTGCGGGTTCGGGGCTGGGGCGCCAGTTTGCGGAAACCTTGTCGGAGGTAGGTGCAACGGTGGTTCTCGCCGCAAGGCGACGCGAAAAGCTCGAGCAGACCGCGAAGGGAATTACCGACAATGGCGGCAAGGCGATCTGCCTGGACCTCGACGTAAGCGATTCGGCATCTGTCAAAGCCTGTTTCGGGGAGATGATCACCAAGGTCGGTACGCCCGATATCGTCGTCAACAATGCGGGCATCGCGCGCCAGGGTTTTCTGACCGACCTCAGCGAAGAAGACTGGGATGCGGTACTCGATACGAATCTCAAGGGAGTGTTCCTCGTTGCGCAGGCAGCAGCAGTGTCGATGATCAAGAGCGGCAAGCAGGGCAGCATTATCAATATTGCGTCCATCCTTGGCATTCGCGTGAGCAAAGCCCTGGCCTCTTACATCGCGGCGAAGAGCGGTGTCGTGCATCTCACCAAGGCCATGGCGCTCGAATGGGTACGGCACGGCATCAGGGTCAATGCCATCGCGCCCGGCTATTTCCTGACCGAGATCAACGAGAAGGAGTTCGAACAGGGAGCCGGCGAAGTGCTGGTTCAGCGCATCCCGATGAAACGTATCGGCGAATTGCGCGAACTCTCCGGGCCGTTATTGCTGCTGGCGAGCAACGCGGGCAGTTTCATGACCGGAACTACGGTCACCGTCGATGGCGGACAGCTAATCAGCTCCCTTTAGCCAACAGCCCCGGGCGGCTTGTCCGGCACGCCGGACTCCCGTATACTCACTTGCTTGTCGACAACAAGTTTTATAGGTCCTCTATACAACTCGTTGATAAATAAGTTATTTGACGATTCCGGAGCCCCGATATGCCAGGCAACGCCCTCACGGCTAACGGCTCGGCACTGACCCAGGCCGAGCGCACGGCGATCTCGGACAAGGCCATGCTGGATGCCGCGATCGACCTGATACTCGAGCACGGCACCGACGGCACGACGCTGCAGGCCATAGGCGAGAAGGCCGGATACAGCCGCGGGCTGGCCACCTACCGCTTCGGCTCCAAGGCCGGCCTGTTCGATGAAGTCTGCAAGTCGATTTCGCGTCGCTGGCTGAACTACCTGAATAACGTGGTTGGCGACAAGGACGGCATCGACGCGATGAGTGTCGCGCTGGACGCATTTTTTCAATTCATTTCCGATTCGCCGCGCGACGCGCGCGTGCTGCAGATTCTTTACTGCGGTGCCGCCAGTCCGAAGTCGGAATACCGGCAGACCTCGGTCAATATTCACCAGCGGCAGCGAGACGACGTCGCCAACTGGATTCGTGCCGGCATGCAGGCAGGTAGCGTTCGCGAAGACGCCGATGCGGAATCTGTCGCTGTCCAGTACATCGCCTATATTTCGGGCATGACATATCTGTGGCTGATCAATCCTGAATCGGTCGATTTCGGTAAGGCCAACGAAGACATGAAACAGCAGCTGCGCCGCTGGCTGCAGCAATAAATACACTTCACGGGAAACCTATATGACAGACGCGTTTATTTATGATCACGTACGCAGCCCGCGCGGCCGCGGCAGGAATAACGGTTCACTGCACGAGGTCACGCCGGTGGATCTCGCATCGCAAGTGCTTGCCAGCCTTCGCGATCGAAACAATCTCGATACCAGCATGGTTGACGATGTCATCCTCGGTTGCGTGTCGCCGGTCGGCGAGCAGGGGGCGGTGATTGCGCGCAGTGCCGTATTGAACGCAGATTACGATCAGAGCGTGCCGGGCAAGCAGCTGAACCGATTCTGCGCTTCCGGGCTGGAAGCCGTGAATACGGCAGCGGCTCAAATCATGTCCGGTCAGTCGGATATAACGATTGGCGGTGGCATCGAATGCATGTCCCGCGTACCGATGGGTTCCGATTCCGGCGCAATGCATGCCGACCCCGCCGTTGCCTACAAAACCTACTTTGCACCGCAGGGCATCGGTGCGGATCTCATCGCCAGCAAGTACGGATTTTCGCGCGGCGATGTGGATGCGTACGCCGTCGAGAGCCAGAAGCGCGCTGCAGCTGCCTGGGATAAGGGCTATTTCAGCAAGTCGGTTGTACCGATCAAAGATCACATAGGCCTGACCCTGCTCGACCGCGACGAACACATGCGCCCGGGCACGACCATCGATGACCTTGCAGCGCTCAAGGCGGCGTTTGTCATTCCGGGTGAGCAGGGAGGATTCGACGCGGTCGCATTGCAGAAATATCCAGAGGTCGAATACATCGATCACGTGCACACCGGCGGCAACTCCAGCGGCATCGTCGACGGATCGGCGGCCATCCTTCTGGGTACTCGCGAGGCAGGCAAGGCGATGAACCTCAAGCCCCGCGCGCGCATCCGCGGTTTCTCCTCGATCGGAACGGACCCGACCATCATGCTGACCGGGCCCGCACCATCGGCGGAAAAAGTGCTGAAGCGATGTGGCATGACGGCCAACGATATCGACCTGTTCGAATTGAACGAAGCGTTCGCTTCAGTCGTCATGCTGTTCATGCAGCGCCTCGATATCGACCACGACAAAATCAATGTCAACGGCGGTGCGATTGCGATGGGCCACCCGCTCGGTGCGACCGGCGCGATGATTCTCGGCACGGTCTTGGATGAACTGGAGCGGCGCGACCTGAATACCGCACTGGTCAATCTTTGTGTCGGCGGCGGCATGGGCACAGCAACAATCATCGAGCGCGTTTGAAACCACGCGAAACATCAAACGATTTCCGGGACTGAATTATGGATACGATCGATTTCAAGATAGACAACGACGGCATTGCAACCCTGACGATAGACGTCAAAGGACGTCCGATGAACGTCATGACACCGGAGTTCCTTCAGGATCTCGCGGAAGCGGCAAAGAGAGTTGCCGATGATGACAAAGTAAAAGCGGCGGTCATTACATCCGGCAAAGACAGCTTCATGGCTGGCGCGGATCTCGTCGGACTTGTCGATACGTTCGACGAGCGTACCGATGCGGCTGAAGTGTATGGCTGGTGCCGCGAGCTGAACCAGTTACTGCGCGGAATCGAAACCTGCGGCAAACCCTTTGCCGCGGCAATCAACGGCACGGCGCTGGGCGGCGGTCTCGAAATCTGCCTGGCCTGTCACTATCGGGTTGCGGCAGACAATCCGAAGTCGGTGCTGGGCCTGCCGGAAGTGCAGGTCGGCCTGCTGCCGGGGGGTGGCGGGACGCAGCGCTTGCCGAGACTCATTGGCATCGAGCCCGCGCTGCAGCTGATTACCCAAGGCAAGCACCTGACACCTGCCGAGGCATTGAAAGCCGGCATAGTCCACGAGGTGGTCGCTCCCGGGCAGGAAATCGCCGCCGCGAAGGCGTGGTTGCTGAAGCCCGGCGATGCGGTACAACCCTGGGATGCGAAAGGCTTCAAGGTGCCCGGCGGCGCCGGCCTGATGCACCCGGCGGCAGTACAGACCTTTGTAGTTGGCACTGCCTTGCTGCAAAAGATGACGAACCACAACTACCCGGCGCCGATCGCGATCATGTCCGCTGTGTACGAGGGCACGGTACTGCCGATGGACAAGGCGCTGGACATCGAATCGAAGTATTTCACGAAAATGCTGATGAACCCGGTATCACGCAACATGTCGCGCACGCTGTTCGTCAACAAGGGCGCTGCGGATAAGCTGGTGCGTCGGCCAGCCGATCCGCCGAAACAAAAAGTGCAGAAGCTCGGCGTGCTGGGCGCGGGCATGATGGGTGCGGGCATTGCATTCGTCTCGGCGAAAGCCGGCATGCAGGTTGTGTTGCTGGATACCAGTAAAGAGAAAGCCGAGTTCGGCAAGGACTACTCGCGGGGCCTGTTGCAGAAGCGCGTCGAGAAAGGTCGCAGCACGGCCAATGAGTCCGAAGAGATACTGAAACGTATCGTAACAACCGACGACTACGCGAAGTTGTCCGGCTGCGAGCTGGTCATCGAGGCCGTGTTCGAGGATCGCAGGATCAAGGCCGAAGTCACAGCCAAGGCCGAAGCGGTGATCGGCAGCGATGCCATTTTCGCTTCGAATACGTCGACTTTGCCGATCACCGGTCTGGCCAAAGCGTCGACAAGACCGAAGCAATTCGTCGGCATTCACTTTTTCTCGCCGGTGGACAAAATGCCGCTGGTCGAAGTCATCGTCGGCGAAGAAACCGGTGAAACGGCCGTTGCGCAAGCGCTCGATTACATCCAGCAGATTCGCAAGACGCCGATTGTGGTCAACGACAGCCGCGGTTTCTACACGAGCCGCGTGTTCGGCGTGTACTGCCGCGAGGGCATGATCATGTTGTCCGAGGGTGTCAATCCGGCGCTCATCGAAAACGTCGCGAAGCATGCGGGCATGCCGGTAGGGCCGCTGGCCGTGACCGACGAGGTGTCGCTCGAACTGAGCTATCACGTCATGTCGCAAACGAAGAAAGACCTGGGCGACGCCTACATAACGTCGCCGTCGGATGCCGTGCTGATCAGGATGGTGGACGAACTCGACCGGCGCGGCAAACGTTTCGGCAAGGGGTTCTACGACTACCCGGAAGGCGGGAAGAAGCGCCTGTGGCCGGGCCTTCGCGAGCATTATCCGCATGCGAAAGAGCAACCAACGGCGGACGAAGTGAGGACGAGACTGCTGTATGCACAGGCCATCGAAACCGTCAGGTGCCTCGACGAAGGTGTCGTAACGCATCCGGCGGATGCGGACATCGGCTCGGTTTTCGGCTGGGGCTTCCCGCCATACACGGGCGGAACACTGTCGTTCATCGAAACCGAGGGCCTTGCCGCATTCGTTTCAGAAGCGGATCGACTGGCTGCCGAACACGGCGATCGTTTTGCAGTGCCCGACAAACTTCGCAAGATGGCCCGCAAAGGTGAAACGTTCTATGGACTTGCCAGGAAAAGGGAGCAGCGCGCCGCTGCCTGAGGAAAAGATCATGAGTGACTATGAAACGGTGAAGTACAAGCAGCATGCCGCGGTAGCTTTGATTACGCTGCATCGGCCGGACTCGATGAATGCATTCAACACCGCAATGCGCCGCGATCTGACCTCTGCACTGGTACGCGCGGCGAGCAGTGCGAGCGTTCGCGCGGTCGTGCTGACGGGCGAGGGCCGGAGTTTCAGCGCCGGTGCCGACCTCAAGGACGGGCTGGGCAATGAACAGTCGATTCAGCAGACGCTGCAGACGGAGTACCGGCCGGCGCTCGATTGCATCGCCAGCATGAGCCAGCCGGTTATCGCTGCCGTCGGTGGTTCCGCCGCAGGCATCGGTATGTCCTATGCGCTGGCTTGCGACCTTCTGGTGATGGCCGACAACGCGTTCCTGCTGTCGCCGTTTTCGACCATTTCGCTGGTACCCGACGGTGGGCTGAACTTCATGCTCGTGCAGCAACTTGGCTACAAACGCGCTTTTCAGTTGAGCGCCGAGGCGGAGCGCATCAGTGCCGAGCGCTGTGTCGAACTGGGTCTTGCGAACCGCGCGGTCCCGGCGGCGTCGCTCGTGGATGAGGCAATGAAGTGGGCGCACTCGCTGGCCGAGCGGGCGCCGCTTTCGCTCGCCGCCACCAAAAAAGCCATGCGCCATGCTGCAAGCGGATCCTGGGCCAGCACATTCGACGTTGAGGCAAGCATGCAGGACAAGCTCAAGCTGAGCCAGGATTGCGCCGAGGGCGTAACTGCGTTCTTTGAAAAACGTAAAGCCAACTTCAGCGGCCTGTAACGGCGTTCGAAGGAGAAATACATGAACAGGAATATTTTTGAGGAAGAACATGAGATGTTTCGCGATTCAGTGCGAAGCTTCATGAAGAACGAGATTCAGCCGCACACCGATCGCTGGCACGAACAGGGCATCGTCGATCGCGAAGCATTTCTGAAAGCCGGCGAGCAAGGGCTGCTGTTGATGTGGGCCGATGAAAAATACGGTGGCGCCGGCGTGTCCGATTTTCGTTACGAACAAATACTGCTCGAGGAAAATGCGCGCTTTGGTGACGCCGGATTTTTCATGACTTTACACAATCGCCTCGTGGGTCCGTACATAGGCGAACTCGGCACCGAAGAGCAGAAAGCGCGCTGGTTGCCGAAGTGCATATCGGGCGAATACATCCTCGCGGTTGCGATAACCGAACCCGGCGCCGGCAGTGACGTTGCCGGGCTGCGCACGCGTGCCGAGGACAAGGGCGATCACTATCTCCTGAACGGTTCGAAGACCTATATTTCCAATGGCATCAACGCCGACCTCGTCGTCGTTGTTGCACGCACGGATCCGAACAGCAGTCACGGCCTGAGCCTGTTCGTCGTCGAACGCGGAATGGAAGGCTTCGAACGCGGCAGGAATCTCAAGAAAATGGGCTTGAAGAGCCAGGATACCGCGGAGCTGTTTTTCAACAACGTCAAGGTACCGAAAGAAAACCTGCTTGGCGAAGCGAATCGCGGCTTCTATCACCTGATGCATTTCCTCGCGGAAGAGCGCCTGCTCGGAGCGGTCGGATACGTCGCGGCGTCGGATGCGGCTTTCGATATCACGATGGACTACATCAGGGAGCGAAAGGCCTTCGGCCAGGCTATCGCCGACTTCCAGAATACGCGCTTCAAAATGGCGGATATGCGCACGGAGATCGATATTGCACAATCCTTCGTCGATCGCTGTGTCGAGGAACACAACGAAGGCAAGCTGTCCGCGGATGATGCGGCGAAGGCGAAGTTGTACACGAGTGAACTCGAAGGCCGCGTGATGGACAATTGCGTGCAGTTGCACGGCGGTGCGGGTTATATGGACGAGTACCCGATCTGTCGCATGTATCTCAATGCGCGCATTTCACGCATCTACGCGGGCAGCTCCGAAATAATGCGGGAGATCATTGCCCGATCGATCGGGCTGGATCCGCGCAAGAAGAAACCGAAATCGGTAGACAGCAGCCGGGCGAGTGCGGCTTGACAAGGGTGATTTTTCAAAGGGATGACTAGATGCGTGTAGCGTTTGCGGGACTGGGTGTCATGGGGTATCCGATGGCGGGATACCTCGCAAAGGCCGGGCACGAAGTGACCGTGTACAACCGGACCGCGGCGAAGTCGGATGCGTGGGTGAAGCAGCACGGTGGCAAAAAAGCGCTTACGCCAGCCGCTGCGGCGAAAGATGCCGAGATCGTGTTCTGCTGCGTCGGTAACGACGACGACGTTCGCCAGGTCATTCTCAGGGAAAAAGGTATCCTCGCTGGAATCGCATCGGGCGCGGTCATCGTCGACCACACCACCGCGTCGGCCGTGGTTGCCCAGGAGGTGCATGACGCGGCCGGAATGAAAGGCGTTGCATTTCTCGACGCGCCGCTGTCGGGCGGTCAGGCCGGAGCCGAGAGCGGCAAACTGACGATCATGGCCGGCGGCGACTCCGCGGTATTCGAACGCGTTCGTCCGGTGATGGACTGCTACGCCAAAGCCTGCACATTGATCGGGCCGGTCGGTTCCGGGCAGAAAGCCAAGATGGTCAACCAGATCTGCATCGCCGGGATTGTTCAGGGGCTGGCCGAGGGCCTGCACCTCGCAAAGCGCGCCAATCTCGATGTTGCCGCGGTCATAGGCGCCATTTCCAAGGGCGCGGCGCAATCCTGGCAAATGGAGAACCGCTGGCAGACCATGAACGACGGGAAATTCGACTTCGGTTTTGCCGTCGAATGGATGCGCAAGGACCTCAAGATCGCGCTCGAGGAAGCGGACCGCGTCGGCGCAAAGCTCGATATGACCCGGCTGGTCGACGGCTACTATGCCGAAGTCGAGCGGCTTGGCGGGCGGCGTTTCGATACCTCGAGCCTGATCAAACGCCTCGAACCCTGAATATCACCCGAGCCGACACCAGCCGCCCGATTTGCGGTATAGTCCGCAGCGTCACAGGGGTGGCTATCAGCCGCATCGAACCGCCGTTCGCACATTCTTTCGCGAAATCGGCACAGCAGTTCGACGGGCTTGCCTGAGATCCGTGTCGTGCCGGGTGGCATGAGCAACACGGGAACCCTTAAAACCTGAACCGGGTAATGCCGGCGTAGGAAGAGGATTTCCGCATGTTTCCAACACAAAGTTTTTTCCGAAGCAGTCTATCTTCAGTGCTTTTCGCTGCTGTCGTTTGCGGCCCGGCATTTGCCGACAAGGAACCCGGGCAGGGCATAGACGAAATCATCGTGACTGCCGATTTCCGTGAACGTACTACTTTCGAGATTCCGAGCAGCGTGACGGTACTCGATCGGGAGATGATCGAACGCTCGGCCGTGCAGCATTTCGAAGAGCTCATAGCCATCGTGCCGAACCTCAACTGGTCCGGCGACGGACACAGGGCGCGCTATCTGCAGATTCGAGGCGTCGGCGAGCTCGAGCAATACGAAGGCGCACCGAATCCGTCGGTCGGATTCATCATCGACGATATCGATTTCAGCGGTATCGGCACGATTGCAACGCTTTTCGATGTGCAACAGATCGAAGTGCTTCGCGGTCCGCAGGGCAGCCGCTACGGGGCGAACGCGCTGGCGGGACTGATCAATGTTCACAGTACCGATCCCGGTGACGAGTTCGCCGGTACTTTCCGCCTGAGCGCTGGCGGCAACGATGCCGTAGCCGGCGGCGTTGCGTTCGGCGGACCGGTCGGCGAAGACTCGTTCAGGTACCGCCTGAGTGCACACCATTACCAAAGTGACGGATTTCGCCGCAATGGCTACCTGCAGCGGGACGATACCAACGGGCGCGACGAAACCACTTTGCGCGGCAAAATACTCTGGGAGTCGTCGAGCGACTGGACCTTGCGATTGACGGCGATGTATACCGATGTTGACGATGGCTACGATGCCTTTGCCATCGACAACAGCCTTGATGTGCTGTCCGACAAACCGGGACGAGACGCGCAGCGGAGCGCCGGCATATCAGTCAAAGCGAGCTGGAACGGATCCGATCGCTACGAATTCTCTTCGCTCACGTCGGCCGCGAGTTCGTCGATAGTGTTCTCATACGACGCCGACTGGGGCAACGACGATGCCTGGGCGCCCGTAATCTACGATTACTTTTCCGCGAGCGATCGTAAGCGCCGTACCGTCAGCCAGGAATTCAGGTTCAGATCCGCGGACGAGGGACGAATATTCGGCGACACGACCGACTGGCTCGTCGGTTTGTACGCACTGGCAATGCAGGATGACCTGGACACCCACAACATTGGACAGTACGACGATTCCTTTTTCCAGGATTCGCTGGATTCCCGCTATTCAGGTCGTTTTGACGCACTGAATGCCGCGCTGTTCGGACAGCTTGAATCGGACGTCGGGGAGTCCGGGCGACTGGGATTCGGCTTGCGGATAGAGAACCGCTCTACGGACTACAACGATTCGGCGGGGCTCGCGCTGGGACCGGGCGAGACCATGATCGGGGGCGAGCTTTCGTACCGGCACTTTTTCACGGACGAATTGCTGGCCTTTGTCACTGTGTCGAAAGGTTACAAGGCGGGCGGCTTCAACCTCGGAGACGTACCGGACGAAGACCAGCGGGACTACGGGACGGAATCTTTGTGGAACATCGAAGCAGGGTTCAAGTCGAGCTTGATGGACGGCAGAATGACCGCCGGAGCATCCGTGTTTTACAGCCGTCGAATGGATCAGCAGGTCAGGACATCGCTGCAGCTGGTGCCAGGTGATCCGGCCTCCTTCGTTTTTTATACAGACAATGCCGCGCAGGGACGCACGCTGGGTTTCGAGGCGGACCTGCGCTGGCTGCCGTCCGATGCATGGGAGCTGTATGCGAACGCGGGATTACTGAATGCGGAGTTCAGCGAGTTCTTGACATTGCAAACCGGAGAGACGGAACTCAGCGACCTGTCGGGGCGCGCACAGGCGCACGCGCCGGCGTATACGCTCGCCTTCGGTGGAACCTGGCGTCACCATGACGGACTGTTCGCGCACCTCGATATCACCGCGCGTGACACTTTCTATTTCGACGTCAGCAATAACCAGAAGTCGAGCGCTTACCAGCTGGTGCACGCACGCATCGGCTATGAAACGGAACGCTGGTCTGCCCAGCTATGGGCGCGAAATGTCTTCGACGAGGAATACGCGGTGCGGGGCTTCTATTTCGGTAACGAGCCACCGCTGTTCCCGAACACCCTGTACATCCGACAGGGCGATCCGCGCCAGCTCGGTGTGACCCTCGACTTCGGGTTCTGATATCAAATGCAATTGATTGCGCATCAACTCGGGCAGCAGTTTGCGGCGCTCTCGGCGCCGGAGTTGTTTGCCGTTGTGATGGCCATTGCCTATTTGCTGCTGGCTATCCGCCAGAATATCTGGTGCTGGTTCTGTGCCGCCGTCAGCACGGCGATTTACGTTTACCTGTTTTTTGAAGCCAGGCTATACATGGAGTCCTTGCTCAACGGATTCTATTTCCTGATGGCGGCGTATGGCTGGCAAGTGTGGCGAAGCGGCGGCGGCGAGGCAGATTTGCCTGTGTCTGTCTGGCCAGTGCGCGTGCATGCGATGGCGCTGCTTTCTATTGCCGGGATTGCGACGTTGAGCGGTTACCTGCTGCAGCGCTTCACCGACGCCGCGCTTCCCTATGTGGACTCGATGACGACATTCGCTGCGATGTGGGCGACCTTCCTGGTCGCAAGGAAAGTGCTCGAGAACTGGTGGTACTGGCTGGTCATCGACGCCGCATCGGTTGCGATCTACTGGTCGCGCGACTTGCAGCTCACTGCATTGCTGTTCGTCGTGTACCTGGTACTGATTCCTTTCGGCCTCATAAGCTGGAGGCGTTCGCTCGTAAGCCAGCGACTTCTGGCGGTAACCGCATGAGTCATTCGACGACCGCGATCGAAGCAATTTCCGCGATCCCAGGCTGGCGGGCGGACGACGTTTTTATCGAGGAACTGAAAGGCGGCCTTACGAACCGCTCGTTCATGGTCATCCGGGGTGCGGATACTTTCGTATTGCGCCTCGATGCCGCACACACCGCAGCGTTCATGCTGGATCGCCGGCGCGAGACTGCAATTTTGCGTTCGGCCGCGCAAGCGGGTTTGGCTCCGGAAGTCGTTTTTGCCGATCCCGAAGCAGGCATATTGCTTTGCGCTTTCCTGCCGGGACAGGTCTGGTCCGTAAACGATCTCGGCGACACCGCCAACATCGAATCTCTGTGCGAACTGCTGCGAAAAGTTCACGCGCTGCCAGTGTCGGGCAACCGCTTCGACGCTTCGTCCGCGGCACGGCGTTATGCCGAGAAATTGCAGCTACGCCAGGAGTTGCATTCGTTTGCGTTGCACTGCGTAGACATCGTCGGCAGCCTGCCGGTCGCAGAATCAATGCACTGCTGCCACAACGACCTGATCGCACAGAACATCATCGCCACGCCCGAGTTGAAACTGCTCGACTGGGAGTACGCATGCGACAACGATCCTTTTTTCGACCTGGCCTCGTTGATCGGTTTTCACAACCTGGATCAGGCTGCGGCAGAGCGCTTGCTGAGCGCTTACACGGGTGGCGCGAGCGCGGAGACGCGCGAACGCCTTGAGTGCCAGGTTCGCCTGTACGATGCGATTCAATGGTTGTGGCTGGCCAATCGCCATTTGCTGAGCCGCAACCGCCAGCAGGCCGTGCGGCTGGAAAACCTGCAGCAACGTATTCGCTGAGAGTCGCCTGCGATGCAGGCTCCTACAAATGCATTGTTGGTATCGCAGGCGACATCGATGTCGAGCAAGACCTGTAGGAGCCTGCATTGCAGGCGACATCCCGAGGTTTCGACCAATATCGCAATCAAGATCAATTTGTACCCGCCGACAAATTATCCTGTCAGACAGGCAGATTGGCCTGCATCGCGGGCGACACGACTACCAATCGTTGCGCAATTGCCGCAACTTCAGAAATACTTCCCGCGAATCCGGTTTCTCGCCCAGGTCCGGGAATGCCTCCCGCAAACGCCGGATCACCGACGGGCTCTGCAGCCGGAAAAACGTGTTGATGTCTCGTTCCTCCGCGAGAGTGGTGACATAGGCGTTTGCCGGATCCTGGTTCTTCTTCGCTTCGAGCAGTTCTGCTGCCACCTTGTTGTCCGGCTCGCGATCCAGCGTGAATTCCAGGTTGTTGACCAGGTAATCGTGGCCGGGAAAGATCCGTGTGGTATCGGGCAGCTTGTCGAGCTGCGTCGAAAAGGTCCGGTACAACTCTTCCGGGTGGCCGCCGTTGTGGCAATTTCCGGCGCCGGCATTGAACAGCGTGTCGCCGCTGAACAAGGCCGGCTGATTCGTGTGCGACAACAGGCAGATATGGCACATCGTATGGCCGGGCGTATCGAGGCATTCCAGCTCGACCGTTTTGCCGACGCGAATGACGTCGCCGGCTGAGACACCCCGATCGACGCCGGGGATGCGCTTGCCCGCATCGCGATGCGCTATGACGCGCGCGCCGGTCGCGCGTACCATGGCTTTGTTACCGCCAGTGTGATCTCCGTGTTCGTGCGTGTTCAGGATTTGCGTAATCGTCCAGTCGCGTGATTCGGCGGCTTTCAGGCATTTTTCGTAGTCGAGCGGATCGATCGCCAGCGCGTCGCCGGTTTCAGGGCAGGCGATCAGGTAATTGAAATTGCGATAGGCGTTTCCGGTCCAGAGCTGCTCGACGATCATCGTGCCACCTCTCAGCAAGTGTCGTCCGACGAATCGCCACAGTGTTCGTAGACGAGTTCACCCCCGACCCAGGTTTGCAAAACCCGGATGTCGTCGATTTCCGATTCGGGAATTTTGAAGTAGTCACGATCGACGACGATGAAGTCCGCCCACTTGCCCGGCTCCAGCGTCCCGAGACGATCTTCCTGGTGCGCCGCATAGGCCGCAGCATAAGTCCAGGAATGCAGTGTTTCGGCGCGCGTCAGCGACTCCGACGCATACCAGCCGCCGTCCGGCATGCCCGCTCGGCTTTGCCTCGTGACCGACGCATACAGGCCGTGCATCGGGTCCGGCAGCTCGACCGGGAAATCCGAGCCGTTGGCGATGACGGCGCCGCTGTCCAGTAGCTTGCGCCACGCGTAGGCGCCTTTTATTCGTTCCGCGCCGATGCGATCTTCCGCCATGTTCATGTCGCTGGTCGCATGCGTCGCCTGCATCGAGGCGATCACGCCAAGTTTTGCGAAGCGCGGAATGTCCGAGAGCTGGATGATCTGCGCGTGTTCGACGCGGTTGCGCAGTGCAGAGGCCTTGCCGCCCTGTGCCTTGTCGAACGCGTCCAGCGACTGCTTGTTGCCGTAATCGCCGATCGCGTGAATGCCGACCTGGAAGCCCATGCCGTTCGCCTTGACTACCATTTCGTCCAGTTGCGCCTGCGTCCAGAACGGCAGGCCACGGTTTTCCGCATCGTCGGAGTACGGTTCGATCATCGCCGCGCCGCGACTTCCCAGTGCGCCGTCGGAAACCAGTTTGACTGACATGACCGACAGCCGGTCGTTGCCATAGCTGCGGATGGGTTTGCCAATCGCGTCGAGGTTTTCGCCGGCACCGGCAATCATCGCGTAAATACGCATCGACATTTCGCCATTGTCTGCCATCGACATCAGCGCCTCGATTTCGCTGATGTCTACGCCGGCATCGTGCACGCTGGTGAGGCCAAGCGATGTGAGTTGACCGAAGGCGGCGATGAATGCGGCACGGTAATCGTCCTTGGCCGGTTCCGGTACCTTGCTGGAAACCAGGTCCATGGCATTGTCGATCAGTGTGCCTGTGGCGCGTCCGTCGCTGTCCCGATGAATCTTTCCGCCGACCGGGTCGGGCGTGTCGTTGTCGATGCCGGCAATCTCGAGCGCCTTGCTGTTGGCCCAGCCGGCATGTCCATCGATGCGGTTGAGCCAGACCGGCCGGTTCGACACGACCGCATCGATGTCGGCGGCAGTCGGAAATTCCCTGACCGGCCACAGGACCTGGTTCCAGCCGCGCCCGGTAATCCAGCCGGAACCCGGATGCGCCTTGTCGTATGCGGCGATCTTTGCAACCGCCTCCTCGAGGCTGGCAACGCCAGTGACGTCCAGCCGTACCTGCAGAAAGCCCTGGCTGGATACGTGGGCGTGTGCATCGATCAGGCCGGGGAGAACGAAGCGCCCGGTACCGTCGATCGCCTTGGCGTCGCCGTGTACTGTCCGAAGCTCATCGCTGCCGGCGGCAAGAATCCGGCCTTTGTCGTCGAATACCAGTACGGTGAATTCGCGAATCTCGCCAGTGGCGGTCGACGTGTAGCCCTGCACCGAATGCAGCAGCGTGTCGGCCTGTGCGGAACTCAATGAGAGCCAAGAAAAAGCAACATAAGCTATTGTTTGTAAACGATATAACAAGAATATTCTCCGGTGGTTTCAAATTCAGCCCGTTGCTGCCAAATGCATGTGCCGCTTCGAACAGATAACATGCAACGCCCGTCGGCTCGCGGTGTCATACGGGGGCAATAGTGTAAACGCTGTGGAGATTGATTGGATGAATAAACTGGTCGCCGGCCTGCTGATGGCCGCGCTTGTCGTCGCCTGTGGCAGGCACACGGAAGAATCCGTAACTGCCAGTGACGGTTCGAAAATTTTCGATATGCCATACCTGATGCGCGATCTGGATAACGGACTTCGCGTCATCGTTGTCAAGACGGACTACCCCGATATCGTCACGATCCAGATCCCGGTGCAAACCGGATCGCGGAACGAAGTCGAGCCTGGAAAATCCGGATTTGCGCATTTCTTCGAACACATGATGTTTCGCGGAACCGAGAAATACCCGGCCGAAAAATACAACGAAATACTGAAAAAGGCCGGCGCCGATCAAAACGCCTACACCACGGACGATTACACCAACTACCACATCACTTTCACCAAGGATGATCTGGAAAAAGTCATCGAGATCGAAGCCGACCGATTTCAGAATCTGCAATATTCGGAAGAGGATTTTCGCACCGAGGCACTGGCAGTCAAAGGCGAGTACCTGAAGAATTTCTCCGACCCAAGCTCGAAAGCCTATGAAAGAATTCGTGCGTTAGCGTTCAAAGACCACACTTACCGGCACACGACGATGGGTTTCATCGAGGACATCGAGATGATGCCGGATCAGATCGAATATTCGAAAACCTTCTTCGATCGCTGGTACCGGCCCGAAAAGACCGCCCTCATCCTGGTGGGCGATGTCGATCCGGAAGCGAGCTTCGATCTGGTCAAGAAATACTTCGGCAGCTGGAAGCGAGGCAAATACACTGCCGAAATCCCGGCCGAGCCGCCGCCGTCCGGCCCGGTTTACGAGCACATACAATGGGACAGTCCGACGCAGCCCTACCTGTTCATTGCATTTCGCGGCCCGGCTTACGCACCGACCGAGAAGGACATGCCGTCAATGGACCTGCTGTCCTCGATCTATTTTTCGGATTCCTCCGAGCTGTACCGCAAGCTAGTTCTGGAAGATCAGTCTGTCGACCTGATCGAGACTTACTTTCCGGACCGCAAGGATCCGAACCTGTTGATGATCTATGCGCGCCTCACCGACGAGTCGTATGCGGCGGATGTCGAAAGCGCAATCCACGAGACGCTCGCGCGCGCCCGCACTGAACTGGTGCCTGCTGCAAAGGTGGCTGCGACCAAGTCGCGGCTGCGATACCAGTTCACTGCGCAGCTCGACAACTCCGGCGACATCGGTGCGGTGCTCGCCAGTTTCGTGCAGTTCTGGCGAACCCCGGAAACTATCAACGAGGTCTACCGCAGTTACGATGCACTCACTGCCGGGGACCTGCGGACTTATGCGGACAAGTACTTCAATGATGCCGGGCGGGTCACCGTTACGCTGTCGAGTGGCAATTCCATTGCCGGTATTGACGGCAGTGCGCCGCTCGACGCGCTGGTGGCGGCACGAAGCGTCATGGTGGCAGACGGCGATGAAGCAGCCGAAATCGAGGCGGTCAGGCCGCCCGACCTCGGCTCCATGAGTCGCGACGGCAGCGAAAACGAACCGGTGTCGATCGTGGCACTGCCTTCCGCATCGTCGCCGCTAGTGGATGTCGCCTTTCTCGTTCACGCCGGCGCGGCGCTGGATCCGGCCGGCAAAAAGGGACTTGCCACGCTGACGGCCGCCATGGTGTCGGACGGCGGCTCGTCGACGTATACGATTCAGCAGATCAACGACGCGATGTACCCGATAGCGTCCGGCTTTGACGCACAGGTGGACAAGGAGATGACGCGTCTTTCCGGACAGGTTCACAAGGACAATCTGCAGACGTGGTACAACCTGGTCAGCGGGCAACTGTTGACTCCAGGCTGGCGTGAACAGGACTTCAAGCGCGTGAAGACGCAGCTGATCAATCAGATCCGTACCGATCTTGTCGGAAACAACGACGAGGAGCTCGGCAAGGAGGTCCTTTATGCGGAACTGTTTGGTCCGGCGCACCCGTACGGTTCGCTGAACCTCGGCGACAGTCGCGACATCAGATCGATCACGCTGGACGACGTCAAAAAGTTTTATGCGGACTACTACACGATACGGAACATAACTATCGGTCTGGCAGGCGGTTACCCGGCGGAATTCGCGACGCGAGTGAGCGGCGACCTGCAGGTGCTGCCGGCCGGTGAACGCGTGGCGCTCGATGTGCCGGACGCACCAAAGCCAGATGGCTCCTCAGCCACGATCGTGGAGAAAGAGACGCCCGCTGTTGCCGTGTCGTTCGGATTTCCAATCGACCTGAAGCGTGGTGACCCGGACTGGGTCGCATTGTGGCTCGCGCGCTCCTATTTCGGCGAGCATCGCAGCACCAATAGCCACCTCTTCCAGCGTATCCGCGAAACGCGCGGCATGAACTACGGTGACTACGCCTACGTCGAATATTTTCCACGTGGCATGTTCCAGTTTCACCCTGATACGAATCTCGGGCGCCAACAGCAGATCTTCCAGGTCTGGGTAAGGCCGTTACGCAGCAACAACGACGCACATTTCGCAACACGAACCGCGCTGTTCGAGCTGAACAAGCTGATCGAGGAGGGCATCAGCGAATCGGATTTCGAGGCGAGCCGAAGCTTCCTGTCGAAATTCGTCAGCCTGCTGATGGATGGGCAGTCGCGGCAGCTCGGCTACGAACTCGACAGCCGCTATTACGGGACGGACAACTTCGCTAGCTACGTTCGGGACGGGCTGAGCAAGCTGACGCTGGCCGACGTAAACCGCGTGATCCGCGAAAACCTGGACGCCGACAGCATTCAGTACGTGTTCGTCGCGAAGGATGCACAGGATCTTCGCGACCGGCTGGCCAGCGACCGTCCGTCAACGGTTACCTATGAGGCGGATAAGCCTGCCGATCTGCTGCAGGAGG
>Ga0224510_10000300_pt1 | contig 40991 bp, 38 predicted proteins | sample SF_May12_sed_USG_FD_170161 | JGI IMG/M metagenome (GOLD analysis project Ga0224510, IMG submission 170161) | Sediment microbial communities from San Francisco Bay, California, United States - SF_May12_sed_USGS_4_1 | ecosystem: Environmental > Aquatic > Marine > Sediment | place: USA: California... | reverse complement strand
ACAAATCTAGGCATACGTTTTATTACTCTTAAAAAAGTTTCAAAACCATCAGACTGTATCGGACCAAACGAATCCTTCTTAAACTTGATCCATTTACCGCAGATATTTATTCAATGAGTCTTTGCCTGGAAAATTCACTCCTGGCGCATTAAGAGCCGACAAAATTTTCTTTGCCGCATCTTTCTGACCGGTTTCATGCAAAACTACCCCATAGTGATAGGCAATTTCTGGCGATTTAGGAGCCAATTCATATGCTTTCTTCAGTTTTTCAATAGCTTGCGGGAACTTTCCACTCTTATACAAAATCCAGCCATACGTATCATTAACCGCTGCATTATCTGGCAACTGTCGCCATGCATCCTCAGCCAGCTTTAACGCCGAAATCACCTCAAATTCATGCATAACCCAAGCTAGATCATTTAGCTTTGCCGGATCCCTCTGATAACGAGTAGCCGTTTTTTGTACCTCTTCCCTAAGTTGCGCAATATTTCCACCAACACCAAAAACTCGTACTCGCTCCAGTTCCACGTCAAACTGGGACGATGCGTCTACAACATCTCGCAACTGATTTAGGGTATTAATGGCTGATTTAACATCCCCCTGCTTACCATACGCTCGAGCCAACTTTATCCCCAAAGGCAACCGCCGTGGGTCAAATTGCTGTGCTTTCCGAAACATGGCTATTGCTTCAGCTGTTCGATTGTTACGTACGAAATGATCTCCTTTCATTTCATAACCTACTGCTGCATTAGGATTTTTAGCAATAAATTGATCAATTAAATCACCTGCAGCTTTTGCATTCCCATCCTCGGCATAAAGACTGCTCAATGCAGCAATGGCTGGTACAAAGTTGGGATTCAACGTCAACGCTTTTTTCAAGGTATCCTTCGCCTTTGAATTATCACCACCAGCACTTTGTGCTCGTGCCAAGTCAAAATAGGCAGATGGAGAGTCCGGTTCATTATCAACAACCTTTTTATACAAAGATGTAGCCTGGGCAGTATCTCCTTCACGAAGAATATCGCGCCCTTTTATCTTCAGCGCCAACACCCGCCCCGCTTTTGACTCCTCAAGTTTTGTGAGGTATCGCGCGTAAGCATCTTTATTGTTCGATTTATTATACAAAGTCAGCAAAAACGAAGATAACCTCAAATACTCTGTCTCAATCGGCAACGACTCTAGAAATTCAATCAGATGCTTTTCATCATTCTGTTTTAATAAAAATCCAGCGTACTCAGTGGCTATTTGTGGATTTAATTTATCATCAAGTAACGCACGATACGTCTTCAGCGCGCCGGCAATATCATTCTCTAATACCCGGGTCTTAGCCAAGTTAAGTTTGGCAGGCCAGAATTCGGCATCATCCTCTGTCGCTTTTACAAACTGTTTTTTTGCCTCGGATAGATTATTTTGCTGAACTAGCATCTGACCATATGCATTTCTATAGAACGCCCCACCCTTATGACGATCGACTTCACTTTTTGCCAAATCGGTCGCAAGATCCTTATTGCCCGCTTTCAAGTGCATATTGAGCAGCAACAAAAACGCCTGCTCAGATGTTTTTCCTGCTTTCAGTGTTTTCTCGAGTTCCCTTTTGGCATTTACATCATCACCAGCCATGATGTATGCCTTGGCTAATTCGACCCTGACATCCACATCATCCGGATTTGACTGAACAACCGATTTGAAATAATCGATACCTGCATCCTGCTTTCCCATAGCCAAAGAAGCGGCCCCTGCTATTTTCAATACATCGGCATCACCACTCCCCATCACTGGTTTTAGTGATTGCAACGCAGCGCCTGGCTCATTCAACTTCAGCTGGGCAGCCCCCAGCATTTTTCTGGCCTGCAAGTTATCAGGCTGATCTTGCAAATATCGCTCTAAATAGAATCCTGCCTGGGCATAATTTTCTTCAATGTAATTGATACTGCCCAATAAGAGCAGAGTTGGCTTATGATCAGGAACAGAGTTAATAACCGTCGTTAATATCTGCTTCGCTTGTGCGTAGTTTTGCTTTCTGTATAGATTAAACCCTTGGAAATACGCCACCAAACCATGATTTGGCGCTAATTTATATGTCTTCTCTATAAGGACACTAGCTTCTTCAAAATTATTTTTCTCAAGCAAAATTCGTATCAAACCAATCCGAATATTTAAATTCCTCAATGTGAATAAATCTTGCGACTCGGTCGCCAACGCCTGACGCAACTTTTCTTCCGCCTCCGAACCACGATTGAGCTTAAATAATACTTCCGCATATAACAGCGCTGCAGGGACATTAACAGAAGATGAGGCGTCAAATAATGACTTCAGATATTCCAACACTGCGACATCATTATTCTCCGCTACTGAAGCCCACGCTAAACCATATAACGCATCAACATCGGCTGCATTCTCCCCAAGCACTGCATTAAAGAGAGCTTTTGCTTCACCTGCATTTCCCTTTCTTAACAAAATCCAGGCTTCGAAATTTTTTCTTTGTAAATCACTTAATTTTCCGGAAATCTCTGAAGTTGCCAGTTTTTCTTCAAGCGCAACAACATTTCCTGCCTCTCGCAATGATGACAACCATAAATAGGGCAACTCCTTGATATCACGACCGCCTTTCCTGAAGGCAATCTCAAGCTCTTTTTCCGCACCTTCATTATCACCGAGCAAAAAATACGTTTTTCCTAATAAGTATCTCGCCGCCGCGTTATCTGGCTCACTATCCAATACGCCTTTAATCACGATAACCGCAGCCCCATACTTATCCTCAGCCAATAAGTCGGCTGCATCGGCCAATTTATCCTCGGTACTTTTAAAGTATCCACACGAAGACAGAACAAACATGGCCAAAAGAAAAACAGAAATTTTAGATATCGGTTTCATCACTACTATCCCTTACGTATTTACCGTTCATTCGCAGTCAGTTCTTGAGCAAACTGAATCAGCGAGTCCTCCATTCCAGTTTCCACCATCAAAAAAATGACGGCGCCGGCATTATTACCACGCACATACCCAGCGAATTCAGCAAGCTTTGCTTCAACACTCACTCCAGTGTGGTGCCCATTGACGAAATACCATTGCCACACCACATAACGCTTCATTCCATTAATGTGTAAAAAATATTTATTAACAACCAAAGAGGAAAGATTCCGTTTTCCCGCATACTCCACCCATCCTCCTGGAGTTTCAAAATAATTTTCTGGTTTAGTCAACGAGGAGACAATCTCCCATCCCTGAGTTTGTCTCTCAAAACCACTAATGCGCAAATATACCGGCGAATCCATAGACACTGCCAAGTAATCAACATTCACGTCTCCTGGAACATCAATTTTCCGTGCCAACGATATAGGTTGAGTCAACGTGAATTCCCTCGGCACGGAGATACCTTCCAGCGCAGATGCACTAGAAACATTATTCAGCTTTTGCGTGATCGTAAGATTTGCCAGAAAGATAATCAAAATTCCTGCTGATAGAAGTGTCGCGTGTGACGCAGCGACCTTGGAGCTAATGGGAGTTTCAGTATTAATTTGAGCTTCGTCCCCAGGACCTGGAAATACTCTATTAAAAATTAAAATCGCACCAATAAAGAAAACACCGAAAATCACCCACCCCAAATTGAAATGATCTTCAACCAGGCTATGCTGCATATTTGTCGTTTCACCAACAACAACAATAATCGCAACCCTAATCCAGTTGGAAACAATTGCTGCCAAAACAATCGAAGCAACAACAATAGTTTGATGCTTTTTTGATCCAAAATTCCGGGCAGCGTAAATAATTGCCAGCGGCGCTGCTGCAAGAAAATAACTAATTCCACTGCACGATGGTGCAACTTCAAACCTTCCGGCAGGAACAACTAAATCAATTCCCTGCTTCAGTATATGTATACCACTCAACTGAACAAGATAATAAGACATCAATGCGGTAGTTTGTTGTAGAACTCCGTCAATAACGTCCCAGACGGGTATTGCAAATGACAGTATTGCTAGTGGAAATATAGAGGCTTTTGCTCCTCCCCAGCCATACGTTGCCAACAGCATAAAAAACAGTAATAGATACAGAACCAATACCTGACCTGCAACTATATTGATCGCGCCTAAAGCAAATCCAATTAGCGCTAGTAATACAGAGCATACGGCCCCAACTACTTTGAATCTTTCATCTGAAAATTTTTGTGCTGGAAATCGTTTGTAAAAGAAATAAATCGCCACAGCCAACAATAGAAAACCGTGATTATAGGTTCCATGATCAAAATTCAGCCACTTCAGCATTAAAAATTCGATACCTGCTGAATACATTAGCAACACCAATGCTAATGTCGCCAGGAATAAGATGTGAAGCCCTAGAGCCGGCATACGAATGTTCATTTACTGTATTCCAAGTTTTTTCATTAGGTCATACAACGTAGGCCGACTTATTCCCAATAGCTCGGCAGCCTGTGCAATATTCCCATTCGAATAGTGTAGCGCGCGACTAACCGCTCTTTTTTCTGCAGCCTCTCGCACTTCTCTAAGGTTAAATGGCATTTTCTCATCACCGATTTCATTTAGCTCAAGATCTTCCGCCGATATTTTCGTACCATCGCTCATGATAAATGCGCGCTTCACCCTATTTTCCAGCTCACGTACATTTCCTGGCCACGCATAATTTTCAATCGCAGCAACTGCATCCTGAGTAAAGTCTTTTGTCTTTCCGCCAGACTCAACAACAACTCTGCTCAATATCGCTCTAGCAATCATTAATGCATCCCCATCCCTATCCTTTAGGGCAGGAATATTGATAGTTATCTCACTCAATCGATAGAATAAGTCTTCCCTAAAAAGCCCTTCAGCAATCATGTCCTGCAAGGTACGATGAGTTGCACAAATCACCCTCACATCAACAGGAATTTCTCCACGTCCACCAACTCGCTCAATAACTCTTTCTTGTAAAAATCTGAGCAATTTCGCCTGAAGAGCCATGGGTAAATCACCTATTTCATCAAGAAAAAGAGTTCCACCATGCGCATACTCTATTTTTCCAGGCGTTTGCTTCACTGCTCCAGTAAAAGCACCTTTTTCATATCCAAATAATTCACTTTCGAGAAGATTTTCAGGTATCGCCGCACAATTAATTGCCACAAACCGCTGTTCCACCCGAGAACTCAATCTATGTATAGATCTCGCCAGCACTTCTTTTCCAGTACCACTGCTTCCCAAAAGTAAAACTGTCGCATTTGTTGGCGCCACTTTTTCCACGGTACGACAAACTTTCATCATTTGTGGACTGCTTGCGATCAATCCCTCTAAAGGAGAATGCGCCCCCTGATACAACCTCTCGTTCTCAGCTTCCAGTTCGGCAACCCGAAACGCGCGATTTACAATTAATCCTAAAATATCTGCATCAATGGGCTTCAAATAAAAGTCATACGCCCCCAAGCCAATTGCTTTTACTGCAGTAGGCTTGTCATCATTTCCGGTAACAACAACGACTTTTGTCTTTGGCGCCAAATTCAATATCGCTTCCAATGTCGCCAGCCCCTCACTTGTTCCACCAGGATCAGGCGGTAATCCCATATCCAGCGTTACAACTTGAGGTTCGAATCTACGCAATGCATTTATTGCCTCTTCACGATTGGAGGCTAAAACAATTTCGTAAGCATCAAAACACCATTTGAGTTGGTTTTGAATTCCCAAATCGTCTTCAACAATCAGCAAGGTAGATTTTTCAGCCAAATCCAATTCTCCACTTTACAAATTTGAACTCAGAGGGAGGCGCACAGTAAAAAGCGTTCCCTTACCAACTTCGCTTTTTACTCGTAACTTTCCACCTAACTGCTCGATATAGAGCTTTGACTCATGAGCTCCAATGCCCATTCCGGTCAACCCTTTAGTGGTGTCAAACGGAGTAAATAGTCTATCTCGAATGAATGAGTCACTCATACCACACCCATTATCCTCTACTTCGATCACTACATCGCTGCCATCAATGAATGTTCGCACTTCAACGTGACCATCCCGAGAAGTAGCCTCCTGTGCATTTTGAACTAAGTGACCAATTACAGAGACCAGTTTGTCATTGTTTGCTCGTATTGTGGCATTCACGCCCTCTCCTTCAATACAAGGGATAGGCTCGGTAGCTGATTTTTCCCTTACTGCCTGTGCTACTATATCACGGATATTGGCCTGCTCATCTCTATCAGAGATCACTCCCCCCCCTCGTAGTTGAATCAATAGTTTGTTCATGCGATTTACCGCATTCCCTACCGTACTGATTGCATCGTCCATAAACTCAGGGTTGTGTTTATGCTTCTGTGCGTTTTTCACAACCAAATCTAACTGCGACACCAAATTTTTTAGGTCATGTATAACGTACGCCGACAGTCGATTAAATGCCTCAAACTGCCTGGAATGTGCCAATGCGCTCGCAGAACGGGCGTGAGCTAAATGTGTCGCTAACTGTCGCCCCAACGTTTTCAGGAGGTCGACATCCTCCCAGCCAAATGTTTGCTCTGCCCTCGGCCGCGACAAAATGACAAATCCATGCAATTTTGATTGCAACATCAGTGGGACTATTAACCAGACCCTTGGGTTTTTCTCTATCCACTCAGGCAACAGAAAATCAGGATACTGTTCCATACCCATGTGGTATTCATCAATATTTATTACCCACTGACTTTCCTCCAGGAATTGAATTATGCGACTATGATTGCTTACTTCAATACCTTCAAATTCACCAAATCCAAATTGATCTTCGCATATAAAATTCGTTTTGTTATCACGCACCCAAAGAGCTGCTGCTTGGCAATCCATTGCTGTCAGCATTACACGCAAGGTTCGAGTTTCCACGCTCCCCTTGCTTTCATCTTCCGCCGACATTTCTCTGATAACAGAAAGCCATTCATTTTTGTAGTCATATTTTGCATTAAGGAAATGCTTATCAACAAAAACGCGCAGCCTGGCACGAATTTGCCCCGAAAATACCAAAACAACAAAGCCGATAATGCAGGAAAAAATAAAAACATTTCTAATAATGGCAGCCCATTCACCGCCAAACACCATGATGTAATATCCACCAAGTGATATTACTAGAAGGTAGGCGCCCGCCGCCGCCATACCAGTGGTATAAAAAACAATTTGCCGGGAAAACATCAATCGGCTATCACCCATCGGCATGCGGCTAATGCCCAGCGCCACCATACCTAGCGCCAACACCTCAGCCACCCCGCGCGCATACCAAATATTGGGATCTAACTCCCTAAACAATAATGCATCGGAATACATATAAAAATCATAGGCAAACAGCGCCCCCAATCCAATGCAGAAAAACTTGATTCCCCAACGCTCATGAGAAAGTGTGTTTCGTAAAATTTGCTCGACAAATATCAAACACGAAAGAGCAAACAATACCTGTACGATAACCCGAAAATCGTACCCTAACCAAACAGGTACTGAAATTTTGAACGTGCTAAGTGCAACCAACAGAAACAACAACAGCACACCCAGCAATACACTTCCGAAAAAAATACGTAAAAATATCCTGGGCACATCCTTCTGGCTTTTTCGTGCATATCGCAAAATAGCGGCCAAAAAGATCAGCCACACCAAATCACGAACAATTTCAGCAAATAAACTAAATAACGTGATTGGTGCCTGAACATAACTTGCCCAAGACAACGCAGCCGCCCACCCGGCATTGACCAGCAGCGGAGCAATCAACCAGCTCGCGAACATCTTCGCTCGCCAATACAGGAAAATTAGAAGAATCAGCGCAAGTGACACCAGTGCGGCTGAAGCATAAAAGACCGCGCCAAAGTCACTCATAAGCGCAGCTAACGAGCCCCCTTACCCCAGAGCACGACTTCTGCGGTCTGGAGTAAGATGGAAAAATCAAGAAACATACTGTAGTTTTTCACGTAATAGAGATCGTACTGAAACTTTTCAATAGTATCTTTATGTGAAGCACCGTAGGGATAGCTTATTTGTGCCCAACCGGTCACTCCTGGCTTCACCCGATGCCGCTCAGCATAGTAAGGAATGGTTTTAGAGAACTCCTCAACAAATTCAGGGCGCTCAGGACGAGGCCCAACAAAGCTCATGTCTCCCTTCAAAACATTGATCAACTGAGGCAACTCATCAATGCGCGTCTTCCTAATAAATGACCCTACTCGAGTAACACGACTGTCATTTTTCTGGGCAAATTGAGCACCATTTTTTTCAGCGTCCACTCGCATGCTGCGGAACTTTAGTATGCGCACCAACTTCCAGTTCTGACCAACTCGCACCTGACTATAAAAAACTGGGCCTCGATCATCCAAATAAATCAAAACTGCCGCGATCACCATAATCGGCAGCGCGAACGACAGCAATATCAAGCTCGCCAAAATATCAAATACGCGCTTACCAAATGCGCGCCCAGCCCCTTGTGCAAAACCGTCAGAAAAAATCAGCCAGCTTGGCTTCAATATCTCCAATAAAACCTTTCCGGTCTGGCGCTCCATAAACGTCTGCAAATCGATAATTTCAATGCCACTCAATTTACAGTCGAGCATTTCTTCCACGGGAAGCGCTCCGCCTCTGCGCTCTGTCAGCGCCAAAACAACTTCACTGACTCCCAGCTGCAAAGCCAGATTAATCAAACTCTCCTCTTTGCGAAGACACTGCGTTTTATCAACTTTGACTTCCTCCTGACCAAAAGGAACATAGCCGACAATAACAAAGCCCCGCCGATCGGTTTTGCGCTTTAAATGACGGTCAATCGTCAACGCCATTTCACCAGCACCAATCACCAACACTCTACGTTGCAAGGCATGATGATCAGCAATTCTTCCAAAAAATGCGCGGTTAACCAGTACCAGCACCAACGAAAACACCAGCGCTATCAGGAACACACCCCGTCCCACGAAAAACTCCGGCAGCAAATAGAAACTCAAACTCATGAACGCGGTGCCACCCACAAAAGCAACGCCAATTCTCAGCAACACCCCCAGAGCTTCATCACGTAGATGACGCTGGTATAATCCGACCGACACCAAACTCACCATCATCACAAGCGTAAAAAGCACCGCTTTGGGCAACAACAGCTCAAGATTAGGAGTGGATGATGGAAAACGGACCTGCATCCCGACGTAGATGGCCACAAAAAATATAGCCGTCTCGACCGATGCCAATATGATTTGAGCTCGATGGATATAGTGCTTGAATAGACGAATCATTGATTAATCAGGTTGTCCCGGCAACAAAGGCATGATTTTGTTAATGTTATCAAAATATTCACGGACGCTATACAACACTAAAGTAGTAATTATAATTCCTTACCAATTCCATGAACTTTTAGCCCCCAGGCTAGCAACGAAAAAACCTTCTGGTTAGTAGAGCGCAGCCGCCCAACCATCACCTTCATCAGCTCACGCATAAAGCCAAAGCCCACCTCGGGATGATGCTCCAGGAACTGCATGGTCTTTACACCATCAAATTGTAGCAATACCGAACGCTCAACGGCCTTGACCGTGGCCGAACGCGGCTGGTCATCAAACAAAATCAGCTCACCAACAATTTGGCCAGGTTCAACATCGTAGACACCCGGGTTGACATTTTTGTCCTGCTCGAGTTCCACTCGCCCCAAAACCCGCAACTGTCCCTGTTCCAGGAAGTAAAAATGCTGACCCGCTTGCCCTTGCTCAATTATCTTAGTGTCCCTCTCAACTATTATGCGCTGCCAATACTCTCCCTCCGTAAAATCGGGGTGCGATATCAGCGGTTCAATACAGGCCATGCCCAACCTCTCCCATTAATTCTGTCATTACCACGGTAGCGGTCCAAGATGAGAAATTCGTTAGACCCTTTTCCGATATCGCACAAAAATTACTCAATTGCGCAACAAATTCCGCCTACGCCAGCCCAACCCACCCAAAGGTTTTATTATAAATTTGCACCCGGCTGAGTTAGAATCACCTCAAACCCAAACCACGCTAAAGGTAATATTTCTCTTGCCGAAACGTACTATGACGATAAAACCGTACTTGGGTACGAAAAATTTCACAGCGTGAATTTTTTACTTTACCAATTCTCTTTGAACCATTTTTAAGGATAATCAAATGACGTTTTCATTAAAAAATACCCGCCTCGCGATCGTCGGCTTGGGTTACGTCGGTTTGCCTCTGGCGGTAGAGTTTGGAAAAAAAATGGCCACCATCGGCTATGACATCAACAGCGCGCGCGTCAAGGAATTGAAGCAAGGTCATGATAGCACACTGGAAGTCAGCGACGAGGAGATGAGGGAAGCGACCGAGCTGTCATACACCGATCAGCTCAACGACGTCGCCAAGTGCAACGTTTACATTGTGACTGTGCCGACCCCGGTCGACAAAAACAAACGCCCGGATTTCTCCCCGCTGGTCAGCGCATCAACAGCCCTGGGCAAGATACTGAAGAAAAATGACATCGTCATTTACGAATCCACCGTCTATCCCGGTGCAACAGAAGAAGTTTGCGTTCCGGTACTGGAGAAGGTCTCTGGCTTGAAATTTAACGTCGATTTTTACGCCGGCTATTCGCCAGAGCGTATCAATCCCGGCGATAAAGAACACCGTGTCAGCACCATCAAAAAAGTAACCTCCGGATCCACCCCTGAAGTTGCCGACTATGTGGATGCCCTGTACCGCACCGTCATCGTGGCCGGCACCCACAAAGCCAGCAGCCTGAAAGTTGCCGAGGCTTCAAAAGTCATTGAAAACACCCAGCGCGACCTGAATATCGCCTTGGTCAACGAACTGGCGCTGATCTTTAATAAAATCGGCATCGACACTCTGGAAGTGCTGGAAGCCGCGGGCACCAAATGGAACTTCCTCCCCTTCCGTCCCGGTTTGGTGGGTGGCCATTGCATCAGCGTTGATCCGTACTACCTGACCCATAAAGCCGAGGAAGTTGGCTACCACCCGGCCGTCATTTTGTCCGGTCGTCGGGTCAACGACCAAATGGCGCAGCACATCGCCAGCACCGTCATCAAGAAAATGATCAAGAACCGCCTAGCCGTCGTTGACAGCAACGTACTGGTATTGGGATTGACGTTTAAAGAGAACTGTCCTGATTTGAGAAACACCGGCGCAATTGACATCGTGTATGCGTTCAAAGAGTACAATGCCAAGGTCGACATCTACGATCCCTGGGTACACAAAGCCGAGGCCCAGCATGAGTACGGTGTAACCCCCATCGACAAGCCCAAAACCGGCCACTACGATGCCATCATCCTGGCCGTGGCTCATAAAGAGTTTGTCGACATGGGCGCAGACGCCATACGGGCACTAGGCCGCCCCGGCTGCGTGCTCTACGACGTAAAATCCATTCTGCCCAAGGATAAGGTCGACGACCGCTTGTAATCCGCAAGAGTAAAACACAAAGGCCGGGAAATTCCCGGCCTTTGCTTTTCAAATCAATTTCAGCAAATTACGAATTAGGTACACTCTTGTCGAAATAATAGGCCACGGTCACCGTTGCCTTGCCTGATTGATCCCACTGGGTTGCATCAGCATTCTCGCCCCAGATACGCAAACGACCATCACTGGCGTTAGCCAAGCCATCAATGCGTATATCCAACCATTGCGCCACTTCAACCGGCACGTCGTAACTCACGATCGCATTGCTTTTTTGCCCGGCAATTTCGCCAGAACCAATCTGCAACTCGCCCTGGGCTACCTTTTTCTGCAGCCCACTTTCCATGCCCAGTTGCTGCAAATCACCCAGCGCCTGGGTAAAGCCCTCAGCTTTGCCTGTGCATGCTTGCGGCGCAAACTGCCCCGTTTCTAACTTGTGCGGCGGTTGATAGCCGATCACGCCATCCTTATTGCAGTCCCCTGGCCAACGACCATTTTGCTGGTAATAACCCCAGACCTGACTCTCCATGGCCATCACTTGATCATAGAGCTGTTCTTTTTTGTAGGAGTTGACTAATCCGGCCCCTTCGACCGCTGCAGCAAACAAAATACCCGCAACCACAACGCTGGCTGCCGCTTTGATCACCACGGTACCTTCTTCGCGCTTGGCATGGTTTACATGTAGATGGCTGATTTTTACTTTCACAATTCGTCCCTCACAACATCCATAGGTTCAACCTATTAGTCGACGGCTATGGGGTTTTCAACAGGCCGAACTTGTAAATCTGTGACGCCCGTCGCACAGCCATTGTGATGCTGTTAGAACTTCTATGGATTCAGCAGGTTACTCCAGCGCGGTCCAGCGCTCGAACGCCTTTTCCAAGGCCGCATTAACCTCATCGACCCGGGCTAAAACCTTAGCAATTTGATCCTTATCCCTTTTGTAAAAATCCGCCCCTCCCATTTCTGCTTGTAGCCGCTGCTGCTCATTTTCCAGAGATTCGATCAAGCCAGGCAAAGACTCCAGCTCGCGCTGCTCCTTGTAACTGAGCTTGCGCTTGGCCGCCTTGGGCACCTCGACTGGAGCTGCTGGGGCAGAAGCGGGAGCCTGCGTTACCCCAGACTTGGCGGGACTGGTTTCCTTGGGCGACGCCACCCGGGTTTTGGCTTGGCGAAGATAATCCTCGTAGCCGCCCACGTATTCGTGGACCACACCATTGCCCTCAAACACAATCGTACTGGTCACTACATTGTCGAGAAAATCACGATCGTGGCTGACCAGCAACACCGTTCCTTCATATTCGCCCAGTAGGTCCTCCAGCAACTCCAGCGTTTCCATATCCAGATCGTTGGTGGGTTCGTCCAGCACCAACAGGTTGGCGGGCTTGGAAAACAGCTTGGCCAGCAACAGACGATTGCGTTCACCGCCGGACAGGCTTTCAACCGGCGAATGCAACCGGGCCGGGTCGAACAGAAAATCGCGCAGGTAGCTGATCACATGCTTTTGGCGACCGCCGATCTCAATGGTTTCGCGACCTTCCGCAAGGTTGTCGATGACGTTTTTCTTCAGATCGAGCTGTTCGCGCTGCTGGTCAAAGTAGGCAACCTGCAAATTGGTTCCCTGACGCACGGTGCCCGCCGTGGGCTGCTGTCTTCCCAGCAAGAGTCGCAGCAAAGTACTTTTGCCCGAACCGTTGGGGCCAATCAGACCAATCCGGTCACCGCGAATAATGGTGGTGGAAAAATCCGCAATCAGCGTTTCACCGTCGTAATCGCAACGCATGTGCTCGGCTTCAAACACCAGCTTGCCTGAGGCTTTGCCGGTATCAACGGCCATGCTGACCTTGCCTTGCAATTCGCGTCGCTCGGTTCGCTCCTGGCGCAATGCCTTGAGCTTGCGCACCCGCCCTTCGTTACGAGTACGGCGTGCTTTGATTCCCTGACGAATCCAGACTTCTTCCTGGGCCAGTTTCTTGTCAAATTCAGCGTTATGAATTTCTTCTGCGGCCAGACGTTCTTCCTTGCGGCGCAAGAAATTCTCGTAGTTGCCCGGCCAGGAGGTCAAATTGCCGCGATCCAATTCAATAATTCGGGTTGCCAGGCGTTTTAGAAACGCGCGGTCATGGGTGATAAACAGCAAACCGATGCGTTGCTGCAATAAAAACTCTTCCAGCCACTGAATCGCAGCAATGTCCAAGTGGTTGGTCGGCTCATCCAGCAGCAGCAAATCCGGCCCGTTCACCAGAGCCTGTGCCAACAGCACGCGACGACGCCATCCGCCGGAAAGTTCGTTAATGCGTTTTTCAGCCGGTAACTGCAACTGCGAAATTACCGAATCCACCCGCTGCTGCAAACTCCAACCGTCCAGCGCTTCCAGATCATGCTGCAAACGACTCAGTTTGTTCAGCAGTTCATCACTGCTATCGGTCTCCAGTTGTACCAAGGTTTCGTGGTACACACGCAGCAGTTGCACCACTTCACCCAAACCATCGGTCACCACATCAAACACCAGACGGTCATCATCCATGGGCACGTCCTGACGCAGGCGAGAAATCACCACGCCATCCTGCTTCCACATCAGACCATCATCGACGTGCTCCTCGCCCATGATCACCTTCAACAGGGTCGATTTGCCCGCGCCATTGCGACCAATCAAGCACAGCCGCTCACCGGGATCAATGGCCAGATTGACCTTGTCCAGCAAAGGCACGTGCCCAAAGGCGAGGGAAACATTATCGAATTTAACGATGGGCATAGCGACAATCCTGAAAAAGGGGTCTCATTCTACCGCGGATGCCGCCTCCCCCTCCAGCCAATGACCAACTTCTTTTTCCCACCCCACTCCCGTATAGTGACTGCTACATCAATCGCATGGACGTACCGGGTGCAATTGCGCGTTATCAATTTGGGCAGTGTTTCACCACTTAAATCCCAGTCGGTTTATCATGGCATCGCACACGCCATGCGTGCCGGCGACGCGCCCGTGCTGGTGCTTTGTTCACCTGGCCGCCCGTATCTCAGCGTCGGCATGCATCAGCAAGCCGAACTTGAGTTTGATCTACAGCGATGCAAGGCACACAATCTGAGCATTATTCCGCGACAAACCGGTGGCGGCTGCGTGTTACTGGATCAGCAGCAACTGTTTTTTCAATTCATTTTCCATCGCTCCATCGCACCCACAACCGCAAATGAACTTTATCCCCGGTTGTTACAGCCCATCATCGACTGCTACCAGCACATTGGCATTGCTGCGCAACAAATTGGTCTGACGGATTTGCAGGTAGGCGGCAAAAAAATTACTGGCAGCGGCGCAGCCAGCATCGGTGAAGCCACCGTTTTGGTCGGCAATTTCATTCATGCATTTGATGCGCGACTGATGGCCAATGTCATCCACGCGCCCTCTGACGAATATCGTCAGTTGTTTGCAGAGCAACTCCAGCAACGCATGACATCCATCCAGCAACAAGGAAAATCTGTCGACAACGCCACGCTCATTGCGAAACTGCATCACCAAATACCGCAGCGTCTGGGACTCACACCGATCAGCAGCGAACTAACTCAACGCGAACAACACGAAATCATGCTCATGGAGCAAGAACTGCTGGAAGACAGCGAATGGCAGATCAGTAAAAAACTGGTCAGTCACGGCATAAAAATATGTGCTCATACCTATGTCACTGAACGCGTTGCGACGATAGCCGGCAATGCTTTACGTTGTTTGCTGTTACAGCAAACTCACAAAATTATAATCGCATATTTATTTGTCAATCAGGACAGGCAACACGCATTGGAAACCAGCTTTCACCATTGCGCGCTCAACGGCGAACAACTCCGCTCGTACCTGCAACAAGCTGATCAAGAGCTGCATCCATATGCAGAGCATTTTATCGAGCTGCTGCTGCAAAGCCGCATAGACCCGGCGATTTAATCCCGCCCACTGCGCCAGGCAGACACCAGCAAACCTATTCCGCCCACACAGGCGATCAGAAAGCCAACCACGCCCAAAATCGGCATGCCAAACAACGTGATTTCGCTTTGATTTGAGCTGACAATCGCCGTACCGACGATTAACGCGGCCACAACAATTCCCACGGTTAATCGACTGACCGCGCGATCAATCTTGTGACCGAAATGATCCAGGCGCGTCAGATCCACATGCACCTGCATGCCGCCACGGCGCATGGATTTGATTAGGGCATGCACATCCCTGGGCACATCGGAAAACATTCGCCATATCGCTTGCGCATCAGATGCGCCTCGCTTCAGCAAGGCCGATGGCGCATAACGGGCACGCACCAACCGCTCCATAAAGGGCGTTGCTTCTTCGACAATATTAAAATCAGGATCCAGCCTGCGCCCTACACCTTCCAGAGAAATAAACGTTTTTATCAGCAACGCTAAATCAGCAGGCAAGGTCAATTGATGCTCGCGCAGGATCGACGTTAAATCGATCAACACAGCGGTAAAATCCAGTTGTCGCAAACTCAGCCCATGATAGTGGTCGAGAAAATTTTCAACTTCTGCGGTTAATGCCGTTTCATCAATGTTACTGCCACGGACCCACAACAGAAGTACATCAACCACTGCCACACTGTCCTTTTTGACCAAGGCATACAGCAAATCAATCAACTCTTCACGGCGCTGATCGGACAGACGTCCCACCATGCCAAAATCCACCAGCGCGAGTTTGTTATCCGGCGTAACGATGATATTGCCCAGGTGCGGATCAGCGTGAAAAAAGCCATTGACCAGCACCATGTGCAAAATGGCCCGAGCACCCAATTTGGCAATACGTTGGCCGTTGTGCAATTGATCAGATTGCTTGGCAAACTGGCGACCGCTGATACCAAAAATATATTGCTGAACATTCAGCCGCTCGCTGCTCCACTGCCAATAAACGCGGGGAATAACAACGTCAAATTCGTCCTGCAAATTCGCCGCAATCCGTTCGGCATGACGGCACTCACCCGACAAATCCAGTTCGCGCCGCAATGACAACGAAAATTGTCGGACCACTTCGGTTGGACGAAAACGCTTGAGCTCTTGAATGTTATTTTCAGCCAGTTCGGCCAGGCGCGCCAACAACCGCAAGTCAGCCTCGACCTTGTTGACGATGTCGGGGCGGCGAATTTTCAAAATGACCGGCGTGCCATCAACCAGCTTTGCGCTATGCACCTGAGCAATCGAGGCTGCCGCCAGAGCGTGCTTGTCCAGCTCCGCAAAAATACTGTCAGGATCAGCACCAAGATCTTCGGTTAATTGCGCTCGCAGCTGCTCAAAATCCAGCATTCCAGCCTGATCCTGCAAGGTTTCGAAGGCAGCAATCCAGTCAGGAGGAAAAAGATCAACGCGCGTCGCCAGCAACTGGCCCAATTTGACAAACGTCGGCCCCAGTTCCTGCAACGCTTTCACCACCCGTTGCGGTGGCTCCATATCGCTCAGAATAGGTGAAGCTCCCCAGTGCAACACCTTACCGGCGCGCTCCAGCGCATGGCTCATGCCCAGGCGGCGAACCACATCACCAAATCCCCAACGAATCAACACCGTGGCGATATCGTGCAAGCGACCTAAATCACGCGCCGCACTCAAGGTTTCCCATAGCATGTTTGTTATTTTTTCTTGGGTGCGATCGCTTCGGCCATACCGCCAAGGAATCCGGCGGCAATGTGCGCCAATTGCTCACCCACGTGCTTACCGGCCACGGTCAGATTGGCAACGCCGTCACGACCTGCCGATGACAGAATATCGTAGAGCGAATTGACTGCCTCCTTTGCCTGCCCACCTGCCTGAGTGCCCGTGGCTTTCAGATGTTTGCCCAAATCATTGAAAATATCAGCGACAACGCCGCTGCTTTGGCTGGCAACCACTTTGACAGTTTCAAGGAACATCGATTCCAGCGTGGACAATTCATCAATCGCTGCACGCAAATCATGATCGCTAAATTCAGTTCCGCGACCGATGGCTTCTTCGGTAGCCAGTTTCGCCGCTTGAGCCGCTTTTTGCAGGGCGTCATCAACACCATGCAAGGCGCGCGCAGCATCGTCACGAGCCTTATCCCAAGGCTGTTGCAATCCGCCACTCACGCCCGCCAAAACAGCCTCTACGACTGCGCGAATATTCTGGTGGTCCAACTTGCGTGACTGTAGCGCTTGCAAGGTGATATCGCGCACCGCTTGACGCAAATCCTCGCCATCAAGTACTGCAGATTTCGCTTTCTGCTTAACATCATCTGTCGTGTCGGCCATGGCATGCTCCTCATGTACTTAATTGGTACCTCTCCCATTTGTACCAGAAAAAGCCTTTCATTGGCCAATAAAAAACCGGGCCCCCATACGGGAGCCCGGTTCACATCAACGGATTGCGTTTTAGCGCTTAGGCTTCAACCTGCTGTATGCCATCCAGGTACCAAGTCGGCTTGAAAGCTGCCTTGGGTTTGGTGAAGTGCCAAATTTCCTGAGCATGAACGTCGACGCCGTCTTCTTTCAGGCTCATGGTGAACAGCACTGCCGCTTCTGTCGCATTGTCGATTTCGCGTACATCGAACAGTTCTGCATGGGCACTGATCACTTCGGTCTGGCTGCTACCTTCGCGGGCACGGTATTGATCCTGAATTTCAGCGAACACCGCGTCTGTCGTAAATTCGCGGATGTCGGCCAGATCACCGTTGTCCCAGGCTTTTTGCATCATCACGAACAGCTCCTTGGCTCCCGTGAGGAAGTGCGCTTCGTCAAAGCCCGCTGGCTTGCTGACGATTCGAGGCGCAACTGCCGCGCTACCCAGATCAGGCTTGTCACCTTTGAACATCAGATCTGTGTCAAACCCAGCACCTTGTTTTTGCTGAGGTGCAGCAACGGGTTCCTGATGAGCCTGGCGCTGCTGAGGCGCGTGGTGTTGCTCAGGAGTGACGTCGACCTGACCATACCCTGCCGCCACGGGCTGCTGCTGCGTCGCCGCACGGCGACGCGAAGCGAAAATCTTGTACACCACAAAGGCGATCAGCGCGATGATCAAAATATCCATGAAATTGATATTTTCAAATGCGCCACCGAAGAACAGCGCGCCCAACAGGCCGCCGATCATCAATCCGCCCAACGCGCCCATCAAACCAGCCTTGGCAGCACCGCCCGAAGCAGCCGCCGCAGCGCCAGCCCCCTGCTGAGGAGCCGCTGTCGGTGCAGCCGCCTGCTCTTTCTGTGCAGAACGGTTTTGCGGTTGACTAAAGCTCTGTTTTCCACCAAAAGACTTGCCGTTGCCCATACGCTTGGCTTCGGCGTTGTCGATTGAAAATCCCAGTGTCATTACACCCACCACTAAGGCGGCAATTAACGCTTTCATGAATTCGTATCCCTTGTTGCTTGAACAAATTGACCTCTATTCCCGACCTTTTCTATCGGCAAGAGGTGGAAGCCATTCTATCGATTTTCAGCCTGAAAACAAGTAAACTGACCAATGAAAACACAGACATAGACAAACTTATGAGCCAAACCAATCCAGCTTCACCTTTTGTCTATCTTTCCCAGTTTGAGTTTCATCACACACTAGCGAGCCGCCGTGGCATCTCGATCGTGTTTTTCTCCAAACCGGGTTGTGGATCATGTCGCAAGTGGGAGCAAATCCTGCTGGCCTACCAGCATGTCCATCCGGCGGTCAGTTTGTATCATGTCGATGTCGAACAGGAACCCGCACTGGCACACGAGTTTGAGTTATTCCACTTACCCGCCATGATGCTCTACACTAACGGCCAGTTTCATGGCGAACTACAGTCTGAAGCCCGGGTAAGTGCTCTGGAAAAAGCCATACAGACCAACCTGCAGGCTCCTCCCAAAGAACAACCCTAGTTCGTCTTTATTGGACTTTTTTCAGGCTGGACGCAAAAATGATCCGGTCAAAGGTACGTCCCAAACTGCGACTGGTGAAATTTTCCATCACTGTGTTTTCCACAAACTGGACTTTGTCGCCTTTTTTCACATCAATGGACACTCCAGCAATCCAGGTCTTTTTGCCGGCCACGGTTGCTTCGATGTAGACATATCCGGCACCCGGAATACTGCTGATGACAGTACCTTCAACCAAGGGTCCTTCGGGAGGCATCATCATCTGTCCCACGTCCCCCATTCCGCCGGCGGGCATGTCATGAGGGCCCGCTGCGCTCGGCTTGCCCGGAGCATGACCAATACCTGTGTTAATTTCCGCCTGCGCGCTTAAGGCAAAAGCACCAAACAAGAGTGCAATCAAAACCTTATACATGAATATTTTCTCCCAAAGAGTTTTTTTCTGGCTATGATAAAGCTGCCGCATTGTAGCACAGGACGTTCCAACCACCAGATTGATCCGAGCAGGAATCATTATCACGCCCTCAAGACAAAACCGCTAGGATGAGCAATATCCAGGCCCGAAAAACCAATTTTCCGCTCGCAAAGAATTAACAAAATTTTTCCCTATTTATGCTTGAACAACACATTCTCGGTGGTTTAAGGTATGACTTACACCGGCGCTTCACCCCCCAGTATCACCCAATCGTTTAGCTAGTTTCCTTGAAGGAGTTTTTGTGCCCTCGTTTGACGTAGTCTCTGAAATTGACAAGCACGAACTAGCGAATGCCATTGATCAGGTTACTCGCGAAATCGGCACACGCTACGATTTCAAAGGGAGTTGCGCAAAAATTGAGCACAGCGACAAAAAACTCACCTTGTGGGCAGACAATGATTTCCAGCTCGGACAGATTCGCGACATTTTGTACAACAAAATGGCAAAACGAGGCTTGGAAGTAGGCAGCCTGGAGTCCGGTAAAACCCAGTCAATGGGGATAAATAAATCTCAGCAAATTATCACCGTCAGAGAAGGCGTCGATAAAGAGCTCGGCAAAAAAATCGTCAAATTGGTCAAGGACAAAAAACTGAAGGTTCAGGCCGCCATTCAAGGTGAACAAGTACGAATCACCGGCAAAAAGCGCGACGATTTGCAGGAAGTTATCGCCATGTTGCGCAGCGAAGACCTGGGGATGCCTGTTCAGTTCACCAATTTTCGCGACTGAGGCGCGCAGAATAAACTATGGATCAGACAACGAATTTCGCCCTGAAAGATTACTCTGGCGCATTCATATTGGTGATGGACGACCAGGATACCATCACTGCCGCCCACGGATTCAGTCCACAGGATCACGCAGCGTATTATCAAAACAATCTGCATCAACTGCCTGCGCCATTTACTGACGTCAGTCAACTAATGCCGAATGTGCATCAGGGTGAAACCGTTTCCACCACACTCAATTTTGCCGATGGTCTTTATCAGGTTGTTGTTCTGCCGAATCGCAAAGATCATTACACCGGCGCGACCATGATGCTGCTTAAACTGTCAGAACAGCAGCGTCATCGGGAAGATTATCAGCACTATCAATTGTTCACCGAGTACAGCAATGACTTTCTGAGTAAATACACCCTGGACGGGCAGTGCACATTCATGTCTGCCTCGGTTGAGCGTGTTTTGGGCTATGCGCCCGATGAAATTCGTGGTCAATCCGTACTGGATTTTCTGCATCCTGACGACAAAAAGGCCCGTCGCAAACTAATCAGCCAGTTGATTGACGACAGTTTCGAAACCCCGGTCAATTACCGTATTCGCCATAAAGAAGGCGGTTACATCTGGCTGGAAACCTACAGCAAGTGCATTACCGAATATGAAAATGGCCAAAGCGTCCAACAAATTGTCGCTGTGTCTCGCGATGTAACTGAACGCAAAGAAACCGAAGAGCGCCTGACCTACTTGGCCAACTACGATTCACTCACCGGCCTGCCCAACCGCGCCCTGTTCCGCGATCGTCTGCGCCGCGCCATGTTGCGCGCGCAGCGCAACAATCGCCGTTTAGCCCTGTTTTTTCTCGACCTGGATCGCTTCAAAAACATTAACGACAGCTTAGGACATCATGCAGGTGATCAGCTATTGCGTGGCGTTGCCAGCCGCTTGGAACAATTCGCCCGCCGCAATGACACTATCGCGCGCCTGGGCGGTGATGAATTCACCATCATCCTCGAAGACATTAACAACTCAGACGACGCTGCGATAGTCGCTCAAAAAATCCTTGAGGTCATGGCGCCCTCTTACATACTCGATGGCCATGAAGTCGTCGCCTCGCCAAGCATTGGCATTACACTCTACCCTGATGACGCAACAGACATGCAGTCATTGCTGAAAAATGCCGACACGGCGATGTATCGTTCAAAAGAAAAGGGCCGAAATCGTTATCAGTTCTACACCGCTGACATGAATGCCAAGGCGTATGAACATCTGATTCTGGAAAACGCCTTGCGCCATGCGCTGGACCGAGAAGAATTCAGACTGTACTTCCAGCCGCAAATCGATTTGCATACCCACGGTGTCATCGGCATCGAAGCCTTGGTGCGTTGGGAACACCCGGAGAAGGGCTTGATTCTGCCCGAACAGTTCGTGCCGTTTGCCGAAGAAACCGGCCTGATTCACCCGATCGGTCAGTGGGTATTGCACGCTGCCTGCAAAGAATTAGTTCGCTGGCAAAAAGCAGGTATTCCGCCGTTGCGGATGGCGCTTAATTTGTCGATGCGCCAGTTCCGTCAAACCAAGTTCGTCGACATGGTGCGCGAAGCCATTCAGGAATACCAGATTAATCCGTCGCTGCTGGAGTTGGAAATTACCGAGAGCTTCCTCGCGCATAACGTCGAGCAAACCGCAGAGACCCTGCATCAACTGCGTGATTTAGGTGTCCACATCTCGGTTGATGATTTCGGGACTGGCTACTCCTCGCTCAGTTATCTGAAGAAATTCCCGCTCAACACGCTAAAAATCGACAAGTCCTTCGTCAAGGATATTTCCACCGATCCCGATGGTGCCACCATCGCCGAAGCCATCATTGCGCTGGGACAAAGCTTGCGGTTACACGTCATTGCCGAGGGCGTGGAAACCCAGGAGCAAGTGTTTTTCCTCCGCAGCCGTGGCTGCGACCGCGTTCAGGGCTTCCTGTTCAGTCGACCACTTTCCTCCACCGAAGCCATGGCCTGGCTGAAGAAAAATCGCTCCAGACCCATACTCAACGAACAACGGGATCTGTGGCCCGAAGCCAGTACGCTACGCCTCGTTCCGCGCTCGCTTAGTGTATAATACTGCGCTCTGCAGACGACGAGGTGGCTATGAATTTTCAAATACTCCGCAACATGGAGGGTTTTACCCGCGACATGTTCAATCGCATCATCGGTTTTCAGGAAAAAGAACATGCTGCCTGGGACAAAACCGCTGATTTTGCGGAACGCATCAAGGGTCTGCCGCTGCACTATCTGGTGTTTAGCAATGCCGACCGTGATCCCGAAACTCATGGCCCCACGGTTGCCCACTATTACCCGCTGCGCAAAGAGATGCTGGCCATCGCGCACTATGCCGCCCAGGTTGCCGACAAACCCGTCGTGGTCGATGCCCATGGACGAAACGGCTTCATCGGCTCACTGCTGGCCCGCGAACTGCCCCAAGGGCAAGTGGTTGGTCTGCGCGATCCCAAAGAAAAACCCAATCAGATCGAAAATTTCATGGACGAAAACTGCTACCGCCAGCAGCCAGGCACCTTGGCCGGCTACGATGGCCCAGCTGACGTTGTTTTTTCATCCTGGATGCCATCCTGTTCCGATATCAGCGACGACATTAATCGCCTAAAACCCAAGCTGGTGGTCTACGTCTACACCGAGCACACTCATCCAGAAACTGCAGAGCCGCAAACCGGCCTGGGCAGTTCGTTTGGTGATCGCCTCAGCGCGGATTACCAACTGATTGATGAGTGGCAAGTCATCCGTTCGCAAGACATGTTCCATGAGGTCTGGCCTGACCTCACCGGCAACATTGAAGAAGTTCGCTTGGTGCGAATTTATTCCAACCAGCCCCTGGAACAACTGCCGCTACCGTCACCGACCGAGGTTTACGATTGGGAAGAAGAATTGCTGATGGCCGAAACCGCGCTTACCGCCAAGCGGGAAATGATGCGTAGCGGCTTCCCCGCGTTCGCCTAAACAACAGACACAAAAAAGGCGCCCGAAGGCGCCTTTCCCTCCGATGCGAACCAACCTAGTTGGCCGCCATGGACTCCCCCAGTACCAACTTGTCCAACTGAACCTGCTGTTGCTCGGTCAGCTTCACTTTCAATAATTCCGCATCGCGGTAACCATCCGCATGGCCTGACAACGACGCACGACGATACCAGTAAACCGCCTGAACCAGGTCCTGCTGCACACCTTCGCCATCCTGATACAACTTACCCATTTGATACTGGGCGCGAGCCATGCCCAGCTTGGCTGACTTGGACATCCATTCTGATGCCTTCTGCAAGTCTTTCTCTACGCCCATACCATTGCTGTACATCAGCCCCAGGTTGTACTGTGCCTCGGCGAAATCCTGCTCGGCCGCCTGCAGGTACAACTGAAATGCCTTGGCTTCATCCTGCTTCACGCCCAAACCACGACGATACATGTTGGCCAAGTTAAACTGCGCCACCGCATACCCTTGATCAGCCGCCTTGCCAAACCAGTAGACGGCTTTGGAATAATTCACATCCATGCCCAAGCCACGCGCATACATTTGCCCCAAGTCAATCTGGGCAGGCGCAAACCCTTGCTGGGCGGAACGCTCAAACCAATGCTTGGCGCGATTCAAATTGCGTAAAATACCATCGCCATCGCGATATTTTTTGGCCAGCAAATACTGACCACGGGCGTCGCCACCTTGGGCGCCACCGGCAGTTGCGCTATCGCTGAAAGCTGAGCCGGGCGCTGTCGCCCCAGCCAAGGCTGTCGAAGTCAGAGAGCTGATACTTAAACCGGCTGCCAACACGAGGGACAGGCGAAAGAAATTGAACAAATACGTGGACATCATTAAGGGGTTCCTGATTCCTGTTCGAGAGACGCCAATATTAAAGGGGGAATATTTATAGCCTCTTAAGGCGTGTTAGAATGAGTCAAAACTCACTAATAATCAATGGTTAAGATGAACGCGCAGACTACCAGAATGGCTCCCAAAAAAGAAATTATCGCCTGGGCAATGTACGATTTTGCCAATTCAGGCTACGCCACCGTGGTACTTACCGCCATATTTAATAGTTATTTTGTTGGCGTCATCGCTGGCCAGCACAGCAACGGCACTGCCACCTTATTATGGACGCTGGCCATCGCCTGCGCCAATTTGCTGGTGCTGCTCAGCGCTCCCATCATTGGCGCCATTGCCGATTACAGCGCCAATAAAAAACGCTTCCTGGCATTTTCCACCTTGGGCTGTGTGCTCTTTACCGCGCTGCTGTCTTTGTGTGGTGAAGGTAACATCGCGCTGGCAATCGGCCTGATTATTTTCGCCACGTTCATGTTTGCCTCTGGAGAAAATCTGGTCGCGGCATTTTTACCGGAAATTTCTCCTGCAGATCACATGGGCAGAATCTCAGCCTTTGGCTGGACCCTGGGATATGTCGGCGGCCTGTTGGTGCTAGGCGTGTGTTTGTACTACGTCAACCTTGCGCAGGCGCGGGGCGACAGCGCAGAGCAATTTGTGCCCGTCACCATGCTCATTGTTGCCGCCGCCTTTGCCTTGGCCGCCAGCCCCACACTGCTGTGGCTAAAAGAGCGTGCAACAGCGCAGCAAAAGCTTCGCGCCAGAGACTATGTAGCTACAGGTTATCAACGCCTGCGACACACCTTAACGCACGCACGCCAACATCAGGACCTGTTTCGCTTTCTGATCGCACTCACGGTTTTCACTGCAGGCATCAACACCGTCATCGTGCTCGCCGCCATTTACGCCCAGGAAGTCATGGGCTTTCAAACCCAGGATACGATTTTGCTCATCCTGGTCGTCAACATTACTGCAGCAATCGGTGCCTTTATTTTTGGTCGCGTACAGGATCGCATCGGTTCCAAGCGAACTCTGATTTTAACCTTACTGATTTGGATTGCAGCAATGCTGCTGGCGTACTTTTCCAGTGAGCGCCTCACCTTCTGGATCGTCGCCAATTTGATTGGATTGGCGCTGGGGGCCAGTCAAAGTGCCGGACGCGCATTGGTCGGCATGTTCTCGCCCGCTGCACGCAGTGGAGAATATTTTGGTCTGTGGGGACTGGCAACCAAACTGGCGGCAATTATCGGCCCACTCAGCTACGGAGTGTTGACCTATCTCAGCGACGGTGATCATCGACTGGCGCTGCTGTGCACAACCCTGTTTTTTATCGGCGGATTATTGCTGCTAACTCGCGTCGATGAACAACGCGGTCGCGATGCGGCACAAATTTCCTGAACATTTGCCGATACGCGACACTCATGATAGAACGTAGACTAACTCCAGCACGCAAACAGTGATTTTCATTTGCCATGCCCAACACACTCGCGTTTCACCAGTCCCTTTGCGTTATCGTACTTGCCGGCGGCAAAAGCACGCGCATGGGCGGAAAAAACAAAAGTCTGCTGCCTCTCAACGGTACACCGCTGATTCAACACGTTCTGCAGCGCATTCCTAAAGATATTCCGCAAATTTTGATCAGCGCTAACGATCACCCCGAACACTACCAGCAATTTGGTTTACCGATCATCGCTGACAACAATCAAAATTACGCCGGGCCGCTGGCCGGCATAGTCAGTTGTGCGCCACACATCAATCACCCTGTCACTCAAATCGTGAGCTGCGACACGCCGCTGTTACCGCTGGACCTGTTTTCCCGCTTGGCGGCTGAACGCCTGCGCCAGCAATGCCCCATCGCCGTTCCCCATGATGGAGAGCGCCTGCAATTGTTAAGCATGCAAATGGAAACAAGCTGTGTTGCCAGCATGGAGGAGGCATTACGCCGCCAGGAGTTTGCGGTTTACCGCTGGCTGCAAACCCAGCGATTTGCCGAACTCGATTGCAGTCACTCTGCGGAGCAATTTGCCAATATCAACACTCCCGATGATCTGAACAGACTCGAATCACGGATTCGTCATGCCCGCTAATAGTTCTCCCCCCATCGTCGGTTTTGTTGCTTACAGCGGCAGTGGAAAAACCACCCTGCTGGAAAAAATCATTCCGCTGTTTCGACAACAGGGGCTGCGGGTAGCGATCATCAAACATGCCCACCATGATTTCGACATTGATCACCCCGGCAAAGACAGCTATCGATTACGTCATGCTGGCGCAACGCAAACCATCGTGGCCTCTGCACAACGCTGGGCACTCATCCACGAAAATCCCAGCCCGGATGCCGAACCAAATTTGAACGAACTCATCAAGCAACTGGATGAACGCCAACTGGATTTAATTCTGGTGGAAGGATTCAAACACGAATCCATACCGCGCATAGAAATACATCGGCCATCGCTTGGCAAGCCGCTGTTGTGCCTACAAGACCCGCGCATCATTGCCCTGGCCTGCGATGAGCGACCAAACGACGCCCCGATCATCCCGCAACTCGACGTCAACAAGCCAAATGAAATTGTGGAATTTATTCTCGGCTACTTCGCCAGCCATTTTTACAGGAAACCATCATGAGTAGTGACACATCCAAACTCCAGCCGTGTGATGAATATGATCCAAACTCTCTTACGGTGGAACAGGCTCGCGAGCGCATAAAAAATCTGGTCACACCGATTGCCGAGACAGAAATCGTCGCCATTGAGCACGCACTCAATCGAGTACTCGCCAAACCAATCACCTCCCCCATGGACGTTCCGCCCTACGCCAATTCGGCCATGGACGGTTATGCTATCCGTGCAGCCGATATCCCCGCTCAAGGCAGTCGAGCTCTGGAAATTGTCGGCAAAATTTTCGCTGGCGCGCCCTATCCTGGCCAATTACAAGCCGGCCAATGCCTGCGCATCATGACAGGTGCGGCAATTCCAGCGGGGGCCGATACCGTATTAATGCAAGAACACGTCGAAGTACATGCATCGCATATTGTCATCGGTCATCAGCATCGTGCGGGTGATAACGTCCGTCACTCCGGCGAAGATATCAAAAAAAATCATGTCGTTTTTCCCGCCGGACATCGCATCAAACCTGCCGACATGGGATTGTTAGCCTCGTTAGGCATTGCCACTGTCACGGTTGCACGACGATTGCGCGTAGCGTTTTTTTCCAGCGGAGACGAACTTAAAATGCTGGACGAGACACTGCAACCCGGCCAGATTTACGATAGCAATCGATACGCATTACTCGGTCTGCTGCAACAGCACAATGTCGACATTGACGATCTGGGCATTGTCGCTGATCAGCCGCAAGCCATTCGCGATGCGTTTTCACGCGCCCATGCCGCCGATATTCTCATCACTACGGGTGGTGTTTCCGTCGGCGACGCCGATTACATCAAACAGATACTCGCCGAACGCGGCCAAGTGGATTTCTGGAAAATCGCGATGAAACCTGGCAAACCGCTCGCCTTCGGCCAGCTCGGCAAAACAATTTTCTTCGGTTTACCCGGCAATCCAGTCTCCGCCATGGTCACATTTCAACAATTTTTGGCCAACTCGCTACAGCAAATGTCCGGTGAAACGCCACGCTCTGCGATTCGTCTGACATTGCGCTGCCTGTCCAAACTTAAAAAAAGTCCGGGTAGAGTTGAATTCCAACGGGGCATATTGTGCTACGACGAAGATGAATTGTGCGTCAAGACAACCGGGCCACAAGGATCTCACGTACTGACATCAATGAGCCAGGCCAACTGTTACATCATTTTGGATAGGGACAACAAAGGGATAAACGCCGGGGAAAAAGTTCTTGTCGAACTAATGTAGCCATTACCTTAATATGAAAAGGGCCACCCCTGGGCAGCCCTTTTCAAACCGGTCATCAAAAACTCGGGCTTATGCCTTAGCAGCTTTAGCCTTACGCTTCTTTGGACCTGCTTTTTTGCGCTTGGAAGCAGCTTTCGCTTTAGCGTTAGCTTTCTTCTCCCACGCTTTTTCCCACTTGGCTTCGAAAGCGGCCAAGGCTTTAGCTTTGGCGGACTTCTTAGCAGAGACAGCTTTTTCAGCGGCTGCCTTCTCCTTGCGGGCAATGGCTGCTTCACGAGCCTTAGCGGCTGCAGCTTTTTTCTTGGCTGCGGCTGCTTTCTTCTTCAGCATCATTGCTTTCTTCTTAGCAACGGCTGCTTTTTTCTTAGCTGCTGCTGCTGCCTTTTTCTTCGCAGCAGCTGCCTTTTTCTTGGCAACAACTGCTTTCACTTTGGAAACTGCAGAAGTTGCCTTCTTAGCAGCTGCCTTTTTCTTACCTGCTTTCTTCTTTGCCATAACTTTTTGCTCCTTATAGCGTCCCCAAGATTATAGCGAACTTATCATCACAAAAAACTACTTCTCACGCAAACCTTTTTCGGAAAAATTGTACATTACTTTAAGAAATTTTGGTTTTTTTTGAAAAGTTTTCCAGTTTTTGGCAATTTTTTTTCGCAAAGAGGCAAATTTTTCCATTTTTGGTCCCCTGAATTTTGATTTTTTGTCTCTCAACATCAGAAAAAGGAACACGGAAAACCTTTTCCCTAACATTCCGCCAGACAAAATCTCTCGACACAAAAAATTTTCGACATGCTTATTACACCGACAACCAAGATTTCCCCCTAACCAACACATCACTCAACAGGAATCCACAATCAGTTGTGGTAAAAATAGTGTGGCTCAACTCAAACCCAACGACATTTTGAGTCCGTACTATCAAAACAAACCCGCTTTGACAATAATAGCCTGCATCACCGCCCTCGCCTCGGTTTTCACCAAACAAAAAAAAGCGCCCTAAAAAGGGCGCTTTCGGAAACGCGGTAACGTTGTGCTTAGAAGCGCAAACCAACTTTCGCACTGTACGAGCTGGCATCCCCGGTTTTATCCGTTTCAAACGCGAAGTTCATCAGACCCATGTTGATATTGGCACCGACAAACCACTTGCTTTGGCTAACATCCACATCCGACAGTGTTGCTGGAGCAGGTAGAGCTTTAAATGTAGCTCCGGGTTTGCTTGTTGCCCAAACTTGACCAATACCTGCATAGGGCGTGATCATCAAAAAGCCTTTGGAGATACTCAGCTCCAATCCCTTGGTATCCAGATCAAGATGATCTGCACCACTCATTTTGGTCATGGTGCCGCGCACAGACACAGCGGGCAACAGCGTGTTACCGCCGACAAAACTGTAGCGAAGCTCACCGCCAAAATAGCTGATGTCTGCGACTGACAAATTGGAATACACCGCGCCGACATCAATACCAAACGGCAAACCTAAGTGTGCATGCAGTTTGGGCATTGGCAACATAGAAACGCTGGATTCACCGATCGCACTGGCCCACTTGTCATCGTTCGCAGGTTTTGTCAGTGTCAACTCGGCACCCACGTCAAAACCAAGAATTCCCAGTGGCTCGGCTGGCGTGATGGCCTTGTAACTCAGTGCCGAGGTCAAATCCTCGCTCAGTGCTTTGAACGCAGCCTGTCCGCCAGTCAAACTGTTAAGGTCAATTGCCGCAGCCTGTACCGATTGCATCCCCAGACCCGCCAATACCGCGCCCACCAACAACGTCTTTTTAAACATAATCCCCTCCTGAAAAGGATACATATTAAAGGTGTCTCTACCAGATCATACGAACCCATTATAGATGCAATATATTGACCGGATTGGGATTTTCGTCACATCTCGGACGTTTTCCCAAGGACAACCAAAGCAAACTCCCCATTTTTTGGCTAAAATTGAACCACCTCTGCGAAAAAACCTTGTCCAACCGGGCAAAGAAAGGGAGAATACACGACCTTTATAATAGTGTAGTTAGCCTGTTAATAGTCATGTCCGAAGCAGAAATCAGCAACATCAACGTTATCTCGCAGCAGCTGTTGCCCACGCCCGATGAAATTAAGCAAAAGCATCCGCTGACACCCCGCGCTGAACAGGTTGTCCTTCAAGGACGTCAAACCCTGCGCAATATTCTGGACCGCAAAGATCACCGCTTGTTTGTCGTGTTGGGTCCCTGCTCCATTCATGATGTAGACGCTGCGCTTGACTATGCACGTCGCCTGAAAAAGCTCGCTGACGAAGTATCCGATACATTGTATCTAGTGATGCGCGTCTATTTCGAAAAGCCGCGTACCACAGTCGGCTGGAAAGGACTCATCAATGATCCGAACATGGATGACTCTTTTAATATAGAAAAGGGTCTGCACACTGCGCGCAGTTTGCTGCTGCAACTTGCGGAAATGGAATTGCCTACCGCCACTGAAGCACTTGATCCCATCACGCCGCAATACTTGTCCGACCTGATCACCTGGACTGCGATTGGTGCGCGTACCACCGAATCACAAACGCACCGTGAAATGGCCAGCGGCTTGTCTACGCCGGTTGGATTCAAGAACGGCACCGATGGTAGCCTGGATGTAGCGATCAACGCACTGCACTCGGCATCTCGCCCACACCACTTCCTCGGCATCAACCAAAACGGACAGTGCGCAGTATTTCATACCCGTGGTAACCGCTATGGGCACGTGGTTCTGCGCGGTGGCGGCGGTACTCCTAATTATGATGCACCACACATCGGCAAAACTGAAAATGAATTGCGCAAGGCTCGACTGCCACTCAACATCACGGTTGATTGCAGCCACGGCAATTCGTCCAAAGATCCAGCCAAACAGGTTTTGGTCACTGAAGATCTGGTACAACAAATCAAAAACGGCAATCACTCCATCCTGGCATTCATGCTGGAGAGCAACCTGGGCTGGGGCAATCAACCTATCCCACAGGATTTGTCACAACTGAAATACGGTGTATCGGTGACCGATGCCTGTATTGACTGGGAAACCACGGAAGAACTCATTCGCAACACCCGCAATGAGTTAAAAAACATCCTGCCAGCACGTGTTCGCTAAATGCTTAAACCGCCCACCAGGGCGGTTTTTCTCAATTTTTGTCTGCTAATTATTTCCCACCCAATTTCGATAACCACTAGAGATTTTGCGAGAACCCACTGCCATCACGGCTTACGCAAGGATCAACGCGTGGAAAACGGAAAACCAACTAACAAATTTGCCAAGCCAGATTGCGATACCCAAAAGGGTTTGTTTAATTCGCTTTACAATGCTTACCAGCAACCCATTCTGTTGTTTGACGAGTACGCCTCCCTGTCTGCAATGAATCGCGCAGCACAGCGTTTTTTCCCGGAGAACACACCACAGGATACAAATCTGTACGCATTAATACCTCATTGCGATCGAACTGCATTGTCAAAGGAACTGGATAGCATTGCTCCCGAGCCTTTGGAAATTAATCTGGAGACATTCGGCCTCAGTGGCAAATTGCAGCGCTTGGTCATGCCTGGGCTTCCTTTGGATAAACATCTACTGCTCACTGTCCAAACGCGCCCCCATAATCATAGCGTTCGCCCATCCAGCTTCGATTTTCTGTCCCGCGTTGCCACGGAACTAAAGACACCATTGAATGCCATCATCGGTTTTTCAAGTATCATGGACTTAACGTCTGATCGCATCACTCAAGCAGAGATCAAAGATTTTGCCGGCGAAATTTACCGTTCAGGCAATCATATCCTGTCGGTGGTTCGTTACATTTCAGATCTGTCACAAATCGAATCCGGACAGATGAATTTGCAGATTCGCACCCTGGATTGTCACCAAATCCTTGATACCTGTTTGAACGAGCTACAGCCAATGATGGAGAAACGCAACATCGGCATCATCCGCGCCTATCAACAATCCAATTTGGTTAATGCCGACGAACAGCGTCTCAAACAAGTGTTGATCAGCCTGCTATCCAATGCAATCAAATACAATCGACAAAACGGCAGAATTACCATTCGCTGCAACCCTAAACCCAACGGTGAATTTGTCATCAGTATTAGTGATACCGGTAAAGGACTTAAACCCCAACAAATCAACCATCTGTTTGAACCATTTAATCGTTTTGACGCCTACTCCGAGGGTGTGGAGGGTGCCGGCATTGGACTGATCACCACTCGCCACCTGCTGGAAAAGATGGGCGGACGCATTTGGGCCGAAAGCCAAATCAACAAAGGCAGTACCTTTTCCATCAGCCTGCCCTGCCCCAGCAAAACCCCTCCCACGCTGCATCCAAAAGCCAAACGGTAGTAATCACAAAATTTTTGCGTAAATATTCGCATTTTGTGATTTTACCGCTCAGCTTTTCCGCCGAATCGCAGATAAATAGGAATCGTCGTTATTTTTCGTCTGTCACAACGACAGCTGCTGGGAAATATACAAAAGATTTTTTGGGGGGGATATCTGTGACCGAGAGCCACACTTGCGCCACTTACCAACGCCGTCGTGTGTTATACATTGAAGACAATGCCCCCAATCTCAAGCTAGTCAAACTGTTCTATAAAAAAAATCCACAAATTGAACTAGATACCAGCACCAGTGCCGAAGAAGGCTTCGCACTCATCGCTCAGCATCATTACGATTTGATTTTGATGGATATCAATTTACCCGGCATTAATGGCATTGAAGCCACTCAACGATTGCGCCATACCAATCCACAACTACCCATTGTCGCCATTAGCGCTAATGCTATGCCCGCAGAAGTTGAATATGCCATGGCCCACGGCTTCAGCGCTTATTTTACCAAACCCATTGATGGCCAAAAATTACTCCAGGAAACAGATCGGCTACTTGGTCTTTGAATAGCGGTCCATCTGCAAATTAGAACAAATCCAGACCAAATACTGTATCTCACAACAATCAAACTAACCTGTTCAAATTAGGATATTTTTCAATTACTCCAGCGCAAAACCCCTCGCTAAACAAAGAAATCATCCCTAAAAAGACGATCACTCTCGGTCTAGTTTTTTGTCCGGAAGACGATGCAATACATAGCAGTCTGAAATTTTTTTGGTAACAACGGTGCGGCTATTGCACCACTTAAAGTGCCCCCTAGGACAGGAGACAGCCTATGATCAAAGCATCCCTCATCGGCCCATTCGATCGAATTCTACGTGTCGTCTTTGGTGTCATGCTGCTAATCGTCACCTATGCTATGAACATCACCAGCACCTGGTTTGCGGCGATGCACGTATTAACCATCTACCTTTGGATTACTACCATGGTAGTTTGGGATCCTTTCTATGCCGTGATCAACAAGTGTGTAGAAATTTATCGTGAGCATCGCGATTTACGCGGCGAGTTTTGATTAACAGCGACAACAGTAGAAAAAAAATCGGCCCTGTTCAGGGCCGATTTTTTAATTGGATTTTTCAGAAACGCCGGCCTGGGCAAACGTCGCCATTTGTCCATGCAGCGCACACGCCGCCTGCAACAGAGACACAGCAACAGCCGCACCGCTGCCTTCACCCAAACGCATCCCAAGATCCAGTAGCGGTTTTGCATCTAACGCATTCATCATCGCTACATGACCGGGTTCTGCCGATGCATGGGCAAACACCATCCAATCGCGTACGCCAGCATTGATGCGACAAGCCAACAGCGCCGACGCCGATGCAATAAACCCATCAACCACGATAGTCATGCCTTGTTGCGCAGCAGCGATATAGGCGCCAGTCATCGCGGCAATTTCAAATCCACCCACACAGCGCAATGCCTCTAGTGGTGCATTTGCAGCCAGCGAATGCAGCGCCAACGCCTGTTCAATCACCTGCGCCTTGTGCGCCACACCCGCCGCATCAATGCCAGTACCTGGACCAACAATTTGCGCAGCCGGTTTAGACAATAACGCACACGCCACTGCCGTGGCCGCAGTGGTATTGGCAATACCCATTTCACCCGCGATAAAAACGTTCGCGCCATTTTGCTTGGCCCGCGTCACGGCTTCCTGACCAATAGCCAAAGCCTGCTGCAGTTGCGCTTCGCTCATGGCCGCCTGCCTGGCAAGATTTTGCGTACCTGCGGCGACACGACGATCCAGTACACCGTCCATCGGTGCTAATTCGCCAACGGTGCCGCAGTTAAACACTTCCAGCCTGGCTTGATGCATACGCGCCATCACACTGATCGCGGCGCCACCACGGGCAAAATTTTTCACCATTTCGCCAGTCACCACCTGCGGAAACGCTGACACACCTTCGTCAGCCACGCCGTGGTCACCGGCAAAAACACCGATGTAAACACCATCAATTTGCGGCAACTCCCGACCTTGCAGTCCGGCCAATTGAATAGCCAAACTTTCCAGCCGACCTAATGAACCAGGTGGTTTGGTTAACGTCCCCTGACGCTCGCTGGCTCGCTGTTGAGCCCCAACATCCACGGATGCCACCGATTGTTCAAACCACATATTTATCCTTTCAACTGTTGAGCCAGTCCAGCGATGACCAGACTAACCCGATCACATTCTGCCGCCAGCGCCTGATGCAAGCGCCCTGCTTCATCGCAAAAACGGCGGCTTAACTCCCCCATGGGAACCACGCCTAAACTGGTTTCGTTACTTACTAAAATAATCTGTCCGGGGGCATTCACCACGGCAGCGACCAATTGCTGCCGTAACTGCGCCATCGCGGTCGGCGACGGCTGGTTCATCAGCTGATTCGTCAGCCACAACGTCAGACAATCCACCAACAAACAGCGGTGACTGGCCGCCTCGGCCGTCAGTCGTTCGGCCAACGCCAACGGCTCCTCTATTCCACGCCAGGCCGAAGGGCGCCGCTGCTGGTGCAGTTCGATGCGCTGACGCATTTCGTCGTCCCAGGCCTGAGCCGTGGCGATGTAACACACCTCCAGCCCACTGCGTTGCGCCAGGTCCTCGGCATAGGCCGATTTTCCCGAGCGTACGCCCCCCAGTATCAAATGCTTCATGCTTTCTTCCCTTCGCGTTCGGTTGGCGATTATATCAGCCACCACTGACAGCGTCTGTGCAGATAACCGGCGACAATCTGCTAAACTTCTCCGCTATGCTGAAGAACAAGATTACCCGTCGTCGCCGCTTAATCATCCTGCTGTTGCTGGTTTGCAGCCTGTGCATTGTGGGCATTGGCCCGTGGCCGGTCGATGATACCCCGTATACTGACACCAGCTACGCACACGACACCCTGGCACCATTGCAGACTCGCCAATACCCGCAGCAAGCCTTGCCGCTATTCGGGGGCTTCGCCAGTGCCGACATTACGCCCGCGCCGGGTTCGCCGATGGGTGGTTATTCGGCGCGTGATCCCAAAGAAAATCAGGGCGCACTCAGCCCGGTGTATGCCAAGGCCATCACCATCAGTAACGGGACGCAGCAGGTCACGCTGCTCGGAGCCGAGTTATTGTTGCCCATGCCGGAATTGGTCGACGAAGTCAGTCGGCTTAGCCACATTCCCCGCGAGCAATTATTTTTTACCGCGACCCACACCCATTCCGGTCCGGGAGGATACGCGCACGGTCTGGTGGAACAACAAACCTTGGGCGAATTTAACGCGAGCTACTTCCGTCAACTGACCCAGTCGCTGGCCGACATTGCCCGTCAAAGCCGCAGCCAACAGCAACCCATTTCATTGCGCTATCAACGCCTGGACATGGATGCGGCCACGGCTGACAGTTTTGTCTACAACCAACTCCACCAAGATGGCCACAACGAACGCAGCAGTTTGCACTGGCTGCAAATGCGTGATGCGCAAAACCAACCACTGGCCAACCTCATCACCTTTAACGCGCACGCCACTTTTTTAGGCAAACTCAATCATCAAATCAGCGGTGATTATCCTGGCCTGCTGCAATCGCTGTTGGAAAAACAATTGAACAGTCCGGTGCTGTTTGCCTCGGGCGGCGTCGGCGGTGCCTTGCCCATCGGTCACGGAAAAATTCCCGATGGCGAAGTGACAACACAACTCGCACAAATGCAGGACATGAGCGACCGCTTGGTTCAGTGGTTTGCGCAACAGAAACAGCAAGCGCAATGGCAGGCCGATCAGGCCGTGCTCGACGTTGCACTCATTCCGGTGGAATTACCCAGTCAGCAATTTCGCATCGGCGATCAATGGCGACTCAGCCCATTGTTGGTTGGCGCGGTATTCCATGACCGCAACAGCTATATCCACGCACTGCGCATTGGTCCGCTGTTTTTATTCGGTCAACCCGCCGATTACGCCAATGAACTCACCCAACGTTTAGAGCAATGGGGACAAGAGCGCGGCGTTTATACCTGGGTCACCGGATTCAACGGCGACTACATCGGCTACCTCATGCCCGCTGATCGCTATGATCAGGATCACTACACCGTGCGCAAGGTCAATTTCTTTGGCCGCTGGGCCGGCGATTACCTCAACGAGGTTTGCAAAACCTTCATCCAGCAGGCGACAAACAACTAAAGCCTGGCATACAAAATGCCGCAGCTAACGTGTATGCACGGCATTGCGGAGTCTTCATGCTGGAATTTTTTATCAATACTTTTATTGTGCTGTTTGTGGTGCTGGACCCCATCGGGGTTGCGCCGATTTTTGCTGTCCTGACGCAAAACGAAACCGTCGCCCAACGCCGGGCCATCGCCCTGCGCGGTACACTGATCGCAGCAATTTTATTATTTTTGTTCGCCCTGGGTGGCCACGTTTTGTTGGGCAGCCTCGGCATCAGCATGGATGCATTTCGCATTGCCGGTGGCGTGCTGCTGTTTTTACTCGCCATCGACATGGTGTTCGCCCGCCAATCGGGTTTGCGCTCCACCACCCATGGCGAAGAATCCGAAGCCAAACAGCGTACCGACATCAGCGTGTTTCCCCTGGCCATTCCGCTGATCGCCGGCCCCGGTGCCATGACCACGCTGTTGCTTCTGCTCGGCGAAGCCGAAGAACAAGCGCCGTTGATCGGCATTGTGCTAGGCACCTTGGCGCTTGTGTTGATATTGCACTACATCGCCCTGATTTTTTCGGCCCAAATCATGGCCATCTTGGGGCAAACCGGAACCAATGTGGTTGGTCGCGTCCTCGGACTGCTGCTCGCCGCCCTGGCCATCCAGTACATACTGGATGGGTTGTTACACCAATTTAGCTAATGTTTTTTGGGGCATGAATTTGCAAACCAGCAGCCGCAATTCTATGCTCAGTTTGATCATCCAAAAAAGGAGACGGGGCTATGCTGAACGAACTTTCTCCCATCGTCGACCAGTGGTATCAACACCCGGATCAGGGGCAACCTTTTCTGATCGTTGACATTGACGATGATGCAGAGGCCATAGAAATTCAATACTTTGACGGCACCATGGACGAGCTTTCATTTTCTGAGTGGGAAGGAATGACCATTGAGGAATGCGCAACGCCTGATAGCTGGAGCGGGGGTCTTGAAGAACCGGACGCCGAGATCGACGAAATCACCGCCGAGTTTTTGGATGACGACGATGATTGGAACAACTCCTACGAAACCATGGGCTAGCCGCTAGCCACTGCCCGTCAAACAAATCAGCGGGATGTAAACCTCCTGGCGGCTCAGACCGCCGTGTACGCCCCGCTGATTGAAAGCTTTTTCCCCCAGCAGCCTATCCTTGATCACGTAGTTGGATTTCATCAGCAAGGTGTAATCGCCAATCCTGTCCAGTAATTTGGGATGAATCTCGCCGGGTCCAAAATACCCCTGCTGCACCAACTCCCGACTGGGACGAGCCTCACAAAACTCCTGCAGATGGGTTTGAACATAGGCTTCAAACGCAGCTTCTCGACCAGGTTTGAGATAGCAGTACGCCGCACGCGGTTCGCCACACAACGGATGACTGAGCATCGCCTGCAACTCAGGGTGTTGTTCCAGGTGAATCACCTGAGTCAGCTCCGTATCAACCAAACCATGGTCGGCAGTAATCAGCACACAAGCATCGCTGCCAGCCAACGAATCGGCCAGCGCTTCCAGCGCAGCATCCAGTTCCGCAAAATGCTGCTGCGTCTGCGGGCTGTTCATGCCGTACACATGACCGTCGTGATCCAGTTGCGCCCAGTAGACATAACTGAACGTACGACTATCCTGAGCCAGCACCTTGTTCAATTGTTTGAAACAGCCAGCGAGATTGTCGTAGCCCAGATTATTCACATCCGGTAAAACAGTTGGAGAATGGCGAATTCAACAGGCGCTGTTCACTCACCACATACACGTGACGATCCAGCCGCGAATAATAACCCGTCGCATCCACCACCTGACTGATGTCGATTCCCTGCCGTTGAAAACTGACATTGCCACAACGAGAGGTGAACGGCAGAATCGCAGTCACTGCCCCCAGCTCCTGCAGGTACATAAACCAGCCGGTCAGCGCATGTTGCGCGGGCGCCAGCCCGGACATCACCGAGGTAATCGCCGCACTGGTCGTGGTTGGAAACACCGATGTCAGCGACTGCTGACAATGCCGCTGTAAAAAACTGCCTTGCTGGCGCTGCAAAAAATCGTAGCCCAGGCCATCAATCACCAGCAGCACCAGATGCTGCGCCTGCTGCAATGGTTCCAGCGGCAACCCGGCCAAAGGCGGATGTGCGCTGCTTGGATCACCACTGGCCAGACGAATACTGCTGATTAAATTAATCAGCCCTGCGCCCTGGTAATCCGGCTGGACAAATTCGGTCATCGCATCTTCGCCAACGCGCTGGCCACGTCATTCACCAGCGCCGGACCGCGATAAATCAAACCGCTATAGACTTGAACCAGTTTGGCTCCCGCTTCGATTTTCGCCACGGCGTCGGCACCGCACATGATGCCGCCAGCAGCGATAATGGGCAGCGCCTCGCCCAGCTCGGCTTTCAGCGCCCGCACCACTTCCGTTGACTTGTGCGTCAGCGGCGCGCCACTCAGGCCGCCTGTTTCATTGGCATTTTTCATCCCTTCGACGCCTTCGCGACCGATGGTGGTGTTGGTGGCAATCACGCCGTCGATGCCGTTTTCTTTCAGCAGACGGGCAATGGTTTTAATTTGCTCGTGATCCAGATCGGGGGCAATCTTCACCACCAGCGGCACGTAGCGACCACGCTCGGCAGCCAATTGCTGCTGGCGATTTTTCAGTGAGCTGAGCAATAGTTGCATTTCGTCACCCTGCTGCAACTGGCGCAGATTCTTGGTGTTGGGCGAAGAAATGTTGATCGTGATGTAGCTGGCCAGATCGTAGGACTTTTCCAGACCAATCAAATAATCATCGGTGGCTTTTTCAATGGGCGTATCGAAATTTTTGCCGATGTTAATGCCAAGCACTCCATCAAAGGGCGTCCGCTTCACCTGCTCGAGCAGGTAATCCACCCCAAGATTATTAAACCCCATGCGATTGATAATGCCCTCGCCTTCGACCACCCGGAACAAACGCGGCTTGGGATTGCCCGGCTGCGGGCGCGGCGTCACGGTACCGATCTCGACAAAACCGAACCCCAGCGCCGCCAACCCGAGAATGTGCTCGCCATTCTTGTCCAGGCCCGCCGCCAAACCCACCCGATTGGGAAAGCGGATGCCCATGACCTCGACGCTATCCTCAACCTTGGCTTTGGCCAGACAACCGGCCAGCCCAAGACCTTGGAGCAAGTCTAATGATTTCAGGGTCAATTGATGCGCGCGCTCAGCATCAAGACGGAATAACACTGGTTTGATCAGGGGATAGAGCATGCAATTTACAATTCACTGGAAATTAAGGGAGACGGCTATTGTAAATCCTGCGCGGGCATATGCCCACCATTAGTGACTAGTTCACTTTCTGCTCAACAAACTGTGAACTGGCCGGCAAAACCAGGCATTTACAAGACAAAAAACTTCAAATCCTCAAAAAACGTCACGTTTTGTTTGAGACTAATCTCGCAGTTTACATTTGAGTTACATTCAACCATCCCGGCGGCAGACGAAAACCTACCATGCAACAGTAGTAACCAGCACATCCAAACCAAGCATTGCTGTACTTCAACAACAACATGGTAGTGACGCTTTAATTCTGGATCAGGAGAGTACTATGAACATGCTTATCAATCTGTCTGTAAGATCAAAAATCATTATTCTCGCCAGCACCCTGATTATCGCCGCGCTGACCCTGACTGCCACCGGCATCAGCAGTTTGCAATCCATCGGTAATGAACTTCACGATATCACCAGCAACGACATGCCTCTAACCAAGAGCATGACGAGTATTACCGAACATCAGTTGGAACAATCCATCACTATGGAAAAAGCTTTGCGCTATGGCAACGTATTGGCTGAAGAAAAAACCGCGCGTGAAGGTTACCAAAAAGCGCTGGAAGAATTTAAGAAGCTGGGAGCCACTGTTGATGAAGAACTAAAAGAAGCTGAGAAAATTGCAAAACAGGGCTTGGACACCGCGCACAACAAAGAGCAAATCGAAGAGTTCACCAAGCTGTTGACACAAATCATCGCGTTGGAAAAAGCCCATGCCAGCTACGATCGAAAAGTAGAAGCGATTTTCCAACTGGTAGCAAAAAATAATTTGCACGAAGCTGCCTTAGCTGCAGAAGAAGTGGAAAAACTGGAAGAACAGCTCAACAAGGATCTCAGCAACGTGCTGGCTGAAGTTGAAAAATTCACCGCAGACGCTATCGACACCGTGGAAAAAGAAGAAGCGAAGGCCATCAGTACGATGAGCATCGTCACCATCGTCGGCATGATTATCGGTGTCACCCTGTCATTAGCCATTATCAGCAGCATCGTTCGTGGTTTAAATAAAGCTGTCAGTGCCTCTGAACGCATCGCCCAAGGTGATCTGACACAAGACCTGCAAGCACATTCCAGCGACGAAATCGGCAAATTGATTTCATCAATG
>Ga0224510_10000298_pt1 | contig 41156 bp, 36 predicted proteins | sample SF_May12_sed_USG_FD_170161 | JGI IMG/M metagenome (GOLD analysis project Ga0224510, IMG submission 170161) | Sediment microbial communities from San Francisco Bay, California, United States - SF_May12_sed_USGS_4_1 | ecosystem: Environmental > Aquatic > Marine > Sediment | place: USA: California... | reverse complement strand
GTCGTCGCAAAGCCGGCAGGCGGCAGAATTTATCACGACGGCCAATGGCACGAGGTGCCGATATACGAACGCAGTCAACTCGCGCCGGGCGCCATCATCGGCGGCCCGGCCATTGTCGCGGAGGCCAACGGTACGACTGTCGTGGATGCCGGATGGGCCGGCACGGTCAATCGCTTCGGTCATCTGCTGATCGAAAGACAGCAAGATGCCACGACGTCGTGGCAGCTTGCTGACAGCGACGAGGCACCGGACCCGGTGCGCCTCGAGGTGTTCAATCGCCTGTTCATGCACATCGCGGAACAAATGGGCACCGTTTTGCAAAGTACGGCATTGTCGGTAAACATTCGCGAGCGCCTGGATTTCTCCTGTGCGCTGTTCGATTCGCAGGGGCGACTGATTTCGAATGCACCGCACATGCCCGTGCATTTAGGCTCGATGGGTGAAAGCGTGCGCAGTGTAATGGACAGCATTGGCGCGAAACTCGCGCCCGGTGACGCCGTGATGCTGAATTCGCCTTACAACGGCGGCACGCACCTGCCGGACATCACCGTTGTCACGCCGTGGTTTGCAAAAAGCGACACGCCGATGTTTTACCTTGCATCGCGCGCGCATCACGCGGATATCGGCGGCATTACACCCGGATCGATGCCGTCCGAAAGCCGGCACATCGAAGAAGAAGGCGTGCTGATCGACAACGTGTTACTCGTAAGAGCCGGGGTATTTCAGGAAGATGCGCTACGACAGCTTCTGTCCGGCACGAAGTACCCGGCGCGTAACCTGCCGCAGAACATCGCCGACCTTCGGGCACAACTTGCAGCGAATCAGCAAGGCATTCGCCAGCTAGAGAAAGCCATTTCCCGTTACGGTATGAAAACCGTGCTTACTTACCTCCGCTTCGTCCGCGAAAATGCAGCCGCCAGCGTGCGTCGCCTGCTCGGCAAACTGAAAAACGGCGCTTTCCAATACGAAATGGACTCGGGTGAAATCATCTGCGTCAACGTGGCGATCGATAAAGCGCAAAAAATTGCCAGCATCGATTTCACAGGCACGTCAGCACAATCATCCAGCAACTTCAATGCGCCGGAAGCGGTAACTCGTGCCGCCGTCCTGTATGTATTCCGCAGCCTGATCGCCGAGGAAATTCCAATGAACGAGGGTTGCCTCGAACCGCTGCGAATTACCATTCCGAGGCGGTCATTGCTGAGTCCGGAGTATCCGGCGGCGGTGGTCGCCGGCAACGTCGAGACATCGCAGTGCGTAACCGACGCGTTGTTCGGCGCCCTGGGAGCGCTGGCCGCATCGCAGGGCACGATGAACAACCTCAGTTTCGGCAATGAACGCATCCAGTACTACGAAACGATCGCGGGCGGGTCAGGTGCCGGACCCGGCTTCGACGGTGCGGATGCGGTGCAGACACACATGACAAACTCACGCTTGACGGACCCGGAAGTTTTCGAAGCAAGGTTTCCGGTGCGGGTGGAATCTTTCAGCATTCGCCGCGGCTCGGGCGGCAAGGGAAAATGGAACGGCGGCGACGGCGCGATACGAAAGCTGCAGTTCCTGGAACCGGTCGAGGTATCGATCCTGTCGAATCATCGTCGTGTCCCGCCGTTCGGCGTCAACGGTGGTGAACCCGGCGCCGTTGGACGCAATTGCGTTATCCGCCATGACGGGAGGACAGAAGAACTCGATGCAACGGCGACTGTCGATCTGCAAGCGGGTGATCGCCTCGTAGTCGAAACCCCCGGCGGGGGAGGCTTCGGCATTCTATAAAGTAAGGCAGGGTCGAACCGACAGGCGCGGTTCGACCCTTATCCCGCCTATTTCCTGCGCGACCGAACCGCCGATAGCGAAGCCCACCCCAGCTTGAGTCCGCCAAGCAATAACAAGGACAAGAATCCCCAGGCGCCGCCTCCACCGGTTTTCGGCTGTGCCGCTGGCCGATCGCTTGCGTCGATCGTTACCCTGGTGCTTGATCTCGGACCGATCAGTGCGCCACCCGTCGGATTCGACAACTCCACTCTGAAGGTCTCGATCGGTTCCTGATCGGTATCGTTGCGAATCGCAATCCTTGCCCATTTATAAGCGGCATCGCCGTCGCCCCAGGTTAGCGTGATGGGGTCGGGCACGAAATCATCGCCTCCCGTGGCGGTTTCGCCGACGGGCGTCAGCGTGACCGAAACGGCACCCCCGTTGTAGTAATTGCGAAACACGGGAAACTCCAGCGTATCGCCTTCGATTACCCACAAGTCGTCCCAGTCGATTGAGAACTGGCCGTGCGGGCTGCCGTCAGCGGATATGTTGATGGCCGCACTGCGCGTGGCCAGCCCCGCGCCTCCCTGGGCGTCACTTAGCGTCAAGGCGAAAGTCTCGGGTTCCTCCGTGTTGGCGTCGGCGAGGATGGGTATGCGGACTTCCCGGTCGGTCCGGTCGCCGTCGCCCCAGAACAGCCGGCCGGAGACCTCGGAATAGTCTTGCCCGACCGTGGCCGTTCCGGAGATTCCGTCGGTGGTCTGATAGGCCACGCTGACGCTGCCGAAGTCGCCGCCGGAGCGCCGCACGTTCACGACGACCTCGTTGGCATCCTCCGCGGTAGTCACTCCGCTTTGATGCGCGACACCCAGGACGCCGGGTGAATCGCCCCCGGCCGAACCCAGCAGCCGAACGACAAATGCCTGGCCCGAGTATGCATCGCCGCCCGCGCCAACAACGCTGCCGTCCGGCCGCACGTCAAGATCGTAAACGATGGGCGACGTGCCGCCGTCGGATGCCAGATCGATCAGCGTGGAGCCGGCATTCCCGAACAGGACGTCGAGCGTACCGTCGGCCAGCAGACGCATGATTTCGGCACCATTCACTCCCGCGTGGGCGACGGCTATCGAGCCGTCATCGCCTACCGCCAGCGCCGTAGCACTGGCCACCGCGCCCGAAACCGCGCTCGCAGAAAAACCCGGGTCGGACTGGCCGTTCGCCAGCAGGCGCGTCGCAAAGCCTTTGCCAACCGTGCTGCCCGCGACCAGCAGGCGACCGTCAGGCTGCGTGACAACGGAACTGCATGTAGTCGACGGGCCGGATGAAGTATCGATTGTGGAAATTCCCGCTGTGCCGAACCCTGCGTCCAAAGTACCGTCCGACGTCAATGCAACCAACTGGCAACCCGCTGCATTCGCAATGCTAATCCGATAGCCTCCGGCGCCGGTTCGCAGGATCTTCGTGTAGGCGCCGAATCTGTCGAGATTCTCGGGCCCTGAAAACACTCCGGAAATTCCGAAAGTGTCGTCGAGCGAGCCGTTCGGCAGCAGGCGCAGGACAATCAATTGCTCGTCCTGCGAGCCGGCAATCACGATGCGGCCATCCGGATCCAGGACTATCGACGTGCCGAAGTTGTTCAGCCCGTAGTCTGCGGCAGGCAGCAGGAATACCCCGTCAGTCCCAAAGGTCGTGTCCAGCTCACCATCGGCTTGCAAGCGAAAAGCGGTCAGTTGAAATGTGGGTACGGACCAGCTGACCTTGCGTCCGACGGCGACGACCTCGCCGCCGGGTTGCCGAACGATGTCGAGCACCTGCGTATCTTCGATAGTGGCCGCGATAAAACTGGCGTCAATCGCGCCTGTGGGCGAAAACATGCTGACGAAATTCGTCGCGTCGAATCCATCGTAGTAACCGCTGTAGTAACAATACCAGCCGTAGTAGTCACAAAAGGGTTCCATATCACCGCCACCCAGCAGGATCGAGCCATCGTCCAGCGTCTCGATCGACCATGCCGGTCCGTTGAGAATCGGCCCAAGCCGCCCGACGTCACCAAAGGCGGGATCCAGGTCGCCTGGCGCTGCCAGCACCACCGGGGACAACAGGCCGGTTGCTACGGCCGCGCTCGTTTTGCTGGCCTTGCCGAGCAGCGGAATCAGTTTTGCAGTTTTCATTTTCATGGCGTGAGCCCTCCTGAATCTCGATTGCTATAAGACAATCTGCAGTCGAGACGAAGAGTCCGGCGAACGGCTTCGCCATGCCATGAATTAAAGCTGTAGTTGTGCTGTAGTTTTCGTGTAGCCGCCGCACGGCTGCGACCGGTGCGAAGCGGAAAGCGGGCCGGCTAATCGTCCGGAGCAGTGAGATTCGGCTCGAAATCACACTCGCCGCGTTCGTAGTCGTAACTGCCGCCCCTGTCCAGGCAGTCGTCGACCCGCGCCCAATCGATAAAAAGCATGACCGCCCATGCCAGGAACAACAAAAAAGTCGCGGCACAAAGCGCCCCCAATACCAGGACCAGCTTTCGTTGCCAGGATGGCGCTTCCGTTTTCTTGTACTTTCTGCGCATTTGGATAAGGAGTTTGATCCGTTTGCGGCCAACCGATAGTCCGGTTCGGCCCCTTTTTAGCTGCCCAGCAGCCGGCCACGAAAAATAAAGAACACGGCACCGAGAATACATAGAGCCGCCCACAGGTAGTCGAGCTTCAACGGTTCTTTCAGGTACAGCAATGCGAACGGAACGAAGACCGTCAGCGTGATCACTTCCTGAATTATCTTCAGTTGCGCGACGGACAACACCGTGTAGCCGATTCGATTGGCGGGAACCTGCAGCAGGTACTCGAACAGCGCGATGCCCCAGCTGACAAGTGCCGCGACGATCCACGGCTTGTGATTCAGCTCTTTGAGGTGCGCATACCATGCGAAGGTCATGAATACATTGCTGGCGGTCAGCAACAAAATCGACAGGACGATCGGCCGCATTGAAAAAAATCAGGCGACGTTGGCGAAGGCTGGCGCAAAGGCGGTCGGCGCAACCCGGCAGCCGGCAACCGTCTGGTGCAGTGTCAGCGCAACCATTTCATCCGAGCCGGCCGGGCGAAACGCAAGCAATACGGTCACGCCCCGGTGCGGATCGACAGGTTGCGAATGCAATCCGGCATCGCACTGCACCAGGAAATTGTCGTCGGAAAAAGCGCCTGCGTCGGCCAGTGCCGACATATAAGCATGGACCTGGGCGTGGATTCTTTCGGCGACCCGCGCTTCGTTGCGCTCGAACACGGCCCAGCGAATGGCGCGCTCGACGTCGTTGGTAATCGACAGGCACAAGCGCCGTACGGTGAGACTGGAAAACGTGCGATCCAGTTGATTGCTGTAACCCAGAGTTACCGAACCGCACAATTCGGCACGTCCGGTACTGTTGCCTACGATTACGTTCAGACCACACCGCACCAATGCCTGCGCCTGTTCGATTGTCAGTTCGACTGCAGGCGCGAGCTTTCGCTCGAAGCCGAAACCCGGTTGGTCGAGGTCCTCCCAGGGCCCTTGCAATCGGTCCAGCTTGCACAGCAGCCCCGCCATGGCGCCGCCCGCCACACGCGGCGAGCACTCGTCTTCGTTGGCCCCAATGACACGCGGAAAATATGCGATTACGTTCGGACTGGATAACCCGCTGGCCCGCAACCCCCCGATTGCGTCATCCACCGTTTGCCAGGTCTGCGGCGGATCCAGAATGAACATGGCGCCACGCTTCCTGCAAAACAATTCGGCCGCAAGTATCGCCGTCGGCCCGATGTCATAGTGCTTGCCCGGCGGTGGCATATACAGGAGATCGAAATGGTCGATCTGGTTCAGGGCGAAAATGCCGGTGCCCTTCGTGACCGAACCGATCAGGTCATAGTCCGTCAGTTCGCCGCCGTCGTTCCCGTCCTGCGCATGCCCGACGTATGACAGGTCAAACGGCATGCCCGGACGAGTGGTGCTGAGCGGACGCCCGTCGGCAACCGGCGTATGAACGCTCACCAGGGACGAATTCAACAAGGCATCGACGACGTAGAACTTGCTCTCTTCACGACAACTGAGGCGCAAATAGATTTCCTGGTCGACTACTAGCCTGGTGTCCGGCGCAATACGCTGGATCGTCAGGTTGAAGTGCTCGTCATCGGCAATGCCATCGTAATCCACCGCAGCGCGGATCTTCTCCGTGGAACCGGGCGCCAGTGCGTGCAAAACGAGTACACCCCCGGAGGCCGGCAGGCAGATCATTGCGCCACGAGCATTGCTCGCAACCCTGACAACGAACAGCTTTTTGCCGCCATGATCGAAAAACTGTTGCACGGCCGGACCCAGGCTGCTTTGCCGCCACATACCACCGAAATGCCGGCGAAACATCGACATGTTTTCGATCAGGACGGGAGTGTTGAGGGGGCCGCGCAGAGCACGACCGATAAATGCGGCAGTGGTTTCTGTATTCGCGTCAATGGGCTGGTCCATCGGCGAAATCTCGGTGACCGTGATGCCACGGCCGAAGGTATCTGACAAATCTTTCTCCGTGAATCCGGGTCAGATAATGTAATGAACATTCTAATGACTGCGCTGCCGGGATGCTATTGTTCATTTGAGAGTTGCACCCGGCAAATTGCTTTTCTCGCAAACTTGCCAAGGAATTGACGGGATGAGCGTATGACAACTGTCAATTATCTCGACGCTATGTATCCGGTCTTCGGCGAAAGCGTCCGCAGAATCGCGTTGGGAAATTTTCCAACGCCGGTCCGGCAGATCGGGATTCGTACGGCTGGCAAGTCTCAATACGTGTCGATCAAGTACGACAATCTTTCGGCAAACGTTTACGGCGGCAATAAAGTTCGCAAGCTCGAGTACCTACTGGCGCCGCGAACCCGGCATCGCGTGCGTCGCTTCGCGACGTTCGGCACAGTCGGGTCGAATCACGCGTTGGCGACCGCAATCTATGCAAAACAGCTGGGATTCGAATGCACTTGCTTCCTGGCACATCAGGCCAAAGTCGAAACCATCGCGCCAGCCCTGATCATGCACGCGAGCCTCGGGACGGAGATCGTTCGTTACGGTGGTCCGTATCGATCGCGATTGAAAACACTAAGGCAGAATCTGTGGGATCGGGATGCCTGGGTCGTACCGGCCGGCGGTTCTTCCTGGATCGGCACGCTGGGTTTCGTCAACGCCGGCCTCGAACTTGCCGCACAGGTAGACGCCGGTGAGATTCCGCCGCCGGCCCGTATATATGTCGCAACCGGCACGATGGGCACGGCGGCCGGCCTCGCGCTGGGCCTTGCAATTGCAGGTCTGCGAGCGGAAGTACAGGCCGTTCGTGTATCGGCGACCGATATTTGTAACGACGAGGGGTTGATCAGGCTGATTCGTAAGACCGCAACGATGATGCATCAGCTGGACTCTTCGGTGCCGCCGGACCTCGCAAACCGGGTAAGAATTCGCATCCGCCATTCGTTCTTCGCCGGCGGTTACGCGCACAGCGACCCGAGTATCGAAAACGCCGTGCATCTGGCAGACGAACAACTGGGGCTGACTCTTGAATCGACCTATACCGGAAAGGCCATGGCCGCGTTGTTGAGCGACATCAAACAGAACGATTCTGTTGACGAGTGCCTGTTCTGGAATACTTACAACTCCGTTCCGTTGACGCCGGTCGATTCCTTCGACGCGTCGGCCATACCTGCCGAGTTTCGCTGCTACCTCTAACCCGGTTGCAATTGACTATGCCGGCCAACCCCAGAATCTGGACACGCCAGCGTGCAGCAACCGATTCGGGATGATAAGAGGATACGGCTGTGCAAAGCCGGGAATCACCGTTTCGCGATGCGCAGATCGGAGACCGTCAACGCGATTACCCTGTAGTTACACGGCAAGCCGGATCGATCGCTGCCGATCTCTTCGCGCGATGGCCTGTATAGCCCTGATCCTATATTTCTTCGGTCTCTCGACGCCGCAACGATTCCGATAATGTTTCGCTGCTGGTGGCTCTGCGCCGTTGCGTTTCTTCCGCGGCTTCGGCTTCCTCTGCTTTCTTGCGCCGGACTTCCTCAAGCATCAGATCAAGCCACTCAGTCACCGGAAACCTTCGGCGGCGTATCGAGTTCGTCGTCCGCCTCATCGAGCAGTTCGCGCACTTCGGCAAGTGTCGGCGCATCGGGGTCGATGGTAACCGTGTTTCTGACAATACGGGCTCGCGCAAAAACTTCCTGCGAATCGCCGCGCAGGACTTTGATCGGCACACCAAGCGCCCCGCTGGCAATCGCCCTCGCCTCGTCCTGTTCTTTCTGCTCTGCGAACGCGCCCGACTGATCGCGGAAAGAGTCGAAAATGGTTTGCAGGTGCTGTTGCGGTGAAACAGCGTCGTCCTCGAGCGGACGGTGGCTCTCGAAATACAACTCGCCATTGTTCCAGCCGGCAAGATACGGTTCGTTGATAATCCTTACTTTCTCGCCGATAGCGACCAGCGAATACAGGAGTTCTATGTTTTCCGGATAAAGGCGAACGCAACCGTGGCTCACGCGCATGCCGACGCCGTAGGGTTGATTCGTGCCATGCAACAGGTAACCGGGCATGTCGAGTTTGAGGACATGTCGTCCGAGGGGATTGTCCGGGCCCGGTGGCACCACTGACGGGAGCGGATCGCCGGCTTCCTCGTGTTCCTGGCGAACCGATAACGGCACGTACCAGGTCGGGTCAGTCGCCTTGGAAATCACCTTGGCCTCGCCAAGCGGCGTTTCCCATCCGACGCGCCCTATGCCGATCGGGTAGGTCATTACCTGGACCGGTTCACCCTCTTTCACCTTCGGAAAATAAAACAGTCGCTTCGATGCGATGTTCAGCACGATGCCCTGGCGAGGGACGTCCGGGATCACGTACTGGGTCGGCAGCAGGATCGGCGTGTTTTCACCAGGCAGCCACGGGTCGATGCCGGGGTTTGCCGCAATGAGCTCGTCGTAACCGAGGCCGTACTCACGCGCAAAATCGGGGAAGGTGTCGGACTCGCGACTGAATACGATCTGCGGTTCGCCGACAACGCTCTGTTGCGCAGATTCGAGCACGAAATAGTTGCGGCTGATCGGATCCTCTCGCGGCCGCTCGACCAGCGGCGGCAGCACGACACCCGGTTCCTGCCGGTAATTACCGTAGTCCGAAAACACGGCACAACCACCGGCCAACAGCGCAGTTGAAAGCAATACGAGGACTTTGGGGAATCGACTCAAGTCAGTTACATCCGGTTATGCAGATGCGAATTCTCGCAGAAACCGCGGCAAGACACTATTTGCGGCCGAGACGAAGCGTCAGTGGCCAGCGAACTTCTCGCCGCTTCGTGCCCCAGGCCCGCCGCAGATCGGCTTCCAGCGCTTCAAACGGATCGACATTGCGCTCCCGCTGATAACGCCGGGTCGCGGACCAGGTGCGGAAATAGCCGAGCAGCTGGTCGACGCTCCAGGATGCCTGCATTTCGAATTTCGGTACAGATAGCTCGCCCATGGGAATGTCGATGTCGCGATAGTGATTCTCGACGATGTCCCGTTCCGGCGGCCAGAAGCCCTCCACTTCCGCAAACATCTTCGTGATGATCGGGTCGCAGTCGGGATTGACCTGGTTGCGCTGATAGCACCAGAAGGCGAGCAGACCGCCGTCCTTCAGAACCCTCTGTGCCTCCGCGAGGAATCGCGGAATATCGAACCAGTGCAGTGCCTGCGCGACCGTTATCAGGTCGACCGACGCGTCGTCCAGGCCGGATTCCTCGGCCGGGGCCTGGCGAAACTCGAGCTTGCCGTGCGATACGGACGCGGCAATCTGGGTCGCGCTCGCATCGGTAGCGATGACGCGATCGAAGTAGGGAGCCAGCCCGCGGGCAGCCTGGCCATTGCCTGTCGCGCAATCCCATGCCAGCGAATGACAGACGGACGCATCGGCCAGGAAACTGAAAAGCCCTTCGGGGTACGTCGGCCGGTAGGTCGCGTAGTCGCCCGCGTGGCCGGAAAAATGATCTTTGAATTCCGTCAGGAGACTTACTGAGCGCAGTTCGGCTCTTTCCCCTGTGCCTTGGCTTCGTTGTAGTAGGCCAGTGCCTCGGGCAACGCGGCCACCAGGCTTTCTATACGCGTGTCGCCGGACGGGTGGGTCGAAAGAAACTCCGGAACCTGGGTCTTGTTTTTCTCGTTCATGTTTTGCCAGAGGTCGACGCTCTCGCGAGGATCGAAGCCGGCCTTCGCCATGTAATGCAAGCCGACCAGGTCGGCCTCGGACTCCTGCATGCGACTGAACGGATTCAGCACACCCAGCATGGCACCTGTTCCTAGCGCCTGGTTTGCGGCCCGGGTCTGGTCCGAATAGCCGCCGCCAAGGAGGATACTGGCGATGTCGACACCGACATAAGTGACAGCGGCTCGTGACGCGCGTTCGTTTGCATGTTTCTCAGTAACATGCGCCACCTCATGACCAAGTACCGCCGCCAGCTGATTCTGATTTTCGGCGACTGTCAGGATTCCACTGAACACACTGATTTTGCCGCCAGGCAGTACAAATGCGTTGATATCGGGTTGGTCGATAACCGCCAGTTCCCAGTACATTGCAGCGTCATCGCCATCGAGCACGCCGACGATGGCATCGGCAACGCAGGCAACGTAATCGATCGTCGCGCGGTCCTGCACCAGCGGCATTTTTGCGCGGATGATTGCGAACTGGCGGGCGCCCTCCTGCGCAAGCGCTGCATCGGACTTGAGAACCAGCTGGCTGCGGCCGGTGGACGAGGTCGAGCAGGCGCCGAGGACCGTCACGGAAATAACAATAAATATCAAATACTTGAGTGTGTTACGCATGATTGCATTACCCTCTGGAACTGACCGCATTATAGCCGAGTGCGGGCCCGCTCACGTGAAACGGAACTGACGGATCGCCATCGTCTAAGACCGGCCTGCCGCTGGCGGGTTCCCGACCGTCAGCGCGGGATGCGCGATTCGAAGCGCTGCCGCCAGGCAGCCGCATCCACTTTTTCCAGCGCACTGTCGACATTGGCCATCAGCCGCTTCGGCAACGGCTGCTTGATCTTATAGCTTACCCGATAAAGCTCGCGGTCTTTGGCCAGCTCTGTCAGGAACTCGTCGCTGGTTTTCAGATCATCGACCAGGCCCAGTTCCAGGGCACGGGTGCCATACCAGTGCTCGCCGGTTGCCACTTTGTCCAGGTCGAGCGAGGGTCGATACTTGCTGACGGCCGCCTTGAACAGTGCATGTACATCTTCCAGCTCTTCTTTCAGCTTCGCGCGGTCGGCGTCGGTGTTCTTGCCGAACATGGTGACATTGCGCTTGTACTGTCCTGCCGTGACCTGTTCGAAATCGACTCCGTGAGAATCGAGCATTCGATTGAAGTTCGGAATCTGTGCAATGACTCCGATGGAACCGAGAATGGCAAACGGTGCTGCCACGATTCGTGAAGCGACACAGGCCATCAGGTAGCCGCCGCTCGCCGCGACCTTGTCGACGGAAACGATCAGTGGAATTTCCCGGTCGCGAATTCTTGCGAGCTGCGATGCCGCGAGCCCATGCTCATGCACCACACCACCGTGGTTTTCGAGACGAACGATGACCTGATCATCTGACGTTGCCAGGTCGAGAATCGCGCTGACCTCTTCACGCAGTGATGCTGCGGCGCTCGCCTTCAGATCACCCTTGAAATCAATCACGAAACTTCGCGGGCGTGTTTCGCTGGATTTGGCTTCGGCTTTCTGCCGGCTTTTCTCGGCCTTGGCTGCAGCTTTCCGGTCACCCTTCTTCAGAACTGCCTTTTTAAGTGCGCCGGCCAGCGAGCGATACTTGCCGTTCAGGTTCTCGACTTCCATGCCTTCGTGCATGGCGGCTTTTTTCCCTGCCGCCGCGATGGTGCCGATAACGACCACGATCGCCGCAACGATCGTAAGCGTCTTCAGCAGGAACAGACCATAGTTTGCGAAAAATTCAGCCATGAGAACTCTTGGGTTTGATAAAGGAAATCGCCGCCGAATCAGACGGCGATGCCGACATTGTTCTTTTGCAGGACCCGCTCGGCGCGATAACTCGAGCGCACCAGCGGACCGGCAACAACCTCGAGGAAGCCCTTGTCCAGGCCTTCACGGCGATAGGCTTCGAATTCGTCCGGCGTTACGTATCGTTCGATTGCGAGGTGATTCGGCGTGGGCCGCAAGTATTGCCCGAGAGTCAGAATGTCCACGCCCACTGCACGCAGATCGTCCATCGCCTCCATGATCTCGTGGTCCCGCTCGCCGAGACCCAGCATCAGGCTGGTTTTGGTAAGCACATGCGGGCGGAACTTCTTGGCGTGACCCAGCACGTCGATGGTCTGCCGGTAACCCGCACGCGGGTCACGTACGGGATGAGTGAGCCTTTCCACCGTTTCGACGTTTTGCGCAAACACCTCGAGTCCGGAGTCAACCACCAGCTCGACATGCTCCATGACACCGTTGAAATCCGGCGTCAGCGCCTCAACCGCCGTGTCCGGATTCAGCTGCTTGATCGCGCGAACAACGTCTGCATAGTGCTTCGCGCCACCATCCGGCAGATCATCGCGGTCAACGGACGTAATGACCACATACTTCAGCCCCATCAACCTGACTGCCTTGCCCGTGTTCAGCGGCTCATCGCGATCCAGCCAGCCTTTCGGATTGCCGGTATCCACGGCGCAAAATCGGCAGGCTCGCGTGCACACGGATCCCATGACCATGATCGTCGCCGTACCGTGATTCCAGCACTCGCCGATGTTCGGACACATCGACTCCTCGCAAACCGTGCTAAGCCTGTGTTCCCGCACGGTCTTGCGCACGTCGGAGAACCGGGCACCGGCCGGCATCTGCGCTCGCAGCCACTTCGGCTTGTTGCCCACGACGAGTTCCGGCGCATCCTGGCGCGCCTTGATGCCGTTCTTTATCGCGGAAAAGCCGACTTCGGTTTTGTACTTCTGTCCGCTGCGTACTATGGGAATACCGCGAAAGGCTGGTTTGTCCTGCTGATCCATGAATTTGTTTTGTGGCGGCGAAAGGATGCGCATTTTCGCACGAATCGAAGCCTCAGCGAAACCGGTTTGGTCGGCCAGGGTGCGGGCCAATCCGCCCGCAGAAGCGATCGAAACAGATATGGCAAGGCGTGAATTGATCTTTAGTGCGATGATCGCCGCTGCGTCGGGCAGTCGCCTGCAGTGCAGGCTCCTACACGACCTCGACAGAAATTGTAGGAGCCTGCACTGCAGGCGACCAAAAAAAATCCCGGCACTAGGGCCGGGATAATCAGGGGGAAAAACTCAAGCGAAACGCCAGAAGAACAAAATCAGTGCAGTCTTGACCAACTCACGAGCTTCACGGAGCTCCGTCGAAGATCGAAATTCCGGGCGAGTACCGCCTCTATGTCCGCAATGTCCGACTCCTGGTCCATCGGCTTGTTAAGCTCGACAACACCGCTGAATTCATTGCCACCGCGGTAGTACGCGTCAGTCAATTTGAATTGCGTGTAGTACTTTGCAGACATGGGAAGAATTTACGCCGTGAGCGATTCGGGGTCTGTGAGCCAAAGCACAAATCACGGCCCGCCGCGCGCCGGGTGCGGAAATCTTGACCCCAGTCACAAAAGTTTCCGCAACCCGCAACTGCGCGAGTCCGGCAAGGACCTCGCGGACAGCGCAAATCAGGCGTAAAATCCACAGCTTACGCTTGGTGTTGCAGAATCAGAGACACACGCCACGGAATTAAGCCGGTCGAATATGTAATATTCGCCCTATCCTGTGTATCAACTGTAACTTGTTGTTTTATAAACTATTGGAACTACAAAATGGTTCAGAAATCCAGTTTTGTCAGATGTCTCGTGCTCGCTTTCTTTGTCGTTGCGGCCGCGTCGGCCAGTGCGCAAAGCGAACTTCGCAAGACCTTCTTCAAAGACGTTGACGCCGCCAAAGCGGCCGCCGAGGCGGCAAATGCCTCACTGCTGGCGCCGGATAGCTGGGGCGATGGCATGCGTGACTACGAGGCGGCCGAAACGGGCCTCGAGCGCGGCCGCAACATCGAGTACGTCCGCGGTAAAGCGGCCAGCGCAGAGCAGTCATTCAAGAAGGCCACGACCGCCGCCGAACTTGCGAAAACAGCCCTGTCGCAGGTGATGAAGAGTCGGCAGGATGCTGCGAATGCCAAGGCTACCGAGTTGTCGCGTGACCTGTGGGACAAAGCGCAACGAGTTTTCGGGGACGCTATTCGCTCGCTGGAACGGGGCGACCTGAAGCGCGCCAAACGGCAGGACATCGAAGCGACGAGCCTGTATCGGGACGCCGAGTTGGTTGCCATCAAGGCACAATATCTCAGCGAAACGCGCCAGCTTCTGGCAGACGCCGACCGTGCCAAGGTGGGACGTTACGCGCCGATCACGCTGGGCAGGGCCAAGCAGTTGCTTGCGGATGCGGAACGCGAGCTGAGCGAAAACCGCTATGACACCGACCTGCCAAGGGATCTCGCGCGGCAGGCAAACTACGAAGCCAAGCACGCTTTGTACCTGTCCGAAGTTGTGCGCGACGTGCGCGACAAGGATCTGACCGTGGAGCAACTGGTGCTCGACTGGGAGACGCCGCTGGCCGATATCGCCGCGGCAGTCGACATCACGCCCGCCATGTCGGCAGGTTACGCGCAAACCAAATCGGATGTCGTGACATTCATCGAGGACATCCGTAACGAAAAACAGGCGATGGAGCAGGAACTCGAAGCGGCCAATCTGCGACTGGCCGACATGGACGAAGAATTGCGCACCCTCGACGAACGACTCGGCGGTGCAACGGCTGAACGCGCGGCGCTGATTCAGCGCCTGGAAGCCGAAGCGCTCATCAAGTCGCAGTTCGAACAGGTCGAAAAAATGTTTTCGCGCGAAGAAGCACGCGTATTCCGCGAAGGTAACACGATCATTCTTCGTCTCATCGGCCTGTCATTCGACAGCGGCAAATCGGACTTTGGTCAAAGCAGTATTCCGCTGTTGTCGAAGGTGGAGCAGGCGATCGATGTGTTTCCGCGAAGCGATATCGTGATCGAAGGACACACGGATTCCTACGGCGGCGACGAGAGTAACCAGTTGCTGTCCCAGAAACGCGCAGAAGCGGTACAGCAATATATGATCAATGCCATGCGCATCTCGAGTTACCGGCTGATAGCAACCGGTTACGGCGAGACGGTTCCGGTTGCGAACAACGAGACCGCGTCGGGCCGTGCCAAGAATCGTCGCATCGACATTGTCATCAAGCCCAACCTCGACGCGACCTGATAACGGCAATCAACCGGCAGTTACCCGGCGCCACCAGTCACAAACGACAGATGCGGTTACCTCGTTCACGAGGTAACCGTACTCGGCATGCACGTTGAGTACGCGATCCAGCCGGAACCAGTTGAACACCAGGCGATCGTCGATCGGCTCGACCAGACCGCGTTCCACCATGGCGGCGAAATCATTGGCGAGCTGGGTGTCGATCGCAGTAAGTTCGCCAACGGCCGCGATGTTGATCCAGCGCCGAATGTTGTTCGGGTAACGGTCTTCGTCTTTTGCCTTGCTGTCCAATAAACGCTGCTGAATATAGCGTTGCCCTAGCGGGCTGCCCATCGTCAGAAAAAGGTCGATACTGACATCTTCCTGCTGTTTTCGTCCCAGCTGCCACAGTGCATCGTACGCGACAACCGACCCCATGCTGTGACCGATCAGCAGTATGGGCCGGCCCGCACTGGCGGCCGCCCGCAACGGTATTTTGAGCATTCGGCGAATTGCGTCGGCAACGTCGAACTCGTTTCGCACGTAGCGGCGAAGATCGCGCAAATGAATCTCCAGCTTCTCGTCCGCAAAGTATGGAATGAGGAATGGCAAGCGATCGACGGCCCGATAAATGGACCGGATCGTTCGCCGGCGCAGCGAGTCGGCCTCTTTGCGATCAGCCGCGCTTGCTCCGTCCTTTTGCAGCAGCCGATCGATTGCTGCTCTGTCGAGAGCCTCGTCACGGTGCTCGCCGTAGAAATCGTAAGTCCATCCAACGATATCGAAACACTGGGAGCCGTCGCCGAGCGCATCGGCGCAGTGCTCGTCGATCCGTCGCACCCCCTCGCGCAGACAGCGAAACAATTCGTGCCGGTGAATGGCCGGTTCGGGTTTGGGCAACAGGCCGGGCACATACAGGATCAGTGGCTTCCGATTCGAGTTCATGACTTGCCTGCGAACGAACCGATCAACAGATCTTGCAGTTCGGTCATCGTGGTAACAACAGCGTCAGGATGGCACAGGTTCGCCGGCCAGTCGCCACCGCTACGATTCATCCACGCAGACTTCATACCGGCATCCCGCGCACCCTGAACATCGTTCTCCGGGTGATCGCCAACGTGCAGAATCTGTCCGCGCTCAACCCCCGAACGGCGAATTGCCTCGTCGAATATAGGTCGTGCCGGCTTGGCCGCACCGGCGTCGACCGCGGTGACAACGTCGTAAAACAAGTGTCGAATTCCGATTTTCTGCAAACTGGCATTGCCATTGGTTACGGCGATCAGACGAAATCGCGTTGTCAGGGCTTCGAGCACCGGAATAACGTCGGGAAAAAATTCAACCTGGTTTCTGGCGCGGTCGAACACATCGAATGCCGGCTCGACCAGCTCGGTCGTGTAACCGGACATGACAGCGACTTTTGCCAGCACCTGCTTGCGAAGAAACCGAAAGTCGTGGCTCCTGTCAGGGTGTTCTTCGAAAATTCCGGCGCGCATTGCAAGAAGAGTTTCCCGCGAGACTCTCTGTGGTATTCGCGGGTAATTCTGCGTAAGCCACTCCCAGAGCTCCGACTCGGCACGACGAATTACCGGCGCAATATCCCAAAGGGTGTCATCGAGATCGAGAGTTACGGCGCGAATCCGTTGCACATCGGTTCCTGGGAGGAAGAATGACCCGCATTGTCGTCATATAATGACGCCGGATACAACCGACAGGCAATGCGATGAAATATCTGCACACCATGGTTCGCGTCAGCGACCTCGACGAATCCCTGGCTTTCTATTGCGACAGACTGGGCCTGCGCGAACTTCGCCGGCACGAAAACCAGGGCGGCCGGTTCACGCTGGTATTCCTTGCCGCACCGGGCGACGACGAGGCGCAGATCGAACTAACCTACAACTGGGACCCCGAGGAATACGGCGAAGGCAGGAACTTCGGCCACCTCGCCTACGCCGTCGATAACATCTACGACACCTGCCGGAAACTGATGGATGCAGGCGTCACGATCAATCGCCCGCCCCGCGATGGCCGGATGGCATTCGTTCGTTCTCCGGACAACATCTCGATCGAACTCCTGCAAAAAGGCGACGCCCTGACCGTACAGGAACCATGGAAGTCGATGCCGAACACCGGCAAGTGGTAGGCGGCGCCGGACGAACTCGATCAACCGCCGATCTGTTTATACGCCGTAGTGATTTTTCAGCGGCAGTTGGCGAATTCGTTCGCCGGTCGCGGCAAAGATGGCGTTGCAGATAGCCGGCGCAACCGGCGGCAAGGGCGGCTCGCCGAGCCCGCGCGGTGCGTCATCGCTCGGTACGAATTGAACTTCGATTTGCGGCATGTGTTGCATGCGACACAACGGATAGTCGTGAAAATTGCTTTGCTCGACGATGCCGTCCTTGACCGTGATTTCGCCGAACAGTGCCGCGCTGAGGCCCTCGATGATGCCGCCTTCTACCTGTCGTACGGCGCCGCCGGGATTTATCAGCAAACCGCAGTCGACCGCGACACAAATCTTTTCAACCCTGAGCTTTCGTCCGGTTACCGACACTTCGGCCACTTCGGCTACCCAGGCCCCCTGGTTGTAGCTGGCAGCGATGCCGCGCCCGCGACCCTTCGGCAGCGGTTCGGCCCAGCCAGCCATGCCGGCGGCCATTTCCACGACCTTCCTGAGTCGCGGAGCCGCGAATGGAAAATCCTCGCGAACCTGCACGATTGGCGCCTCTCCAATCAGTGACAGCCAGAACCCCAGCGGATCCCTGCCGGCAGCATGCGCGAGTTCGTCGATGGCACTCGACACCACGAATACGTTTGACGAATGTTCCACCGCCCGCCACTGGCCGACCGGCACGCGCGCACTCACCAATGTATAGGTGAAGCGAAGATTCGGTACAAAGCCTGCCGGAAATTCGTAGTTGGAAATTTCCGCCGGCGAACCGTCGCGTTCCAGGTAGGTTTCGCGCGGATGGCTGGCGACCTGTTGATACCAGTAACTTACCTTGCCATTACGATCGATCCCGGCCCGGACGCGCTGTGCGCTTGCAGGGCGAAAATAGTCGTGTCGTACATCGTCCTCGCGCGTCCAGACGACCTTGACGGGTCGTCCCATTTGTTGCGACAGGACGGCGGCATCCGTTACGAAATCTGCGTAGAAGCGTCGACCGAATCCGCCGCCGCAACGCATGACGTGAATCCTTATTCGATCCAGCGCTATGCCCAGCGCTTGGCCGACCGCTTCCGCCGCCATCTGCGGATTTTGCGTGGGCGCCCAGATCTCCACACCGTTCCCGCTGACGCTGGCAGTGCAGTTCATCGGCTCCATCGTGACGTGGGCGAGGAACGGCAGTTGGTAGTGCGCGTCGATACTCGCGACGGGATCGTCCGCAGCGGCTGCCCAGTCGCCTTCCTCCCGCACAATTTCACTGTCTTGCTCAAGCGCTTTCGCGAAATCGCGCATCAACCGTATCGAGTCGTCCCGCGACTCCGGCAGTTCCCACGTTACATCGACCCGTTTGGCGCCCTGCATCGCCGCCCAGGTGCTGTTTGCAAGCACGGCGACGCCGGAAACGAAGTTCGGACAATTCGGCAGAATGATGCGGCCGCCGTAGTCGGTGTTCTTCAGCGTTCGCACATCTACTACGCCCGTTACTTTCCGCGCGTCGCTGTCGTCGACTGTCCTCGGCTGACCATCGCCGTGCGGACTGCGCAAAACGACGGCGTAAAGCATCCCCGGTAATTTCAGATCGAGACTGTACTGCTGGCGGCCATTGACGATATCGGCAATATCGACGTCCGACTTGGACTTACCAATGATTCTGTAATCGGCTCGCGACTTGAGTGCGGGCGATTCAGGCACAGGCAACTTTGCCGCGGCATCGGCCAGCTCCCCATAACCCAGCTGTCGATTACGCGCGGAGTCGCGCACGAATCCGCCGGCGGTTTTCAGTTCTGTGGCAGGTCGCTGCCAGACGTCTGCGGCCGCAGCAAGCAGCATTTCCCGGGCACTGGCGCCGGCCTGGCGCAAGGCATCGAAGTTCAGGCGAATGCTCAGGCTGCCGCCTGAAAATTGTCGTTCGAAGTCCGGGTTCCAGTCTGCCTGCTCGACATTGACAGACGACCAGTCGACGTCGAGTTCTTCCGCGATGATCATGGGCAGTGAGGTCTTTACACCCTGGCCCATCTCCGGATTCTGTGCAAAAAGTGTGATAACGCCATCACGGCCGACGCGAATCAGCGGGTGCAGCGCTATCGATCCAGCTGTCGCATGCGCCTTACCGACAAGCGGGATGCCAACGATCAGGCCGAAGCCGCCAATCGCCGAGAGGCGCAAGAACTGACGGCGGCTGATTCCGTGTTGGTGAGATTCTATGACGCCCTCCCCGGCTATTCGTCTTCTTATACCGTTTGTGGGACTGCCACGACATGCATGAGTTCCCGGATGCGCTGCCCGCGAAGCTGACTTTGCTTTAGTATTCGGGAGTCGTCTCATCACGCAGGAAAATTATCGTGGGTAAGCCCGGCAACACCGGCATCGGTCGCATCATTCGTGCCGCAGGATACTCGTCGCAGGGCCTGGCAGCGGCGTGGCGACACGAAGCCGCATTTCGCCAGGAAGTGGTGCTGACAATCGTTTTGCTGCCAGCCGCGCTCTGGCTCGGGCAAAGTGCAATCGAACGGGTGCTGCTGATCGGCGTTTGTGTCCTCATGCTGATCGTCGAACTGCTGAACTCCGCCGTCGAAGCGGCGATCGACCGGCACGGCAGCGAGCAGCATCATTTGTCCGGTCAGGCCAAAGACATGGGTTCGGCAGCCGTGCTTTTCTCGCTGTTTCTCGTCGCGCTCGTCTGGGGCGCCATTGCCTGGCAACGATTCATTGACTGACTCCCGTTGAGGGAAAAGAAGCGCCGCGATGCCAGGAACAGGACCTTATTTCTTGCGCTTTTCGCGAATATAGATCGACTTGGGCTGACCCGCGCCGAAGGACTGCTCCTTGACCTCGAACAGCTGCATGGCGTTCACAAGCGTTTTCAATTTCGAGTAGCCGTAGTTCCTCGCATCGAAGTCCGGCGATTGCTTGGCCACATTGCTACCGACCGTACCGAGTTGCGCCCAGCCGTCTTCGTCGGATGAGGCGTCAATGGCCCCTCGCAACAGGTTGATCAGCTTCGTATCCTGTTTCAGCTTGCTGGTTGGCACCTGCTTGATTGAGGTGTCGCCACTTTCCTCGGCACCGGCGCGCAATACTTCCGTGCGGATGAACTTGTCACAGGCCGAGACAAACGGTATGGGAGTTTTCTTTTCACCGAATCCATAAACAGTCAATCCAGCCTCACGAATACGCGACGCGAGCCGCGTGAAATCGCTGTCACTGGACACGATACAGAATCCATCGAAATTGCTGCTGTAGAGGAGGTCCATCGCATCGATGATCATCGCGCTGTCCGTCGAGTTCTTGCCCTTGGTATAACCGAACTGTTGCATCGGCTGAATAGAGTGCTCCAGCAAGACCTCTTTCCAACCCTTGAGCGATGGCGTCGTCCAATCCCCATATATACGTTTCACGCTTGCGGTTCCGTACTTCGCAATTTCTGCGAGCAGACCTTCCACGATCGTCGGTTGTGCGTTATCGGCGTCAATGAGCACAGCCAGTCGCTCAGCTTTCCTGTCTGATTCCAAAATTGTCATCCCCGGGTTGTTTTCGCGTTCTCTCCACCATAGCATCGGCGGACAAGTCCCACTGTATTGGCCGAATTTGGTAACTGCAAGTAATCCGGAGCACTGTTAATGAATCGAGTCTGCCAGTTAGCGTCCTGCGTAACTTTCCTGTTTCTGTGCTCGCCCACTATTGCTGCGGACGACGACCGTATCCTCTCGTCCATCGACGCGCGCTACGAGGACACGGCTCGGATCGCGCGAACTTTGTGGGAATACGCGGAAGTCGGCTACCAGGAAACCCGCAGCAGCGAGCTGCTTCAGCAGATCCTGCAGGACGAAGGATTCTCAATCGAGGCCGGTGTGGCCGGCATCCCGACGGCTTTCGTTGCCAGTTACGGCGAAGGCGGGCCGGTCATCGGCATTCTCGCCGAATACGACGCCCTGCCCGGCATCAACCAGGACGCGAGCGCCGTCCGCAGCCCTATCGAAGGCAAATCGGCGGGCCATGCCTGTGGACACAATCTTTTCGGCGCGGGCTCAATAGGTGCCGCCATCGCGGTTCGGCACTGGCTGGAAGAAAGCGGCAATCCGGGGACGGTGCGGCTTTACGGCACGCCGGCCGAGGAAGGCGGCAGCGGCAAGGTCTACATGGTGCGCGCGGGATTATTCGACGACGTCGATATCGTCTTGCACTGGCATGCGAGCGACAGGAACTCGGCGGATGCAGACACGACACTCGCCAACCGCTCCGCCAAGTTTCGCTTCAAAGGCATCTCGGCGCATGCCGCCGGCGCACCCGAGAACGCGCGCTCGGCTCTCGATGGCGTCGAAGCGTTCAATTACATGACCAACCTGATGCGCGAACACGTGCCACAGGAAACGCGCATCCACTATGTCATCACCTCGGGTGGCAGTGCACCGAACGTCGTGCCCGATTTCGCCGAAGTGTTTTATTACCTGCGACACCCCCAGGCCACCGTCGTGAAAGAGTTGTGGACGCGCATCGAGGCGGCGGCGCAGGCAGCGGCCCTGGGTACCGGAACGACAGTCGAATGGGAAATCATTCACGGCAATCATCCGCTGCTGATCAATGAGCCGCTCGCACGGATGATGGACGAGAAGCTTCGCGAAGTCGGCGGCATTTCTTACACGGCCGACGAACAGAAGTTCGCCGAAGAGATCTACCAGACCCTGCAGCATCCGGAATTGCCGCTCGGCAGCCAGAACGAAGTGCAGCCGTTCGAGATGGGGCTGGACTTCGGATCGACGGACGTCGGCGACGTGTCGATGGTCGTGCCGACCGCCGGCCTGAACACGGCGACATGGGTGCCGGGCACGCCCGCGCACAGCTGGCAGTCCACGGCGGCCAGCGGCATGACGATCGGATTCAAGGGAGCGCAGGTGGCGGCCAAGACGCTAGCGCTTGCTGCCATCGAGCTATTCGAGAACTCAGACCTGCGAACGGCAGCACGATCCGAATTTGACAAAAGCATCGGCGACGACTTTCACTACGAGGCACTACTGGGCGACCGCGCTCCGCCGCTGGACTACCGGAAGTAGCCGGGCTTAAGATTGAGCCGGGTCGTTGTCGGCGCTGCATCGGGAGGAAACGCTGATTGATTGCCCGGCCGATTCAAGCTTTATTCGCATTTGCCATCCTGGCATTTGCCGCATTGTCCGCTGTAGGAGCGGCCGACGACCCGGCAGACAAAAAACCAAGCCTCAACACATTTGCCCGACCGATTGATCGTTCGCCTCCGCGATATCCTGCCACGCCTTTGAGGCGGGGCCAGGAAGGCTGGGTCATCGTGAGCTACGTCGTGCAGACCGATGGAACCGTTGCCGACCCCATCGTGGTCGATTCCAGCGGCGTCGAGGATTTCGAAAGAGCGGCGCGCGATACCGTGTTGGCCTGGACCTTTGAGCCCGCTACGCAAGACGGCAAGCCGGTTCAGCAATGCGAGACCGAGACCCAACTGACTTTTGCCATCGAGACCAGGGAACGTGGCGCCCGCAAAAAGTTCGCGAGTCGATATAAAAAAATCAGAAAACTGCTTGAAAGCGGCGACGTCGACCAGGCCGAAGCATTGCTCGATGAAGCAATGGAATTGGGAGAGTGGAATCTATACGAGTATTCGCGGCTGTGGCTTCTGGATGCATCTGTCGCGCACGCGCGCGGCGATGCGCGAGCACAGCTAAGAGCCCTCAACCGGGCCATTGGAAAAAAGGGCGATTTTGTAGAGAACAAGGTCGTATCGGCGGTGATGCCGCTGATGCTGCAGCTCGAGCTGACGCTTTCCGACTACTCGGCCGCTATCGCAACCTATGACGAGATGAAGAAGCGCTCGAAGATTCCCGATGAATACCAAGCGCTCGTCGATGCCGTCAACAACATCATCGCCGCTGTTGAAAGCGAACGGATTCTGCGCAGTCCTGCGCAGCTGTCGTCTTGCCACGATTGCGAGGGCCGATGGACCTACAAGCCGCTCAGGCGAACATTCGAGTTTGCAAATATTGTCGGATCGCTGGACGAGCTTGAACTGCGCTGCGACTGGAGGCTCTACCGCAGCGCGATCACGGAAGACAGGTCGTGGAAAATTCCCGAAAGCTGGGGTGATTGCCAGCTGAATGTCTACGGAGTATCCGAAACCACCTTCGATTTTCTCGAGTTTCCTGAGGCTACCGAAACCCTACCCGTCGTCTCAAGCAGCGCAAATTAGACTGATCGTCGCACTGAAGGTCGTCCGGCGCTCACCTATCGCGCGCGAATGTCGACACTGGCTGGCCGGGGCATCAAAGGCGGCAGTCCGTCCGCGCCGATTTTCTCGCGCTCGTCTTCGAGCACCGAGAACGATCGAAGCGCTTTCGCCAGGCGCTCGCCGTCCCACGGAACGTTGTGCGGGCCGTAGCTGGCATTGCAAAGTACGCGCAGTTCCCTGGCCAGCGGGTCGGAAACGCGAGTTGCGAGTTCGCCCATGCTGCGAGGCGCGCCGACCGGCCATTGCAGGCGGCTCCAGCCGAGCAATGACTCTTTGACGCCGTTTGCATCGCCGTCCAGCGCGGCCTTCCTCGCCGCTTTCAGGAATTTCGATTGCTGCTTGTGCAAGGGCGGTTCTTCCGGCTCGCGCGGCTTGCGTGCGGGTCGCGAAGACAACCACCACGCCAGCACGGTCAACGCCCACAGTGCCGCAAGACCCATGCTGATCTGCTGCCACAGCGTGCTTTGCACGACGATCGTTTCGACAGCAGCGCCTTCGTCAACCTCGGCAGTTTCAATTTCCTGCGGCGGTGGCGGCAATGCATTTGCCGACGGCAGGATGTTGATGGTCGTCCCCGGAAGGCTGGCGATTTCCCAAACGCCGCTGTCGATGTTCCACCAGGGCAGTTGCAGTTCGGGAAGCTCGACAACACCGGGCACGATACCGATCATTGCGTACTGGTCCTTGCGCGTGGCCAGAATGCCTTTGGGCACGGCCGAGTTACGCAATTCCGGTTTGTCGGGATAGACCTTGATGTTATCCGACACCGCCGGCTCGACGACCGGGATCTGCGTCTCCAGTTGTCCCAGCGCGGTCACCCGGATGTGCCGCGTCACCGGCTCGCCGGCGGGGAGATTGTCCGGCGAGCGGGACCATTCCTCCGTCAGCTCGACCGACTTCGCCGGTAGCCATGCCGCGTTCGGAAAATCGACGGGCGGCGGCGGAATCGGCGCGACCAGCACGTTGATCGGATCCGACTCGAAAACTTTTCGTCCAGTGATGCGACCGTCCTGCAGAACACGCGCCTCGAATCGTGCCGGTGCGATGTTCAGCTCGCCGCTTTCCTGCGGAAACAGCGCATACACGCGCTCGACCACGTTGTAGGCCTTGCCGTTCAGGATCGAATCGTAGGTGCGCTCTTCACCCGCCACTTCGCTGAGCACTTCGACGCCTTCGACGGCGAGATCGCTGAGGCGCGGTTGCCTCGTCGCAACGGCGCGGTAAACCTTCACCGTGTACAGGATCTGCGCCTGTACGAAACTCTCGGTGTGGTCCACTTCGCTGGTGACGAAAATATCGGCTTCGCCCGGCATCACATCGGCCTGCGGCTGCACGGTAATCATCAGCGGCTGACTTTGTTCCGGGCCCACGACAATCGGCGGAATCGTCAGTTCACCATCGCGCTGCGCCATCAGCACGTAAGTCCAGGTGCGACTCCGCGAAATCTGCCCGTTGACGATAGTTGTGTTGCTGAGCTGGCTGGTCGAGCCAATGTAGAAATCCTGCTCGAGCGCGGTGACATCGGGCACGGTATCGATCGCGGAATCGACCGTGACCTTCAGTGTGAAGGATTCGTTCAGCTCGACCTCATCGCGATCGACGCTCGCGATGACAGCAGCTCCGGAGACGGCCGGCAGCAGTGCAGCAAGTACCGCTGCGATTACGAAACATTTTCGCGTGTTGGTTCGCAAGTTACCAACTACCATGGTTCTGCCTCATCGTCGGGCCACAGGGTGTTGCCGTCCTGGTCGCGCCCCATGCGCTGATACTGATATTGAAACTTCCGGCGTAAAAGACCGCCGGGATCGTTCGGGATGCGTCGCAGCCATTGCTCCATCGCCTGCTGCTGCTCCTGCATGCGACGCATCTGCTCGGCTTCCGCCTGGCTCATCGACTGTTCGCTCTCGGCTTCGCCCTGTTGTTGCTCCGCCTGCTGTGCCGCGCGCTCGAGTTCCTGCTGCATGGCTTCGAGATCTTCCTGGCTCATCTCTTCGTCACGTACCGACGATTCGCCTTCCTGCGACTGGTCGCCGGCTTCGCCTGCCGATCCTTCCTGGCTCTGCTGCTGCGACTCGCTGTCGCTCTCCGATTGCTGCCCGCCGCCGCCCTCGTTCTCCGATTGCTGCCCGCCCTGCTGATCGCCTTGCGAATCCTGTTGCTGCTGCGCCGCTTCTTTCAGCAGGTCACGGTTATAGATAGCGTCTTCCATCTGCGGATCGATCTCGAGCGCCTGGTCGTAGGCATCGATCGCGGACTCGAACTCGCCAAGACGCGCCAGTGCATTGCCCAGGTTGTACAGGCTGTCGGCGTCCTCTCCGTCGGCGAATCCTGCCGCGCTGCCACCGTAGTCACCCGCGCGGTAGCTCGCGACCGCGCGCCAGGACGGGTCCTTGAACAGTTCCGCCGCTTCCGCCGCGTCACCCTGCTCCAGTTGCCGTTCGCCTTGCTGGTCCTTGTTGCGCCACAAGTCCTGCCAGCTGAACGCCTCTGCGTTCTGTGGCAGCGGCAGCACGAACAACACGAGTAGCAGCACCAGCCCGCGACGAAACGCCAACGCCGCCAGCGGCACCAGGATCAGCAACAGCCAGGGGCCTTCCTCGCGCCACTGATCCGTTGCTACCGATCCGTCGGCATTGCTGGCATCGGCAATCTCGCCCGACAGCAGCGTGTCGATGTCGCGATCGTCGGCACTGAGTGTCGTGTAACGGCCGCCGCCCTCCGAGGCGAGTCGACGCAATTCCTGAACTTCGAGTTTCGGCACGGCAATATTGCCGCTGCGATCGGTAACGAATCCGCCGCCGGCTTTTGGAATCGGCGCTCCCTGCAGCGTGCCGACACCCAACACTGACAGCGTGTACCCCGCTGTGCGGAGATCGCGCGCGGAACGTTCGGCACCGTCACTCGAACCGCCGTCTGTGATCAGCAGCACCTCGCCGTAACCGACGCCGGCCTGTTCGAGCAATTGCCGTCCCTTGTCGATGGCGGCGGGCGGGTAACTTCCGCGGCTCGGCATGATGTCGGTACTCAAACTATTTACCAGCGATGCGACCGTGTCCGCATCGCTTGTCAGCGGCGTTACCGTAAACGCGTTCGCGGAATACACGACCAGCGCGGTCTGCCCGCTCTTGCGGCGCTCGAGAATGTCGAGAATCTTCAGTTTGGCGCGCGTCAGCCGGCTTGGCGTCAGGTCCTGTGCATCCATCGAATAAGACAGATCGAGAGCGATGACTATCGCCTGCTCGGAACGGAACACCGGTTGTTCCACGCGGTTCCAGCTCGGGCCCGCAATCGACAGGATGGCAATGACTCCGCCGAGAACCATGAGCCACCAGCGATAGTTCACACCTTTGACCTGTTTTCGTGCGAGCACGTACGGTGCCAGAGCCGGATCGACAATGCGTTGCCAGCTGCCGGGCGCCAATTGGCGACGCAACATCGCGAATGCGAGCAATGCGATCGCCGCTATGCCCCACAGCCATTCCGGGCGCAGGAAGTGAAACTCAGCCGGCATGGGCTTTCACCTTCGCCATGCGGCCCATGCGCAGGCCGGCGAACAAATTCATCAACGCGAGAAATGCCGACAACGCGATAGCGCCGCCGAGCGGCAGATAATAGAGAGACTTCACCGGCCGGAAACCGGCTTCGGGTTCGGCTACGGGTTCCATCTCGTCGAGCAGCCGGTAGATTTCCTGCAGCCCAGCCGTATCCTTTGCGCGGAAGTAACGTCCGCCGGTCAGGTTCGCGATTTGCGTCAATGTTTCTTCGTCGAGATCTGCCGACGGATTGACGCGCCGCAAACCACCGGTAATTGACGACACCACCATTTGTTCCGCGCCTATGCCGATCGTGTAGATGCGCAAGCCGATTTGCTGCGCGAGTTCGGCCGCCTTGATCGGGTCGACCTCGCCGGCGGTATTGGCGCCGTCGGTCAGCAATACGAGCACTTGCTCGTCGGCCATCTCGCCCTGGTCGTGTATGCGTTTGACGGCCAGCGTGATCGCATCGCCGATTGCCGTTTTCTCGCCCGCCAAACCGATGAACGCTTCGAGCAAGAGGATTTTCACGGTCTCTCTATCGAGCGTCAGAGGTACCTGCAGGTAGGCGCGCTCCCCGAAAAGTATGAGCCCGATGCGATCGCCTTCGCGACGGCCGATGAAATCGCTGGCTACTGCCTTGGTTGCGGTCAGGCGATCGACACGACGGCTGCCCAGTTCGAAATCCTTGGCGTCCATGCTGCCGGACAGATCCACGGCCAGCATCAGGTTACGGCCCGATACCGGCACCTCGAGTTCATCGCCGATACGCTGCGGCCGGCTCGCCGCCAGTACCAGCAGTATCCACGCGATGATCGCAACCCAGAACCGCCAATTCAGCAACTGCTCTGCTTCCGAACGTTCGCCGAGCACCGCGAAACCACGGAAGCTCGGCACTTTCAAACCCGCTTCCTGTGTGCTGACCACCGGCGGCAGAAGTTTTCTTGCCAGCCAGGGTAGCGGCAATGCCAGCAGCATCCACGGCCAGGCCAGCGACCACATCAGGCGCCTGCCTCGCGCAGCGGCGTCTGCAATCGCAGGCGCACGGTATCGATCAATGCCTCTACGCGGGTTTCGGTATCCCTGTCGTCCGGTCGAATGTACGGGAGAGTACTGATGAGCTGTCCCGGCCCGGCCGTAAATGGCTTTCCATCCATGCCCTGGTCCAGCCAGGCAAGCCAGCTCTGACCGGTGAGCCCCGCCACTTCGTCGCGCGGTGCATAGGCAAGCATTGCGCGGCGCAGCAATTGCGAGAGTTTCTTCGACAACGACACCGTATCGATGCCGCGCCTGTATTCGAGCTCAACTTTCTTCAGTTCCCGGAGTGCAATGCGCCGTGGCCGGCTTGCGCGCCAATGCAGAAACGCACGACGAAGCAGGTAAACAACACCGGCGATAGCCAGGCCGATCAGGATCCACCAGCCGGGTGCGAGTGGCCACCAGCCGATGGCTTCCGGCAGGTGCAAATCGCGCAATGGAATCTGTTCCGGATCCATTGCAGTTACGCTATCCGCTTGCCGAGCGATTGTTGCAGGCTTTGCACGGGATCGTCGCGCGTGGACATACGCAGCAAGTGCACGCCGTATCGCTGGCAGAATTTCTCGAGCATTTGCCTGCGCTCTTCGAACACACGCTGATAATCGCGGCGCGCGCCGGCAGCATAAGTATCTATCGCCATTTCCTGGTCGTGACTCACCAGGCGATAACGCCCCGGCGGTGGCAGTTCTTGCTCCAGCGGATCATGAATAAACACGGCCAGCACTTCGTTATGCCGCGCGATACCGGCGACATAGGACTGTGCCGATCGCGAGAAACCGACGAAGTCGCTGAGAATCACGACCAGGCTTCCCGGCCGTGCTACTCGACGCAATGCCGACATCGCCTGCGTCAGGGCCGGCTCTTCTTCAGGTGCCGGCGCGTGCTCATCCACTTGCCAATCCGCGTGTTCCGCGAGTTCGTGCAGGTAGCGCAACGCAGCCTGCCGCCCGAGCTTGGGTTTCAGTTCGCGATGCGTCGTGTCGCCGAAAATCAGGCCGCCGAGGCGATCACCGCGGTGATGCGCGGCCCATGCAATGAGCGCTGCGGCGTTGCTTGCCTGCACGGACTTGAATGCGCCCTGCGTTGCAAAGTGCATGTTGCTGCGCAGGTCGAGCACGACCAGAACGGGTCGCTCCCGTTCCTCGCGAAAAAGCTTGGTATAGGCTTCGGTGCTGCGCGCCGTCACACGCCAGTCGATATTGCGCGGATCGTCACCCGGCTGATACGGCCGTGACTCGTCGAACTCCATGCCACGACCGCGGAAATGCGAAACGTAGGCTCCGGCCTGCAGCGAATTCACTCGCAGTACGTCCAGCGCAATCGCCCGCGCAGGCCCGGCCAGCCTGATCAACCCGACCTGGCTGACACTGACCGGCGATGCGTCTGCTTGTAACTTGTCGTGTCGCACGATGATCACAGAATCACCTAGGGTACGCCGACGCCGTCCAGTACGCCTTCGATAATGGTGTCGGAAATAACGCCATCGGCCTCGGCTTCGAAACTCAGGACCAACCTGTGTCGAAGTACGTCCGCAGCAACTGCCTGAATGTCTTCCGGTCCGACATAGTCCTGGCCCTTGAGCCACGCATGCGCGCGCGCACTTCGGTCTATACCCATGCAAGCGCGCGGACTTGCACCGTACATGACCTGCCCGGCGAGCGACGGATTGACCGCACCCGGATTTCGCGTGGCCACAACGATGTTGACGATGTACTGCTCCAGCTCGTCGGCGAGGTGCAGACCGAGAATTGCCTGGCGCGCTTCCATGATTGCCGATTCAGGCAATATCTCCGGCGGCTGGAACTGGTCACGCTTTCGCGACTTTGCCTCGTCGCGATTCAACACCAGGATGCGGCGCTCGTCTTCGGGAGTCGGGTAACCGACCTGCACGTGCAGCAGGAAGCGGTCGAGCTGCGCTTCGGGCAGAGGATAGGTACCTTCCTGCTCGATCGGGTTCTGCGTCGCCATTACCATGAACAGCTCGGGCAACGGGTAACTTTTTTCGCCGACGGTGATCTGCCGCTCTTCCATGGCCTCGAGCAGCGCGGATTGCACCTTTGCCGGAGCGCGATTGATTTCATCGGCAAGGATCAGATTGTGAAACAACGGTCCCTCGCGAAATACGAAAGTACCTTCCTGAGGTCGGTAGATCTCCGTGCCGGTCAGGTCAGCCGGCAACAGGTCCGGTGTGAACTGCAGGCGGTGGAAGTCCCCCTCGATGCTCTCGGCCAACACCTTGATTGCGCGGGTTTTCGCGAGTCCGGGTGCCCCTTCGACCAGCAGATGCCCGTCGCAAAGCAAGGCAATCAGCATGCGATTAATCAGGTGCGCCTGGCCAATGATCAGGCGGCTGGCATGCGCCTCGAGTTGTTGGAATTGTTCTGCAAGGGTCATCAAGGGCTCCGACGGCCAAAACGGCGTGCCATTGTAGTGATGATGCGCTGGCAGTCCAAGCTGTCGCGATCGGCTGGCGTGGCGGCTTCGCTGTATTGCCCGCAATTTACCCCGGCGAACCTCGTGGCCCCGTCACATCACTGCTTTTGAGTAATAATGAACCTCCTGTGACCACCCGGGCCGGAATACATTGCAAGAGATTTTCAGGATCTTCAGCCGCGTGAAGCTGCGGGTCGCCATAACAGGCTTCATGCCACTGCTGATTATCTCCGCCTGTAGCGACCCAGCTCCCGTCGCGAAAGCACCGGCCCGCGCTTGTGGCACGGATGGCGGTCTAAGAGTCGAATTCTACGGCGGGCTGGAGACGGCAATCGAATGGAATTCGAATCAGCTGGAATGCCAGGGAATGCCGCGACCGAACGGTGCCGGAGCACGACTGCGATTCGCCGGAAAAGTCGGCAATGGAAAGGAAAGCGTTCCGTTGGCGATCATTCTCGGCATCCCGAGCCTCGAACGCGGCCAGAGCAGCAAGGAACTGCCGACCAATGTCACCGTGATCGATGAAGCGCACGGGCGCTTCTTTGCTACGCAGGATGTCGATTCGTGCTGGAGCGATATCGACAGACACCAACCTTCAGATAATTCGTCCACGCGCCCCGGCGAATATGTCGTAGACGGAATTCTTTACTGCGTGTCACCTCTTGCCGAGTTGCACGGCAGTGGTAGCTTGCGCCTGTCCGACCTGCATTTCACCGGGCTGATTGACTGGAAAACGCCCGAGTGAAGCGAATCGGCATATTTCTGGCTTTGTTGCTGCAAGCCGGCCACGGCTTGCTTGCCCAGGAATACCAGGTGGCGGATCTTGCCGAGGCTTTCAGCCAGGGCGTGATCGTAATCGAAGCCAACCGGCATGCCTGCCACCGCTTTGACGTCTTTATCGCGGAAACCAACGCGCAGAAACAGCGCGGGCTGATGTTCGTCAGGAAATTACCGCCGCAGACCGGCATGTTGTTCATCTATCGAGATGCGAACATCCACTCGATGTGGATGAAGAACACCTACATTCCTCTGGACATGTTGTTTATTCGCGGTGATGGCCGGGTATCGTCGGTGGCGAGAAATACCGAACCGCTGTCGCTGCGTTCGGTAGGCTCGACAGAACCGGTCAACTTCGTGCTCGAGCTGAACGCCGGGGAAACCGAGCGACTGTTCATCGACGCGGGCAGCCTGCTGGTCTTCTAGTACTACCTCGAGAAAAAGGGGCCGGATACATTTTTGGCAAAAAGGGGCCGGATACATTTTTCCATGAAAAATGTATCCGGCCCCTTTTTGCCTGTCAGAGGACCGCGGCGACAGACTCCGCGAGATAGCCGACGTTCTTGCTGGTAATGCCGGCAACGTTGATGCGACTCGACCCTACCATGTAAACGCCGTATTCGCTCTTCAGCTTATCAACCTGCGCTTCGTTTACGCCGAGAAAGGAAAACAGCCCATTGGCCCGGGTGACATGACTGAAGTCGTGCCCGGGAGCGGTGGTTTTCAGTGCGTCCACGAGTTTGCTGCGCATGGCCTTCAATCTGCCGCGCATCGCATTGACCTCGGCGATCCATTCTGCATTGAGGTCCTTGTTGGCAAGGATGCGGCGCACGACGGCGGCGCCGTGATCCGGCGGCATCGAATACATCGTGCGCACGATGTTGTGCGCCTGGCTGCGCAGTATGTCGCGGGCAGCTCTGTCCGTACCGACAATGGACAACGAACCGATGCGGTCGCGATAGAGCGCAAAGTTTTTGGAGCAGGAAGCCGCAACGATCATTTCCGGCACTTTGCGGAACAACAGGCGCACGGGCCACGCGTCCTCTTCGAGACCTTCCGCAAAGCCCTGATACGCCATGTCGACGAACGGGACCAGTTTGCGATCTGTGATCAGCGCGGCCACCTGCTGCCATTGATCACGAGACAGGTCCATACCGGTAGGATTGTGGCAACAACCGTGCAACAGCACCATGTCGCCTGCCGGTACGGAAGAAAGCGTCTCGAGCAACTCATTGAATCGAACTGACTTGCTGTGCGGATCGTAGTAGGAGTAGGTTTTCAGCGATACGCCGGCGCCGCCGAGCAATGGCACATGATTCGCCCAGGTCGGATCAGGCACCCAAAGAGTGGTGTCCTTGCGCGCACGCATGATCAGACCCGCCGCGACGCATAGCGCTGCTGATCCGCCTGGAGTATGCAATGTCACGATTCTCTCGTGCTGTGCGTTGTCGGCGCCGAAAATCAGTCCCTGGATCAAATCGTTGAAAACCGGATCGCCGCCTGACCCAAGATAAGTTTTGGATTCCTGCTCTGCCAGCAACATCTTTTCCGCACGCTTCACCGAAGTGAGAATCGGCGTTTCACCTTTCTCGTTGCGATAGACACCCACGCCGAGATCGATCTTTTGCGGCCTCGAATCATTCTGGTATTCAGAGATCAGACGCAAGATGGCGTCCGCGGGCTGCGCCTTCAGATTTTCGAACAAGTGACTTCTCCGGTTGCTTGAATACGGTTCCTGACGTGCGCTTTGCATTGTACACACAGCCTGTCGCGCCGCGGGGAAGGAACTCGAATCAGAGCTGGTCGAGAGGAATCTTCAGGTAGGAAACCGAATTGTCTTCGACCGCGGGCAGATGGCCCGCCCGTATATTTATCTGGATGGCCGGCAAGATCAGCGACGGAAGCGACAAAGTACTGTCTCTCGCCTGGCGCATCGCCACGAAGTCTTTACGTGAACGGCCCGCGCCAATATGGATGTTGGACTTCCGTTGTTCGCTGATCGAAACACAGTAACGCAACTCCCGGCCTTGCGGGGGATAGTCGTGACACATGTAATAGGTGGTGTCATCCGGCAGAGCGAACAGCGTCTGGATCGAATCATAAAGCAGTCCCGCATCGCCACCCGGAAAGTCGCAACGTGCCGTACCGTAGTCGGGCATGAAAAGCGTATCCCCGACAAAAGCGGCGCTGCCTGCCAGGTAGGTCACGCTGTCGCTGGTATGGCCCGGCGTAGCGATGACGCGGCAGTCGATCGAGCCGATGCGGAAGACCTGACCGTCCGAGAACAGCTGATCGAACTGGCTGCCGTCACTGCGAAACGGCGCCTTCAGATTGAACAGACTTGCGAAGTGCTCCTGAACCTTGCGAATGCCGCCGCCGATCGCAACCTTGCCACCCAGGCGCGATTTCAGTGTCTGCGCCGCACTCAAATGGTCAGCGTGCGCGTGCGTCTCGAGAATCCACTCGAGTTCGAGTTTGTTGTCTTCAAGGTACTGGCAGATCACATCAGCCTGATTCGTATCCGTTCGGCCGGAAACGACAGAGAAGCCGAGAACCGGATCGATGACCGCGGCCTTCGAGGTCAGCGGATCGGCGACTACATAGGAAAGAGTCCCGGTCGGGGCATCATGGAAGTGCTGGATATTGGCGTCTGGCATTACCATTTCCGGCCGAAGACGATGCGCGAATACGCATCAATACTCGTTAACGGCCGAAAAAAGCCCCGCAGAAATGCGGGGCTTCGATTCGAATCAGGCTTTTGGCGCCCAGACGGAACACCAGCCGTTTGCGCTAACTACTTTACCGGGGAATATCTGGCAGGGACGCCACGCTTCGCCGTCCTCACCCTGCACCAATGCACAATTCGCGCAATGCTGCTCTGCAGCCGGGTTGGCTCGGGACGCCGGATCAACGGTGCTGGCATCGTGGGTGTACTTCATGGACTTGGCAACCGGATCGTCTTCACTCAGTTGCGGCATGCCTTGCGCGCGCGCTTCCGCGCCAGGACGAACGAAGCAGCCTGCCGCGGCAACGGCAGAGAGCTGGATGAATTTGCGCCTTGCGATTTTGCTCAAGGGAATCTCCTGTCTGGAACTTGTTGAAAACTGTGCTGCACTTTTGAGACGTCGCGTATCTTAGTTTGATTCGGAAAGAATCGCGACCCCTTCAACGTTACAGTCGAGTTGTTGCGAATGGTTCGCATTTTCAATGCGTATCGACGCGAATACCAGTCACAACAAACGCTCCTGATTCTAAGCGGCGAAGCTGAACGGCAGTTGAACGGGAGATTGCAGGAAATAAGTGTGAGCGCCCTCACAAACCGCCACCGTCAGCATTCCCGGATTTTTTCCCTGTTGCATAATGCAGGTCAACAACAACGACGCATCTTGCGTCATCAAAAGCCGGAACAACAATCTATCGTGAAATATTCGGGCCGGAAACACCGCACAATTTGCGCCGTGCATCGGGCAGCTTCGATGCTGTTGGCGAGCCTGGCGACTTGTTTGCCGCATGCCGACGCGCGAGCGCAGCCGGTTGTTCACGATTACACCGTAACTATTGATTATTCGATGACCAATCTTTGGGTCGAGGCGCGCTTCCGTCATCCTGTCGAAAGCGTCACGGCCAGGTCTCGGGATGCCGGAAAATTTCTTGTCGACGTTCGTGGCTGCGACAGTACCAGCAATATCCGGTTGCGCAACCGGCGCATGTTGCTGCCGGAAGATGGAATCACCTGCCTGAATTACACGGTCGATCTCGGCCGTGCGGCGAAGGAAAACAGGCAAAACAGGACCCTGAGCGCACAGAATATCGTTGTTTCTCCATCAATCTGGCTTTGGCGGCCGGAGCTTGCCGGATCGACCGAGTTACACCTGCAATTTCGATTGCCGGAGGGCACATCCGTATCAGTACCCTGGCAACCCGTCGACAGCGAAGAGCATCGTTTTCTGCTGCGGGACTCCCCGGAAAGTTCGAATGCACCTGCGGCATTTGGCTCGTTTGATTATCGCGAACTGGCGGTGCCCGGTTCGACACTGCGGGTCGCGTTGTTGAGGAGCGAGCAGGAAAAAGATGCTGCGGGGATATTCGACTGGGTCCGTGCGACCGCAACGGATGTCAGCCTGGCATACGGGCGTTTTCCGAGCCCCATGCCGCAAGTCCTGATCATCCCGGTCGGTAACAGCCGTGAGCGAAGCAGCGGCGCGGTGCCGTTCGGCCAGGTCATTCGCGACGGCGGCGAAACCGTGTTGCTCTATATCAATGAGACAGAACCACAAAGTGCATTCCTCGAAGACTGGACTGCAACGCACGAATTCAGTCACCTGTTGTTGCCGTACATCGATCGACGGCACAAGTGGATATCGGAAGGGTTCGCGCAGTACTACCAGAATATCCTTCTCGCGCGCTCGGGCGCATACGAGGAACAACACGCCTGGCAAAAGATCTACGACGGGCTGGAGCGCGGCAGGCTGTCGCGGCCGGAGCTGTCGCCGAATGAAGCCGCGGAAGGCGGTGTGCGAACAGGGTTGATGAAGATCTACTGGAGCGGCGCGGCAATTGCACTGATTGCAGACGTCGGTCTGCGCGAGCTCTCCGGCGGCAGGGAATCGCTGGACACGGTGCTGGAACAGCTGCAAACCTGTTGCCTCCCGTCGGATCACGTGTGGTCGGGTCCCGAACTGTTTGCACAAATGGACGCGCTCACCGACTTCCCGGTCTTTCTGTCGCTGTACCGGCGATACGCCGATACAGCCGGATTCCCGGACACCGCCGATGTCCTCGAACGGCTGGGCGTCCAGGTGTCTGACGGCAAGGTCAAGGTACGCAAGAACGATATCCGGCTGGCCATTACAGCGCCGGACGCCGAAGCAAGCCGACATCGCGAAAAACTGGCCGCCAATTAACAGCAGTATGGTCTCCCGGCCCGACAGACCGGCTGATATATACTGTTCCGCCCGGGCACGCAGCGGAACCGGCCATGAACGGCAACAGCCTCGCCATCGATATCAGCAAGATAAACGGTGACCAGCAGGTAATTACAGAAGACAGCGTCGCAGTCGAAGAACCGCTGGAGATCCAGTTGATATCGTCTGCGGCCGACGGCGCTGCGGCAAAGAGCATCTCGATTACCATGCGAACGCCGGGCGACGACGCCGAACTGGCACTCGGCTTCCTGTACACCGAAGGCATCATCGCGTCGCATACCGAGGTAGCAGACGTTGGTCACACGGGACCCGTCGGCGACATCAGCGGACAGCGCAATACCATTCGCGTTCGTCTCGGGTCCGGCGTCGCCATCGACTTCGACCGCCTGCAAAGACACTTTTATACGACTTCGAGTTGCGGCGTCTGCGGCAAAGCGTCGCTCGATGCGTTGAAAGTCGCCGGCACGAAGTCGCTGCTTGATGCACAGCCCCGCTTCCCGCCTGCGCTGATTACCAGCATGCCGGACAAGCTTCGCGAGCAACAACATCTGTTTTCGACTACCGGCGGGCTGCACGCCGCGGCAGCTTTCGATTCATCAGGTGAAATCGTGGTCCTGCGTGAGGACGTCGGACGGCATAATGCCGTGGACAAGGTCGTCGGCTGGCTTTTGAGCGCGAGGCGCCTGCCAGCCAGCGATCTCGGCCTGATTGTCTCCGGACGGGCCAGTTTCGAGCTGATGCAAAAAGCGCTGGTAGCGGGAATCCCGCTGCTGGCCGCCGTCGGGGCGCCGTCGAGTCTCGCGGTACAGGTCGCGAGGGAATTCGATATGACGCTCATCGGTTTTCTTCGCGGCGGTCAGTTCAATCTCTATTCCGGTGGCGAAAGGATTCTGTGATATATGCCGGCCCGATACGACAGGAACATCGCAACGGAAATCATCAATCGCTTCGGCGCGAAGCCGGAGATGCTGGTGCAGATCCTGCATGCATTCGTCGAACGTTATTCGTTCATCGCCGAAGATGCCATTCGGCAGATCGCAGACGAACTGAATCTGTCGCGCGCTGAGGTTCACGGTGTTGTCAGCTTTTATCACGACTTCCGTACGAAACCCGCCGGCAAGCGCGTGATAAAAATCTGCCAGGCTGAAGCCTGCCAGGCTATGGGCAGCCGCAAACTCACCGCGCATGCCGAAAAAAAGACCGGTGTCGCACTGGGAGGTACGGACGAAGACGGCGAACTGACGCTGGAAGCTGTTTATTGCCTCGGTAATTGCGCGTGCTCGCCGGCGGTAATGGACGGCGACCGCGTCTACGGTCGAGTCGACGCGAAAGGTTTCGACCGAATTCTCGCCAGAGGGCGGCGGCAATGAGCACAACGACGATATTCGTTCCCCGCGAAACCTCGGCGATTTCGCTGGGCGCCGATGAAGTCGCGGACAAGATCGACGCGTGGATAAGAAAGAGCGGCAGTAAAATTTCACTGGTACGGAACGGGTCGTGGGGAATGTGCTGGCTGGAGCCGATGGTCGAGGTGCAGACCGCCAAGGGCAGGATCGCTTATGGGCCCGTGTCGCCGGACGATATCGAATCACTGATCGAATCGGATTTCGTCAGCGGCGGCAAGCATGCACTCCGACTCGGCCCGACAAAAGATATCGACTGGCTTGCCCGGCAACAGCGCTGGACTTTTTCTCGATGCGGCCTGACCGACCCGTTGTCGATTGACGACTATCGCAGCAACGGCGGCTTTGCGGGAATCGAGAAAGCAATCGCTGGCGGTGCGGATGCCGTGCTCGAAACCGTCAAGGCTTCGGGACTTCGCGGACGCGGCGGTGCCGGATTCCCCACCGGGATCAAGTGGCAGACGGTTGCGAGTGCCAAAGGCGATCAGAAATACATCGCCTGCAACGCAGACGAAGGCGACAGCGGAACGTTCTCCGATCGCATGTTGATGGAGGGCGATCCGCTGACGCTGATCGAAGGCATGGCCATCGCCGGATTCGCGGTCGGCGCCAGCAAAGGCTACGTGTACCTCCGGTCGGAGTACCCGCTGGCAAGAAAGGTATTCAGCCAGGCATTGTCGCTCGCGCGCGAGCACGGCCTGCTCGGCAAGGACATCCTGGGAAGCGGTTTCGATTTCGATATCGACCTGCATATCGGCGGCGGCTCCTACGTCTGCGGGGAAGAAACAGCAATGCTCGAAAGCCTGGAAGGCAAGGCCGGCGTCATTCGTTTCAAACCGCCGTTGCCGGCCATCGAGGGCCTGTTCGGCAAACCGACCGTCGTGAACAACGTCATCACGCTGGCCTCGGTGCCGGAAATCGTCGCGTCCGGTGGCGGGGCCTATGCCGAATACGGGCCCGGCCGTTCCAAGGGCACGCTCGCCTTCCAGCTCGCCGGCAACATCAAACGCGGCGGCCTGGTCGAACTCGCCTTCGGCGCGACACTTCGGCAACTGATAGACGACTTCGGTGGCGGCACGGCATCGGGCCGTCCGGTCCGCGCGGTACAGGTCGGCGGGCCGTTGGGCGCCTACTTCCCGGAATCGCTGCTCGACACGCCGCTGGATTATGAAAAATTCAGCGCTTTGGGCGGCATGGTAGGCCATGGCGGAATCGTCGTTTTCGATGATACCGTCGACATGGGCGCCCAGGCCCGTTTCGCGATGGAATTCTGCGCCATCGAATCCTGCGGCAAGTGCACACCCTGCAGGATCGGCTCTGTGCGCGGGGTCGAGGTGATTGACCGGATTCTCGGCAATGAGAACCGTGAGGCCAATCTCGCCCTGCTGTCAGAGCTTTGTGACACGATGGTGGACGGTTCCCTGTGTGCCATGGGCGGCCTGACCCCGTATCCGGTCCGTAGTGCGCTAAAATACTTTCCCGAGGACTTCGAATCCACGGCAGGAGACAGGCGATGAGCCTCAATAAAGAAACCGATCTCGGCACGCCGGCCAGCAATAGCGGGCGTTCCGTCAAAGTCGAAATCGACGGCTTGCCGGCGACGGTCAAAGCCGGCGACACCATCCTTCGCGCGGCGCGCGAAACCGGCATCGACATTCCGAAACTCTGTGCAACCGACAGCCTGAAGCCCTTTGGCTCCTGCCGGCTGTGCCTGGTCGAGATCGAGGGGCGCAAGGGCTATCCGGCGTCGTGCACCACGCCTATCGAGGAAGGCATGGTCATTCACACCCAGACACCGGCGCTGGCCAAACTGCGTCGCAATGTCATGGAGCTCTATATTTCCGATCATCCGCTGGACTGCCTCACCTGTTCCGCCAATGGTGACTGCGAATTGCAGGACATGGCCGGCGCCGTGGGCCTGCGCGAAGTGCGTTACGGCTTCGAAGGCGAGAATCATCTGTTCGAGGCCACCGACGACAGCAACCCGTATTTTTCCTTCGACCCGAGCAAGTGCATCGTCTGCTCGCGTTGCGTGCGCGCCTGCGATGAAGTCCAGGGCACATTTGCGCTGACCATCGAAGGCCGCGGATTCAATTCCAAAGTATCCGCCAGCATCGGTGAGAAATTCCTCGATTCCGAATGCGTGTCCTGCGGCGCCTGTGTGCAGGCCTGCCCGACCGCAACGCTGATGGAAAAAACCATCATCGATCACGGCCAGCCGGAACGCAGCGTACTGACGACCTGCGCCTATTGCGGTGTGGGCTGCTCGTTCAAAGCCGAGATGAAAGGCGACCAGGTCGTGCGCATGACGCCGCACAAGGACGGGTTGGCCAATCATGGCCACAGCTGCGTCAAGGGCCGTTTCGCCTGGGGTTACGCGACGCACGCCGATCGCGTGCTCGATCCGCTGGTCCGCGACAGCACCGACGAACCGTGGCGCAAAGTCAGCTGGGACGAAGCGATCTCTTTTGCCGCGAAACGCTTCAAGGAAATCCAGGCAAAGTACGGGCGCAAATCGGTAGGCGGCATCACGTCTTCACGCTGCACCAATGAAGAAGTCTTCATCGTGCAGAAACTGGTACGCGCCGCGTTCGGCAACAACAATGTCGATACCTGTGCTCGCGTCTGTCATTCGCCGACCGGCTATGGATTGAAAAAAACTTTAGGCGAGTCCGCCGGCACGCAGCCATTCGACAGCGTCATGGATGCCGATGTCATTATCGTCATCGGCGCCAACCCGACCGAAGGTCACCCGGTATTTGCATCGCAAATGAAGCGCCGGCTGCGCCAGGGCGCGAAACTGATCATCGTCGACCCGCGCAAGATCGACCTGGTGCGCTCTCCGCACGTGCAAGCGGACTATCACCTGCCATTGCTGCCGGGCACCAACGTGCCGATCATCAATTCGTTCGCGCACGTCATCGTCAGCGAAGGCCTGACCGACGAAGCGTATGTCGCCGAACGTTGCGAAACGGAATCCTACGAAGCCTGGAAGAAGTGCGTGCTGAAACCCGAGTACTCGCCGGAAAACGTGGCAAAAATCGCCGGTGTCAAAGCCGAGGACATTCGCGGCGCGGCGCGGCTGTATGCGAAAGCCGGGCACGGCGCCATTTATTACGGGCTCGGCGTCACAGAGCACAGCCAGGGCTCGACCATGGTCATGGGCATGGCGAATCTCGCGATGGCGACCGGCAACATCGGTTTCACAGGCTGCGGCGTCAATCCGCTGCGCGGCCAGAACAACGTTCAGGGCTCCTGCGACATGGGCTCGTTCCCTCACGAGTTGCCCGGTTACCGCCCGGTGTCCGATAACGAGGTACGTGGCAGGTTCGAGGATATGTGGGGCGTGAAAATCGATGCAGAGCCGGGCTACCGGATTCCCAACATGTTCGATGCGGCGATTGCCGGCGATTACAAAGGCATGTACATCCAGGGCGAGGATCTCGCACAGTCCGACCCGAATACCCAGCACGTCGAAGCGGCCCTTGGCAGCCTCGAATGCGTCGTCGTTCAGGACCTGTTCCTCAACGAAACGGCGAAGTTTGCCCACATCTTCCTGCCAGGTACTTCTTTCCTCGAGAAAGACGGCACC
>Ga0224510_10000297_pt1 | contig 41232 bp, 52 predicted proteins | sample SF_May12_sed_USG_FD_170161 | JGI IMG/M metagenome (GOLD analysis project Ga0224510, IMG submission 170161) | Sediment microbial communities from San Francisco Bay, California, United States - SF_May12_sed_USGS_4_1 | ecosystem: Environmental > Aquatic > Marine > Sediment | place: USA: California... | reverse complement strand
GGTTCGGGGACGTGTTCTCGTCCTTCCTTGAGAACTTCAACGACTGGTACTTGTTGCCATTCTTCTCGTTGGTCCATGCGCTCACCCAATACTCGACGCCATCAATCAGCGCCGATCCTTTTGCGTGCGGATGCGATTCCTTCTCGCGCTTGTCGTTCTTGAAAAGCGATCCCGTGTCTGGCTTGTGTTGAAATGTCATGCTGTATTCCTCTCTGCTATTGATCGGTAAACGCCCGCCTTCGGGTCGAAATCATCTGCCGACGCCTTTGTTAGCGCGTCCTTATCCTCTTTGCGCATCCATCCACCCTTTGTCGGGGCAACCCTGAGCGCGCGCCTGTCGTCCTCTGGTATCTCGTTCCACGCCTCCCAGACGGCAGGAAGGTTCCCGGCGTCCACGTATTCCCTGATGGCCTGTATTGACGCTTCGTGACGCTTCCAGGCGTCGTTGTGGGCCTTGAGATAGTCTATAGCCTCCTGCGTCTTTTGCTGGCTTATCGCGCCAGCCACCTCGTCTGCTGAGGCGTATTCTGTGCCGGCAAGCCCAAGGGCTGCCAACGCCCTTCCAATAGCCGATGTCTCGGCCACCTCTAGCGCCGATGTCGCGTTGATCTTGCTCGCGGCCCTTACCTCCTCCGCGTAACCAGTGGAAAGCAGTTTTTCACCGTTCCGAATAAGCGCCCTCATAATAACCTTTTCGTCATCCTGCATGATGAGCTGCGTTTGAATGGTCCAGTCTGGGTGCTGCTCGCGGAATTTATTGACCCGGTAGGCAACCGTCTGGTACTGCTTGCCGTGTATATTTACAATGCCCTCAGTCATAACTCTCATCCTCTATCCGTTGTGCAGCGTCATGCTGCTGTAATAGCTGTTCTTCCCTCATTCTCCCATACTCTACAAGCGGTGTCTCCCACTCCCGAAAAGCCGCTGTCGTATAGATTCGCATAAGCTCAAGAGCAGTATACTTGTCAGTCGCAGCAATAGCACGCTCAACAAGAACGCGACGATAAAAATTATTCCGTCCATTCATGTGACCTCCTTGCCATAGTTCATAACGTAAGCCTTCGCCTCGTCTTTCGTGACCTCCTTATCATCCCAATCGAGATAGACGGTATCGAAATCTCCCGCGTCGATAAGGTCGCAGATAGCCTGCTTCTGTTCGTCTGTGGGGTGGTTCATGGCGGCGCTCGTGCTCACCCCGCCGGCAACCCATCGCCCAAATGCTTCTACGGCCCGCTCATTTGTTTTGTTGAAATACCACGATTTAGGGCCGCCCCATTTCAACGTCAGATATTCGTCGCTCATACCTCACCCTTAATGTTAGCCAGCTCTACCTCAGCGCCGCATGTACAATCGCTCGGTGCGAAGCTGAATCGGTGATCCCATTGAAAAAATGAGCAGAATCGTTTATGCAGGACTCGTTCTCGACCTTTGCGAAAGGGACACAAACTCATGTGATACCACGGCTCCGAAAATGTGGCCCCACAAGTGCAGCGATCAAGCTGTGCGTCAACTGTCGTCATGCCTTATACCTCACCCTTAATGTTAGCCAGCTCTCTCTCAAGCTGGTACTTGATACCGTAGTTAATGCCGAGCTTGAAAAGCTCGAACCTGGAAAGATCGTCCAGCTTGTCAAATCCAAAGTCTTTCATGATCTTGACCGCCAGTTTGTCCAATTCTTGGTCAGTCATGTTAGCACCTTTAGTGCGGCTCTGGCGTAATCGCCTATTTTGTAGACTCCATAGTCAAGGCAGTTTTCACGATCATCCGCTTCCATGACTTGTGCGAGCATTGCAACCCACAGTGGACGTTCATCACCATATCCATCGTCGAAACAACCTCCGGGGCATGTATTGCGCATCCACTCCAACACAGCATAGTCGTCATTGGCGTCTGTGAATGGGTCTGGTAACAGCTCAAGCACGCCGTTTTTATTCCTGACGCCATACAAGACTCCGTATTGTCCGCTGTGGGTTTCAACAACGCACCCCATGGCCTCGGCCAGCTTGATTCTGTCGTCACTCATTCCTGCTTCTCCTGTTCGGGCTGGTCAATGATCGAGCGCTTGCTGTAGCTCACACACGGAGCATGTTCTGTAATCGAACTCGTGCGTCCAGTAGACCCATTTATGCAGTCCGATCTTGCAAAGCCACTTCTTCATTCCTGTTTCTCCTGCCTATCGAGGTCTAAAACGGTATATCATCATCGAAGTCGTTGACTGCTGCGCGTGCGGCGTCGCCTGCGCTTGTTGGCGCGCCGCCTCCGCCGCCGAATCGTCGCTCCGATCCCGGTGTTTCGTTGACGTCCCAACCCTTTCCTTTTTCAATTACGAATAGTTCGCCTTTGATTTGCGGTATCACTATCTCGGTAATGAATTTTTTTTCACCGTCTTTTTCGTACGATCTGGTTTTGATTTCGCCCTCGATGTAGACGCGTGTTCCTTTTTGCAGCCAGCTACGGCAGATACCAACCAGGTACTCGTTGAATACAACGATGTTGTGCCAGCTAGTGTCCTCTTTCGATTCACCGCTGCGCTTGTCTTTCCATCGCCTCGAGGTTGCAACAGAGAATTTGCACAGCTCTGTTTGTGTGGTTGGCATCATGTGAAAAGTCGGGTCTTTTCCAATGTGTCCGATCAGGATTACTTTATTCACGTCCATCAGCGAGCTCCGTTTTCTTCTTCAACACCCATGACCGCATTTCAGTTGCGGTCGATACTGGCAGGCTGGCCATCCACAGTTTGTGATTCTCCAGAACTGCATCCATTTGTTCAGGCTTGTTGCAGGCAGTAATTGCCTTGATGAAACGATCACGGTCTTGCTGATAAGCCAACTCGCTTGCTGTTTTCTCTCTGGCTTTCTCGCTGCGTAATTCCTGGACGTATTTGTTATCGTCAAACATGCCAAGGAATACGTCAGCATTGAAACCAACGTGAGAGAGCGCCTTGGTCAATCCGTCTGTGCTGGCTTTTTTGTAGGCATCAGTATCGGGCGATTTTAATTTTCCGTTTTTATCAAACCCAAGTAACACTGCGCAGCCACGAATAGGACCAAAGCTACGATGTGTTGGTGGTACAGGATTACCTTCCCATTGGCCCTTCTCGCCCCACCACACAATGACATCGCAATACACAAGGATTCGTCCGTCCTGCAGGTGGACTTCTGAATACGCATTGTTGTATCCCCATCCCTCACCAATGGGACCGAACATGCGCGTTGCTTCCATGATCTGGTAGTGCGCATCGATCGCTGTAAACTTGCGGCCGAAGTCTATTGCTTTGGTATGGTCCGGGTCCGTCTTGGATACAGCGTCCCATATCCGCATGTTGTCTTTGTCCTTTTCCTTCATGGTTGTTCCTCACTTGTCTTGCAGTTGAAAAAATTTTGGATGCGCGTCTCCGTGGAGAGTCATCCAAAGTCGTGCCAGCCCAGGCACCATGTCGTTGCTGAGTTTGAACATTGCTGGTTTGCCGGTTTTTGTTTGTTCCCTGATATCCGTTTCCCATCGCATGACCTCGACGATTGTTCGTGCCGAATAGCGTGATCGTACGATTGCCATGTTGAGTGCTTTTGCTTCGAAGTTTTTCCAGATGTGTCCGTTTGTTTTGAGCCATTGAAAAAAGCCTGGCGGATATTTGTGTGTATCGTCAGTTATTTTCATCAGTGTTTCCGTTGTTAACCCAGATCGTTGCAACTCCATGCCGGTTAGTAAAATCATGCTGTCCACCCTGCGCGCTTACCCTGGTATTCCGGTGGGCGAATACCGCGCTCCAACATGAAGTAGAACAGTTGTTCTTTTTCAAACAGTGCATCGTCATACGGTGGATCGTAGTGAACCTGTGTGTATTCGTATCGAGTGTTCAGATAGATCACCGAGAAATAGCAGTACGGTGCTTGCATGACTCGCATGGCATGCTGTAGTTGTGGCATGTATTTGTTGAGCAGGTTGACTGGATTCCACATCATGTTGACGGCCTTGGCTTCGAACGGGATATGGCTATGGTCATTGTTTTTGCACAATCCGTCTGGAAGGTAGGTGCACCAATCATAGCCGTTCAGGGTAAACGGTTTATCTTCGTCAAGATCGTCGTGTAAAACGTCGATGCCGCTTGTTCTGGTGAATACCAGCCTGTTAAGCGGCTCCAGGGCATGGCCAATTTCGCCTTCCAGGCGATCGTTCGGCTCCGATGAACTGGCTGCGTCTGCTGATGTTTTCCGATCATAGAGTTGAGCCCATTCTCCGGACTTAATCATCACGGCATCGCTGGCTCCAACGGTTTTGCTTCTGTCATACATCGCTTTGTCCCTCTTTTTCATGATACAGTAAGCGCATCAATGATGCACCATGAGAATTTCTTATGCCAAAAGACAGCGAAAATAGTCGTTATTTCACAACAACTTCTTTAAGCTCTCACCTTGGCGTGACCAGGCTGACGCTTGGCCGCTGGCGATCGGTGGGTTATGGACCGCCGTTTTATAAAATAGGCAGGGAGTTTCGCTATTTGAAATCGAAAGTCTACAAGTGGGAGCTCGAGCAGGAAAATGGTCAATAGGTTTGCCAAGCAGCACGCAACTGACAGCAACCAGGCGCCCATTGTCAAAGCCCTGACTGCTATCGGTTGCAAAGTTTATGAGATGGAAAGACCGGTTGATTTACTGGTGGAATTTCGGTCGATCTGGGTGGTGCTCGAGGTCAAAAACAAGGATGGCTTGAACAAGCTGACGGATGCACAGGTAAAGTTTTTTGAAAAAACCACGGCGCCGGCCTACATCGTGCGTTCCCCAACAGAAGCAATTGATGCAGTCCAGCGCGCGTGGCGGAAACTAGTAATCAATAACTGACCAATCATCAGTGTAAAAAACGAAATGAATTTTGTCTCGAAAAATGTCTGGCGAGATAACCTGAATAGTGAATTGGCTATTCAGAAGGTCTTGTATGCGTCCAACGAATGTGACGTCATGGGTTGGGCTGTAAACCTTGACGGTAATACCTGTGTCAAGGTTCGGCTTTCGTGCGGCCATCAGTTTAATGTCTCTGTATCCAATGGCAGCTCGTTCTGTGTAGCTTGAAAATCGACGTCACACCACTGGTCGAGCATCAGATGAAGGTCGATAGTCTTTTTCGGCAATTGAATGAGTTGATTTGTACTGGATGGCCCAAGTGCCGCTGTTACTGCATTAAAATAGCGCCACATTGTTTTATCACCGTGATCTGCACTCGGGTTATGCCATTCCTGGTTTACTTTCCCAATACGTTGCAGGTTGACGATACCTTTCCTGAAGCACTCCATCATCAAATGATCGGCAAGTCTGTCGTCAACGGGTGCCTGTCGGTATTCGGCAAACCGTACGTCCTGGCGCTTCCGCATGACACGAATCTGCTTGACTGCCCGTTCAAATATTTCTGGAAGCTTCGACCAAATGTTAATCGTGTGCTTATGGCCTACAACTATGTCACCAGAGAACGACAGGTTATCGCAGATGAACACCTTGGCACCAATAGCAAGCGAGGCTATAAAACTTTTATCGTGAGCATTGCGTAAAGCAGCCATGGTTGCATGGCCTTCGTTTTGCGATTCGTCCTGGTGTTCCAGCTCCATGAGTGCAAAGTATTGCTGGCCTTCACGGTTGAGATAATGGCGGTCGCGTCGAATCTGATAGCCTTGTTGCATGATTTTGTTTGCAGCGAATGAAAAGAATTCGTCATGTGCAATTGGAATATGGGTTTCAGTGGGGATTGGTCTTGGCATTAGTGCAAGTTCGTGCAGGCTTGTGGATTTTGCTCCACAGTGCATGTAAGCACCTTGTATTCTCATTGTCTTAGTCCTTCTGTTGGTTGAGTTCTTTGCAGCGTTTTTCTGCCCACGGTTGGCGAGCATATTTTTCCAGTCGATGTTTCTCTTTGCCCTTTAGTAGTTCTCCTGTTGTCAGATCGATAATGCCCCACCCATATCGCAATGGATAAATGGCATATCGTTCGATCTTTGGTTTGATGTTGAATACCATGTTACGTCCTTGTTCTGATGTGGTGCTCTCTTTCCATTCGTTCTTCTTCACGTCGATCGTTGATGGCATCGGCGCGTCGTTCCTGGTCTTCCTCGTAGCACTCCGGGCAGATTTCGCCGTAGTCCGATACCTGTACTTCGTCGCAAACCCTGCATAGCGGCTGGTCGAAGTCCTCGAGGCTATCCTGCTCGTTACAATCCGGGCAGTAATCGATGTATTCCGGTGGTTCCTCGAGCGAGCCCGGATAGATTACTTCCTTTCGCACATGCACTTCGTCACCTATCCAATGACATTTGGTGCATTGAACTTTGTCGCCCATTGGTTTCTCCTTTAGTGCCGAACTGACATTCGCGTTGCGTTGTGCAGATCGGTGGTTTGATATCTGGCGCGTTGATATGCGCATCGATGGTGAACATGATCATGCCGGCTGCATAGAGCAAACACAGCATGATCAGTCCCCAAATAATTTCTTCACGCCTTCGCACGTGCTGTCTCGAGCTTACGCAGGCGGATATTGACGATGTTGATACGTTCATTGGTATCACGAAGCTGTGTTTGTAATGATTGTATGGCTTGCAATGTTTGTTCCTGGCATTCCTGTGCAGATGTTTGTATATCGCAAAGCATTTGAATGGCCTGTTCGGTATTCATTGGCACACCGTTTCAAAAATGTCTTGCTCGACCATTTTTGTCCCTACTTTGATTCGCGTGCATTGAGTGGATGTGAATGTCATCCAGTATTTGATTTGTTTATCTGGATTGGTCCAGAAGCAGGAAAAATAACTCTGCGGCTTTTGTCCTGGTCGGCTGGATGGGTTGTAGCCGAGTTTCCTGAAGGCGCCGAATATTCCGTCGAGTACGTGCTTGTCACCGGCAAATGAAAGGTCAATGGCTTTATTGCTGAAGTCCGGCTCTGCCTTGATGAACCATTGGTTCAGATCTAGTAAACCCTCATCGACTTCGTGAATTTCTGCTTGATGTCGCTGAAGAAATTCAAAGCCTTCTTCAATTTGTTTCTTTCGATCTTCCATCCTGTCCATTATTGGGTTCATTCGTAGTCTCTCCTGTGGGTTTTGACTGTGGTAACACTGGTTTCCAGCTTTTCAGCCAGTTCTTCGTCGCTCATATATCGCGGGAAGAAATACTGGTAGATGCAGTTTATTAAAGCTGCGCAGCCGAACATGATGAACAGTGCGCAGAGTATGAATGCTAACGCCATGATTTCGTAGATCATTTTCTTGCTCTCCTTGCATATTCTTTAACAAATTGTTTATGACCTTTTTGAGCCTTTCCTGCTGTTGAATATCGTTTGCCGTCGATTTCAGTCCAGCTACTAACAAAATGGCAACCGCATCCATCGTTATCCGGGTTTTGTTTGGATGTCGTTTTGAATACCATTGTTTCAAAGAAAGAGTCTTTTGAAGCTCCCAGTGTTTGCATTTCGTTTTCGTTCGGGGGAGTGTAAATGCCAACGCTTGATACACGGTAGGAATTGCCAATTTGTGTATGTCTTTTCCATTGGCAGTGTTTAGAAGCAGCGAAATGTCCAGCACAACCTATTTCGGTGATTTTGATATTGAATTTCTTCATCAAATTCTCCCTTGCTTCATTGCCTGGAACACTCGCAGGGTTGTCAGTAGTTGCAATTTGGTTGCCTGCTTGATGGCTTTGATTTGCAGCAGGTCTTTCTTTGAGAACAGCACGCCGCAACCGCGTTTGCCTTTACTCTTGGTTTTGCTGCGCGTTTGCCATTCGATGCCCCAATATTCAAGGGTCCTGGTTGGGTGCGTCAAAACACCGCTTAATGAACTGATTGACGTGAACAGCATTTTCGCTGCCTGTTCATAGGTCAGCCATTCGTTATCAGGCTGGCGCAGTGCTCGTTCGACAAGGTTTTCGCCACGTTCTGCCCTTTCGCATAAGGTATCGAAAGGAATTCCTGTTGCCGAAGACATTTTTGCCAGGTGGTGATAATCAATCTGATTTATTGCAGTCATTGGACTGTTCCTTCTGTTGGGTTAAAAAGTAACTCTGTTGTACGACCAGAGTGACCATCGAACGCAACTGAGTGGCCCATTGAGTGAGATTTCGCGGCCCTTTAAGAGAGTTGCCCTGGCCTTGCGGGTTTGCTTTATCGAGGACACGGTGCTGAGCTTGCCGAGGTTCAAGTGCGCGGGGATGCGTCTGGCAAGTAGAAGTGAGGAAAAGAATCGGTAACCACACGTCCTTGTGCGGCTACCGATCTGGACAGGTTTAGATGGCTGTCCGGCGTGCGCGAAGTTTCTGCGCTACCGATTGCTCTGGTGACGCAGGTGCTTCCGACAGGTCCACTGGCACGTGACGCTGGTAACGCTCGCCAGTCACGGCTATGTACAGGGCCAGTACGAACTTCTCGAGAGAGGCGCGATAGGCTTGCTGGACGTCCATGCGGGCTGCCCAAACGATGCGATTGTGCAGGCGATCAGCGGATTTCTCGGAGCGAAACTGTGCGTCCTGCTCGGTTGCCCGATCGACCTGATCCAGCGCATCGTTGAGCATCTTCTGGCCTTGGTTCTTGCGGCCATCGATCACGTTGTAACAAAGGGCACCGAGCAAGCCCTTGAGTACGAATTCCGCGGCTTCTTGTGCAATTTCCTCGGAATTGAACTCTGCGCCTGTGTCATAGCACGCGAGAATGTTGCCTACTGGTGCGTTGTTGATAATGTCCTCGAGGACCGTCTTCAGCGGGTTTGCCACTGACTTGATGGTTTCGATTTCGTTGTCAATCGTGTTCACTTCAACTTTCGATGTATTGGTTTTCATTGGCTTAGTCCTTGTTGGTTAGTTGAATTGCGTGGCGTGTGCCACACGTGCCCCACGCTCCAAACGTTGCGGCTGTCAAGGACGGAACGCAGAGGAAAAGGCCGAAAGGAAAGGGCACAGACACGAATGCCAGGGCGACGTTCCGAGCGCTTCAACTTGACTGGCGCGGCGTTTGGTGCAGCGTGGGACGTGTGGTGCACGGCACGTAATGAAACTCCAACAAGGCTACTAAGCCATGAAAACCAATACGGGTGCTCTATCGAGGGGAACACTCTCGGTCGAACGAAGCGCAGCGCAGGCGTGAGCAGTTTCATCGCGAACGCCAGCCAACATATTCACGGAAGGTGCTGTCAGCCGGGCGGCTGTTTAAGCAATCGCCGGCGTGAGCCGGCACAGCCAGCCGAGCCGGGCCGAAGGCCAGTTTGTAAACCAAACTGCCGACAGCACCGTACGTGGTTGGCGTGTTCGACTGATTAGCACTTCCGGTGCATCGATGCATTAGCGGGTCTAATGCGTGTGATTCAGGTTGTCCACAGGTTATCCACAGGTCAAGTGTTTGATTCTGCTCGTTAGAACAAGAAAGTCCTTGACACGTGGTTGGCATGCACAGTGCAATAGTAACTAGCCCTGCAATGGGATCAAACACGTACAACGGAGTGCATGAATGTCGAAGCAGCGCTTGCCAATGAGCGTTGATGCCGATAGGCCAATCACTGCGAAACAACGTGAATTAGTGGATTTGATTCTATCCACGGGAAAGTCAGTCCAAGAGTGCGCTGATACGCTCGGTCGAAAGGGATCGAATCTGTATCGTGATCTGAGAAAACCCAACGTAAAGCGTTACTTACAAGAGCGCACTCTGGAACATATCGGCATCTTGGCACCGTATGCGGCACGGACTCAATCGGAGCTACTTAACGCACAGTCTGAGTCAGTCCGGGCAAGCGTAGCTGAGAACATTCTCGATCGGCACCTCGGCAAGCCTGTAGTACGGTCACAAGTGGCCCTGCAGGGTCAAATCAGTGTAGTGATTGACCTAGGGTAGGTGCCAGGGGGGTTCAAAACGGTGGCACTTTCACCGCGATCTCCCCCCTTTCACGCGCCTTTCAAAGTTTTTGGTTCCAAATTCCCTCCCTTTCACGCGCCTTTTGAAATTTTCCTTTCCAAATCTCTCTTTCCGGGCGTATAGTTTTTTTGTTTTCGTTGGAGGGCGTGATGTCCAATATCAGCAACATGCTTCGTGATATGAGTCGTGACATACGCGGCAAGTCGAGGAATTCGTCACGTTCCTTTCGTAGTCAGGAGAACGTCAGGAAGCGCCAGCAGGTTATCTTCGAGCAGGACGATGAGTTGTTGAAGTCCCTGGGTGGTCCTATTGGCGATCCGACGACTCTGAAGAAGGGCCAGGGATTGATGAAAAGCAAGAAGAAGCAGCGACGGTTCGTGGCTGAGGTGCAGCGCCGGCTTCTGAAGCAGTCCATGCTGAGCAATGGTTGACACCACCAAGGTCGGGCGTAACCGCTACCTGTCGATCGCTGAGGTACGGCGGACGGATGCCAACAACAATTACCTGGTGGCCGAGGGTCCGAGCCCGATTCTGGTATTAGTGACTTCTCTGATTGCTGGTAGTAACATCATCGGCGTCAGGACGGAGGGGCCGGTTACCATCCAGCTCCCACTTGAGGCGACTGAGGAACAAGTGATAACCGTGAGTGATGAGAGGGGAACGGCAGACGTCGATCCCATCACCGTGGAGATTGTATGAATGTCCTCATTTGTCGCCAGTAGCGGATTATTGAACATCGGTGGCGTGATCTGTAATGCCGATGGAACGATCAAGCAAAATCTTTTACTGACTGCCAGCGTTCCCGACACTTCACGTCGCCGTTTTACTCCTTTGCCGTGCCAGCTCATGCACGACAACGTTGCGCGCACCTTGCTGGCCGATACCCTGGTCGATCTGTTCGATCTGGGCGCCACCAATGCCGAGGGTCGTATTCGAATTTACACCGCTGGCGGCATCACCTTGCTTGCCACCATCCTCATGGCGAACCCGTCCTTTGGCAATGCTGTCAATGGCGTGGCCGATGGCCTTGGCCTGCCGTGGTCGGACCCCATGGCGTCCGGTAGTGGCACGGCAGCCGAATTCACGGTGCTCGATCGCGATGAATCCGTTATTCTCACCGGGGCGGTTGCTGAATCCGGTGAGGAAATGTCATTTCCACAGCTTGAAATTGCTGTCAATGATATCGTCAAGCTGTTGTCTGTTTCTTATACTGCTCCACCTTAACCGAGGACCGACCAATGAATTTCCTGAAATCCATTCTGAAGCTGTTCTTCCCGATGGCCGAGTTCTCGACCTATCTCGAAAACGAGCTGTACGACCACATCCTTCGTAACGCGGCCTATACCAGCCCGACAACGGTGTACGCGGCACTGTTCGGCACCACGGCCAGCACTGGCAACCTCGAGGCAGGAACGCTCACCGGTGAAATAGCCGGCAATGGCTACGCCAGGCAAGCGATCACCTTTGGCGCGCCAACCAATGGCCTCGGTTCCAACTCGGCCGCGGTGACCTTCCCGGTCAACACCGGTTCCAATTGGGGCACGATTCGCTACATGGCCATCATGGACGCATCCACCGCTGGCAACGTGCTCATGTATACGCAGCTGGATTCCGATGTGGTGATCAACGTTGGCAACCAGTTCCAGTTCAACATTGGCGACATCGATGCAGACTTCAAACCAGCCGGTTCCGAAATCTCCAACTTCCTGTCGAACGAACTCTACGACCACGTGTTGCGAAACGCCGCCTACACCAGCCCGACCACGGTGTACCTGGCGATGTTCACCTCGACCGCCGTGGAATCCGAGCTCGAGGCGTCCACCTGGACCAATGAAGTCGGTTCAAGTCGTGGCTATGCGCACCTGGCGCTGACTGCCACAGCACCAACCGATGGTGCCGGCAGTAATTCCGGTGACCATACTTTCGCTGTGGCTGTTACCACCAACTGGGGTACTCTCAGATGGGTGGCGATCTGCGACAACGCAACGCTGGCGACTGGCAACGTGCTCATGTACACGCAGCTCGATGCAGACGTGGTGATCAACATTGGCAACACCTTGCAGTTCAACAGCGGCGATCTGGATATTCAGATTCAGTAGATGACGATTGTTTCCACCGGCGGGCTGATTGCTGATGTTGAGGTTACGTACATACAGCCTCAGTACGGCGATTTTTTTGCGGCCCTCGGTGGAAACGTTGTCACGAAATTCAACGCGGACGATACCGGCGTATCGGAAACGTCCGCCGAGTTACTTGCAGCGTTCGACTCCGATCATGCGATCTATATTCCTCCTGGCGAATACAAGTACGGGGCGACGTTCAGTAACACAACCAAGCCGAAGCTGGTTTGGTGCTTTGGCGAAAAGTGGGTGCAGACGGACGTTGAGATTTCCAGCAGGAAAAACTTCAAGCGCCTTGGTGAACAGTCCCGATTTATTGCTTCTGCTAATGTTGATGCTGTCAACGTCAAGAGCCTCATGAGTTGGGTTGGTGGAAATTTTGATAGCAAGAACGTATTGCCGCCAAATTGCAATAAGGCTGCTTTCAATGTTGATATGGACTGGCTTGGTGGTCAGTACGGTGGACGGTTCTGGAATTTTGCTACTCAGGGGGAAGCGAGTCAGATTGGTGTTGATGATGTTAGTGGCTGGCATGGCGTTGTCGTGAATTTCGCTAACCAGACCGTCAATGGTGCAAGGTTCGAGGGTTGGCGCTGTGAGGTAGAGCAAGTCAAGGCGCAAGACGGTTGGCGTGTGAGCGCCTACAATCCCGGCTATAACCAGCACTCAGGGCTGCATACCGTTGATGTCAATTACTCGGAAAGTTATCGCGCCTACTACGATTCGGCATCAAGTCACAGTTGGTTCTCGAACCTGATGCAGACACAAAGCAATATCTTCAATGATCCTGCACTGGCGTTGACAACTTATACTGCTGTCGTTTTGGGTCCGTATAATGTTGGTATGGATTATGGCGTGCAGGACTTTGCAAAGGCAGCAACATGCTCGCACGTTGCGATTCATTTCGGTCCTCACAACAAGCTGGAATTAACGAACGCCGGAGATAGTCCGGAAACGAATTTTCCAATCTTCGAACAGCCACAGCTTGTCGAACAACTGGCGAATGATATTGTAATGGTTCTGGGGAACATAACATGAGTGGTCCAGTTAACCTGGTTGAGGATTTGCAGGCTGATCCTCTTGGCAGCACGAATAGCGCTTCTGCTGTTCAGGCAATGGCCGAGCACGATCATGCTGGTTACATACCGCCTGGTTTGTATCTGGTCAATAATGAGGTGGATTGGCCGATACCGAAGATCGTGTGGGGCTTTGGCGGCGACTCGATTTCTACAGGATTTGATAATGGCAGCGGTGTGAACTTCGGGCCGGGGCACACATCGCTCAGAAATCCACGCGAGCAGGTGGTGTTCTACACGACGAATCAAGACCCGAACTTCAATATGTTCACGATCAGGAAGGCAGACGTGAACTTGAAGGGCTTCCTGATCGACTTTCAGAATCTTACCGGTCACAACGGCGCAGGGATTCTTTACGATCTGGATGCAAGTAACGGAAATCCGTCCTATGCGCCGTGGGCAACGGACACCGGAGGCGGTGGCAGAGCAATGGGCAGAAACGGCTCTTTGCGTGGCATCACTATCATGGGTAATGTCAATCGACTGCGTACTACAAATCCCGGTCAAGGTTCTGTCGGCGTCAAAGTGACATGGCCCGATAGACTTGATACATCACTGCCGAATAAAAATGCATTTTTATCTCGGCTGCGTTGGGAAGTTAAGGGGCTTGGACTGGATACGCTATTTGATTTGCAAACACGACAAGTATTTCCGGTCGGGCATTGGGCTAACAATAGTCACTTTCGTGGCGATGCTTACTACTGCCGTCAGATTCTTCGCGATGAGTGTTTCTTCGGTGTGCGTTGGTATCTCAATCACTGGGCAGGCGACGTGTTCAACACGCAGGCCAACGCCGAGGCTACTCCGTCGATCTTTTCATCCAGTCCGAATGGCCTTTACTACCAACCAACCTTCTACGATTTCCGTGGGCTTTCCGGTCAGGTGCATCAAGACCCGACCAGCGGCTATTGGTACAACCAGAAAACGGTTAAGTTCCAGACACACCCAGATTGGCCAGAGACTCAAACTGACGTGAATGGAAACGTGATTACACCTGGAGCGTTTGTGAATCAGAGTGCAGAAAACTATATTCTTCCGGGTCTGAGTGCTGATGATTACGCGCGCGCAATCAATGTTAAAAAAGGTCCGCCGATACGGATTTACAGCGACATTCAACGGCGCGAAGGCGCGCAGATACTCTAGGTGGCGTCATGGTATCCATAGTTGGTGCAGTTTCAGCAAACGACGGGATCGCAGCAAATACCGCCGATCCGGCAGTGGTCGCTTGGCCGAGTGGCCACGCCTCTGGTGATCGAGCGTACCTAGCGGCGTTCCACACGGTGTCTGGATCGTCGGTATCGACGTTCGACGCGCTATCAGGGTGGACTAGTCTGGGTGTTATGACGGAGTCCGCTGGTTCTGATCGCTATGGCGAGTTGTTCACTCGCGTGGCGACCAGTGGTGCTGAGAGTTCGGCCAGCATAACGACTGCCGTGGCATCGAGAAAGTCTGGCAGCATGATCGTCGTTCGCGGCCAGCACAGCGTCGATCATCTGGACGTGGTGAATGTACTGATCCACGATCAGGGCGAGGAACACTACGTCGCGTCGTTCTCTGGCGGCGCGTCTGGTCACTCGGTCAGCGACGTCATTACGATAGATGGCGGCGCGCTGATCACGGTAATCGCAGTATCGGCTGGCGTGGTAACGGAGTTCTCGGTAAATGCCGGTCCTGATGCGGGCGGGCACTCCGCGACGGACGTGCTCAACATGGTGAGCTCGACCGGAGGCGGCGATGCCTTTTCACTGACGCTCGCCGCCAGCAACATCAGCTATTTCCCGGTGGCAGTAGCCAATAACAATACAACAAAGGCGAATCCGGGCGTTAAGACCGTCACCGACAACTGCGCCCTGATTCTGTTCGACTATTTGACTGCCGCGACACCGCCATCGAGTATTGGTGCGCCAACAACGCCATCGGGTCTGACGTTCGCATCTGAGGGTGCTGGATCACTGGCTGGTGTTGCCTACGATACGATTGCGTTGGCGTACAAGGCCGATGTTGGAGCCGCTGGACTGATCACGCCGAGCGTTTGGACGCACGACAATACGGACCCGAATCTTGAGAAGGTGCAGTTCACGCTAGCGATTCGACCGGCAGGCTCATCGTCAAACAATCTGTCAATGGGTGGTATCATCGTCCTGCCATGAGCGCCATACCGCCAGGCTCACGAATTATCAGCCGCGTCAGCGACGGTGCCGGCTACCTGATGAATGACAGTCGCGCAGCACACGAAGGTGTTGAAGAAGCGGACATCGTTTTGTGTCCGCACTGTCAGGCTACGATCAAGTTACAGCAATGGAAAAAAGAGCGCGCTGAAGGCGGCGGCGGCTGGTGCAGACAGTGTTTTGCGCCGGTCTGCGGCCCTTGTCTTACGCGCATGTTGCAGCACGGCTGCGAACCGTTTATAAAGCTAGTGGACAGGGCGCTGGAGCTGGCTTACCGCAAACAACAGAATCGCAGGGTTCTGGGTATCTAGGAGAAAAGAAATGAAGTTTTTCATGAAGTTGCTCTGGCTTTTCGTACCGAGGATGCCAGCGTATTCCGGTGCCAACTCTGGCATCACGCCCTCACTGACTGCCGACAACTGGACGATGGACGCCAGCAGCGCCGGCGACGTCGCCAAAATCCTCAGCATTGGTTGGGGCGGCGAGCTCACCACATCGACCGGCTACCATACCCGGTGGGTCAGGCCGACCACGGCGGGCGTTGGCGCCTTGACCGCGATCACGCCGGAAGATCACCACCCTGGTTATTCCACGCCGTTCTGCGAGTTCGGTCGCGGCTTTGCGACCACCGAGCCGGTGCTGCCGGCAGAACCTGTTGCGCTGCATAACCAGAACTGGAACGCACACGGCGGCTTGGGTTACATCGTGTTGCCACTGGCCAATCCGTGGTTGCTGATCAACGGCCTTTTGAACGATCAGTTGTCGTGTCGCAACCTGGCGGGTGTTGACGCGAACGGCTCGAGCTATACCGTCACGTGGGAAGAATAAACACCTTCCCGCTTATCGACTAGAAGGCTCACCACAATGAGGCTCAGAGATTTTCTGCGGAAAGTCTTGAGCCTCTTTTTGCCGATGGACATAACCCGCGGTAGTACCAACACACCGACAACCGATACCGCGACGCCGATAATTGATACGGCGTCGCACACGGTTGATACCAGCACGACGCTGCTGGTCGTTACCTTCCACTGCTTTGGTGACAACACCATTTCAGATGTGTTCTGGAGTGGTGATGAGGCAATGACGCTCATAACGAGCGTTGATGATTCTGCCGGCACGGGTGATTGCAGGGTCTACGCCTTCGGTCTGGTCAACCCCACGGTTGAGACTGGCAGCATAACGTGGACGCTTGGTGGGGCTGGCGACAACCTCTCGGTTGTTCCCGTCAACTACCTAGGTACGGAAACCTCTAGTGTTGCTGCTGCGACCAATGTCATCGACACGGAGACGAACGGCCACGTTGCGGCAACGACTGTTGCCCTGTCTGGCGCAACAACATCAGGCTCTACGCTGGTTGTTGCTGGTACGTTCTTTGGTGGTGACGGTGATCCATCCTCAGAAACTACCGCATCATTCAATACGGTTCAAGAAGGCGCGACTGGCACCGCAACATCCGCCGACAATAGCTATTTTTACGGCGATCTGATTGGTGGTGGCACTGGTGGCACTGTCAGCCCGACAATCGACTGGACTGGCGCCGCCAGTGATGAGTGCGTCGGCATATTCTTCGAGATACTGCCGCCCGGCAACATAACGGCAACCGGTACGATCACGGCAACCGCCGTTCTTGCTGGAACGGGTGGAACATCGTTTGCGTTTGGTACCAGCACAGCTATTGGTGATGTTGCTGCCACAGCAGCAAACCTGGCGTTTGGTACCAGCACGATCACCGGCACGCTCATTGCTACCGGAGATATTGCGCCAGTCGCATTGCCAGACAACGGTGTTGCGTTTGCTTCTGCGCAGCACCGTTTCTATGAGGTCACTCCGCAATCGGTATTTGCCAATGCAATTCCATCCGTTGCTGCTATTACAGCAACCGGAACCATCACATTTTCGGCACAAATAAGCCAGGGCGCTGGCGTCACTCGGGCGTTCGGTACGATTACTGTGGCCGGCGATCTGGTTGCAACTGCGGCCAGCAAAGTGTTCGGTACCAGTACGGCAAGCGGCGACCTGGTTGCGGATGGCGCGAGTAATGTGTTTGCGGTAACCAGCTTCATTGGCACCCTGATTGCTGGCGGTGGGGCGTCGTTCGCTTTTGGCACGACCACATTCAGTGGTACTCTATCCGCAATCGGCACCAATCTCGGTGCTGCGGTACCTGCTCCAACAACCCCGATCATTACGCGTCAGCCGCCGTTGCCTGCGGTTGCTCAACCGGTATTGTTGTCCGGCGTGCTCTCGCCATTCCGGTCCGCAAAAGCTACGACGCGATTTCGTGGAACCCTTTTTGCAATTGCCGATGTGGTGGGTCTTTACGGACTAAGCCAGTCTGGTGTTTCTCTTAGCTCCGCACAGCATCGTTACTACAATCGCGATATACCAGCGTTTGTGTCGCGCCCAATCATTGAGGATGGCGCGACAACAGCAACCGGAACAATAACAGCTTCGGCCCAAGTCGCTGCGAGTGGAACCCAACTGGCCGGAGGAACAGCAACCTTCTCCGGTCAGTTGGCAGCGAATGGAATCAACCTAAACGCAGAAGCACCGCCAACTGGCGCCTTGTTCTCGGTCGGTCTGCCATTTCCGTCACGCAACCAGCGCACGCTGAATGTTGGCCTGGTTACGATTGCGAGCCCGATTGTTCGCGCTTTCGGTGTTGTTCGCTTCTCTGCTTCGCTTGCGGCAACCTCGGATTCGGGCGTCAAGTTCCCGGTTGGCACTATTACTGCCATTGGTTCGCTTTCCGCACAAAGCGGCAACGTCCAGGTCAGTGGCACGATTTCGTTTCTCGGCGCTGTTCGCGCAGGCACCGGCGACGTTATTGCGGTTGTAGCTGGCAGCACATCGGTATTCGTTGATGAAATACCAGCACCTGCCGCTTATGTATGGCTGCATCGTGGACCACCGCCATCGCTAGGAGCGCGCGGCACAATCCGGGCAACAGCGACACTTAGTGTTGGCAATGATATTCAACGCTTCGCGTTTGCCACATCGACAGCAATAGGTTCTGTTGCAGCAACCGCAAAAACTCGCGCGTTTGCTACATCGACAATGATCGGCAGTTTGGCCGGCGTTGGCGTGCAGGGTGTCAAGCGAGCCTTCGGCACGATCACCTTCATTGGTGCCGTTGTATCCGTATCCGGCAACATCCAGCCGAAAGCGACAATCACAACAACATCGTCACTGTTTGCGAATGGTACGAATCCGTCAGCCATCGTCGTTCCGACAGCAACCATTACAGCGACTGCGACGCTGTTTGGTAAAGGCAAGTCGTTCTGCTCGGTAAAGGCAAGTGGCACAATAACAATCAGCCTTTCGTTGTCCGCAACGGAAGACCCAACAAATAACAGAATTCTTGCAAAGGGTCGCATACAGCCTTTCGGCGGAACACAGCAGCTTCAGTTTTCTGGGTTTAATGATGGTGGTTTCGATTACCTGGTTGATCCAACCACGGTGTTTCCAAGTGATCTGGATGGCCAGAGGCTTGTTAATGTTACAAAGAATCGCGAAGGCCGTATCGTTACAGCATTTGGTAATTTGGTTTTTTGGGATTCGCCATCAGGATGGGACGATGGTGATGCATATGAGATTTATGAGTTAGTTGCAGCGCCATCGCTTAGGGCAGCAGGAACAATAAGCGGTGACGGAGCTGGCACGTTCTACGCTTATGCCACTATCACATTCGCTGCACAGTTATCGCAAGCCAAGTTTACACGTGTTTCGTGCATACGACCAATCGCTACGATAACAATGCTTGGCGCAACGATGAGCGCGTTCGGTGGCGACCTGAACCAGAAGCGCGCATCAGCAACAATCACATTGACATCGACGCTCAGTGTCAGCGCAGTCTATGCTCGAGCAACAGTTATCCGGTTCACTGGAAGCCTGACAGCGCTTGGCAGAAACCTGCCCATTGGTACCAGTGCCATGCTTGCGCAGGCGGCGATCTTCGGCACGCTTGGCCAGATTGGTCCTGGCACAATCGACGGTCAGAAGAAAGCCATTATCCGCAATGCCTATGGCTCGCTCGAGCTGTACAACAACTCGCAGGGCGGCTTCTACTCAATTGGCAATAGTGCAGCCGTGAAAGAGATTTTCGGGCTCATCAACTTCACCTCACTGACAACGGCCAGGGGAACCCGCGATGCCACCAAGTTTGCCAGGGGCACGATCAATGTCGTATCCAGCGTAACAGCGTATGGCAGGCAAAACGCGATTGCCGCCATCATCAACAGCTTTGGCAGCTTGCAGGTGGTTGCCAACTTTGCACCTCGAGGAACTATCGTCTTCAAGGGCGACCTGGCCGCACGAACGATTATCGACTTTGCGCCGACCTACAATGGCGCACAGTCACCACTCCTGATTGGCGACGCATACGGTACATTCCAAGACCTCTCTGATGGTTCAGCGCTTGGCGGCTCGAATGTTAATGTTGTTCTGGAAAATTCCGCATCGGATTGCCTGATAAAGACAATAGGATCGTTCTATGGTTTTGTAATTGATCAGGGCAGTTATGCGAATACCGCAGGCAGCACGGTATTTAATCTAAATACCAGGCCGGACAATGTAAAAATACGTCGCGTTTCATCCGTTATTAACGACGCAGGCGGCAGTTCTGGTAGTGGCAAGGTGGGTACATTCACAGACAATCTCGCCTTCGATGCTGCAAACGGCACGCAATATGGGTATTCTTGTTCATCTGAATCAGAAGTCTTTGCGCCTGATTTTATACCTGTGACAGACACTGGCGAAATCAACGTCACAGTCGAGTTCACATTCATCAAGGATGGATACAATGATCTCATCGTTACTTACAAAATCCGTTCGGCAAGCAGGGCGAGAGCCCGTTCTATTTAGGCTGAAGATTCGCTACGGCGTCGAATGGATGAAAAAGCAACAGGTGCGTGGCATTGTCATAGGCCGAACCATGATGTTTGCCGATGCGCCATGGGACGTACCTGAATGGTTGTTTCGCCACGAAATGCAACACGTTTACCAAATTGCCCGGCTGGGCTTCGTTAGATTCTATCTGTTGTATTTTTACTATTCGCTTCGATATGGATACGCAAACAATCCGTTCGAAGTCGAGGCGCGAAAAGCGCAGACAGAATCGCTAACCGCAGAGGAACGAGTGTTATGGAAATTAAGAGAAGGCTCAACGCAATCGCCAAAGACCTGACGCCAGAAATTGAAAGTTTGAACATCAGCCAGGAAATGCTGCAGATGTGCAAACGCTTTGAAGAACTGGTGGCCTATGGCCATGAGAAAGTCGCTCGCGCACAGCATGTGCGAAATGGTGGCGAGAGCATGAGCGCCAGGGTGAACCGAGAGATTCGTGAAACACGCGAGCACATTCAAAAAATTCACGACGAGGAAGCCGAGGAAATGATGCGCGATCGGCAGCAACATAAAGCGCAACCGGACGTGGAGCCGGTCGATGCCGGGTGAGAATCTTCACAAGTTGACCAAGGCGGAACTGCAACAGCTACGCGATATCGTCCGCAAGGTGTATGCCAGGGAAGAAGGATTTACCGTTGAGCAGACAAAAGCTTTTTTTACCGATCGCGAGTGCGACAAGCTGATCGATGCATTGCTGCCATCGACAGTGGACAAGTTGAAACAAATGGGTGAATCGCGTGGCTTTCTTAGCCAGAAGAAGTTTTTTCTGCCGACGCAGATAGTCGGACTCAATGGCAAACGGATCATGAAAGAGGATGCCTGAGTTCAAGTACAAGCCGGATGGTGTGGTACTTCGTGAATACATGAAGTGCAACGACTTCTTTCGTGGTATTCGCGGGCCGGTAGGATCAGGGAAATCTGTCGCATCGGCGGTTGAAGTCTTTCGTCGTGCCTTGCAGCAAGCCCCCAATGAGCAAGGCATACGACGCAGCCGATGGGCGGTGATCCGCAATACCGGCCCGCAGCTTAAAACCACCACTATCAAGACCTGGCTGGACTGGTTTCCGGAAGATGTCTATGGCCCGTTCCTGTGGGGCGTGCCGTTTACGCATCGCATCATGGTAGGCGATGTGGACCTCGAGGTGATCTTTCTGGCGCTGGATGACGAGGCAGATATCCGAAAACTGCTGTCGCTCGAGTTGACCGGCGTGTGGGCAAATGAGGCACGTGAAATGCCAAAGGCCATCATCGATGCCTGCACCATGCGCGTCGGCCGGTTCCCTTCCATGCGTGAGGGTGGGCCGAGCTGGTACGGCATGATTGCCGACACCAATGCGCCGGAAGACGATCACTGGTGGCCAATTATGTCGGGTGACGCTCCTATACCGGAGTTCATGACGCCGCAGGAAGTGCTGATGTTGAGAAAGCCGGAAGGCTGGCGTTTCTTCACGCAGCCGCCTGCGATGGTCGAGGAAAAGAACGTCGATGGCGATGTGATCGGTTACACGATCAGCGACGAGGCCGAGAACCGCAAAAATCTCACGCCGGATTACTACAACAAAATCATCACCGGAAAGAGCAAGGACTGGATCGACGTCTACGTGATGAACCGCCTTGGCACGGTCAGTGAGGGCAAAGTTATTTATCCGGACTTCAACGACCAGGTGCACGTGGCCAAGGAAATCCTGTATCCGTCACCCAACCGTACCTTGTATGTCGGGCTCGACTTCGGCTTTCAGCCAGCGGCGATATTTGCGCAACGCTATGCGCGTGGTCAGTGGAACATCCTCGATGAAATCGTGGCTGATGATTTATCGACGCCAGCCTTTGCCGGCGAAATCAAGGCCAAGATCAAGGAACTCACATCAAGCGTCGATCAGGAAGTTCGCATCTTTGGCGATCCGGCTGGTGATCAACGCACACCTGGGCGAGAGGATACGGCCAGCGCGTTCAAGATTCTGAAGCAGCACGGCATCATTGCAAAGCCTGCGCCGACCAATGATCCAGCGGTGCGCATCGAGTGCGTCAAGGCGGTCATTGACCGTATGATTGACGGTCGCCCGGCGCTGCTGGTCAGTCCGAAATGCGCAACCCTGAAGAAGGGATTCGTGGCCGGGTATTGCCGGCGTCGAATCAACGTCAATGGCGCTCCGCGTTACGAAGAACGCCCGGCCAAAAACAAGTATTCGCATCCTCATGACGCGCTGCAATACCTGTTTCTTGGCGCTGGCGAGGGCAGGGCATTAACCGTAGGACAATCATCATCAAAGCCGAAAGCTCAAGCGAAGACGAAGTGGCCGGTGTTCGGCAAGAAGCGCCGTGCCGCGAGTCGCTCCCGCCACGCGAATATCTGATTTACTTCATCGAGCGCCCTGATCGCAACTGGTGGGATTGGGTATTTCGTACCCGCGAGGGTTTCCGGCATTGCTTTGCCATGCAGTTTTGCGAGTGGTCGAACCGCTGGATCATGATTGACTGGCGCCAATATCGTACCGATTGCATGGTCCTGTTCGACTTCGAGGCACAGGCGATGATCAGTCATGTTGGTCAGGCAAAGGGCACGGTTGTGCGGTTTTGGCCCACCGAGGAACCATGCCGTGGTGGCCTGATTACCTACTGCTCGAACATGATCAGCCGGGTTCTTGGCCTTGGTAACAAGGTTATACTGACACCCTACGGATTATATCGTACACTCATTGCGGCTGGCGGTGAGGTCGTCTACTGTTGGAGGGACGAGCATGAGCAAGAAAGAGAAACAATCGAAGGCATCCAAACAACTTGAGCAGCTTTCGATTGAGCGTGAACGCCAGCTTCGGGTTGAAAACGCACGCGAAACAACCCGCGCTTTCAGTGACCAACTGGCCTTTCGCAAGAAGCTGCGCGGTATCTTCTCGTTGCTGTCCGGTGGCTTTCAGGGTTTCACCAGTGGCCAGACGCAGCTAGGCACATGAAACTCTCCGGGCAGGCGCTACTGAAGCGCTTCGCAAGCGCGAAATCAAAGCGAAGCAATTGGGAAGACCTCTGGCAGGATATCTACGATTACGTGCTGCCGGCCAGGGAAGGCTTCTACGAGTCCACTCCCGGCGAAGAACGAACCCAATACATTTACGACGAAACCGCGCTTGTGGCGCTGTCTGAGTTTGTTTCGCGCCTACAGCAGGGCGTGGTGCCACAGCATTCCATGTGGTATCTGTTCGAGCCAGGTCCTGAAGTCCGCGATCAAGCCAAGCGAAAGCAGCTTCAACAGGAACTGAACGAGGTATCGAATTTCATTTGGGACGTTCTTGCGAATTCCAACTTCGTCAATGAGGCGCAGGAACTGCTTACCGATATCGGCATCGGCTGGTCCACAATGATTATTGAAGACGGTCGTGATGGCCGCTTGATTAACTTCAAATGTGTGCCACAGTCCCATACCTATTGGGATACCGGCCCATTCAAGATGGTTGATGGTGTGTTCCGGGTTCGGGAAAATGTTCGTATTGCCGACCTGAAAACAATCTGGGCTGACGCCACTATCAGCGAGCAATTGCAGGGTAAATTGCGCGGCAATCCTGATGCGGTAACAAATCTTGTTGAGGCGTCATATCGTGATTGGGACGAGCTGAATACGCAGAAATACCTATATCAGGTAGTAGCATCCGAAGACAAATCCCTTGTTGTTGACAATGCCACGGAAGGACTTGGATCGCGGCCTTACGTGACGCCCCGCTGGTCGGTTGCTGCTGGCGAATGTTATGGCCGGGGTCCGCTGATCAATGCATTGCCTGCTATTCGCACGGTTAACCTTGTCACTGAAATGATTCTGGAAAACTCGCAAATGGCGATTTCCGGTATCTGGCAAGTTGATGATGATGGGAGCATTAATGTCGACAATGTTGAGATCGTACCCGGAGCCGTATATGCCAGACCTGCTGACAGCAGAGGTCTCGAGCGAACCGACAGTCCTGGAAACTTCAACGTTGCTGATATCGTCATTGCCAGCCAGCAGGAAAATATACGCAAAGCCCTATTTGCCGAAAATCTCGGACCGCTCGATCAAACACCAAGATCGGCCACCGAAATACAGGCGCGTATGCAAAACCTTGCGGAACAAACGGCGGGGCCAGCATCGAGGCTAAAAACGGAATGGCTTGACCCGATGCTTCAACGCATCGTGTGGCTGCTCACCAAGCAGGGCGTTCTTGAAATGCCGAAGCTTGACGGCCGTGAGGTCAGAATTGTGTCGAAATCTCCTATCGCCAGAGCGCAGCGATTCGAGGAAATTGAGCGCATTCGAGGCTTTTCCGGCGATATCCTCAGCATCCTTGGGCCGCAGCAAGCACAGCTATTCATCGACCAGAACGAACTTGTTGATGAACTTCAGGAAAAATGGGAAGTACCGGCAAGATTGGTACGAGGTGAGGCAGAACGTGAGGAGGTTATGGACGGGATGGCAGAGGCCGCCGCACAAACAGCACCAGGCGGGCTTCCAGCCCAACCACAAATAGGGCAATGAGTGAGGACGTAACGAGGTACGCACGGCCAGCGAAGGAAACCACACCAAAGCGAAAACAGTATGTTGCACCGGATGGGTTTTCAAGGCCACCCAAGACCGAACACAATCTGAATGAATCGTTCGCCATTGTTTTTCGTGGCGGCGCCGGCCAGCTTGTGCGTGATTACCTTCGGTCAATTACAACCAACCAGGTGATGGCCCCGGGCACAGACCCGAATATCATTACCTACCATGAAGGTGCCCGTTGGCTGATGGGCATTATTGAGACTCGTATTAAACACGGTGAGGAAAAGAAACCATGAAATTATTGATTCGCCTGCTTTTATTGCTTGTTCCACGTGAAACACAGCCAGCTCCAACGCCAGAAGGCAATTCCAACCCTGGCGGATCGGACCCGGACGGCAGGCCAGACTGGTGCCCAGAGAAGTTCTGGAACCCAGATGTGAAACAGCCTCGCGCCGAGGTCATGGCCAAGGCGTACACCGATCTTGAGGGCAAGATTCGTAGCAAGACCGAGGAGTTGAAAGCCGAGGTCATTAAGGAGATGCAGGCGTCAGCGCCTGAAAAGTATGAGCTGAAGCAGCCGGACATTGAGCTTCCTGACGGTATGGAGCTTGGCCTAACCGAAGACGATCCGCTGATCAAGTGGTTTTTCGGTTTTGCCAAGGCTCACGGCATGAAGCAGGAAGACGTTGACGGTGCTATTGCCGAGTACATAAAAAACGAAATGTCCACTATGCCGAAGCTGGCAGATGAAATAGCCAAGCTTGGCGACTACGGCAAAGACCGTATTTTGAAGGTCAATAACTGGCTTGAGCAACGGTTATCTGCTGACGAAATTTCCGCATTAAGTCCTGTTCTCGGTACCGCGGAAGCAATTCAGGCGATGGAAAAGCTAATGAAAACATCGGGTCCTGGTAGCTTTGAGGGATCCCCGCCAGGCGATCAACTTACGTTGGGCGAGCTTCGCAACATGCAAAATGACCCGCGCTACTGGCGCGAGAAAGACCCGGTATTTATCAAAAAGGTGCAGGAAGGGTATCAGCGGCTTTACAACCGCAAGTAAACCAGTCTACTATCCGGGTCGAAGGCCGCTATTACTAGCCACGACCCGGATAACCGGCACAATCGAATCCGGCTAGAAGATAGAGACAACCTGAAACGGTACCTCAATCTACTAGGAGAAAAGCGATGAACCTATTTCGTTTTTTCTTGGGTCTTCTCCTTCCAATGACCCAGGACAATTCGATCGACGTTGCTTTCACCAAGCAGTTCGAGAGCGAAGTGCATCTTGCGTATCAGCGCATGGGCTCCAAGTTACTCAACACTGTCAGGCGGAAGACCAACGTGGTAGGTAAGTCCACAACCTTTCAGAAGATTGGCAAGGGTGTCGCTGGCACCAAGACCCGAGGCGGTCAGGTTCCAATTCTCAATCTCGTTCACACGAACGTCGAATGTACTTTGGTCGATCGTTACGGTGGCGAGTTCATTGATAAACTCGATGAGCTCAAGATTGAGCATGACGAACGCGCCGCAGTAACGAGTTCCATCGCTGCTGCATTGGGTCGCGCATCAGACGCAGACATTACCGCAATCACGGATACCTTCACCGGGGAAACCACGGCGACGGGTGTTGTGACACAGCCCAAGATCGAAGAAGCTTTCGAGTTCATGGGCGAGGGTGATGTTCCTGATGATGGTCAGCGTTTTCTTGCCGTCGCTCCGCAGGGCTGGACAGACCTCATGGGATTAACGCCGTTCGCCTCTCTGGATTACGTTCCTGAATCCGACCTTCCGTTTCCGAAGGTTGGTTTTTCAGCAAAGAACTGGTTCTCGTTTAACGTCTTTTCGTTCTCTGGTTTGACCTTGACTGGCGGTGTTCGCCAGAATGTTGCCTATCACAAGTCAGCAGTTGGTCATGCTTCTGGATCAGACGTTTCGATGGACTTCACGTGGCAGGGTAAGGAGCAAGCGCATCTGGCAGTTGGTTATATGTCGATGCAGGCGTGCCTTATCGATAATTTGGGCGGATATCGTATTCGCTCAACGGAGACGTAATTATGAAACATATAATCTCGTATCTGCTTCGATTCCTTCCATGTGCGTTCAGTGCTGCGAACATGAACCGCATCCATGCTGGCACGGTTAGCGTTTTTGCATACAAGTCAACCGATGCGCTGGCAACGATTGTTGCGTCTGGGTATTTCAATACCTATACCAATTTTCTGCGCCAAGGAGATCAGATTCTGATTTCTGCCGCTATCGGTGGCACGGTGGTCCGTGACTCTGCGGTTGTCAGTTCTGCTGACAATGCAGCAACAGTCACTGTCTACGTCAAGACTTAGCATTAACGACAGGAGTAAGGGGCGGGTCGAGTTCGCTCGATTCGCCCCTTTTTGCTTATGAGTGAAGCAGACCGAATTTCGATTGCAAACAAAGCCTGCCTTGGTGGGGGTGTCAATACCATCACCAGCTTCAATGACGGTAGCGCCGAGGCCACCTTTCTCCGTGAGTGGTACGAAATAACGGTTGAATCAGAACTGTCGTTGTACAAGTGGCGGTTCGCAACCAAGACCGTCAATCTCAAATCAAGCCTGTTGAACATCACGCCGGACACGGTTTACAACACCGCGTACCAGGCACCGAACGATGTGCTGTCGGTCGATACGGTGCTGGTGGGTGAGTCGCCCATTAACTACGACCGCTATCAGGATCAGATTCACACCAAGGACACGTCCGCCGATGAGGTGATAATCAAGTACCGGTACCGTGCTGATGAAACACTGTGGAATCCGTACTTCAGAATGCTGATCATCTACCGATTGGCGACGATGCTGGCGTTCTCTATCGCCAGGAAAAGTGACGTTGCAGAGAGCATGGAAAAACTGGCAGAGGTTCATTGGCGCAGGTCCAAGACCGAGGATGCTCAGGCGCAAACGAACCAAAAGGTTCGGCTGAACAAACTCAGTCTTGCGAGGGGCGGTACAGTGCGGCGATTCTGGCGTGATCGGTAATGCCAAAATTTCGCAACTATCAAAGCAACTTCTCAGGCGGCTTGCTATCTGAAGGCATGCTCGGTCGCGCCGACCTTGCGACCTACGAGAACGGCTGCAAGCAACTGGAAAACTGGTGGCCCAAGGTCACAGGCGGCGTAAGGCGTCGCCCTGGCTCGCTGTACATGAACATCCTGTTCGATGCCTTGCGCATCGAGAGCTTCATCTTTTCTGAATCACAAGCCTACGTTGTTTCGTTTCATTACATTGGCGTTGGTGAGTTCAACTACATTCAGTTTTACGACCATGAGACTGGTGATGTTGTAACGCAGATTCAGTTTCTTGAAGCAACGCCGGACATCATCAAGCAAATGTCCATTACCCAACAGGGTGATGTGATGTTTCTTGCGCATCGAAGTATCCGCACAAAGGTATTGCGCAGAACCGGCGCATCGTCATTCGTAATCACCGACTTCGAGTTCGATGGTGAGGCAGAAACCAATGCCTACCCAAAGAAAATGCCGTTCGTCAAGTTCGCAGATGGTGAGGTAACCATCACACCGAACGCGTGGGCCAAGGGCGCAACGGTGACTGTCACGGCCAGCGCGTCTGTTTTCAATTCCGATATGGTTGGTCGCGCGATTCGTTATCGCGGTAAGCAAATACTGGTGACCAATTTCAATTCGGTAACGTCTATCCGCGGCACCATCCTCGAGGAGCTCGACCAGGGTATGGTGTTGTCGTTCAGCACAACGGTCGATCGACCGCACGACTTTCGTGTTGGCGAGATCATTGTTGGTCGAGATTCCGGTACGAAAGCGGAGGTCATGACAACCTCATCAGCATCGATTGCCGTTGCCCTCATTGCCGGAAGGTTTGCTGTTGGCACGACCGAAGAAGTCGAAGGTCTGACCAGCGGTAACATCGCAAAGATCACCGGATCGTCTACGGTCAATCCACTTGCCTCAACCGATTGGGAAGAAGAAGCGTTTTCAAACAATCGCGGTTGGCCAGGTGTTATCGAGTTCCACTCGCAGCGGCTCTGGCTCGCAGGTAGTTCCTCACTTCCAGCCCATATCTTCGGGTCCAGGGTCGCTGCGTTTTTCAATTTCGATGTTGGCGATGCGTTACCGGCTGATTCGATTCAGGCGGTCATTGCTGGCAAGCAAATCAATTTGATCACCGATATCGTCAGTGGTGATCATTTGCAGGTGTTTACAGACAAGGGTGAATACTACGCTCCACAGAGCGAGGATCGCCCATTGGTTCCAGAGACTTTCGATCTCTTGCCACAAACACGCTACGGATCGAAGCAGTTTCTTGAGCCGAAGCTGTTCGATGATTCAACACTGTTTGTGCAGACATTCGGCAATGCTGTTCGTGAATTTCGCTGGACTGAAAGCGGGCGCTATACATCGGATGCGATATCGCTGATTTCCGAGGAACACCTGAATAACATTCAGGACCTGGAAGTTCTTTATGGCGGCTATGACCGGCCGGAACAACTGGCGTTCTTCGTCAATGGTGATGGTTCAATTGTCTGGTATCACTCGGCAAGGGCGGAGTCGATTCGCGCCTGGGGAAAGTGGACAACCAATGGACTGTACAAGTCACTGACCGTTGTGCAGGACAAGCTGTGGGCCATGGTTGAACGAACGACCAATGCGGGTCCACGATTGTTCCTCGAGCGATTTGAGCTTGATGCCACGATGGACTGCATGGTGTATCACACCAGCGTAACGGCAAAAAACGTCTGGACGTCTGTTCACGTGTACCTTGCGGATCAGACCTTGGGTGTCACCAGTGGCGTAACGGCTGGTGACAACGATTACTTCCTGGGTGAGTTTGTTGCGACAGGAAACACCATCGACCTTACGCCGGCGCTAGGCATTACCAAGCTGACCAACATTGGTGTTGGGCTGAACTTCACACAAAAGCTTGAGCCAATGCCAATCGAAATCAAGGATCAGAACGGCATCACGACCGGTATGCCGAAGCGGATTGTGTATGCGGATTTGTATATTGCATCGACGCTGGCCGTGCAGCTAAACGGTCGTGGCATCCAGACCTTTCAGGCACAGAATGACTTGACGCAAAAGCCTGCTGCAATCACTGGCTTACGCAAGTTCTATCTTCTGGGGTACAGTGAACGCCCAACGGTTGTTATTCAGAACAACATACCGCTGGCCTGCGAAGTCCTGTCACTTGGCGCTGAGGTTGAATACTGATGGACGGTGGAGCAACTTTCTATTACCTGGCTCTTGGTGCTACGGCTGTCGGCACAGCTATTGATATTGACCAGCAACGCCGCGATGCGCATGAACGAGAGCGACAGTTGCAGGAAGAAAAACAAGCCGAGGAATTGATTGCGCTGGATCAGGAAAACCAGCGGCTTCGAGAGCTTCGCGAAGCGAATGACGAGATCGGTGCGTTTGCCAATGGCATTGATGCCTTCGCTTCACCTTCGCTGATTGCCGCAAGGCAGTACAACTTCAAGGTGGCCAATGAAGACATTGCCAACATTCGTCTGAACCTGGCTACGGGTCGCTCCGGTATCGATAGACAGATAGGCATACTGCGAAGCAACCGGTCCACGCTGAAGACGTCAGGCTTTCTTGGAATACTCGGTCAATTGGGTAGTGGCATTTCAACCGGCAGGCAAGTCTTTGGTGGGGGACCGTAATGGCCAGACTTACACGACAGGTTGGTATCGTCAGGCCGCAGATCAATCTGCCGGCCACACAAACGATTGGTCCGGCGCTTGTCAAGACTGCTCAAAGCTTGCAGGATATCGCTGCGCAGCGTGGCGCCGATCGTCGTACCCAGGAAGCACAGCAGTTCGCGGCGTCACTGAACTTCGAGCGTGATGCTGAAGGCAACCTGGCCGCCCCGAGTTTGCCAATCGGTGACAACGGGCTGGTTGCGCCGAATATCTATGACCGCACCTACACGGAAATGGTCGGGCGCCGCTACCTGCAGCAGCTTGACGTTGATACCGAAACTCGCCTGAACGATATCGCCTCGAGGCACATCCTCGATCCGGAAGGTTACAAGCAGGCCGCCGAAGCCTATGTGAACAAGGTGACTTCGCTGGCGCCGGATACGTTCAAGGCTGACGTTAACATTACCGCACAGAAGCGAATGGTTGAGCACTTCAACCGCATCGTGCGTGATACCGCAGAACACCATTGGGACGATTCCCGCAAGAAGCAGGTGTTTGCGCTTGACCGTATCGAAGACGAGGCTATGTCGTATGCGGTGGCCGGCGACGATGCCGCGGTAATGGAAGGCTACCTGAAGATGGTGACTGGCCTGGTCGATGGTCAGGAACCGAACTTCTGGGGAGAAGCCTATGGACAGGCGCGCTTGCAGCAATTCAACCAGCGGCTGGTGTCTGCCCATTTGATCGGTGACATAACTCGCCTGCCAGACGATGAGCTTGCCTTTGCTGAAGCAGTTCGAGCTGTAGAAACATTTCGCCAGGGCGATGGCACAGTCAAGATTGTGCGCAACGGTGTCATGGTGAGCGTGCCTGTCAATGAAGCCATACCTGATCCGGAGCTGCGTGATGTCATTGCCAGCAATGCGGTGAAGGCAATCAATGCGCAGGAAGCTGGCTTTGTCAATCTCACCAATGCGCGGCATGAACGACAGTACAAAGAGTTCTTGCAGCAATTTATGGTCAAGGCAGTTGAAGCAGAATTTAATGGTGGTCATGCCGATCGCGACTGGTTGCTTGCAGAGTTTCGTAAAGCGGACGCGACAGATAACGAACAGCTAAAGGCGCGCATCCGTCAAGAATTAAACATGGCCTTTCCGACCGGCGAGAAGCCAACGGAGCTTGAGCTCAACTATCTCGGCCAGGCCGAAGACATGATGCAACGTATGTTGATTGCGCAGGATACCTACGCAAAGAAACAGGGCGTTGAACGGTTTGAGCTGTTATCGCCAGAGCAACAGACTGAGTTCAATAAATCATTGCCGCCATTGATTGGTGTTTTTGCTTTACCGCAAACCAATGAGAGCGCGCGTCTCGCGGATCGCATCTATGAAAACATGGCACCGACATTGCGTTGGCATAGTGAAGACCAGGGCGGCACGCCGGCCGGCGAAATAAACGAGTTCATTCGTACCGATATGCAGGGCGTAGGGCTTGTGCCGCTGGATGCAATCAACTATTTCAATAGTGTGCTTGGCAACATCGAATCAACTGGTGGCGAAGAAGTCATGCGTATGCTGTCGTTCTTTGATGCGATGCGTGATACACCCAACCTGCGAGGTAAACTGAAAACAGCATTTGGGGAATCCAATTACGCGGCACTGGCTTTCATGCAGGATCACATGATGCCATCGCAAATGCAGGACAGTGCTGTCCTTGCTGATGTTGTCGAGCGCGCATCGAAAGGAACATTGTTCGATCCCTGGAAGGCCATGAGTGAAGATTCGAAATCAACCATGGAGGAAAAAATATTTGACACACTTCGTGGCATGAACGATCCGTGGTTTGGATCAGAAGGCGCTGCCGTTCCATTTGAATTGATCGTCGAGGCAAAGGACAAGATACCCGGTGTTGCACATATTCTTGGAATTGATCCAAGCAGCAATCAGCTCAAGGCTGTTGCCGAAGGTATTGTTGAGGAACTATTAACGTCGCCTGATTCTCGTTGGCGTCGCGATCCATTGGGGCTTAATGCAGACAAGGCGCGCGGCTACGGTATGCATGGCCCTGACTTGTTTGTTGGTACGCACCTGGGTGCCTGGTTATCGAAACAGCCAAGCAACGGCATATCAGAATACCCGCCTTCGTATTGGTGGCCCGACAAGGCTGAACAGGAACAAGCCATACGTCCTGCATTGCAGGAACAATTGAACATGATTCAATCCGAGGTGCCGTTGCGCGCAGGCGAGAACGTGCACCTTGTTTACAATGCAGCGCAATCCGTTCTCGCCAGAGAACCCGCATACGAAATGTATGTAACTACCGATGCCGACCCGGAGCAAATCACAACTGATATGCGCTGGAATGGCGAGCCTGTTTATTTCTATCCACAGGAATCCGTTCTGTCATTCCGTGAAAAACGCATAGCGGAAGAAGCGGCAGCGCTCGAGAAACGCAAAGCGCGTCAGGCAGAACAACCCTTCTTCCCGAGTGAAAAGCGCCAATGACGGACGGACGCATACCAATGGCGAGACTGACGCCGCCCTTGCAATTACAGGGTCCGCGTCAGTTGCATCGATTGCCACAAGATTCGGCCACCGTGTTCCAGGCATCGGCCGATGCGGTATCGTTGCATACCTGGTGGGGACAAATAGGCGTGACCCAACGAGCCCGTCAGGAAGCAGGCATTGTTGGTCCGCAGCTTGATCGCATTGATGAGAACTACAATGTGTATCGTGATGAAGACCTGTCGGATATGTACCCGTACATTGATGAACTTCGCGATGTGTACTCGCACAAGGAATTCCTTGCAAAGAAATACCAGATAAAAATCAACAATGATTTGCGTCACGCAACAGAAGATTATCCGATAACGACATTCCTTGCGGCCGGCGTGCTTGATCCTATCAACCTGATACCTGTGCCATTGGTACTTGGCAAGGGATTCCTTGCTGGAGCCCGACGAGCTGCGGCTATCAACGCGCCATTGGTTGCTGGTACCGAAGCTTTCCGTGTTGATATGGACCCAACAGCTGATCGAATGGAAGTTCTGTATTCGACCATGGGTTCAATGTTATTCGCTGGTTTGATTGGTGGCATGGCTGGCGCATACAAGGGACCGATTGGCAAAATGACTGTCAGCGATGCGCTTGATATTCTTGTGCCGCTGGATCGTCCGATTCGTGCCGAAGCCGGCATGTTCAACTGGATACGATTTGCAGGCAAGGGTGCCTTTCGCCGCATACACGACAGCCTGCGATCGACCGACAACATGGGTGGCAACAAGTCCGATGTGTGGAAAGAGCGCGTCTCGGTCGATCGTGTTGCGAGCCCGGACAATCAGGATGTTTTATCTATCCGCCTGGACGATGGCGAAATAGGCTTCGGCATTATTCGTGGCGGCGATACGGTTCAAATCTCATCGATTGAGCTTGTTCCAGAACTGCGTGAAAAGGGAATTGGAACTGCTGCATACAAGGCTGTTATTGACTACGCACAAAAGAACAAGCTTCGTGTTGTATCGGATATTCAGACAACGGACGCTGCCGCTGGCGTCTGGAAGAAGCTAGAGAAAGAAGGTTTCAACATCAAGCGCAATGAAACATCGGTTCGCGAAGAAGGACTGGATGGTGAAATGGTTCTGCGATCCGGCGATGGCAAACCGAACTTCGAGGTTCTTCCGCAGCTTGCAGACCAGGCAAAGAAAATACCGGAATCATTGAAAGAGGATTTCAAAGATTGGAGTAGTGCAGTTCAACAAGTTGACGCAAAGATTGCGCGCATTTCAAAACGCATTGCTGATCTGGAAGCAAAGCTCAAGGCCATGCCGGACAATGCCGGTGGTCGCCAAACAAAGAAACACGCCGAGATTAAAGACTCACAGCGCGACCTGTCATTTGCGAAATCAGAACAGCGATATGCAAATGGCAAATTGACTGACGTTAATACCAGGATGGCACTGATGCTGGATGCAGAGGTTGCCAAGAAGTGGGACTTGTTGCCGACCGGTTACAACAAGATACTGGCCAATACAAACCAATTTCCCTTTTGGCAATTGATGAAGTCACCGATCAGTGAGGCATTACCGGAAATCGGCCGGCGTATGCAACTCTACGCATTGAGAATGTCGTCAACACCTGGCCTGAACACTGAAGCGCACAAGCTTGGCTTTGCTGCTGGCCGTTCCGTTGAATCATCGGCGCCTGTTCACTACGCTGGTTTTGTCAGCGCGAAAAAAATATCGAACAAGCTATACATGAAGTACCTTGGTTATGGTGAGAACACCGGTGGCTTCAGCCACTACACGGTTGATCAGGGACAGCGCGTTACTGGATCGCTTAACAAGATGCGCAAGATGGCCGGCAAGGAAGAAGCGCCATTAGCGCCAGACAACAAAATGTCGCTGCAGGAATGGGACAATGAAATCACTTTGGCTATATTGCAGAAGGGTGAACATCGCGAACCGCTAGTATCGGAAGCGGCTGGTCACTATATCAAGTGGCTTCAGGAAGTTGGCGATGCCGCCAGGGAACAAGGATTGTTTGCTACGCAGAAAAGTCTGGCCAACATGATCGAGCGATTGAAAGTCGAGCGAGACAAGGCTATTAAAAAATCGTGGCACACGGTTGAAGAAGATGGCTCGCTCACATTGAAGCAACCGAACCCATTCGTTGAAGACCTCGAGCTGCATATCGAGCAATTGGAGAGCAGGCTTGAAGCTTACAGCTTTGCAAACTTTCTTGAAGTTGGTGGCCCTGGCTGGATGCACCGCATTTGGCATAAAGATTCTGTGGTAGCAAAGGAAGCTGAACTCAAAGCGTACATTGAGCAGGAGTTTACGAAGAATCCTGTCAAAGGATCGACGCTTGTTTATATTGACGATCAGCTTGTTGAAATAGATTTGCGTGATCCGGATGCAATCAAGGCACGTGTCGATGAAGCCTATGCCTCTATCCTGAAAGAAGCAGAACATGGCGGTGACAGCGAGTTTGTTGTAACCAGCGTTGACTCTGCTGACTGGCTGCGGAAACGCAAAGCCGTGCTCGAGGAAAAAGCAAAAGCAGGAACACCACAAGACAAAAAACAAATTGGCGTTCGTATTGCCATTATTGAAGGCAAGTTGCTGCGACTCAAGGAAGGTGGGCCAACAAGTGGCGGAGCATCGTCGTTGATCAGTCGAGGACTTGATCTTGATGATGCCGTTCTGCATCGCATGGGAGTTATTGAACGTGGTGTTACGGCATGGGCACAACACTATGTAACGCGACTGGCTCCATTGATTGAAACATCACGCATCTTTGGTGATGGCAGAGCAACCAAAGAGATTGGCGAAATCTATTCGTCCATCATCAAGGAATCACGCGACGCGATTCGAAATGGTGACACAAAGAAAGGGGAAATGTTACGCGAAGAAGCTGAGCGCACGCTGATCGCCATGCAAGACCTGCGCGATATCGTGCACGGTGTCTATGGTATTCCAGACAACCCGGAAGCCATGACCGGTCGAGTGCTTCGGTTGCTTCGTAACATCAATTTGATTTCTGCCATGGGCCGTTCGGTATTGATGGCCTTCGGTGACGTTGGCAATACAGTGGTCAGCCAGGGATTCACAAATACATTCCGGCAATTGGTTCGTCACTTTCGTAAGTCATTAACGGACGGATCAATTCGCATGATGGAAAACGAAGTTGATCTGGCTGGTGCTGCTATTGAAGTTGTTATGTCGCAGCGATTTGTGCAAATGACTGAGCTTGGTGGATCGGCGCCGCGTACTGGCAGCGCATTTAATAAGGTCGAGCGATTCGCGCAGAACGCCAGTCAGCGTTTCTTCCTGCACAACCTGATGTCACCCTGGACGGATATGATGCGCCGGGTATCAGGCTCGATGCTGCAATCCAAGATCATTGAGAACGCACACGCGTTTCGTGATGGCACGATAAAAGCCGAAGACATCAAGGTTATGGCCAGGCTTGGCATCAACAAAGACAATGCCTTGCGTATGCTTAAAGAATGGGAAGACGCCGGCTCTTTGAAACACGATGCCATGTTCATTGCCAATACATCGGAATGGCAGAGCAAGGAACTGCAGTTGCTGTTTCGATCGGCCATGAACACAGAAATGAATCGCATGGTGCCAACACCTGGCGCTGCCGATAAACCCAAAGGACTATTGAAGTCAGAGTGGTGGAAAATCATAGGCCAGTACCGTGGATTCAGTATTGGTGCAACGCATCGCATTATGTCGGCAGGGTTGCAGACAGACAGCGCGGCCAAGTACGCCGGCATCGCATCCATGATAACCATTGCAATGGTTGTCGATGCACTCAAGCGTCCTGATTACATCGATCTATCAATGGAAGAAGCGGTGCTTCGTGCGGTTGAGCTGTCTGGTGTTACCGGAATTATTCTTGATGTGAACGATACCATCGAGCGCGCAAGTGCCGGCGCTGTTGGTCTTCGTCCATCGCTTGGTATGGATATTCGTGAGCGCGATCCCAATTGGGCAAACCGTCTCGGAACAGCAGGTGCCGTACCAAATCAATTGCTTACACTTTTGTACGCTTTCGGCTCAGATGATGCGGATACTGCGGATCAGACAAGGGCTTTGCGTTACATGATTCCGTACAATAATCTTCTCTGGTGGAATGAGTACGTCAACAGGATGCAGCGGGCAACCACTGACTTTCTCGAGGATTAGTTATGAGTGAAATTACAATGCCTGTTCAGGCAACGTCAGTCGAGTACATTGCTGCGAGTGCCGGCATCGGCCCATTCGTTGTGCCCTTCAGTTTCTTTCAGTTGTCTGATGTCAAGGCCACCAAGCGCGTACCTGGTGGCAACGAAGTGGCGATGGTTCTGACAACAGATTTCTACTTTACGGATTTGAATTTTCCGTCCGGCCAGGAAGGTATCGGTTACAACAGTGGCGGGATAACGCTTGTCGTTTCTGTTCCTGTCAATACGGTTATCAAGATATATCGCGATACGGTTATTGACAGGGTTACAAATTTTTCCAGCACTGGACCCTTTTCAATTGTTCAATTGAACCATGAGTTGAGCAAACAGATTGCCATATGCCAGGAACTCGAATCGCAGAAGGCAACCTATCTTTCTATTCCTGAAAGCTCGTTGTCTGATTCGCCATACGATTCGTCTGGTAGAGCAATCTGTAATGTTGGTGAATCGGAAGACGATGATTGCGTTGCAACCAATCGGCAGGCCGACGCGCAGGGACCGAACGGACTCAAAGACGACAATCTGGAAATAGCCATTGAAGAATACAATCAATGGAATACCATAATGACAATAACGGATGTTGTCATTCAGGGAAGTGTGACGGCAACAACCAAGATATTCGATCTAATGACGCAATACTTTGCGTTCATTCAAAATCGTGGTGGTGCAGAAGCATCCTTTCGTGTTCGCTATCGGTATACGGTTGAGTGTTATTCTGAAATCACCAAGGAAACAAACTCGTCATATCTGATCAAAATTCCGCCAACGTCTTCGATACCATTTCACTTCATGGACATTGAACAGGATATTGATTACTTCAACGGCGCCGGCACATTGATTGCGGCCATTGATATCTTTCCTGTTGGTGCCAATTCCGGTGAGCTCTATGTTCAGTGGGGAAATATGTCAGTCAATACGAGCGAGCCAAGGTGAAGAAGCTTTACCTTCAACGCGAACCGTCAACTGCCACTGAAACAATGGGGCGGTTACAGTTCAATCTTGAAACGGTTCACACGGTTGAACAGGAATGGCGGCCGACAGCGCCAGGTGGCGAGCCAAACAATTCCTGTGTTCCTGCTGGCCAATACCAATTGATTCCTCATGTTCGTCCAAGTGGCGACAAGGTAGTGGCCCTGATAAACCCTGGCCTTGGCGTTTACTATCAGGCTTATGATAGGCCGAATGGAGTTGGGCGTTACCTGATCCTGATACATGCCGGCAATACATCGAAGGATGTGATCGGCTGTATTGCACCTGGTCTTGGCCGAAGCGGTCAGTCGGTAACGTCTTCGAGGGATGCCATGAAAAAAATCATGGAATATATTGGCGACGATGAAGCGGAGTTGACAATCACATGAACGTACTCGGATTGATAGGTCAGATTTTCAAACCAGCAATGGAAATGATTGACAATGTACACACCAGCAAGGAAGAAAAGCTTGAGCAAAAAGCGAAGCTTCTAGACTTGCAGGTTGGAGCCATTGAAGAAGGATTGAAGTACGAACTCGCACAGCTCGAGGCGCGCGCCAAGATCATTACGGCAGAGGCACAGTCAGATCACTGGATCACCTCGGCGTGGCGGCCCATTACAATGCTGACGTTTCTCGCCCTGGTCGTCTGCGATCAGTTCGGTTGGCTTGCCTTTCGCTTGAACGAAGAAGCGTGGACATTGTTGCAGCTTGGTCTTGGCGGGTACGTTGTTGGGCGCAGCGTCGAAAAGGTTGTACCGGCCATGACAGAAGCCATGAAGAAAAAGGAATTTACATGAGCTGGTTGCAATTAATTGGTCGAAAAATCCCAAGCTGTTTAGTTTAATTGGAAGTAAGCAACAATATATGGATGAAGTTTTTGAACGATTGGCACCTAGATAAGCGCGTCCCTATAACTCTGATTGTATCCATTGTGTTACAAACTTGTGCTTTGGTATGGTTCCTTAGCAAGCAGGACAGTCGTATCGCCAACGTTGAAGAACGGTCATTCCGGCTTGAAAGGGAAGTTAGTGACGACCGTAAAACGGTTGCACAAAACGCTCAAGGCGTTGCAGTTATCAATCAAGCGCTTACAGACATAAAAAACAGCCTGGACCGAATAGAGCGTGAAGTTATCGAGAATCGGAAGGCTTCGCAAAAGTAGACCTGCTCATTCATGCGACCTCCTAGTCATAGTTCATAACGTATGCCTTCGCCTCTTCTTTCGAGACTTCCTTGCCGTCCCAATCGAGATAGACAGTATCGAAATCTCCGGCGTCGATAAGGTCGCAGATGGCCTGCTTCTGTTCTTCTGTGTTGCGCTGCATGGCGGCGCTCAAGCTCACTCCGCCGCTTACCCATCTCTCGAACGCATCTACGGCTCGCTCGTTTGTTTTGTTGAAAAACCACGATTTAGGACCGCCCCATTTCAACGTCAGATATTCGTCGCTCATACCTCACCCTTAATGTTAGCCAGCTCTACCTCAGCGCCGCATGTACAATCGCTCGGTGCGAAGCTGAATCGGTGATCCCATTGAAAAAATGAGCAGAATCGTTTATGCAGGACTCGTTCTCGACCTTTGCGAAAGGGACACAAACTCATGTGATACCACGGCTCCGAAAATGTGGCCCCACAAGTGCAGCGATCAAGCTGTGCGTCAACTGTCGTCATGCCTTATACCTCACCCTTAATGTTAGCCAGCTCTCTCTCAAGCTGGTACTTGATACCGTAGTTAATGCCGAGCTTGAAAAGCTCGAACCTGGAAAGATCGTCCAGCTTGTCAAATCCAAAGTCTTTCATGATCTTGACCGCCAGTTTGTCCAATTCTTGGTCAGTCATGTTAGCACCTTTAGTGCGGCTCTGGCGTAATCGCCTATTTTGTAGACTCCATAGTCAAGGCAGTTTTCACGATCATCCGCTTCCATGACTTGTGCGAGCATTGCAACCCACAGTGGACGTTCATCACCATATCCATCGTCGAAACAACCTCCGGGGCATGTATTGCGCATCCACTCCAACACAGCATAGTCGTCATTGGCGTCTGTGAATGGGTCTGGTAACAGCTCAAGCACGCCGTTTTTATTCCTGACGCCATACAAGACTCCGTATTGTCCGCTGTGGGTTTCAACAACGCACCCCATGGCCTCGGCCAGCTTGATTCTGTCGTCACTCATTCCTGCTTCTCCTGTTCGGGCTGGTCAATGATCGAGCGCTTGCTGTAGCTCACACACGGAGCATGTTCTGTAATCGAACTCGTGCGTCCAGTAGACCCATTTATGCAGTCCGATCTTGCAAAGCCACTTCTTCATTCCTGTTTCTCCTGCCTATCGAGGTCTAAAACGGTATATCATCATCGAAGTCGTTGACTGCTGCGCGTGCGGCGTCGCCTGCGCTTGTTGGCGCGCCGCCTCCGCCGCCGAATCGTCGCTCCGATCCCGGTGTTTCGTTGACGTCCCAACCCTTTCCTTTTTCAATTACGAATAGTTCGCCTTTGATTTGCGGTATCACTATCTCGGTAATGAATTTTTTTTCACCGTCTTTTTCGTACGATCTGGTTTTGATTTCGCCCTCGATGTAGACGCGTGTTCCTTTTTGCAGCCAGCTACGGCAGATACCAACCAGGTACTCGTTGAATACAACGATGTTGTGCCAGCTAGTGTCCTCTTTCGATTCACCGCTGCGCTTGTCTTTCCATCGCCTCGAGGTTGCAACAGAGAATTTGCACAGCTCTGTTTGTGTGGTTGGCATCATGTGAAAAGTCGGGTCTTTTCCAATGTGTCCGATCAGGATTACTTTATTCACGTCCATCAGCGAGCTCCGTTTTCTTCTTCAACACCCATGACCGCATTTCAGTTGCGGTCGATACTGGCAGGCTGGCCATCCACAGTTTGTGATTCTCCAGAACTGCATCCATTTGTTCAGGCTTGTTGCAGGCAGTAATTGCCTTGATGAAACGATCACGGTCTTGCTGATAAGCCAACTCGCTTGCTGTTTTCTCTCTGGCTTTCTCGCTGCGTAATTCCTGGACGTATTTGTTATCGTCAAACATGCCAAGGAATACGTCAGCATTGAAACCAACGTGAGAGAGCGCCTTGGTCAATCCGTCTGTGCTGGCTTTTTTGTAGGCATCAGTATCGGGCGATTTTAATTTTCCGTTTTTATCAAACCCAAGTAACACTGCGCAGCCACGAATAGGACCAAAGCTACGATGTGTTGGTGGTACAGGATTACCTTCCCAT